>Ga0315295_10000079_pt1 | contig 80290 bp, 61 predicted proteins | sample YL17G14_0_MG_FD_204453 | JGI IMG/M metagenome (GOLD analysis project Ga0315295, IMG submission 204453) | Sediment microbial communities from Yellowstone Lake, YNP, Wyoming, USA - YL17G14_0 | ecosystem: Environmental > Aquatic > Freshwater > Lake > Sediment | place: USA: Wyoming | collected... | reverse complement strand
ATGTGGTGCAGTTGAAGGCCGAAATCGAGACCCTGCTGGACGCCCTACTCACTCCGGGCGTTGGGTAACAATTACTCGTGAGGCAACGATACCCGTTTCGGTAACATTTATCCATGAGGCAACACGCCTCGGACAGCCCGGCGGGCGGCGGTCCGCGTGGTGGGTCGAAAGGCGCGCGAGAGGTCAGGCTGCACGTTTGAGCGTGGACAGCCATCGGCGCGGGCATAGGTTTTCAGGTCCCTTGCAGACCGCGCCCCCGGGCCGATTCCGTTCTAGGATGTAGATGGTCGAACCAACAACGTGAGCCGAACTCCGGGTTTCCATCAGGGAAGGGAGGAGGTGGCTATCCGAGGAAGACAGCAGCCCTCAAGGCTGGTCCCACACTGAGGCAGAAGAGAGGCGAGCCCGCGGGTTCGCCTCTCTGGTTTCGCGTGGAGCGCCGTCCAGTCGGCTCTCGAAGTCGAGGAACTTCGGGAGTCGCTGGAGCCTAACCTGCCAGCATCTGGCGCACGACGGCGTGCAGGATCCCTCCGTGGCGGTAGGACTCCAGCTCGAGGGGCGTGTCGATCCGTACACGAGCCTTGAACTCAACCAGCGCACCGGACTCGCGTGCGGCGCGCAGGCTGATCATCCCGCCTGGCGTCAACGCCTCGGCCAGACCGTGCAGGCTGAAGGTCTCGTGCCCTGTGAGGAGCAACGTGTGCGGGCTCTCGCCCGGAAGGAACGTCAGCGGCAGGACGCCCATGCCCACCAGGTTGGAGCGATGGATACGCTCGAAGGATTCGGCCAGGACGGCGCGCACACCCAGCAGGCGAGTTCCCTTGGCTGCCCAGTCGCGCGACGAGCCCGTCCCGTACTCCTTGCCGGCGATGACCAGCAGCGGCACGCCCTCGGCGCGGTAGCGCATGGCGGCGGAATAGATGCTCATGCGCTCGCCGTCCGGCAGGTGAAGTGTCACGCCGCCCTCGACGCCCGGCACGAGCAGATTCTTGAGGCGTATGTTGCCGAAGGTCCCGCGGGTCATGACCCGGTCATTGCCGCGCCGGCTGCCGAACGAGTTGAACTCGCGCGGCTGCACGCCTTGCTCGATCAGGTATCGTCCGGCCGGTCCGTCCGACGGGATGGCGCCGGCAGGGGAAATGGCATCCGTCGTGACCGAGTCGCCCAGCAGGGCGAGCACACGCGCCTGGACGATATCGCTCAGCGGCGGGACCTCGGGCGTCAGGTCCTCGAAGAACGGCGGCTCTTGGATGTAGGTTGACAACGGATCCCAGGCATACAGATCGCCGGCGGTGATGGGAAGTGCATTCCAGGCGTCGCTGCCGCTGAACACTTCGGCGTAGCGTTCGCGGAAGAGCTCCGGGGTGACATGCTGGCTGACGATCTCCTGAACCTCGGCGGTCGACGGCCACAGGTCACGCAGGTAGACCGGTTGGCCCTGCGCATCAACGGCCAACGCGTCATGGGTCAGGTCGACGTCGGTGCTGCCCGCCAGGGCCAATGCCACGACCAGCGGCGGTGAGGCCAGGAAGCTGGCGCGGACATGAGGGTTGATGCGCCCTTCGAAGTTGCGGTTCCCCGAGAGCACGGCCGCCGCCACCAACTCGCCTTCTCCGATGGCGCGCACAACCTCGCCTGGCAGCGGTCCGCTGTTCCCGATGCAGGTCGTGCATCCATAGCCGACAACGTTGAACCCGAGGTCGGCCAGCGGTTCGAGCAGGCCGGCACGACGCAGGTAGTCGGTCACCACGCGAGATCCCGGCGCCAGGCTGGTCTTCACGTAGGGTGGGACGCGCAGCCCTCGGCACAGGGCATTGCGGGCCAGCAGCCCGGCGGTGACCAGCACGGATGGATTGGAGGTATTGGTGCATGAGGTGATGGCGGCGATGACTACCGCCCCGTGTCCGATCTCGACGGCCGCGCCATTGGTGCCCACACTCACGCGGCGCGACGACGCCTCCGGCGGGACAGCGAAGCCGCCCTCGCTGACCGGTGCGGTCAGCGTTCGCTGGAAGGTGGATTGCAGCTGCGACAGCGGGACGCGATCCTGTGGGCGCTTGGGGCCGGCCAGGCTGCTCTCGATTGAATCGAGCGGCAGGTCTACGACCTCCGAGTACTCCGGATCGGGTGTCGACGCGGTGCGGTAGAGCTGCTGCTCGCGGCAGTAGCGTTCGACAAGGTCGATCGCCTCCTCCGTCCGGCCGCTCAGCCGCAGGTAGCGAAGCGTCTCGTCGTCCACCGGGAAGAACCCAACGGTGGCACCGTACTCGGGCGCCATATTGGCCAGCGTCGCCCGGTCGGGGAGCGAAAGCCCCTGCAGTCCGGGGCCGAAGAACTCCACGAACTTGTCGACCACGCCGTGGCGGCGCAGACGCTGCGTGACCGTGAGAACCAGGTCGGTGGCCGTGACGCCGTCGGGCAGCTGGCCGTGCAGCCGCACACCGACGACCTCGGGAGCCACGATGACGAGCGGCTGGCCGAGCATGGCGGCCTCGGCCTCGATCCCGCCGACGCCCCAGCCGATCACACCCAGACCGTTGATCATCGTGGTGTGGGAGTCGGTGCCGACCAGCGTGTCGGGGTAGGCCTGCCCGTCGCGCGCCAGGACGACGCCGGCCAGGTACTCCAGGTTGACCTGATGCACGATGCCCGTTGCCGGCGGGACGACGCGAAAGTTGCGGAACGCCTGTTGGCCCCAGCGCAGGAACTCATAGCGTTCACGGTTGCGCTGGAATTCGAGCTCGGCATTGCGGCGGAGCGCTTCAGAGGAGGCAAAGAAGTCGACCTGGACGGAATGGTCGACGACCAGGTCGACGGGGATACGCGGGTTCACCCGGGCCGGATCCCCTCCCAGGCGCGCCAGGGCGGCGCGCATCGATGCCAGATCGACGACAGCCGGAACGCCTGTGAAATCCTGCATCAGGACCCGGGCGGGCAGGAAAGGAATCTCGGGACGCCTTGGCGCGCTTGGAGTCCATCCGGCAAGAGCCACCACATCGTCCGGGGAAATGCTGTACTCGCCCACCTGCCGCAGGACAGCCTCCAGAAGGACGCGCAGTGAGAATGGAAGATGAGCCAGCGTGCACAGTCCGGCGCGCTCCAGGCTTTCCAGACGATGAATGCGGTAGCTGCCGGAACGGGTCGCCAGGGTCGAGATGGCGCCGAAGACATTCGAATCCATCCTGGGCTCCATGCGCGGCCAGATTGGGGCCGGGGAGGGAGAGTATAATCCCGACCAGTTGCCACCCGGCGGCGATTCTGCGCAGAGGTGCCCCCGCCTTGCTCGTCTGGCTGCTGCTCGGATCCTGGGCCCTGGCCGGTCTGGCGCACCTGCTGCACCGGTTGGACCGGCAGTACGGGCGCAATTCCCTGGCTGCATATCTTCAAACGCTCGCCATCCTCGATGTCTGGCGCGGGACGTTGTTCGCCCTGGCCGCCACCTCGGGCGAGTGGATGGCGCAATTCCCTCTCGGCGGTTTCGCGCTCACCCCCCGGCTGGTAGCCCCTGTCATCCTGCTCAGCATCCTGGCGGTCTACACCGCCGAGGGGACGGCACAGGCGACGCTGCGCATCCTCAACCTGTTCGTCCTTGGGATCGTGTGGGGTCTGGCCGTCCCCTTCGTGATTGGCCTGGCTGGGCTCCTGGGGTGGATGCCGATCCCCGGCGCGCTGGCTGACCTGCTGCTCTCGGGCAGCGGGGCGCGGCTGTCGGAGGTCCTGGCGCTTGTCGTTGGGATGTATGCGGCGATTGTTAGCTACCAGTTCCTGGCCAATCGGCGCTGGCGCATGGCTCGCTGGCTCTCGGGGATGCTGGCGCTGCTGGCCGGGGCCGTCATCCAGGCCCTGCTTTTCGGCGTGGGTTCCCTGTGGGGGATGGAGAACGGCCCCTCGCGGTTCTTGGGAGAGTTGGGCGGAGCGCTGCTCTCCGTGGTGGCTCTGATGCCGGTGTCGATTCTGTACCTGCGATGGCTGGGGACACAGGTGCGCGGAAGCGAAATTGCGACAGGCCGACGACCGGCCATCGCGGTCTTGAAAGAGACGTTCGACCTGAGTCGGGCGCTGACCGAATCGCGCCAGACCGTCACGCGCCTCAGCGAGACGCTGCGCGTTCTCATCGAAGCGCGGCACCGGATCGTCCAGGCTGAGGACCCGGACCAGTTGATGCAGGACATCTGCGACCTGCTCGTTCGCTCGCGCCGCTACCGGTTTGCATGGATTGGGATGAAGCGGCAGGGAGACCGTGTTGTCTTCCCGGCGGCGCAGAGCGGAGCCGGATTGGACTACCTGAACTCGGTGACGATCACCTGGGACGAGACACCCACCGGCCGGGGGCCGATGGGCGTCGCCATCCGCGAGAACCGGGCACAGGTGATTGAGGACACGCGCACGGACGAGCGCTTCCAACCCTGGACGAAGGAAGCCGTGGCGCGCGGCTACCTTTCTGTGGCGGGGATCCCCATGCGCAGCGGCGGCGAGGTCGTCGGCGGCCTGGCCGTGTACGCGGAGACACCCCGGGGGTTCTCTGCCGACGAGCTCGATCTCCTGCAGGGTGTTGCGGATGACCTGGCGCACGGGCTGGGGCGCCTGCGGGCCGAACAACTCAACGCCCGGCGGATGCACCAGCTCGATACCCTGCGCGCCATGACTCAGGACATGATCTCTCTGCGCGATGTCCCGCGCCTTCTGGACCGTGTCCTCGAACGCGCCGTCGATCTGCTGGAGGGAAGCTCCGGCGGACTGTACCTGGCCGACCGCCAGCGGGGCGTGCTCCGAGCCGTGGCGGCCTGCCGCCTGCCGATCGACATCCTTGGGGTGGAGCTGCACTACGGCGAGGGGGCGGCGGGTCGGGCGGCCGAGTCGGGACGGGGGCTGATCGTTCCCGACTATCGAGCCTGGCCAGACCGCTCGAGCGCCTACGCGCCGGATGCCCCGCTGCATGCCGTCCTGGCAGCTCCCATGGTGTGGCAGGGGGAGGTCGTGGGCGTCATCGACGTCCTGCGGGACGAGGGAATGACGCCGTTCGCCGAACGTGACCTGGACCTGCTGCATCTATTCGCCAATCAGGCGGCACTGGTTCTGGAGAATGCGCGCCTGATCGATGGGGCGCAGCAGCGGGTCGAGCAGCTGAGCCTGCTGCACGAGCTGACGCTGGCGGCGATCGGCGCCGAAAGCCGTCCGGACTTCGTCGATGTCCTCACGCGGCGCATGCTGGCATTGTTGAAGGCGGACACCTTCATGCTCACCCGATGGGATTACGAGCAAGGCGTTCCCCGCAACGAAGGGGCAAGCGGCTCTTTGCTGGAGGCCGTTCCGCGGCTGCAAGCCTTGCCCGGGGAACTCACATTGACCGAGAGCTCACTGGCGGCCGGGAAGGCACTGGCGATCGAGGCGGTCGGGCACAGTGGCCTTCTCAGCCCGCGCCTGGCGGCCGCCTTCCCGGCTCCATCGGCGCTCGTGATCCCGCTGATTGTCGGCGCTCGCTGGTATGGGGCCGTGCTCCTCGGGTTCGACCGTCTGCGCGCCTTCCAGCCGGAGGAGATCGCCCTGGCCGAGCAGGCTGGGGCGCTGGTGGCGCTGGCTATGGCCAAGCTTGAGGCGATCGAAGCGGAGCTGGATCGGAGTGCGACGCTCGCCGCGCTGCGGCAGGCCAGCCTGGCGGTGACCTCGCGCCTGGACCTGAACGCCGTGCTCCAGGCCGTGCTCGAGCACGCGCTGAAGCTGTTCAAGGGGGATGACGGTCACATCTTCCTGTTTGACGGCGAGCGGCTCAGCTTCGGCGCCGCGCGTTGGGCGGACTCCGACCGGCATGAGCCCTATTCCGCCCCGCGGCCGGACGGCCTGACGATGCGCGTCGCGCGCAGCGGCGCACCGATCGTCATCCCGTCGGTGGATGAGCACCCGCTGTTTGCGGAGTGGCGCTGGGGCGGGGCGATCGTCGGAGTTCCGCTGCGCGCAGGCAGGCAGGTACTCGGCGTCATGAACCTGGCGTTCCGTCGCCCGCGCCCGTTCAACGACGCCGAGCTGGACGACCTCCAACTGATGGCGGATCAGGCGGCGCTGGCACTTCAGAACGCCTCGCTGTTCGCGCAGGCGGATGCTGAACGACAGCGCCTGCGGTTGCTCTCGGACGTGGGCCGCCGCCTGGTAGCCAGCGTGGAGCCCGACACGATCCTGCAGCAGGCCGTGAGCATGACGACCCAGAGCCTGGGCGGGCGATCGGGCAGCGCCTTCCTGCTCGAGCCGGCAGGCAACCGGCTGCGGCTTGCCGCAGTCTGCCGTGCGGACGGTCTTCCTGTGCAGGAACTGGCCGAACGGCTCGACCTTAGCCTTGAACGCGGTCTCGAAGGCTGGGTAGCCACCCATCGGACGGCCGCGTGGGTAGAGGACGTGCAACGCGACGAACGCTGGCTCAAGATCACCGGAGTCGACGATGGTGGGGGAAGCGCCATCAGTGCGCCGCTCCTTGTCGAGGACCGGCTGCTTGGGGTCATGACGATCCTGGGGGACGGCCCATTCAGCCAGGATCATCTGGAGCTCCTGGAGGCGATCTCGCGGCAGGTTGCCCTGGCCCTGTCCAACGCCGGGCGCTACAAGGAGGTGGAGCGCCGCTTGCGCGAACAGGTGGCCTTGCAGCACGTGGCGCAGGTCATTGGCCGCCGTCTGGAGATGCAGCCGCTGCTCGAGGAGGTCTGCAAGCAGGTGGCGGACGTCCTGGGCTACCGGAACGTTGAGATCCTCCTGGTGGAGGGCGAGGAGTTGATCAAGCGGGCGGCCAAGGGCGCCGACGCCGCGGTAGGGATACATATTCCGTTGGCCAACGGGATTGTCGGTCGTGTGGCGCGCACCGACCGGACCGCCTTCGTGCCGGATGTTCGCCTCGACGCAGATTATGTCGAAGCCATCGCCACGACGCGCTCCGAGATCGTCGTGCCGCTGCACAAGGGCAACCTGGTGATCGGCGTCCTGAATGTCGAGTCCCCCATGCCCTATGGGCTCAGCGAGGACGACGCCCGCCTGCTGTCACTGCTGGGCGATCAGGTGTCGGTGGCCATCGAGAATGCCGCCCTGTATGATCGGCTGCGGCGTCACAGCACGGATCTGGAACGGACGGTCGCCGAACGGACCACACGACTGGCGGAGGCGTTGGAACAAGCCACCGAGGCTGACCGGCTGAAGACCCAGTTTGTGGCGGATGTATCCCACGAGCTGCGCACGCCGCTCACCAACATTCGCCTGTACCTGGAGCTGATCAGCCAGGCTAGCCGGGAGCGCTTCGCCGAGTACCTGGAGACCCTGAACCGGGAGACCGAACGCCTGGTCGATCTGATCGAGGATCTTCTGGCCATCTCGCGACTGGATGCGGGGACTCATCCTCCGGAGATGGCGCCCCTGGACCTGAACGCGCTGGCCCGCGGGCTGGTGGCTGATCGCCGCCGGATGTTTGATGAACGTCGCCTGCAGGTCTCGTTCGAGCCCGACGAGAATCTGCCGGAGGTGGTGGCGGACGGGCGGCTGCTTTCCCAGGTCGCGGCGAACCTGATGACCAATGCCATGCACTACACGCTGCCGGGCGGGCGCGTCGGTCTGGCAACCGAATCCGTCGTCGTCGACGGCAGACAGTGGGCGACCCTGAGCGTGACCGACACCGGTCTGGGGATCCCGGCCGACGAGCAGGGGCATGTCTTCGAGCGCTTCTATCGCGGCACGGCCAGCCGGCGCATGGGCACGCCCGGGACCGGGCTCGGCCTTTCGATCTGCAAGGAGATCCTGGACCGGCACGGCGGGCGAATCCAGCTCCAAAGCCGGGCGGGCGAAGGGAGCACGTTCACCGTGTGGCTCCCGGCCGGCACGGACCACGCTCGCAGCCCACGGGGCCAACCGTTGCCGAGGGGTTTGTAGAACCCCTTGGTGGAGTCAGGCTTCGAATCGGGAATCACCGCCGTGTATCCGTCCCGCGCGGAACGCCGTTGCGGGAAGGACCACGGGTTTCGAAAGCCGCAGCACCAACCGTCCTTCCCATCCGCGTTGAAACCGACGAAGCAGGATCGCGAGGCGCAGCGCGTGATGAGGACGCGCACCTGTCAGCTGCTCGGCGCAACGTCGAGCTGCAGCCGCAGCGCGATCGGCGCGTAGCTGAAGCGGTGGATCGGGGATGGGCCTAGGCGTGCGAGGGCTTCCTGGTGCCGGGCGGTGCCGTAGCCTTTGTGGTCGCCAAACCCATACCCCGGCCAGGCGACCTCAAGTTCGGCCATCCGCTGGTCACGGGCCACCTTGGCGATCACGGAGGCGGCGGCGATCGATAGGCTGCGCGCGTCGCCATGCGTCAGGGGCGTCTGCGGCACCGTGACGCCCGTGAGACGCAGATGGTCGATCAATAGGTGATTGGGCGGCACGCCGAGCGCATCCAGGGCGCGGCGCATGGCGGCCCGCGTGGCCGCCATCAGGCCGATCGAGTCCACCTGCTCGGGCGGAGTTTCGCCGACGCCCACCGCCAGGGCGACGCCGTGGATGCGCTCCGCCCACATCGCACGCTGCCGAGCGGTCATCACCTTGGAGTCGCGCACGCCGTGCAGCGTCTCCAGCAGGGTAGCGTCCGAGGAGGGCAGTACGACCGCCGCGGCGACCACCGGCCCCGCCCAGGCGCCGCGGCCGGCCTCATCGATTCCGGCTACCAGGCACAGCCCCGAATCCCACAGGCGCTGTTCGTGTGCGAGATCGGGATGATCGGGCAGGTCAGCGCGGCGGCCCATAGCGACCATGCGCCGCGTACCAGCGGATGCGCACCAGGTCCGTCAGCATCGCCAGGGAATCCCGCACCAGGCGCACCCGGCTGCCGGAAGCGTGAGTCCAGGGAATAGGGACCTCGACGATCTGATAGCCCTTGCGCCGCGCAAGGAACAGCACCTCGACGTCGAACGTCCACCCATCGAGGACCTGCAGGCGGAAGAGCTCATCGGCGGCATCGGCGCGAAAGCACTTGAACCCGCATTGCGTGTCTTGCAGCCCGGGGACGGCGAGCAGGCGCACTAGTAGATTGAACCCGCGGCCGATCCAGTGCCGGTAGGCCGGCTCACGGAAGCGCGCGGCGCCTGGCGCCTCGCGCGAGGCAATGGCGATGGCGGCATCCGGGAGGAGCGGCGGAAGAAACCACGTGACGCACTCGATGGGCATCGACAGGTCCACATCACAGATGAAGCGGTACTCCCCAGTTGCGGCCAGGATGCCGCGGCGGACGGCCAGGCCTTTGCCGCGTGACTGTTCGCGCAGCACGCGCAGGCTGGGGTGCTGCCGGCCGAAAGCCTCCGCCACCTCCGCCGTGCGGTCGGTGCTGCCGTTCTCGACGACCAGGATCTCCGATGAATGGGGTTGCGATGCCAGGAACGCCAGGATGCGGTTCAGGCTGTCTGCGAGGCGGTCCTCTTCGTTGTAGGCCGGGATAATGATCGACAGGAACGGAGGCAAGGCAGCCCTCAGCGCGGCTAGCCGAACGGCAGCCCGTAGAAGACGACGTAGGCGAATCCGGCGAGGATGATCAGCTCGCCGATGATCATGATCGACAGCAGGATCACCCACTGGCGCCGGGTGAGCCCAGCGCGCCGTCGGCGGGTCTTGGGTAGAGGGCGCACTTCCTGGTGTGCCACCAGGGGCGCCTCAACGAAGGCCTGCGCCGCCTGGGCTGAGGCCGCAGTCGCCGCTGCCCCACTCGCGCGCGCTGCAACGTGCCGTGCGGCGGCACGCATCGACCCCGGGCGAATGTGCAGCGCGCCCGCCGAGCCGGCGGCCCAGGACTCGAGCTCCGTCTCCGGGAGGGTATGCGTCAGCGGTCCGGTCTGGCCGGTGCGCCCCGGTGCGACGGCTGCGGGAGTCTCCGGCAACGCCCGGGCCGCCGGCCCGGCAGGTTCCGGGGCAGCCTCAGATTTGATCTCAGCCGAAGGTTCGGCCGGCTTGGGCGTTGCGAGCGAGTCGAGCACGGCACCGATGTCTTCGCCGTCCATGATGGCCGGGAACGCCTGCAAGTTGTCGGCAAAATGGTCAATGGCATCCGCCAGGACGATGCGGACGCTGGGGCGGGCGGTGTCCACGTGCGTCCGGGGGTTTGTGAAGATGAGGACGGACTCGATCTCCGGCAAGGGGTAGCCCTGGCCCTTGAGGAAGCGCAAGAGCTGGATCGCCATCGTCAGCGCCGCGCCCTGCAGGTTGGGGCGAACCCGCTTGAATCGCCGGCTGCTGCTGTCGAACACCAGCCACTCATCCAGCTTCGCCCGGTAGATGCCTCGGATGGGAGTGGGGAAGATGACCCGGACGCCCTGCGGGCTGAGCAGGATCAACGGGATCGTGACGTCCGTGCCGGGCAGGACCTGATTGCGGACGAGTACGTGTTCATCCCCGAGCGCCTTGCTCAGGCGCTGGGTGACGGCCTGCTGGGCTTCCATCTCGCCATGCCAGCGCAAGCCGAATCGGAGCGTGCCGCGCAGCCGGCTCTCCAGGCTGATGGCCCCGCTTTCATCCCGGAACGAGGAACGCTCGATGACGATCATGGCCGGTCCTTCTAGGCCTCCACCGCGGGCGATGGCTGCGGCGTGATTATAAGGCAGAGCCTTCTGGCGACAAGCCGGCCGGAGGGCCGCCGTATAATGAAGTCCGGAGGCGGACATGCGCCATCGAAGCTGGTGGATGGGTGTCCTTCTGGGTGCCGTGTTGCTGGCGGGCTGGCGCTCGCCCGCCCGGAGCCAGTCGGAGGCCCTGGTGCTCGTGCTCCAGGCGCGTGGCCCACTGACGCCGGCCATGGCGGAGTACCTCGATCGCGGGCTGCGGCTGGCCGAGGCCCGCAATGCCGAGGCGGTGGTCCTGCAGCTGGACACACCTGGCGGTTCGATCGACCTGATGAGCCGGATGGTGCAGTCGATCCGGGCAAGCCAGGTGCCAGTGATCGTCTATGTCGCCCCTCGGGGCGCGATGGCCGGCAGCGCTGGCACCGTCATCACCCTCGCCGGCCACGCGGCGGCTATGGCCCCCGAAACGGCCATCGGCGCCGCCAGCCCGGTCAGCAGTCAGGGAGAGGACCTCGCCGCTACGGAGGAGGCGAAGGTCAAAGAGATCCTCAAGGCCGAAGTGCGGGCCCTGGCGGAACGGCGCGGACAGCAGGCGGTGACACTGGCCGAGGCGACCATCGAGTCGGCCCGGGCCGCCTCCGCCCGTGAAGCGCTGGAGGCCGGCCTCGTCGACCGGGTTGCCAACGACATCCCCGACCTGCTCCGGCAGATGGAGGGGATCACCGTCGAGGTCGACGGGCAGGCGCGTGTCCTGCACACCGCCTGGGCCTTCCCCCAGGCGATTTCCCAGACGCTCACCGAGCAGTTGCTCCAGATCCTAACCAACCCAAACATTGTGCTGTTGCTCATGACCGTGGGAGTGCAGGCGATCCTGATTGAGATCTCAAGCCCCGGCGGCTGGGCGGCAGGTTTCATCGGCGTCGTTTGCCTGGCACTCGGGGGCTATGGGCTTGGGATCCTGGATGTCAACTGGTTTGGGCTTGTGTTCCTCGTATTGGCGCTGGTCCTGTTCGTCCTCGACATCAAGGCACCGACCCATGGCGCGCTGACGTTGACCGGGGTCGCCTCGTTCATCGCCGGCGCTTTGGTGCTCTTCAACTCTCCCGGAACGCCCGCCTTCCAGCGGGTCTCGGTGCCCCTGGTCATCGGCACCGGTGTTGTGACCGCGGCGGGCTTCTTCGTCATGCTGACCTTTGTCGTCAGGGCACATCGCCGTCCCGTAGAGGTGGGCCGAGAGGCCCTGGTCGGACGCCAGGGGGAGGCCCGCACGGACCTTTCGCCTTCGGGAACCGTCCAGGTGGCGGGCGAATTGTGGTCGGCTGAAGTTGAGACGGGGATGCCCGCCATTGCCACAGGGGAGCGGGTCGAGGTGCTCGGGGTGAAAGGGCTTCGCCTGCAGGTGCAACCTGCCCCCAAGGGCCCGGTTGACGCCGGAACCCCCAAACTGTAAACTACCGCTGAACGTCACGCCCTGTAAGGAGGACTGTATGCCTGCGGCAGCATTCCGCCTGATCGTGCGCACCGGCCCCAATCCCGGGGTGGTGATCGATCTCACCAAGGAAGTATCGATGATGGGCCGGGATGTGACCAACGACGTTGTCCTTGGGGACGCGGAGATCTCGCGTCAACATGCCCGGTTGACGCGAACGCCAGCCGGCTTCGTGCTCGAGGATCTGGGGTCGACCAACGGGACGTTCGTCAACGGTGACCGCCTGGCGGCACCCCGGGTTCTGAATGCGGGCGACCTGCTCGGGCTGGGCGAGAACGTCACGCTGACCTTCGACGCCACGTCGCCGGAATCCGCAGCCACCGTCATGGGGCCCGCGGTTGGCAAGCCCGCAATCGCCCCTGTGCCGGCGCGGGCGGCCGCGCCTTCACCGGCGCATGCGCCGCGCCCCGCCGCGGCGACACCGGCGCCGCCCGGTGCGGAAACGCCCCCGGTCGAAGGCCAGAAGCCGGGCAACCGGCGGTGGATCCTAGCCGGCTGCGGCTGCCTGTTCTTGATGGTCGCGTGTGTCGGCCTGCTGTTCTTCCTGGATGCGTACTACCCCGACATCCTGTACGCCCCCCTCAGGGCTCTAGGCTTCTGACCGGTGCACCCAAGCGCGCGCGGGGCGGCCATTGGCCGCCCCGTTGATTCCTGGAGGGGCCGGCCGCCCGCCGAGCTACCTGAGGTCACGTCAGGCTGACCATTCGCCCCACGGCGGTGGAAGCCGCGGGATGGGGAATGGGACGGAGAATCGAAATGGAGATGGAGATCAGCTTCCCCGGTGGGGCACGGGTTGATGCGAGCTTCGGCGGCTTCACGGTGCGGACAGACCAGCCGCCGGCAGGCGGAGGCGAGGGATCGGCACCGACTCCCTTTGCCCTGTTCCTGGCCTCCTTTGGCACGTGCGCCGGCATCTACGTGCTGGGATTCCTGCGCCAGCGGGGTTTGCCGACGGAGGGCGTCCGCTTGATCCAGCGCGCCAGCCGCAATCCGGCCAGCGGGATGACCGATCGGGTCGAGATCGAGATCCTGCTCCCTCCGGATTTTCCCGAGAAGTACCGCGACGCCGTCGTCCGCGCGGCCGAGCAGTGCGCCGTGAAGAAGCACCTGGAGACGCCGCCAGCCATCGTCGTCTCCGCCCGACCAGGGTAGCGGCGCCCGGCGTCGCCCGCAAAGGCCGTACCCCTCGCCGCACCCTGCAATGTCCCTTCGCGCCACGTTGGCCGTGCGGCCGGGCCGATGCTCGCCATCGCGGGCCGCGCTCGCCGTGCGCGCAGATACCTGACATCCGCCACGCTGATCCTTCGCCGCAGGAGCGTCCCCCAGATGAAGGCTTGGCAAGCCGGGCGGGGCGGGCTACGATTGCACTACGCACACGGAGGCGTCGATGGTCAAGGTCATCCCCATGGGGGAGCGCAAACGCATCGCCCTGGTGGCGCACGACAACCGCAAACAGGACCTTCTCGAATGGGCGCGTTTCAACCGGGGGCTGCTGGCCAAGCACGAGCTGTACGCCACGGGCACGACCGGCAAGATGATCTCTGAGAAGCTCGATCTGGAGGTGACGCGCCTGCTGAGCGGCCCCCTGGGCGGAGACCAGCAGGTGGGGGCGATGATCTCTGAAGGGGTGCTCGACTTCATGATCTTCTTCTGGGACCCGCTCGAGCCGCAGCCGCATGACCCGGATGTCAAGGCGCTGCTGCGCATCGCCGTGTTGTACAACATCCCTACGGCCTGCAACCGCTCGTCGGCCGACTTCATCATCTCCTCCCCGCTGATGTCGGAGGCCTATGAGCGGATCCAGATCGACTACGCCTCGCGCCTGAGGCGCTAGTCCTTCGCGTAGCAAAATGGCGAGTCAGGTGTCGGCTTACGCTGGACTTGCCTCCCTCTCCTGCAGCGCGGTGAAGGTCAGCCCATCTCTGCCGGCGTCGACGCGAAGGGCGTCACCGCGGCGGAACTCACCCTGGAGCAGGCGCAAAGCCAGTGGATCCTGGAGCAGGCGCTGGATCGTCCTCTTCAGCGGCCGGGCTCCATACACCGGGTCGTAGCCGGCGTCGGCCAGGTGCTGCCGCGCCGCCGGGGTCACCTCCAGGTGCAGGCCGGCCTCCTCCACGCGACGGGCGACCCGGTCGAGCTGGATCGCGACGATACGGGACAGGTCGTCGCGGGTCAGGCGATGGAAGACGACCACCTCGTCGATCCGGTTCAGGAACTCGGGGCGGAAGTGCCGGGTCAGCAGTTCGCGCACGTGCGCCTCGGTGACGCTCTCGCTGGAGGAGGAATCCCCCCACTGCTCACTGCCCAGGTTGCTGGTCATGATCACCACAGTGTTGCGGAAGTCGACCGTGCGGCCCTGGCCGTCGGTCAGGCGACCGTCGTCCAGGAGCTGCAGCAGGACGTTGAAGACCTCGGGATGCGCCTTCTCGATCTCATCGAGCAGGACGACCGAGTACGGCCGGCGGCGAACGGCCTCGGTGAGCTGGCCGCCTTCCTCATACCCGATGTACCCGGGCGGGGCGCCCACCAGGCGGGAGACGGTGTGCTTCTCCTGGTATTCGCCCATGTCCATGCGCACCATGGCATGGTCGTCGTCGAACAGGAACTCCGCCAGGGCGCGCGCCAGCTCGGTCTTGCCGACGCCGGAGGGCCCGAGAAAGATGAAAGATCCGATCGGGCGGTCGGGATCCTGCAGTCCGGAGCGTGAGCGGCGCACGGCGTTGGCCACAGCCCGAAGCGCCTCCTCCTGACCCACGACCCGCTCCCGCAGCCGTGCCTCCATTTGGATCAGCTTGTCCATCTCGCCCTCCAGCAGGCGGGCGACCGGAATGCCGGTCCAGCGCGCGACGATGGCCGCCACGTCCTCGGCATCGACCTCTTCCTTGAGCAGCGCGCCGGAGGCCTGCAGCCCGGACAGCCGCTTCTCGGCCTCGCGCAGCCCGGTCTCGAGATCACGCAGCGTGCCGTAACGCAGACGGGCAGCTGATTCCAGATCCGCCCGGCGCTCGGCCTGCTCGATCTCGGTTCGGGCCTGCTCGATCTTCTCCTTGAGGGCGCGCACCTCGCCGATGGCCTGCTTCTCGCTCTCCCAGCGTGCGCGCAGCTGATCCGATTGCTCACGCAGATTCGCCAGTTCGGCCTCGATATGCAACCGCCGCTCGGCGGAGGCGTGGTCCTTCTCCTTCTTGAGCGCCTGTCGCTCGATCTCCAGCTGCATGCGGTGGCGATCGACCTCGTCCAGCGCCTGGGGCTTGGAGTCGATCTCGGTCCGCAGGCGTGCTCCGGCCTCGTCGATCAGGTCGATGGCCTTGTCGGGCAGATGGCGGTCGGCGATGTAGCGGTGCGACAGGCTGGCTGCGGCGATCACCGCCGCGTCCTGGATGCGAACGCCGTGGTGCACCTCGTAGCGCTCCTTCAGCCCACGCAGGATACTGATGGTGTCCTCGACGCTCGGCTCTTCGATCATGACCGGCTGGAATCGACGCTCCAGGGCGGCGTCTTTCTCCACGTGCTTGCGATATTCATCCACCGTCGTGGCGCCGATCAGGTGCAGCTCGCCGCGGGCAAGCATCGGCTTGAGCATGTTGCCGGCGTCCATAGCGCCCTCGGCCGCCCCGGCGCCGACCACGGTGTGCATCTCATCCACGAACAGTATGACCTCGCCGGCGGCGTCGGTGACCTCCTTCAGGACGGCCTTCAGGCGCTCCTCGAATTCGCCGCGGTACTTGGCGCCGGCGACGAGCGCGCCCAGGTCGAGCTGGACAATGCGCTTGTCCTTCAAGCCTTCAGGGACATCGCCGTTGACGATGCGCTGCGCCAGGCCCTCGACAATGGCGGTCTTGCCCACGCCGGGGTCGCCAATCAACGCGGGGTTGTTCTTCGTACGGCGCGACAGGACCTGGATCGTGCGCCGAATCTCCTCGTCGCGGCCGATGACCGGGTCCAGCTTGTTGCGGCGCGCGAGCTGGGTGAGGTCGCGGCCGTACTTCTCCAGCGCCTGGTAGGTCCCTTCGGGATTGGGCGAGGTGACGCGCTGCGACCCGCGGATGGCACTCAGCGCCTGCAGGACGGTCTCGGGGGTCAGCCCGTACCCCTTCAACCGGGATGCCTCGGGTCCGGCCGCCAGTCCCAGGAGCAGGTGCTCGGTGGAGACATACTCGTCCTTCATGGAGGCGGCCTGCCGTTCCGCCGCCGTGAGCACGTCGGCAGTGGCCTTCGCCAGGGCGGCGCTGGCAGCGGACTGGCCGTGGACCCGTGGCCTCTGGGCAAGATTCTTCTCCAGGTCTCCGATCAGCATTGCCGCGCTGCCCGCCAGGCGGGTCACGATGGCGTGGATGACGCCTTCCGGCGGGCGGACCAGCGCCAGGAGCAGGTGTGCGGGCTCGATGGCCGCGTGGCCATGGTCCCGAGCCAGCTGCTGGGCATCGAGCACGGCCTGTTGGGCCTTCTGCGTGTAGCGCTCAAGGTTCATCGTTTCCTCCACCGCACCGCGACAGGCGGGCCGGGGGCGCGGCTTGGCCCCTCCCGGCCGGTCGTTGCCGACGGCCGTCAAGCTAACCCTAGCCACGGACTGTTGGAGGTACGTCGGAGCGCCGTTAGATGCAGATCGGCGGCGCCGTTAACGATCCTCCGATGCACCGCTGACCGGCGTCTGACACGTGCCGGGTACCCTGTCACCATACTCGTGTACCCGAACTGGTGCCTTAGGAGGACAAGCGATGACCACCTATTTCATGACCCGCCCGATGCACTTCCGCCAGACGTTGGCCTATGCCCCGCAGGGATTCAACGGCGGCCGCCGCATGCCGGTGGACGTCTCGAGCGAAGACGATGCCTTTGTGATCCGGGCTGCCGTCCCCGGCCTCAAGCCGGAGGAGGTCGATATCCAGGTCCACGATGACATCGTGCTGCTGCGCGGCACGCCGAAGGCCCATTTGGCCGAGACGAGCGAGTACCTGATGCGTGAGATCGGCCCGGCGGAGTTCGAGCGGCGCCTGCGCCTGCCCGAGCCGGTCAACGCCGCCAAGGCGGAAGCGACCATCGAGAACGGCCTGCTGACGCTGCGGCTGCCGATCGCCGACGAAGCCAAGCCGAAGACCATCAAAGTCCGCGCCGGCTGATCCGGCCGACCGGTTCCAGTACAATGGGCGGCTGAGGCCGCCCATTGTGTTTGGCGGGAGAGCATGTTCCCACTCCGTGATGCGGTTCGTTCCCGCAGCCGCCCCTATGTGACCTGGGGATTGATAGCCATCAGCGTGGCGGTCTTCGCATTGGAGAGCTCGCTGCGCTCCCGGCTGTTCGACCAGTTGGTTTTCGCCTACGGGTTGGTTCCGGCGCGGTTGTCGCTCATCGATCCGGCGAGCTGGCTGAGCCTGGTGACGTCGATCTTCCTGCACGGCGGGTGGCTCCACCTGATCAGCAATCTGTGGATGCTGTTCATCTTCGGCGACAACGTCGAGGATCGGCTGGGGCATGGGCGCTTCCTGGGGTTCTACCTGCTCTCCGGCGTGGTGGCCGGCCTGGCCTTCGCGCTGCTGGACCCCACCTCGACGCTCCCCACGATCGGTGCCAGTGGCGCCATCGCCGGCGTGCTGGGTGCCTACTTTGTGCTCTTCCCGTCGGCGCGCGTCCTTACGTTGGTGCCGCTGATCATCCTGCCCTGGCTGGTGGAGATCCCGGCCTTCATCTTCCTGGGGATCTGGTTCCTGACGCAGGTGTCGTCGGGATTGCTGAGCATGGGCGCCGCCGGTGCGTTTGGCGGGATCGCCTGGTGGGCGCACATTGGCGGTTTCGCCTTCGGCGCGCTCGCCGTCCTGTCGTTCGCCCGCCGGCCGCGGCGCGCCCCGCCAGCAGTTTACGATCTCGAGTTCCCGCCGCGCTACAGCTAGAAAGGATGCTCACGATGACCGACGCAACTCCCGTTAAACCTCCGCCCGAGCCGCCTCCGGCCGTGCCTCCTATGCCTGCACCGCCTTTGCATGCCACGCCCGCGCCGAAGCCTCCGTCAGGGATCTGGCTGCGGCGTGCGCTGCGCTGGGTCACGGGTTTGCTGGTCGTCTTCGCCCTGGGCCTCGGAGCGACCTGGCTGGCGCAGGTTCAACCATTGCGCGAACGGCTGGCCGCACTGGAAGAAGAACGTGCCTCGCTGGAGGTGCGGGTAACCGAGCTGCAGGCCCTGGTAGTCGAGATGGACGCGGTCCGCGCCGAGAACGTCTCTCTCAAGGTCGGGCAGGCCAGGATGGAACAACACCTGGCCCTGCTGCAAGCCATGACCTCCACGGCCTCGGTGCAGGTGAGCCTCGCCTCCGGAGCCGAACTGGCGCGGGCCGGCGCGGCGCTGTCGCAAGCCGACGGTTACCTGGCCGGGCTGGAGCAGGCGTTGGCGGGCTCGATGCAGCAAGATGTGCGGGACCTGCGCGAGCGGCTGGCGATGGCGGTTGGGGAGCTGGAGTCCGATCCGTTTGCCGCCCAGCGGGACCTGGAAGTGCTGGCCAACGGGCTGGAGAACCTCGAGAGACTGCTGTCCGGGGCGTAGTGCTCCGGCTCGACCCACCGATAAGAAGCTCAGATAGCCCGGCGCCGAAACCCCCAGCGCCGGGCTTCTCTGTCTAGTAGCGCACGAAGGCCCCGATCCCGCCCGCTAGGTCAGGCCCGAGGTTCTGGGGAAGAACCTCGACCTCGCCCCCTTCTGCCAGGACCCGGCGGACGACGAATTCGACGACATCGGCAATCGACTCGAGGTCCCGTCCGCAGAAGGGACACGCGGGCACCGCGTCGAGGCGGACGTACCCGCAGCCTGTGCAGCGGAAGCCGGGAGTCCGCAGTCCGTCGCGGAAGAGGAGGGTATGGATGCGGCCGGCGTGAGCCGCCTCGAGGGTCTCGCTCAGGCCAGCAACGGCCTCGCGCCCCTTGGCAGCCGACGTCACCAGGGCATCCACCGTGCGCTCCTTCTGCTGGCGCTCGACGCGCTGTGCGACGGACATCGCCTTCTCCAGAACCTGGGCATGCCCGGCGGTCCTGTCCACGGCAAAGGTGCCAATGAGCAGGCTTCGCCAGGACTTGGGAAGCAAGGGGACATATCGAGCGAGGGTGTCTTCCGTCCCGCCGAGCAGGATCCGGCGCACACGCTGCGACTGGAAGAAGGAGGCGGCGAAGTCGGCGGCTTCCTGCAGGTTGCGGTCCGTCACGTTCTCGGCGTGGCGCGTCTGGCCGGCGGTTCCGCCCCGGCGGCCGGCAGACTGCGATCCTCCGCCGCGCTTGACGCGGCGCACGCCTTCGCCGCGTGCGACGTCCTGCTCCCGCAGCTCGCCGAGGTGAAAGTGGAACAGGCGCACACCGATCTGGTCGACCAGTGCAACGCCGTAGTCGCCGTACGAGTCCAGCAGATCGGCGAGGGGCTTGACGTACGGTTGTTCAACATAGCGGGCGCGGCTGCGCAGAGGAACCATCAGCCCATAGGCGCGGAAGAAGCCTTCGGGGAGGCAGGAAAACACGGCCAGACTGCGGCTCGCCCAGCCGTGCTCATGCTCGAGGTAGCGAATGACCGGTTCCGCATCGGCGGAGGCCGGCGGGCCAAGCTCCTTGAGCATCTGCCGCAAACGGAGCTTGTGGGTGTCGCTGGAGCCCGATGTTGGATCGACGTGCAAGTAGACACTCAGCACCGGATGCGGCGACCGGAATCCAATCAGCTCCTGAAGGTCCTGCTGGGTCAGCACGGTGGCCTCCTGGGAACGCGGATCGGTCGTGGGAAGGGGCGTGGCCTACGGGCGCGCCCCGACGGCCAAAGTGAGGTCGACCTCCTTTCCGTCGCGCAGCACAGTGATGACGATCTCCTGGCCCACCTGGGTGCTGCTCACCAGGTAGGAGATCAGGTCGTTGAAGGTACCCAGCGGGCGGCTGTCAATGGCAAGGATCAGGTCACCCCCGGGAAGGAGGCCGCCGTTGTCGCAACGGCCCGCACCACGCAGGCCGGCTTTCTGGGCCGGGCCCCCGTCGGTGACGCAGGTCACGTACACCCCGACAGTGTTGTCCGGGAGTTGAAGCTGCTTCAACGTGTTGAGATTGAGCGTGCTCTGGCTCAGGCTGGAGATGCCCAGGTACGGGTAGTCGTAGCGGCCGGTCTCGATCAGCGACGGGACGACGCGCTTGATGATGTTGACCGGGATCGCGAAGCCGACGCCCGAGTTGGCCGCATCCCCTGTGACGGTGAAAGACTCCGTACGGATGGCGCGGTTGACGCCAATGACCTCGCCGCGCAGGTTGATGAGCGGCCCCCCAGAGTTGCCCGGGTTGATCGCCGCGTCGGTCTGGATGATGTCGCCCGAGGTGAATGGCTGACCGCCGGGGGCGGCACGCTCCGAATCCAGCGTGCGGCCGATGGCCGAGACGATGCCGCTGGTCATCGTCCCGGAGAGGCCGAAGGGGTTGCCGATGGCGATGACCATCTCGCCCACCCGGACCTGGTCGGAATCACCCAGGGGCAAGGGGAAGAGCTCCTCGGGCGTGACGTCGACCTTGAGCACGGCCAGATCGGAATCGAGGTCCGTGCCCAACACCTTGGCCCAGGCGCGCACTCCGGAAGGGAAATCAACCTCGATCTCCTCGGCGTCGGCGACCACGTGCTGGTTGGTGACAATGTGGCCTTGCGCGTCGATGACGAAGCCGCTGCCCTGGCCGATGGGCATGCTGGTGTCCGTGGCCCCGCTGACCGCGGCAAAGGTCCAGATGGCCACCACGCCGGGGTCGACCTGCTGGTACAGGGCGACCAGATCACCGGCGTGTTCCGCGAGACCATCCGCTGACGGAGCGGTGGGCACCGAGGGTTGAGATGGCAGAGCCACGGCGGATGAGAGTGTGGGCACGGCCTCAAGGACGGCCGGGGCGACGAAGGGCATTGTGCAACCCAAGGCCGCCAGCAACATCGTGGCGGCGGCGATCACAGGTACCGTGCGTTTCATATCTACCTCACACGCGCAACCGGTTCGATAACGGATGCCGGACTAGGGATGGCGCAGCTTGGACAACCGGAGAACCAGATCCAGTTCCTCCGGGCTCAGGTGGGTGGGGAGCGCGACGCGCAGGCGGGCGTACAGATCGCCGTGGACCGATGGGTTGCGCAGGTGCGGCATGCCGCGACCCTTCAGGCGGAAGGTCTGCCCCGGTTGGCTTCCCGCCGGCAGCGTGAGGGCCAGCTCACCGGCGGGCGTGGGCACCTTGACCTCGCCGCCCAAGAGCGCGGTGTACAGATCGGTGTCCACGTCTGCGTACAGGTCATCCCCCTGGCGTTCAAAGCGTGCGTCCGGTTCCACGTCGACGAGCAAGTACAGATCTCCGGCCTGGGCGTGCCCGCTCGACCCCTGACCGCTCAGGCGGACACGCGTGCCGCTCTTGGCGCCGGCCGGGATGGTCACCTCCAGGCTCTTGCCGTGGCGGGTGAACGTGCGTCGGGCGCCATGGTAGGCCTCGGACAGACTGATGCGCACCGGCTGCTCGACATCGCGGCCGCGGGGTGCCGCCTGCCCGCCGAAGCCCTGCGGCCGACTGCCCCCGCCGCCGAAGATGGAGGTGAAGAAGTCGGAGAACCCGGCGCCGAACAAGTCCTCCAGGTCGCCGACCTCGACGCGGACGCCGCCCGGCGCGCCGCTCATCCACTGGGACCAATCGAACCCGCCCGGCTGGCCCCCCCTTCGCTGCCAGGCCTGATAGGAGGAGCCGAGCTGGTCGTACTTGGCGCGCTTGGCCGGATCCCCGAGGACTTCGTACGCCTCGTTGATCTCCTTGAAGCGTTCCTCGGACCGCGCGTCACCGGGGTTCTTGTCGGGGTGGTACTGGACCGCCAGTTTGCGGAAGGCGCGCTTGATGGCCTTCTCATCCGCAGTGCGTTCCACCCCCAGGATCTTGTAGTAGTCCTTGTAATCCATCGAACTCTCACCGCGCCTGGATTCTATGTTCGCCGCAATCCCGTCGTCAAGGTGCGAGGGCAGGCACTCATCTGGCTCTCACCCCGCTTGCGTAGCGGCGGCCTGCGGCCTTCCGTGCTATCATAATCGCATGATGCCGAATGCGCAGCGCGGCCGGGTCCTGGTGGTGGACGATGATCCCGACGTCCTGGATCTGCTGGCGCGGCAGGTCCTCCAACCGCTCGGCTACCTGGTCCAGACCGCCGATGACGGCGGGGCCGCCATCCAGCACGCCCTCAATTTCGCCCCCGACCTGATCGTCGCCAGCCTGACCTTGCCCGGCCTGAGCGGCAAGGACCTCCTCGTCGCCCTGCGCTCGCAGGGGATGGAAGTCCCGATGCTGGTCACGGCCCCGGAGGGTATGGAGGCGGCTGCCATCCAGGCCTTCCGCCTGGGGGCGCGCGACTACCTGGTCAAGCCGCTGCGCGAGGCCGAGGTTGTTTCGGCCGTCGAGCGGGCGCTGAGCGAGGTCCGCCTGCGCAATGAACGGCACCTGCTTGCGGAGCAGCTGGGAGAGAGCAACCGCGAGCTCGAGCGGCGCGTCCGCGAGTTGACGACGTTGTACGGCATCGGCAAGGCGGTGACCTCAACGACCAACCAGGCGCAGCTGTTCAGCAAGCTGGTCGAGAGCAGCCTGTATGTCACGGAGGCTGACCTGGGGTGGGTGCTGCTGATCGAAGACCGCTCGAAGCAGTTGGTGCTTCGTGCTCAGCGCAACCTGCCGCCGGCAGTGGCGGCCAAGCTGCACCAACCGTGGGATGACGGCGTCAGCTCGCTGGTCCTGCTGTCCGGCGAGACGCTGAACATCTACGGCGAGGGGCTGACGAAGTTCAAGATGGCACGGATGGGAAAAGCGGCGCTGATTGCGCCGATCAAGGTGCGCGATCAGCCGATCGGGGTGATCAGCGTCGCCCGCCAGGAGCACCGACCGTTCAGCGAACGCAGCCAGGCGATGCTGGAAGCGGTGGCGGACTACGCCTCGATCTCCTTGGTGAACGCCCGCCTGTTCCAGGCCCTGGAAGAACGCGCCCGGCGATTGCAGAAGGCCATCGAGGATGCGCAGGCCGGGGTCCCGGTGAGCAGCGAGGCGATGGGCCTGCTGGACCGTCGCTTGCGCCACATCCAGGGCGAGGTGGCGCACATGCTGAGCGTGGTGCAAGAGCCAGGGCTGCGGGCCTCGCTGGAAGCCATCGGCCACGACCTCGAGGGCGTGCTCCACCAGATGGGCGAGTCGCCTGCCCGCCCGGCCTAGGCAGGGGCGCCGCCTTCCGCCAGGAGCCCACGGAAGTACCATATCCGGTCCCAAGACGGCCGTGCTAGGCTTCAAGATGGTCTCCATCCGCCGCAGGTCCGCCGCCGTCTGCTGAGGTAGCATGGGCGAAACTATTCTGATCGCCGACGACTCGGCGGAGATTCGCAAGTTCCTCGAACAGACCGTCCTCAAACCCTCCGGGTACACGGTCTACTCCGTCGGCGATGGGATGTCCGCTCTGACGCTGGCGCTCGAGCTGCGTCCCGACCTGGTGCTCACCGATCAGAACATGCCCGGCCTGCGCGGCCTGGACTTCATCCGCCGCCTGAGGCGGGACCTTCCGGCGCTGCCGGTGATCTTGATGACGGCCGAGGGCTCGGAGGCGCTGGCCGTCGAAGCTCTGCGGGCCGGCGCGGCGGATTACCTAGTGAAGCCCTTTGACGCCGAGCACCTGCTGGCCGCCGTCGGACGCGCCCTGGCGGTCGGACGCCGCAGTCAGGATGTGCTCAAGACGCAGGCCGAGTCCCGCGCTGGGGCTCAGTCGCTCGAGCGCCGACTGCACGAGCTGGAGGCGCTGGCCCACATCGGACGGACCGTCACCGCTATGCTCGATCTCGATCAGGTGCTGACGACCGTGGTCGAGTCGGCCGTCGGGCTGACCGAGGCCGAGGAGGGCAGCCTGCTCCTGCTGGATGAAGTGAGCGGCGAACTGACCATGCGGGCGTCGATGAACTTCGACGACGAGTTCGCCCGCACGTTCCGCCTCAAGGTTGAGGACTCGCTGGCCGGCCAGGTAATCGCCAGCGGCCAGCCGGTAATCCTCGATGAAAGCGCGCCGCAGAAGATCAAGACATCCTATCTGGTCCATTCCTTGCTGTACGTGCCCCTGCGCGCTCGCGGGCGGACCATCGGCGTCCTGGGGGTTGACAATCGCAAAGCGGGGCGCTCGCTCACCAAGGAAGACATGACGGTCGTGATGGCCATGGCCGACTATGCCGCCATCGCCATCGAGAACGCCCGGCTGTACAACCGCTCGGAAGCCGAACGTGTCAAGCTGGAGACCATTCTGACGCAGACGGAAGACGGCGTGATCGTCGTCGATCCAGAGAACCGGCTGCTGCTGATCAACCGGACGGCGGCGGAGGCGTTCGGTGTGCTCGAGCCTCTACTGGGTCGCTCGCTGGTCGAAACCGTCGAACACCCCCAGATCCTGGCTCTGCTGCGCGCCCCGGGCAACGCCCCGCGGCGCGAGGAGATCGAGCTCAAAGACGGCCGAGTGGTGAACACGCAGCGGACGCCGATCGTGGGCGTCGGCCAGGCCATCGTGATGCAGGACATCACCCACCTGAAGGAGCTCGACCGGATCAAATCGGAGTTTGTCACCACCGTTTCGCATGACCTGCGGTCGCCGCTGACTGCCATCCTCGGCTACGTCGATCTGGTCGAGCGAGTCGGCGAGGTCAACGAGCAGCAACGCGAATTCATCCGCCGGGTGCGCTCGAGCGTGGAGCACATCACGGCGCTGATTTCCGATCTGCTCGACCTGGGGAGAATCGAGGCGGGCCTGGACAGCGCCCGCGAGAACACGCCCCTGGCGGCACTGGCGCGCTATGCCGTTGAGACGCTGCGCGGCATCGCCGAGCACCGGCAACTGACGCTAGAGGCCAACCTGCCCGAGGACCTGCCGTTGATCAATGGCGACCCGATCCGGCTGCGGCAGATGATCGGGAACCTGCTCGAGAACGCCATCAAGTACACGGCCCCGGGCGGGCGCGTGCGGGTCGAGGCGATGGCTGAAGCCGACCAGGTCATCCTGCGTGTCGCCGACACGGGACCAGGGATCCCTCCGGCCGAGCAGCCCTACCTGTTCGACAAGTTCTTCCGCGCCTCGAACGTGCCGGACGATGTCACCGGCACCGGCCTGGGACTGTCGATCGTGAAGTCAATCGTCGACAGCCACGACGGCCGCATCTGGGTCGAGTCGGCGCTGGGCAAGGGCTCGCGTTTCACCGTGGTCCTGCCGGCCGTCACCACCTGAAGCCGGGCGCCGCCCGGGCATCTCCGCTCCGAACCGTCCTGAGACGTCTGCCCCTCGACTGCTTGTGAAGCGGCCGGCACCTGGCCGCCGGAGGCTGGACTTTGCCGGGGGCCCGGCGGCGAGCTCGCGATCGCAGACCCCCTTTCGACCCTCCCTCCGGCAGGGGGAGGGCAACGCTCCCAGTGTGGCACGCACGCAGGTCGGCGGGGCGTGCGTTAACTTGCTTCTCCCCAATGACCTCCCAGCGTCGCGGTTGGAAGCGCCATTGCCCTCCCCCCTGAAGAGGCGAGGGTTGATTGCACGAGCACGAGATCGCTTGGCCGTCCGGAGGAGGATGTTCTACTACACCGCACGCGAGACAGACATCAGCCCGCAGGGGTTAAAGGCGCCTCCCCCGGGGCGGTGAGGGGGAACCCGGGGGAGGCCTTCGCCAATGGAGGAGACAACGATGAGCGTAGGGGTGCCCCGTCTCTCGTCTCCGAGCGCCATAGTACAATCCCAAACGGAAGGCCTCCACTACTGAAGATCACCGGGGATATGTGACATCCTTCACAGATGGATTGTGTCGAGTCCGACCAAGAGGTAGGTCAAGTGCTTCCGATTCCGACGCACCCAATTCGATTCTCCGTACATGAGCGACACATCTGACCTCCGCAGGCGGTTGAACAGACTCGGCCGCAGGCCGGGCTTGGCCACGGTTCCCGCAGGGACCCACCGGAGGGCGGGCGGTTCGCTGCCTGGCGAGGAGATCCCCATGGCGGCGGGCCTGGCCTACCGCCTGCAGAAATCCTACCCGGCCGAGCATCAGCATGGGCCCACTCGCCTGGCGGACCTGCTGGAGTTCGACGTGCTCCTTGCGGCGGACGTCGCCCGCCAGCCCGCGCTGGCGCAGGCAAAGATCGCGACCTTGCTCTTCCTGGACACGGAAACGACCGGGCTGGTCGGCGGGGCGGGGACCCTGGCGTTTCTGGTTGGGGTCGGCGCCTTCACCCCGGACGGCTTCCGCCTGCGCCAGTACTTCCTGCGCGATCCGGCCGAGGAAGCGGCGATGCTCCAGGCCCTGGAGGAGGATCTTGAGTCCGCCTCCGGCCTGGTGACCTTCAACGGCCAGGCTTTTGATCTGCCGCTGCTGGACTCGCGCTACATGGTCGGCCTGCGCCAGCGGCGCAACCTGGTGGCCGCACCGCACCTTGACCTGCTCCACCCGGCGCGCCGGCTGTGGTCACGCGCCCTGCCGGACTGCAGCATGAGCACCATCGAGCAGCACGTACTTCACCTGCGTCGAACCGAAGACGATATCCCCGGAGCGCTGATCCCCGGGCTGTACCTGGAATACTTGCGAACCGGTGCGACCGATGGGATGCTGCGGGTCCTCTACCACAACGCCATGGACGTGCTCTCGTTGGTCGGAGTGGCGACGCAGGTCCTGGGGCGACACCGGCAGGACGACCCCAGCCGGCTGTCGGCTTCCGAGGCGCTGGCTGTCGGCCGCTGGCATCAGCAGGCCGGCCGCATCGACCCGGCCGAGCAGGCGCTTCGCTCGGCCGTGGGTTCGTCCGATGGTGACCTACATCTCGAGGCGCTGCGGCGGCTGACCGAGTACCTGAAGCGCGGCGGGCAGGCGGGGGAGGCGCTGGGGGCCTGGGCCGAATGGCACGACCGTGCGCCCGCCGATCCCACACCGTGCATCGAGCTGGCCAAGTACTTCGAGTGGGGGCCGCCCGACCTGGTTCAGGCCATGTTCTGGACGCAGGAGGCGCTCGATACGCTGCAGCACTGGCCGGAAGACTGGCGGAGGGATGAGGCGGCCGCACGACTTGCCCATCGGCGCCAGCGGCTCTGGATCAAGATCCACGGCCCTGCGGGGGCGCAGTAACCACGGGGCGTCAGCTTGCGGCCTGAAGCGCGGCCGCCACGCGTTCCAGGCGCACCCGGGCTTCCGCGGCCACACTGCACAAAGGCGCGTTGTGCGCCAGCGGCCCGACCGCCAGCAGGACTTCGGGGTTGACGATCGATACCCATACTCCGTCGCTGCGTTCATCCACCACGACATTGCACGGCAACAGCAACCCCACCCGGGGATCGTCGTCCAGCGCGCAGTACGCCAGAGGCGAGTTGCATGCGCCCAGGATGACGTAGGGCCTGAACTCCTTGCCCATCTTCTCCTGCAGCGTCGCCTGGACGTCGATACGCGTCAAGACGCCGAAGCCTTCCTGCTTCAGTGCCTCGGTCACCACCTCAACCGCCTGTGGGAGCGGCATGGCCATGCGGACGTCGAAACCCAGGGGCTGTTCCATGGTTGCCTCGATGCAGCAGGTCTACCGGGCCGACGATGCGCTGTCGAGCTCCTCGCGCACCTTCTGGTACAGGTGCTCGGCCTTGAGTTCGTGGAGCGTGTAGCAAGGTCCGCCCAGACGATCAGCCAGCGCGCGGGCCAGGCCCTGGTCGAAGGCGGCATGCTCCATGTTGATCACCACCGAGCGAACGTCCTGCGCGTGGAGCAGATCGGCGACCTGGTGGGCCTCCTCCTGCGGGGGCAGGCTGCCGACGGAAACATTGCCCGCCCCGTCGGTGAGCAGGATCATGAGCGGCAGCACGTCGGGGTGTGAGATCTTTTCCTGCTGCAGAGTCTCGAGGGCCAGCCGCAGTCCGGCCGAGAGCGGCGTCTTGCCTCCCACCGGGATATCGGCCAGGGCGCGCTGCGCCAGTTGCACCGAGTTGGTCGGCGGCAGAACGGTCAGGGCGCGGTCCTTCTGGAAGACAATCAGCCCGACCCGGTCGCGACGCTGGTAGGCGTCGGTCAGCAAGGACAAGATGGCGCCCTTGGTGGCCGACATCCGTTCGGCGACGGCCATCGACCAGGAGGCATCGACGACAAAGAGGATCAGGTTGGCGGCTTTGCGGACGCGGACCTTGCGCTGCAGGTCCGAGGTCTCAATGGCGAAGGCCACCCGCCGCCGCTGTTCCTTTCGCTGGATCTGATACGGCGCGGCGGCGCGCAAGGTGGCATCGAAGGCAATGTCGGACGTCGTGCCATCCGCGGGGCGAGCGGTGATGTAGCGGCCGCGCTTGCGGTCCGTACGGGTCTGGGTGCGCCGGCCCCCCAGCCGGCGGGTCATACGGTCGAGTTGGCCTTCCAGGCGGCGCGGGTTGAACGACTCGCCGGTCTTGACCTTCTCGCCGCCCTCCCACCAGTTGGCCTGTAGTGAATCAACCGGCGACTGCTGCGCCGGCGCGGCCTGGCCGCGCCGCTGCTCGTCTTGCGTGGCCTCGCGGGCTACGCCACGTGGCTCACTTTTTTTTTATCGGCAGGCTGGGGTTCCGACGCCGGCTCGGACTCGTAGGCCGCGCCCACCTGGGCCTGCGCCTGGTCGATGCGGGCCTGCAGGTCGTCCAGGCTGATCTCGCTCTGGTGGAACGGGCCGCGCCGCAGGCGGTGCGGCAAGGCCAGCTCCGCCGCCATGGCAATGTCGAGGTCGGTGATGGACGAGCGTCCCTCGTAGGCGGCCTGCGCGCGGGCTGCCTTCAGGATCACCAGGTCGGCCCGGTGGCCATCGACCTGAAGCGAGGAGGTCAGGGCAGCAATGGACAGCAGGTTGCGCTGGCTGTAGGTGACGTGGTCGACCAACTGCCGGGCGGCATCTATCTGATGCGAGAGTGCATCCTCCTGGCCCAGCCAGTGGGAGCGGAAGCCTTCCGGGTCGGCCTCGAAGGCTAGATTGCGTTCGATGATGGCCACGCGATCGGCCAGCCCGGAGATGCCCCGGATGTCGACCGACAGGGCGAAACGGTCGAGCAGCTGCGGCCGCAAGTCGCCTTCCTCGGGGTTCATGGTGCCCACCAGGATGTAGCGCGCCGGGTGGGCGAACGAGATGCCCTCGCGCTCGACGATGTTCATCCCCAGGGCAGCCGAGTCCAGAAGCAGGTCGACGACGTGGTCGTCGAGCAGGTTGACCTCATCGATGTAGAGCAGGCCCCGGTTGGCGGCGGCCAGCACGCCGGCCTCGAACCGCCGCTCGCCGCGCTTGATGGCTGCCTCGATATCGAGCGTGCCGACGACGCGGTCTTCCGTGGCCGAGACCGGCAGATCGACGAAGGAGGTGCGCCGCATCTCGGTGGGCAGCTCCTCGCCGCACGCGACGCGCTCCCGGCACTCGGTGCACCAGGTGGTGGGCTGGTCGGGATCACACCCGAAGCGGCAGTCGGCGACGACCCGCACCTCGGGCAGCAGGGCGGCCAGGGCGCGCGCCGCCGTGGACTTCGCCGTTCCGCGTTCGCCGCGAATCAAGACGCCGCCTATACGGGGGTTGACGGCATTGAGCACGAGCGCGCGGCGCATGCGCTCCTGGCCGACGATGGAGGTGAAGGGGTAGACCACGGCCATAGGACGAACTCCGAGGGCATTATACCCCGCCGGGCGGAGGCAGGTGCTCGGCGGGGAGGCCCAGGACCGTCTTGCGGGCGGGCCGAAGAGGGCGGAGCGCGAACTGGAGGGCTCGCGGAAGGGTGCGCCGGGCGTCCGTTGTCAAGACCCCCATCTACCCTTATAATCCTCTCATCCTGATCCGAAGAAGGCGTCGTTCATGGAGCAAAATCCGCAGACCATCGGGTCCGAGCCCGGCCAGCCCAAGGAATCGGGGGCGCCGGAGGTGCATCCGATGGACGCACTCCTCGGGGGAGAGTCGCTGGACATGGAGACTCCCCGCCGGGGCGAGATTCGACGTGGCACGATCGCCCGCGTTTCCGACGGCGACATCCTGGTGGACATTGGGGCCAAATCGGAAGGAATCATCCCGGCCCGCGAACTTGAGCAGCTCCCGCCCGAGATACGCCAGGCGCTGGAGGTGGGGTCGGAGATCAGCGTATACGTCATTCGCGCCGGCGGCGGCGAGGATGGCTTGGTCCTCTCGCTGGCTCGGGCCGAGGAAGAGCACGATTGGTCGGAAGCCGAGCGCCTGCTGGAAAGCCAGGAGACGCTGGACGGCGTGGTGGCTGGCTACAACAAGGGTGGGCTGATCGTCAAGCTCGGCCATCTACGCGGCTTCATCCCTGCCTCGCAGGTCAGCCTGTCCCGCCGACGGCGGGCCGAGGGCGAAACGCCCGATAAGCGCTGGGGCAAGATGGTCGGCGAGCCGATCGTCGCCAAGGTGATCGAGGTCGACCGGCGGCGCAACCGGCTGATCCTCTCGGAGCGGGCAGCGGCACGCGAGGCGCGCAAGGTGCTCAAGGAGCACCTGATCACCGAGCTCCAGGCCGGGGAGATCCGCACCGGGCACGTCATCAGCCTGGCGGACTTTGGCGCCTTCGTCGACATCGGCGGGGCGGATGGCCTGGTGCACCTCTCGGAGATCTCCTGGAGGCGGATCAGCCACCCCAAGGACCTGCTCAAGGTCGGGCAGGAAGTCCAGGTGAAGGTTCTGGGCGTCGATCCGGAGCGCAAGCGCATCAGCCTGTCGATGCGCGAGCTCGAGCCCGATCCGTGGCAGACGATCGCCCAGCAGTTCAAGGAAGGGCAGTTGGTCGAAGGCCAGATCACCAAGCTGACCAAGTTCGGTGCCTTCGCCAGCCTGAAGGGTATGGAGGCCTACGAGATCGAAGGCCTGATCCACATCTCGGAGCTCTCGGACCATCGGGTCGAACACCCGCGCGAGGTTCTTGAGGAAGGCCAGACGGTCTCGTTACGCGTGATCAAGCTGGACCAGCAGCGGCGCCGTATCGGCCTTAGCCTGAAGCGCGTCGACTCGGCCGAATACGCGGAGTCGGACTGGCAGACGGCGATGGGCGACCAAAGCGAGGAAGAAACCCCTCCGGCCGTGGAGGCTGTGGACGATTTCGACGCGGATCTGGAGGCGGAGAGCCCGCCCGAAGCGGAGGGTGGAAGCTCACCGGCGGCATGAATTCCGCCAGGGCCGGGCCCCTCGAGGTCCGGCCCTTTCTTTTTTCCTATGCAACGCTAACGTGCGCGTGCGGTGGACGGCAGCCGATGTTTGGTAGAATAAGACCGGTTCGGGGAGATTTGTGCGCCCGGATGGGAGGTACGTGACGTGGCCGATAAGATGGAGCGCTTCACACAGCGCGCCCGGAGGGTGCTGAGCCTGGCGCACGAAGAAGCGGAACGGATGCACCACAACTACATCGGCACCGAACATCTGCTGCTCGGCCTCATTCGCGAGGAGGGCGGCGTGGCGGGGCGCGTCCTGCGCGAGCTGGGACTGGACACCGCCCGCGTCAAGGAGATGGTCGAGCGGCTGACTGGCATCGGCCGGCAGGCCAGCGGCCACGTGGAACTCTCGCCGGGAACCGAACAGGTTCTGCAGTACGCCATCGAAGAAGCCCGGCGCATAGGCCATCACTACATCGGCACCGAGCACCTGCTGCTCGGGCTGGTACGCCAGGGCGAAGGTGTTGGAATCGAGGTCTTGCGCCGGCTGGGAATTACGCCGGAGCAGGTGCGCCGGCAAACCCGCCGCGTGCTGCAGGAGAGCCCGGCTCAACCGCCGCAGAAGGCCGCCCAGGCGGTATCCGCCTCGCGGTCGAAGGACAAAGAAGCCAAGACGCCGCTGGTCGACCAGCTGGCAACCGATCTGACCGCCCTGGCCGAAGAGGGCAAGCTGGACCCGGTCGTCGGGCGGCAGATGGAGATCGAGCGGGTCATCCAGATCCTGGCCCGGCGGACGAAGAACAACCCGGCATTGATCGGCGAGCCGGGCGTCGGGAAGACGGCCATCGTCGAGGGCCTGGCGCAGCGCATCATCGCCGGAGAAACGCCGGAACCGCTGCTCGGCAAGCGTGTGCTGCAGCTGGACGTCGGGTCGCTGGTGGCCGGGACGATGTACCGCGGCCAGTTCGAGGAACGACTGAAGCGGGTCATTGATGAGCTGAAGTCCGCCCATGCCATCCTGTTCATCGACGAGGTGCACATGCTCGTCGGCGCCGGATCGGCGGGCTCGTCGGTGGACGCCGCCAACATCCTCAAGCCGGCGCTGTCGCGCGGCGAACTGCAGGTGATTGGCGCCACGACTCTGGACGAGTACCGCAAGCACATCGAGAGCGACGCCGCCCTCGAGCGGCGCTTCCAGCCAGTCATGGTGGAAGAACCTTCGGTCGAAGAGACGATCCAGATCCTGCACGGCGTGCGCAAGCCGTACGAGGAGCACCACAAGCTGGTGATCACCGACGAGGCGCTGGAGGCGGCGGCGCTGCTGTCGTCGCGCTACGTCACCGAGCGCTTCCTGCCCGACAAGGCCATCGACCTGATCGATGAGACCTCGTCACGGGTGCGCATGTACAAGAGTCCAGCGGCCAAGACGATGCGCCAGACGATGGATGATCTCAAGGCCACGCGCCAGGCGCATGCCCGGGCGGTGGAGGAGGCGCGCTTCGACGACGCCCAGGAGCTGATGACCCGCGAGGCCGGGCTGGAGCAGAAGCTGACGCAGCTGCGCGCCGGCTGGGAGCGAAACGCCGACAGCCCCCGGGTGACGGCGGAGGACATCGCCGAGGTGGTGTCGATGTGGACCGGCGTGCCCGTGACGCAGATCGCCCAGGAGGAATCGGTCCGCCTGCTGCTGATGGAGAAGGCGCTGCACGAGCGCATCATTGGCCAGGACGAGGCGATCGACATGATCTCGAAGGCCGTGCGCCGCGCCCGGGCCGGTCTCAAGGACCCCAAGCGGCCGATTGGATCGTTCATCTTCCTGGGGCCGACGGGCGTGGGTAAGACGGAGCTGACCAAGGCGCTGGCCGAGTTCATCTTCGGTTCCGAAGATGCGCTGCTCCAGATCGACATGTCCGAATTCATGGAGCGGCACAGCGTCAGCCGGTTGGTAGGCGCGCCTCCGGGATACGTGGGCTACGAAGACGCCGGCCAGCTGACCGAGGCGCTGCGCCGCCGGCCCTATTCCATTGTGGTGTTCGACGAGATCGAGAAGGCCCATCCAGAAGCGCACAACATGCTGCTGCAGATCATGGAGGAGGGGCATCTCTCGGACGCCCGCGGGCGGAAGGTTGATTTCCGGAACGCCATCATCGTGATGACCTCCAACGTCGGCGCCGAGTTGATTCGCAAGAGCACGCAGTTTGGGTTTGCCACCCCGCGCGACGAAGCCGCCGAGCAACGCACGGCGTACGACGATATGCGCAAGACGCTCACCGAGGCGCTGCGCAAGATCTTCCGTCCGGAGTTCCTCAACCGGGTGGATGCCACCGTGGTCTTCCACGCGCTGACCAGGGAACAGATCGCCGAGATCGTCGATCTGGAGCTGGCCAAGGTCGGGCTGCGGCTGCGGGACCATTCCATCCAGCTGCGGGCGTCGCCATCGGCGCGCCAGCGGCTCGCCGATCTGGGATACGACCCCGAGATGGGAGCCCGGCCTCTTAAGCGGGTGATCCAGAACAAAGTCGAGGACCGGCTGTCGGATGCGCTGCTCTCGGGCGAGTTCAAGGACGGTGACCGCGTGCTGGTGGACACCGCCGAAGGCGAGATCGTTCTGAGGCCCGACGAGGGCGAGCCGGCGAGTGAGGCGCAGGCGGCACTGCCCGCCGGCGAAAGCTGAGGACGGCGTCTCTCAACAGAGGGACCCGGGGCGACCGAGAGGTCGCCCTTTGGCTTCACGGCCGCGACCGGGGGGCCTATAATGCCTTCCCTGACGTCGGGGGAGGCTATCATGGGCCGTTTCCGACGGCTTGTGTCCCTGGTTGGTATCGCTCGGTGCCGTCTTGGCGGCGGGGTGCGCCCGGACGTCGCCCGGGACCGAGACGCAACCCGCGGCGGCCCAGGAGAGCCTGAGGACCTTTCTGACTCTCTTGGCGGAGGGCAACTACGGCGAGGCCTCAAGGCTGTACGGCGGTCCGGTCGACGCCATGCAGGCCTGGTTTCCGGATCAAGATCCACAAGATGTTGCCGGCCTGTTGGGCCGAGCATGCGGCAACCATCTGTTGCAGTGCCTGCCGATTCGGTCTATCCAGCCGGCGAGAGCGGCGGTTCCCGGCGAGATTGCCTTCGACGTCGAATTCAGCCTGCCAGATGGAACGCTCTTCGTACGTGGTCCGTGCTGCGGGGCCACGTCCGCGGAGATGCCGGACGAATCGTCCTTCACCTTTCGGGTACGGCCGGAGGCCGACGGCAGTTACCCCATCCTGGACCTGCCGCCCTACGTTCCCTGACTACCACCTGGCTAGGCCCCGGCTGCTGATCAGCCGGAGCAGGCGAGGGCAGTGACGGCCAGACCGGCTGGAAGCGCTGCAGCGGAGAGTCTGAATCATGCCAGCACGCGCGCGAACCCAATACGTCTGCCAGCAGTGCGGCCGGACAGCCGCCCGAGAGCTGGGCCGCTGCCCCCAATGCGGCGCCTGGAACAGCATGGTCGGCGAGGCCGTCGCCCCGGCCAAAGCCCGGCGCGTGGTCGGAGTCTCGTCGGGAAGCCGGACCCCGCGCCGGCTGGCCGAGATCGAGGGCGACGCCGAAGCGCGCCTGGCGCTCCCGATCGAGGAGTTCTCGCGTGTGCTGGGAGGCGGCATCGTTCCCGCCTCGGTCGTCCTGGTCGGGGGTGAGCCCGGAATCGGCAAGTCCACCCTGCTGCTCCAAGTGGCCGTCCAGATGGCGCACCACGGACCGGTGCTGTATGTCTCGGGCGAGGAATCCGAGCGCCAGATCAAGGCCAGAGCACAGCGGCTGTTCGGCAGCCAGGGGCTGCCCGGGGACTTGTTCCTGCTCAGCGAAACCGACCTGGACGCCATCGTCCAGCATCTCGAGACGCTCCACCCGGTGCTGGCGGTGATCGACTCAATTCAGACCGTCTACCTGCCGGAGGTGGAGTCATCCGCCGGCTCGATCACGCAGGTGCGGGACTGCGCTGCACGGCTGCAGGCTGTTGCCAAAGCCGGAGGCTCAGCCATCTTCCTGGTCGGGCATGTGACCAAGGACGGCGCCATTGCCGGGCCGCGCGTGCTGGAGCACATCGTCGACACCGTCCTGTATCTGGAGGGCGACCCGTTCCACGCCTACCGGCTCTTGCGTTCGGTGAAGAACCGCTTCGGAGCGACGTCGGAGGTTGGCGTGTTCGAGATGGGCGCGGGTGGGATGACCGAGGTGCTCAATCCATCGGAGGCCTTCCTGGCCGAGCGCGTGGTGAACGCGCCCGGTTCGGCAATCGCCGTCACCATGGAAGGTACCCGCCCGCTGCTGGTCGAGGTCCAGGGTCTGACCAGCCCGACAAGCTTCGGCCACCCGCGCCGGACGGCGAATGGTGTGGACCTCAACCGGTTGCTGCTGACCATCGCCGTGCTGACCCGTCGGGTGGGCCTCAAGCTGGCGGAGCAGGACGCCTTCGTGAACGTGGTTGGGGGGTTGCGGATCGAGGAGCCGGCCGCGGATCTGGCGATCGCCGCCGCCATCGCCTCGTCCTACTGGGATCGGCCGTTGCCCGCGGATACGGTGCTGATCGGGGAAGTCGGCCTCTCGGGCGAGCTGCGTGCCGTCGGCCAGCTTCCCGCCCGGCTGTGGGAGGCCGCCCGGCTTGGATTCCGGCGCGCCATCCTTCCGAGCAGCACTCGAGTGGAGCGTGGCAGTGCGGAAGGGTTGACGGCGATCGAGGCTCGCAGCGTGCGCGAGGCGTTAGCGCTGGTGCTCCCCAGCGGACGATCGGCGGGCCCCGAGTAAGCGTCGATACCCTCGGCGCGGGGCCTCGCCGGGGGCGTTTGGGACGACGCCCGATTCCGTCGGTTGGTCCATGGGGATAATTCGCCTTCGAGTCCCCGCCTGATTTTAAGGAATCCTGGCGTGGCGCGGGCTCTCTGTACCGGTGCCATGTTCTATGCCACATCTGGGCGGGCACTCAGACTCGGGGACGGATGTTGGATGGCCTCCCGACGCGTGAAACGGGTCGCGGCGGGCGGCTCGATCGTGAGACCGCGTTCACCGTTAACAGATGGGCGTCTTAAAACATCGGTTGTTTTTAGGTTGGCGGCGGTCAAACGTCTTGAACCGAGTCGATCCCTACGATAGAATGGATACGTTGATCGATCGAAGGATCTGCGCCGCGCGCACCTTGGCCGATCGACGCGGGTAGCCGTCTCCCCGACGGTGGTTCACCACATGACGATGGTATCGGCGGGTCCGAACCGGGGCGGGCGCGTTTCCGCCCAAGGGGAATCTGCGTCCCGGTTCCAGGGAGAAACGCATGAACGCGGAGCGACTGTGGCAGGCGGCCCTCGGGCAACTTCAGATGGAGATGCCTCGGGCGACGTTTGACACGTGGGTTCGCGACGCGGAACTCCTGGCCTATGAGGACGGCGCCTTCATCGTCGGCGTGCAGAATGCCTACGCTCGCGACTGGCTGGAAGACCGGATGCTGGCCAGCATCAAGCGCGTCCTCACCGGCCTGGCAGGGCGCACGGTCGAGGTGCGCTTTGTGGTCTGGCAGGGTGACCCGGCGGAGGAGGCGCCGCCGGCCGCGCTGACCGCTGCCCCGGTCGCGCGCCTGGTAGCCACCTCGGTTGTCCATCTCAACCCGCGCTATACATTCGAGAGCTTCGTCGTCGGCCCAAGCAACCGGCTGGCGCACGCCGCCTCGCTGGCGGTGGCGGAAAACCCGGCCCGTGCCTACAACCCGTTGTTCCTGTATGGTGGCGTCGGCCTCGGGAAGACGCATCTGCTGCACGCCGTGGGGAATGTCACGGCCGCCCAGGGTCTCCAGGTCCTTTATGTCTCGTCGGAGGACTTCACCAACGACCTGATCAACGCCATCCGCACGCACACCACCGAGTCCTTCCGCGAGCGCTACCGTCGCATGGACGTCCTGCTGATCGACGACATCCAGTTCATCGCCGGGAAGGAGTCGACGCAGGAGGAGTTCTTCCACACCTTCAACGCGCTGCATGGGCAGGACAAGCAACTGGTGATCTCCTCAGACCGTCCGCCGAAGGCGCTGGTCACGCTGGAGGAGCGCCTGCGCTCACGCTTTGAGTGGGGCCTGACGGCGGACATCCAGGCTCCGGATCTGGAGACACGCCTGGCGATCCTGCGCTCAAAGGCCGACCGGGCGGGCCGCAGCGTCGATGCCGAGCACCTGGAATTGATCGCCCGCCGGGTCCAAAGCAACATCCGCGAACTGGAGGGTGCGCTGACGCGCGTCCTGGCCTACTCCGACCTTAGCAGCCAGCCGCTGTCGGCCGACCTGATCGAGATCGCATTGGCCGACCTGCTGCCCAGACCCGGAGCCCTGACGGCCGATCGGATCATCGCTGCGGTGGCTGAGCACTTCGACCTGGACGAGGCGGAGATCCTCGGTCGCGGCCGGTCGCGCGACGTGGCACTGCCGCGGCAGGTCGCCATGTACCTGATCCGTGAGGAAACCCAGGCGTCGCTGCCGAAGATCGGCGAGGTGCTGGGCGGGCGTGATCACACGACGGTGCTGTACGGGTGTGACAAGATCAACGGGCAGCTCGAAACCAACGACGGGTTACGCCGACACGTGGCCGCCATCCGCGAGGCGCTCTACAGTCGGATCCGCCATCCAGCCTGACATACTACCCGACCCACGGACACACTTGCCTCACGCGTCGAGCGGCCCCCTGGGGGCCGCTCGACGCGCCTTTGGGGGTCACGCAATCCAAATCGCGTGCTGTCCAGACCGGAAATGTTGAGGCCGGGATGACCCCGTCGGGCTGCAACCGCCTGGGGAGGAATGCGCGGAGACCGGTCAGAGCAGCGTTACAGGGTCAACGTCGATGGCCCAGCCCTGCGGCAGGTCCGCCGGGATGAGAGGCCTAGGGTTGGCGGCGCGCAGGACAAGCTGCCAACGGTAGTCCCCGCGCACCTGCTCGAAGAAACATGGCGCCGGCCCGATCAGATCGGAAGGGTTCCCGCGATCCTCGAGCGCCCGGCGGACGAGGCGCCCGAGGCGCTCCGCCTCCCGCTCGGCGCGCCCGGCGTCTGTGTGCCGGTAGACCAGGCGGGTGAGGCGGTGGAACGGCGGGTAGTCAAGCTGGCGACGCTGCTCCATTTCGTAACGGTAGAACGCCTCGTAGTCGTGATGTGAGGCGGCGAGGATGGCGGGGTGATCCGGGTGGTAGGTCTGCAGGATCACCCGGCCACCGAGCAAACCTCGGCCTGCCCGGCCGGCTACCTGGGTCAGCACCTGGAATGTCCGCTCCGCCGCACGGAAATCGGGCAGATTCAAGCCGATATCGGCCGAGACCACGCCCACCAGCGTCACCAGGGGCAGGTCGAGCCCCTTGGCGATCATCTGGGTGCCGATGAGCACATCGGCGCGGTGGGCGGCAAAGTGCGCCAGGAGGACCTCGTGGGCGCCCCGCGCGCGTGTGGAATCGTAGTCCCAGCGCAGTGCCCGGGCGGAGGGGAAGCCGGAAGCCAGCTCCTCCTGGACGCGTTGCGTCCCGGCGCCGAAATACCGCACCCGGCGGCCTCCACACTCCGGGCACGCCGCCGGCGCTTTGCGCTGGTAGCCGCAGCGATGACAGACCAGTGCCTCCTGCCCCGGATGGTGGGTGAGCGGGATGGCGCAGCGCGGACAGCGCGCCACCCAGCCGCAATCCCGGCAGAAGACGAACGTCGCTTCGCCGCGCCGGTTGAGGAACAGGATGGCCTGTTCCCGGGCATCCAGCGTTTCCTGCAGCGCCTGCTGCAGGGGCCGGCTGAAGAGGGATGCGTTGCCCGCCTTGAGTTCCTGACGCATGTCGACGATGCGTACCGGCGGAAGATCGGCCGCCTCGGCCTCGCTCTCCAGGGTGCGATAGTGGGACGACACACCCAGGCGTTGGGACTGCTGCCGCAATCGGCGCCGGTGGCCGAGGATGCGCTGGGGCAACCGCACGCGAACGATGCGCCCGCGCTCGGCTTGGTGGAAGGTCTCGAGGTCTGGCGTGGCGCTGCCCAGAATACAGACGGCCTTGAGGCGGCGCGCGTAGGCGATGGCCACCGCCCGGGCATGGTAGCGCGGCTCCTGACCCTGTTCCTTGTAGGACTCGTCGTGCTCCTCGTCGAGCACGATGAGGCCAAGGTTAGGCAGCGGGACGAACAGGGCGCTGCGCGGCCCGATGATGATCGGGAGTTGTCCGGCGCGGCAGCGGCGCCAGGTGTCGTAGCGCTCACCCTCCGTGAGGCGCGAGTGGAGCAGCCCGACCTGGCCGGGGAAGCGGGCGGCGACGCGGGCGACGGTGAGAGGTGTGAGGGCGATCTCTGGGACCAGGACGATCGCTGTCTTGCCCAGGCGTAAGGCCTGCTCCACGGCGCGAAGGTAGATCTCGGTCTTGCCGGAGCCCGTCACGCCGTGCAGTAGGAAGGGGCGCGGGGACTCGGCAGCCGCGTCGAAGGCCGGGAGAATCTGCTTCCAGGCCAGCGCCTGGTCGGTCGTGAGCTCAGGGGGCTCGGCGGGGATGAAGTCCGTCTCCGCCAGCGGATCGCGCCACACTTCGGTCTCGCCCAGGATGACGAGATCGTGCTCCTCGAGGAAGCGCAGGTCGGCGCTGGTGGCACTCGTCTCGGCATACACCCAGTCGGCCTTCAGGTTGCCCGGCTCTCGGGCGAGCAGGTCGAGCACAGCCCGGCGCCGGCTATCGGCCTCCGAGCTGCGCCCAAGCCGTTCAACGGCAGCCTGGGGTGAGGCGGCCAGCGTGACTGTCCGGATGCGCCGCGGTCGAACCGTTGGCGCGTTGAGAACGGATTGGTGCTGCAGCGCGCCGCGGGTCTCGAGCGCCTTGACAGCACCACGCCAGTCCTGCCGGGGCATGTGGTAGGCCAACTGACGCCCGCGCAGGGGGCCGCGCGCCGAAAGCAAGTCAAGGATCCGCTTCTCGGACGGTGTCTTCGGCGTGACGGAGGGATCGGCCAGCGTGTAGCGTTGATCCGCCTGTTGGGCGAGGCCGGGAGGCAGCATCAGCATCAGGCAATCGATCATGGGCGCCAGCGTCTCATCTGCCATCCACTCGGCCAGGTCGAGCTGCTCCGGCCGAAGGACGGGCTCGCTGTCGACCAGGCTCTCGACCGGGCGGGTCTCGGGGACTTCAGGTTCCGCGACCGGTCGCGTGACCACACCGTGCACACGGCGTGGGCCGAATGGGACGATCACCAGATGTCCCGGGCCGACACGTCCGTCGAGCTCCGCCGGAAGGCGATAGTGAAACGCCCCGCGCACGGGCGGGAGGTTGACGACGACCTCGACGTACTGGGTCATGGGGCGGGGTGGCCCCCGGGCGGCGGAGTTGCTTCGGCCGGGCGCAGCGACACACGGGCGATGCGCAGCCCGTCCATCGACTCGACCCTCAGACGCACAGTCCCGGTGGACACACTGTCGCCGACGCGCGCCATCCGGCCCAGGCGGCCCAGGATATAGCCGGCGATCGTGTCGTAATGTGGGTCGGCGAGCGCCAGCTGATAGCGCTCGTTGACCTCCTCCATCGGGGTGAGGCCGTCGATCAGCACGGTGCCGTCCTGGAGCGGCTGGATTTCCGCATCAGGGTCAAACGGATCACGGACCTCGCCGACGATCTCCTCCAGGAGGTCCTCGAGTGTGACCAGCCCGGCCGTGCCCCCGTATTCATCCAACACGATCGCCAGGTGCTGGCGCCGAGCGCGGAAGCGGCGGAGGAGATCGCTGATGCGCACGGTGTCCGGGACAAACATCGTCTCGCGCATCAGATCGCGAGCAGTCTGGCTGGATGGGCGGGACCGGCGGGAGGCCGAGAGCACATCCTGCAGGTGGACGACGCCGATGACATGATCCAGGCTGCCCTCGAAGACCGGAAGCTTGCTTACCGGGCGGCCGGCGATGGCGTCGAGGATTTCCTCCGGGTTGGCTTCGGCAGGAACCGCGACGACCTCGGTGCGCGGCAGCATCACCTGCCGCACGAGCGTGTCCCCGAAGTCCAGGACGGCGTGGACCATCTCCTCTTCGTCATCCTGGACGACGCCGCTGTCGGCGCTGGCCGAGACGAGCATCTTCAACTCCTCGACCGAATGAGCCAGTTCTTTCTCGGAGGCGGAGCGGACACCCAGCGCGCGGGCGGCCGCCTGCCCGGTGGAGTTGAGCAGCCAGGTGAGGGGGCGCAGCACAGAGGCGGCGGTCAGGATGGGGCGAGCGACCAGGCGGGCTGTTCGTTCGGGATCCTGCAGCGCGATCGCCTTCGGAGTGAGTTCGCCCAAGACCACCAGTAGGAAGGTAGTCAGCCCGAAAGCCAGCGCGGCGGCGACGCCGTAGGCAACCCCGGTCTGCCAGCGTGCCGGGAGGAGAAGGAGCAGGGGCTCGAATAACCGGGCAACGACGGGCTGAGCGAGCCAGCCCAGTGCCAGCCCGGCCATGGTGATGCCAAGCTGGGTGGTGGCAATGAACCGCCCGGTATCCTGCAGAGCACGCTGAACCCAACGGGCGGGCCGGTCGCCGCGTGTGACCATCTCTTCGACGCGTGTGCGGCGGATGCGCACGATGGCGAACTCGGCCGCGACAAGGAAGCCGTTGAGCAGGATGAGCGCTAGGACGGCAAGCAGGCCGAGGGCGTCTCTCACGAGATCAGCGGGCATTGCGCATGGCGGGGGTGAGCAGCCCGCGGGACGAGGTGGAGGCTGACTCAGGCATGCGGCGCCCGCACGGCGGCCGCCGCGCCGTAGCCGACGACGGAACTGGTATCACCGGTTACGTCGCCGGAGTTGGCGTAGCCGAGGACATGCACACGCGACGCGCCCAGCTCCTGCGCGGCCCACAGCACGGCGGCGATCGCCGCCCGGCCGCAGGCGAAGCCCTTGCCCTGGTCTTCGGCCTCGATCACGCCGCGGGCGTCGAAGGCCTCCAGGCGGGAGAGGAGGAAGGCGTCCAACTGCCGGGCGATGGCATCCGGGTAGAAGTGGGACAGGTCGGAGCTGGCCACCAGCAGGCTCGAGCGGCCGCGCAAGGCTTGGGCCAGCGCACGCCCAAGGGCCTCCGCTGTTCCGGCCGACTGGTCGCGAAGCATCAAGGGCACCAGGCGGAAGGGGCCCGCCAGGACGCGCTGCAGGAAGGGAAGCTCGATTTCGAGCGAGTGCTCGGCGTCATTGGCGACCCGCTCCAGACGGAGGCCGCCGGGGAGGTTCGCCTCGACAGCCGAGAGTAGCTCGATATCTACCTCCACACGGCCAAGCGGTGTCTCATATGCCGGGTGTGCGGTGGTCAGGATGCGGCCCGGGTAGGGCTGGTGCATCGGCGAGACAATCGCCACCGTCTCCACGGCGGCGCCCTGCAACAGATGGAAAGCCTCCGCCGCCACGTCGCCGGAATAGCGGTGCCCGGCGTGGGGCACGACCAGCGCCACAACCTCGCCTGGCGGTCGCTCGGCTTTGGCGCGCGCCAAGTGGGCATCGACCGAGCGGGCAAGAGCCTCGGGGGACCCGGGATACCACGTGCCGGCTATGGGGGAGGGTCGAGGGCGGATCATGCCGGGGTCAGGCATCGGCAGAGTCATTGTAGCACAGCGGTGCAGACACTCCCCCGAGGACTCAGCCTCCCGCGCGGAAGCGGCCAGGGGCAAACGATCCTCACGCCATTGGACAGGCAGCCCAAGCCCGCCAAACAGCAAGTTGGGTGGGCTTGACGTGATGTCGATGGTCGTCTATACTAATAGAACAAACGTTCTACTACTGGAGGGAACAGGAGCAGGTGAGATGGTCGCCTCGCCCCGCCATGCATCAGGCGTCTCGCTGGCAGAGTACACCGGCGCAGCCGCACGACCTAGGGAACGTGATCGCGGCCGGCAGGCAGGTAACGCCCCCCCGTGGCCACGGGCCCTCCGGTAATGGGCGCGAAGGAAGGTGTGGAATGAACATCGGCATGCTGTGGTTCGATGGGGAGGGTGCGAAGGATGTAACCCCGCGCGTTCAGGCAGCGGCCCGCTACTACCGCGACAAGTACGGCCGGACGCCGAACGTATGTTTCGTCCACCCATCGATGATGAGCGATCCGAAGGTGACACGCGTGGACGGCGTCGACCTCCGCCTGAGCACCTCCATTCTGCGCGGGCATCTGTGGCTGGGGGTGGATGAGGGAAGCGGCTGACCGCTGGCGGCGGTCAGCCGGCGACTGCGGCGATCAGCCCGACGAGTGCGGCGTCGAGCTGGATCGAACTGGTCTTGTCGGCCAGGTCGATCTCCATCAAGCGATGGTAGATGCGCTCCAGGTCACTCAGGCTGAAGTTGCGCGCTTGCTCGGTGACCTTGCCGGCGACATAAGGATGCACGCCCAGCGTCTGCTGGGGGTTGGCGCCCATGTCGATCGCCTCGCGAGCGCGTAGCAGCAGCCGGAACTGGCGGATCATCATGCTGAAGGCGTAGTGTGGATCCTCATCCTCCAGCAGCCGCTGCAGGCGGGTGAGGGCGGTGTGGGCGTCGCGCTTCCCCAGCGCGTCGACCATGGCGAAGACATCCGTCTGTCCGTGGTACGGCGTGAGCTGCTCCACATCACCGAGGCGGATCGGGCGGGCGGCATCCACGTAGTTCACCAGCTTGGCGAGCTCCTGGTCCGCCCGTTCGGCATCTTCGCCGACCAGCTCGGCCAGCAGTTGTGCGGCAGAGGCCTCGATCGTGCCCCCCTTGGCCTGCACGCGCTGCACCAGCCAGTCCTCAAACGACTTGCCGTGCGGTGCGGCGAAGGCACGCACCCACGCCGACGGTGCGTGCGCCTCAGCCCACCGCAGAAGCGGTGACTTCTCCTTGAGCATCCCGGGTTCCACCAGCACCAGTGCGGTTGAGGCGGGGAGCGATTCAAGCAGGTCCTTGAACCTCAGCCAGCGCTCGGCGTCGTCGCACCAGCGGCCGGGCTTCTCCAGGATGACGAGCCGGCGCTCGGCCAGGAACGGCAGAGCGGCACACGTTTGAGCGACCTCGGGCAGGTCCGTCCCATCGGTGGAGAATCGCTGGACGCTCATGGCCGCGTTCGGCGCCTCGCCCTGCTTCTTCAGCATGCGGCCAATGTACTCCTCCTGGGCGAGGGCATCATCGCCGTGCAGCAGGTAGACCGTGGGCTTGGGAGTCGCCACTTAGCTGTCCGTCAACACGCGGTGCAGCGCGGGGGTGCGGTTGCGAATCCGCCGCACCGCCACGACCTGCAGGCCACCCGGCCGAGCCTCGGTGGTGATCCGGCGCTGGAGCGCGGTGCCGAGCGGCTGGGCAAGGATCAGCCCGAGTGAGGCCGCCACGAGGGCCAGCGGCCACTGGTCGAGCCAGTCGCTCCACCGGCGACGGCGCGTCAGCCCGGCCACCAGGAAGGAGGCCGACCCAGCCAGAGCAGCTCCGGTCAGCAGGTTCGTGCCGCAGTTGGGATGGATGGCCAGGCGCGCCTCGCCCGCCTGCAAACGCGCCAGCGCTTCCTGCACGGCCTGGTCGAGCACCTCGGTCGAGACGTCACCCAGCAGGTAGAACCCGTGCGCGTCGGAGCGCCCGACGAGCACAGGGCGCGGCAGGCGGGCGCTCAACAGATGGATCGTGGCATGCTCCAGGGCATGGTTGCGGCGAGTGCGGAGGAGCGTCGGATGGTCGAGCAGCGTGGGCATGGGCGATCCTGGGCAGACGTCCGGTTGAGCCGGCGTCTGACTCTAGCGTGAGACTGCGCCGCGCGTCAAACCGCAGGAACCGGCTCGGGCTGCGTCTCGAGCTTGCCCAGCAGCCTGTCCAGAGCCTCTGCGTCCACGCAGGCCAGCAGCGCCAGGCGCAGGTCCTCGCGCGGATTCAGGGGTGGCAGGTAGCGCGTCAGGTGTTTGCGAAACAGTACCACGCCGTCACGCGGTCCGTAAGTCTCCAGCATGCCGTGCAGGTGCTGGCGGATGGTGGTCACGATTTCCTCGCGTGGGACATCCCGGCGGTCCCGGCGCTGGAAGATCCACGGGTTGCCGATGGCGGCGCGGCCGATCATCACGCCGTCACAACCGGTGTGTCGCTGCAAGCGCTGGATGTCCTCCGGGCGTTGGACGTCGCCGTTGCCGATCACCGGGATCGACACCGCCGCCTTCACTGCAGCGATCGCGTCCCAGTCGGCGCGTCCGGTGTAACCCTGCTCCCGGGTCCGGGCGTGAACGGCGATCAGCGCGCCGCCGTTCTCGGCGATGGCGCGAGCCACATCCAGGTAATTGCGCGACCCGGCATCCCAGCCCAGCCGGATCTTGGCCGTGATCGGAACGGGAAGCGAGCGAGTCAGGCTGGCGATGATTCGGCCGACCTTGCGCGGGTCACGCAGCAATCCGGCGCCAGCGCCGCGCCCGGCGACACAGCGCACCGAGCAACCCATGTTGATGTCGAGCACGTCGGGCCGGCGCTCGAGGACGGTCAGGGCGGCCTGCAGCAGCCTCGCCTCATCGCTGTCGAACAACTGGAAGACCACCGGGCGCTCTTCGTCCAAGAAGTCGAGCAGGCGCAGGCTGCGCGGGACCGCGGCCAAGATCTCCATGGCATTGACGAAAGGCGTATAGCTGACGGCCGAGCCGAAGCGGCGGCACAGGGAGCGGAAGGGAAGGTCGGAGAACCCGTCCATCGGCGCCAGGATCACGTCGCCGTGGACGGGAATGTCCCGGATGATGAAGGAAGGCCGGGCGGAGGCGGCTGAAGGCGATTCGAGGCGGGACGGCATGCTTAAGTCTCAGGCAGGGCTGCATCCCAAGAATACCATGCGGCGAATTGCGGCATGGTCTGTTGCGAAGGGGAACGGGCAGGACTGGATGGGCTACAATCCGGCCATGACCTGGGACATCCTCGGTCACACCTGGGCTGCCGAGCTTCTCAAGCAGCACATCGCTGCCGGAAGCGTGCGGCATGCCTACCTGTTCACCGGCCCCGAGCAGGTCGGGAAGCGTACGCTGGCCCTGGCGTTTGCCATGGCGCTGAATTGCTCCCAGCCGCCGGCGGCCGGCGAAGCCTGTGGCCGCTGCCGGACGTGTGTGGGGCTGAAAGCCGAGTCGCATCCTGACCTGAGCGTCGTGCGCTTGCAGCCGGATGACAGCGAGATCAAGATCGATGCCGTGCGTGAGCTGCAGCGGCGGCTGGCGCTGACCCCGCATCAGTCCCGCTTCCGGACTGCGCTGCTCGTGGATTTCGAGCTGGCGAGCGAATCGGCGCAGAACGCGCTGCTGAAGACGCTGGAGGAGCCGGCGGAGAAGGTGGTCTTGCTGGTGACGGCGCGCGCCACGGCCGGCCTGCTCCCGACACTGGTCTCGCGCTGCGAGGTCCTCAACCTGCGACCGCTGAATCCGGACTCGATCGAGCAGGCGTTGCGGGCGGAGGGCGAGGCGCCTGAGCGCGCCCGGCTGCTGGCGGCGCTTTCCGCAGGCAAGCCCGGGCTGGCACGGTCTCTAGCGGGCGATGCCGAGCAGTTGGCACGGCGAACGACGGCGCTGGACGAGATGGGCAGCCTCATGAGCGCCACGCGTGGCGAGCGGTTCGCCGCCGCGGAGGCCTGGGCGAGAAAGCGTAAGAGGACGGAGGAACTGGAAGCCGTTCGGCGCCGGGTCGAAGAGATGCTTACAACGTGGCTGACGCTGTGGCGGGACGCGCTACTCCTGTCGCACGGCACACAGGCGCATCTGGCGAACCCGGACCGGCAAGCGGACTTGGAACGCCTGGCGAGTGCACTCTCGCGCGAGGCCCTGGCGGCAGGCGTGCTGGCCATCCGGACGACACTCGAGCGTATCGACCGCAACGCCAACATCCAACTCACCTTAGAGAACCTGATGCTAGACCTGCCCCGGCTGCCGGGGCGCTGAGGGACGACTTGGCGCCGATGAGCAGGCGGGCCCGAATGGACAAGGAGCTTTGCGAACGCAAGGCTCCTTCGTCTCTACGAGCTCCTGTGGGGGCTACCGGGGTTCAACAATCAGGCGGACGGCTGTGCGTTCCTTGCCCTCGATCTCGACGGTCGTGAACTCAGGGATGCAGATCACGTCCAGACCGTCTTCGTGCAAGTAGCCCCGGGCTATGGCTGTGGCTTTGACCGCCTGGTTCACAGCCCCTGCGCCGATGGCTTGGACCTCGGCCCGCTTGTGCTCCCGAACGACGCCGGCGATGGCACCAGCGACGGCGGAGGTGCGGGACTCGGCCGCGACTTTGATGACGTCCATCGGGCTATCTCCCCTACGCTCTGCGACGGCGCCCGATTGGCTATGTTAAAGGGACTCTACAGGATTCCACGCCCCGAATCAAGTGCCGGTGTGTCGATCGGGCGTGGACGGGGGGTGGGGGCCCAGTCCGGGGCCGGCAGAGGGCTTCGCCCGGGGTCCCCTGTGGGCCGCGGTGCGGGGGTCAGCCGGGGGTGGCGCCGCCTTGGCGGCGAAGAGACTTAGGCGCGGCCGTTGACGCGGGCGACCTCGTCCGCCTCGAAGACGACCTCCTCCTTGCCCTCGAGCTTGTCGCGGATCTTGGTCACGATCAGATCCAAGTGGCTGCTGTGAGCCACGTAGTCCAGGTCGTCGGACGGCACCGTGAGCACCGGGCACAGCGTGAAATTGTCAATCCACGCCTGGTAGAGGGCGTTGAGCTGCTCGAGGTACTCGGGCTGGATCTGCTGCTCGTAGTCCCGGCCGCGCAGGGCGATGCGCTGGCGCAGAGTATCCGTCCTGGCCCGGAGGTAAACCACCAGGTCTGGAGGGGGAAGGAACTGGGACAGCACCTGATACAGCTCCCAGTAGCACTGGTAGTCGCGCTCCGCCATGTTGCCCTGCAGGAAAAGGTTGCGGGCGAAGATCTCGGCGTCCTCGTACACGCTGCGATCCTGGATAGCTGACGTCGGGTGATCGATCAGTTGGCGATGCGACCGCAGCCGCCGGGTGAGGAAGAAGACCTGGGAGTGGAAAGACCAGGCCCGCATGTCATCGTAGAAGTCGGCCAGGTAGGGGTTCTCGCCGACCGGCTCGAAGAACGGCTCCCACGACAGGCGGCTGGAGAGCAACTGGACCAGAGTGGACTTGCCGACCCCGATATTGCCGGCGACGGCGACGAACTTCTTCATCGGCTCTCTCCTTACTCCGGTCAGGCCCCGTTCCGGGCGGCCCAGCCGTCAATCAGGGTCTCGATGGCGTCCAGGTAGGTCTCAAGCTCCAGCAGGCGCGTCGGCAGCGAGGCGGGATCGAGGCCCAGTCGGCGCCGGGCGTCGTCCCAGGCGAGGCGGTGGTCCTCGGCCTGGCCGTAAGCCTCGAGGACGCGCAGCGTGCGGTCCCAGATCCGCAGCAGCGGGATGACGACCGCCTCAGGACGTCCGGCTTCGATCAAGGCCTGGTAGCCGGACAGGTGGTACGCGCGGCGGCAGGCGGCCAGCCGCGGGTCGGTGGTCAGCGGGCAGGCGTGGTCGAAGGCGCGGGCCCAGGCGCCGAGCCAGGACGGCACCGATCGGCTGTCACCGCCCTCGACGCCAAAGAGGCGCATCAGGCCGTCGGCCACTTCAGGCCGACCGAGCGTCTGGCTTTGACGCTCAATGTTCAGCAGCAAGCGGCGCCCGGCCGCCGGGGTGCCGGCGAGCGACGCAGCGGCGTTGGCGCCGTCGAGGGCAGCCTCGAGCAACCGTTCCAGGGCCGGGTGCTCAGGTGCCGGGTGGGGACAACGTGCCCGCGCGGACTCGAGCAGGGCGCGGGCGCGCGCCAATGCATGGTCGGCGCGGAAGAACTGCCCCCTCGCGCCGGCCTGCGCCCATTCGAAGAAGTGCTGTGGATCGTACAGGAACACCGGCCCGCTGATGGCCGGGCCGAGCCATGGGTCGACGCGCAGGCCACGTGGCTGCGCATACAGGTGCCGGGGATGGTGGACAATGTCCAAATGGATCTCGGCTGACAGCGGAACCATCTCGCGGGGTGCCGGGGGATCCTCGGCGTGGATCAGGACGAGGTCGATGTCAGCTGTTCCGCCAAGCAGCGGTTCGCCGTTGGCGACGCTGCCCACGAGGTAGGCGGAGATGACGTCGCCGCCGGCGGCTCGGGTCTCCGCCTCGCGCCGGGCGATGTCAATCAACTTCGGCCGGGTGATGATCAAACGAGCCGGCCTCCTTCGAATGGGAGTTCGGGCTGATAGGGGGCGATGCCCAGGGCCGTGCGGATCCGGTTGGCAATGTCGCGCAGGTGCTCCGGGCGATGCACGATGTCGATTGGATTGGTGTCGATGGCCAACACCGGGGACAAGCGCGGCAGGGAAAAGAACGCCTCGTAAGCCCGGTTGAGGTCGTCGATGTACGTGCGGTCCATGCTGCGCTCGTAGGCGCGATCTCGCATGGCGATGCGCCCCATGGCGACGTTCGTGTCCACGCGCAGGTAGACGATCAGGTCGGGCCGAACGACGCGCTCGGCCAGCGCTTCGTGGAGCCGGCGGTAGGTCTCCAGCTCGTCGCCCCGCAGGTTGAGCTCGGCGAAGAGCGCATCCTTCTCGAAGGTGTAGTCGGCGATCAGGCTGCCGCGCGCCAGGACGTCAGGAACCACCTCGTGCTGCTGGTGATAGCGGCTGAGCAGGAAGAAGATCTGCGTCTGGAACGCAAAGCGTTCCCGGTCCCCGTAGAAGTCGGAGAGGAACGGGTTCTCTTCGAAGGCTTCCAGGAGCAATTCAGCCGAGAACACCGGCTGGAGCAGCCGGGCCAGGGTGGTCTTGCCGACGCCGATGACACCTTCAATCGCCAGATACATGCTGCTTCCCGGATGCCTGCACGCCGAGGCGCCGCCGGGGCCTGGTCCGGCCGGGGCGAGCGGCGGTAGGTTTCGAACGATGCGCCGGCGGCGTTGGGGTTTGGCCGATAGGATACCCGGGTTGAGTTGGGCGCGCAACCGACGAACCCCGGCCGCAACTCACGGTTCGTGGCGGAACTGCAGGCAGTAATGGTGGTGGGTGTTGCTCACCCAGGCGTTGCCCAGACCGTAGGGGGCCAAGCGGATGTCGTCCTGGCACCAGATGCGCTCGTCCTTGAGAGTGTAGACCTGGCCGAGGGCATGCGCCAAGTCCCAGGCCAGCGGGTAGATCCGCCCTCCCTTCTTGACGTTCTTGACAATGATCGTCAGGTAGGCGCCCGGGCGAAGATGGGCTTGCAGGCCGGCGTAGATGGATACCAGCCGGTTGAGGAACTCGGGGTAGTCCGAGACGTTTCCCAGGTCGGCCGGGTCCCTGGAGTAGGTGACATCCAGCTGGGGTTCGGCACGACGCCGGCGCTGGGTCTCGGCGCCGCGGGCATGCAGCATATCCCAGTAGGGCGGCGAGGTCAGTACGTAGTCGAAGACCGGCAGCTCGAGTCCGGCAAGGTTCGAAGCGTCGGCGGTGAGGATCTCGGCCTGCAAGTCCGCCGCCGCCGCGCCGAGGGCCTGCCGTTCCTGCGCCACGACGGCGTGGGCCAGGGCGGCGTATTCCGGGTTGAGCTCGACGCCGATGGAGTGCCGGCCAGCGCGCAGACAGGCGACGACCGTCGACCCGGTGCCGACCATTGGATCCAGAACCCGCTCGCCGGCTTTGGTGAAGAACGAGACGAACTCCTGCGCCAGCGTCTCCGGGAATTTGCCCGGATGGCGAAGGACATCCTTTTTGCGCCGCGGAGGGTCGTGGACGAACCAGGACTTCTGGAACTTGAGCCACTCACGCGGCGACAGGTCGTTGAGCCGGTTGCGGAGGGGGCGCTTCTCTGGCATGAGTCACCCTGAGGCAGGCGGGACGGCCGGCGTGGCCGCCGGGAGGAGATCCCGCAGCGTGAACGCGGTAAGGGCGGCGGTGGTCTGGCCCTGGCTGGCTGACCGAACGAAGAACCCGGACTGGCCAGAGGCGAGGAAGGGATCGCGCGCCTGGAGAACCTCGTCGCCGTTGACGAAGAACGTGAAGTCCTCGCCGCGAGCCAGGACGGCGATCTGATTCTCGGCCGGCGAGCCGGGGATGGCGCTAGGGGCATCCGCCGGCCCGGCCAGAACCACCGCTCCGGCGCCCAGGATCCGCGTGACCCGAACGTCACCCTGGCAGTCAAGCGTGAAGCGGTAGTGGTCTCCCTGCGGACTGACTCGGAATAGGACGCCGACCTCGTCCGCCCCGCTGCACAATCCGGCGCGCAGGCTCGCCTGCAGGAGGAAATCGCCCAGAGGCGGCGCGGGGGCGAGGACGAAGCGCGAGGCGTTCCGCCGGCTGACAGCCAGGACGAGCGATTCGCCCGACAGGCTGGCGCCGCCCGAGGAATCGCTCCCCAGTCTCCAGCCGGCGCCGGACGTGAACTCCGCCGTGAACACGAGCGGGCCCACTTCTTGGGTGAGGCCGGGGGCGGCCGTTGCGCTGGGTGCCGGCGTCACGGTGGCCGTGGGGGAAAACGTCGGGAAGGCGTCGGTTGCAGCCGGTGAGGGGACGGACGTGGCGGTGGCGTCCGGGGGGAGCGGAGCAGGCGCAGCGCAGCCGGCGAGGGCAAGAGCACCGATCAGAACGGCCGAGCGGGAGAGGGATGATGCCAGTCGCATGAGGTCGGGCCAGGGATCACAGGTATCTTACCGAAGGATGACGGGGGCGACAAAGGCCCGCAGGCACCCTGGGGTGCCTGCGGAGAGGAACGGGCGATGGAGATGCTTGGGACTACGGGTACCAGGCGGCGAAGTCGTCGAAGGTCACGCTGACGGCAGAGGAGTCTGCGGCGCTGGCGTACAGGCCGAAGGTGCCGGAGGAATAGGCGGCGTCTTCCGCCTGTCCGACCAGTTTGCCATTGGCGAACACGTAGAGCTTCGAGCCCTTGGCCAGCAACCCCATGCGGTTGGTGGCGTTGGGCCCCTTGACGATCTCGGGTGAGGCGGTCCACTCAAGTAGTGTCTCCGGTGCGGTGTTGCTGATGAAGCGGCGGAGCCGCAAGGAGCCGTCACACGAGAACTCGAGGGCGTACGCCTGGTCGAAGCTCGTGCCATTGACGCGCACGGACAGCCCGGCGGAGTCCTTTCCGGAGCACGCGCCGACAACTGCGGTCACCTCCGCGTAGACGTCCCCGGCCTGTTGGTCCGTGGTGCTCCACCAGATGTAGCCGTCCGCCTTGTGATCGGTTGCTTGCAGGTGACCGGACTCCATCAGGTTGGTCGCCGATTCTGGATCCTCGGGCCCCACCCACTTGTAGGCGACGGTGAAGTCGTCTTGATACTCCGGCACGGACAGGTTGAGGCCGGTGCGTGGATCGTCGGGTGCCAGCGGCGGCGCTGTGGGCGATGGGCTGCCTCCGGGCGTCGGCGTCTCGGTCGGTATGGCCGTCGGCGCGGCGGCCAACGTGGCGCTGGGCACACCGGTCGGACGGGGCGGGGGCGTGATGCTGGCGGGCAACGTTGGCGCGGCCGTCAGCGTCGCCGCCACCTGGGTGGCCAGCACGTTGGGAGGCGGCTCCTGCGCCGGCCGGTTGCAGCCGGTCAGAATCACGGAAGTCAGCACTACGCAGGCGATACTCAAGCGGGTCATAAGCCGTATGGGAGCTCCCAGGAAGCGAAATCGTAGAACCACGCCTTGAGATTATACGTCTGCGATGCTTTGACGTACAAGGCGAAAGTGCCCCCCGGATACTGGTGAGGCGAATCGTAGGACTCGCCGACCATCACGCCGTTGACGAAGAAGTAGAACTTGCCGAGATGGTCCCAGATCCCCAGGCGGTTGGTGGCGTCCTTGCCGGTCTGGATCGCATCGGACGCAGTCCACTCGATGAATTCCTGGGGCTCCTTGCCGACGCGGTGTTTCATGAAGCGCCAGGCGCCATCACACGACACCTCGAGGGCATAGCCGCCGGCGGCGGTCTCGAGGCTGGAGTGGATCACGAAGCCGACGGCATCCTTGCCGACGCAGTCGCCATTCGTGGCGCTGACCTCGGCGTAGACCAGGTCCGACTGCTTGACCGAGTACGACCACCAGCTGTAGAGCTCCTCGGGTTCGTAGTCCAGTCCCCACAGGCGGCCGTCCTTCACGCCGTAGGCGGCGGCGCCCGGCGTGTCGAAGTCCCACCAGTTCTCGGGCTTATCGAAGTAGTCGACGAAGTCGGGTTTGCCCAGGTCAAGAATGGCGCGCGGGTCATTCTCGTCAGTAATGTGGAAGGGCGTCGGCGTGGGATGCAGCTCGAGGCGCTGGACTTCTGCGGCTGTCGGCTCGACGCCCGGCTCGAGGGTTGGGGCGACCTCGGTTGCCGACGCCTCCTCGGCGCCGGGGGCTGTGCCACTCTCGGCACCTGAGCCAAAGAACTGACCGGCCGTGGTGCAGGCCAGCGAGCCTGCCATCAGCAGCGCGATCGCCACCGTGAATGCATGCGGTCGGGTCATTCTGCACCTCCTGGGATACGGATTGGAAACTCGCCGGCACTGGAACGCGGCGTCGTCTGGTGGCAGTGTCTTCGGGATAGGATCATCGCGGCAGGCCTTTCCCGAAACCCGCCCGGCGCAAGGCCCCTGAACCCACGCCTGCGACGCGCAGGATGCGACCAAGCCCCTCCGGCAGGAGACCGAGTCAAAGTCACTATAGCATTTCCGGGAGACCCGGAGGGTATAATCCGATGGTACTGTTCGAAACCGTGGCTGTGCGTGCGTGGGACCGATGAGGGTCCCATGTGTGTTGGAGGTAGGCGTTGAACTACCGGCGGATGGGCCAATCCGGATTGAGGCTCAGCGAGGTGTCGCTCGGTGCGTGGGTGACCTTCGGGGAACAGATCGACGACGCGACGGCGTCCAAGACCTTGCATGCGGCCTATGATCACGGGGTCAACTTCTTTGATAACGCCGACATCTATGCACGCGGCCGGGCGGAGATCGTCATGGGGCAAGCTATCCGCGATCTGCCGCGCGAGTCGCTCGTCCTCTCCAGTAAGGTCTTCTGGCCGACCATGGACGGGCCGAACGGCAAAGGACTGTCGCGCAAACACGTGATCGAGTCGTGCCATGCCTCGCTCAAGCGCATGGGCGTGGAGTACCTGGACCTGTACTTCTGCCACCGCTACGACCCCGAGACGCAGTTGGAGGAGATCGTTCGGGCGATGGATGACCTGGTACACCAGGGGAAGGTGCTGTACTGGGGCACGTCGGAGTGGCGCGGCGGCCAGATCGCTCGCGTCCACGGGATAGCCCGGCAGGGCGGCTGGTTTCCGCCGGCCGTGGAGCAGCCGCACTACAACATGCTGGTTCGCCGTGTCGTGGAGGACGAGCTGGCGCCTCTGGCCGATGATCTCGGCTTCGGCATGGTGACGTGGAGCCCGCTGCGTTCGGGTTTGTTGAGCGGCAAGTACAACACCGGTGCCCCCGAAGGCGCGCGTCTGTCGATGGACCGCTACAACTGGCTGCGCGGTATCCTCAACGACGCCGATGTCGCCACGGCGCGCCGGCTGGCCGACGTCGCGTCGGAGCTCGGTGTGACGATGCCCCAGTTGGCGATCGGGTGGCTGCTCCGCCTGCCGCAGGTGTCGAGTGTGATCACCGGCGCCACGCGTGTCGAGCATGTGCATGACAACGTCAAGGCGATCGAGATCCCGGCAAAGCTCACCCCCGAGGTGCTGGAGCGGATTGAGTCCATCCTGGGGAACCGACCGGCACCCCAGGACTGACGACCTCCCTCTGTGCTTCCCGGTGGGCGGAACCGTACGCGAAGGATGCTGCGGCCCGAGGCTTGCCTCGGGCCGCAGCCTTGCGGCGCGGCGCCACCGGGGGGATCCGGCATGGAAGTTGCAGGCCGCCGCCTGAGGCGGCCCGAAGGTAGAATCCCCCCCATGCATATCAGTCCCCTCGTTCTTCGGCGCAGGCGGGCGCCCACAAGCGGGCCGTCGTGGCCACGCACGCTGGCGGTTGGCCTTCTTGGCGCGCTGGGGATTGTCCTGGGACTGGTCTCAGTGGCGGGCGCCTTTCTATTCGCCGAGGTAACCGATGGACTTCCCACGGTCGAAGGGTACCCCGCCCAGTTCGGATCCTCTGCAGCGCCTCAGTTCCGGGCTTCGCGCGTGTACGATCGGTCGGGCCAGGTGCTGCTCTACGAGGCGCTCAACCCCGCGGCTGCAAACCGCCGCTGGCTGGACATCGACGCCGAGTCCACGGACCGTCTGCCGCTCTTTGCCCAGGCGACGCTTGCCTTTCAGGCTCCGACATACTGGACCCATCCCAGGTATGACTGGCGTGGCGCCATCGGCGTGATCCTCGGCCGCCCCTCCGCCCCGACGCTTGCCGAGCAACTGGTCGAGCACACGCTGCTCCCACTGGATGATGCCGGTAAGCCGGAAGCGGTCCGCAGGCTGCGCACCGCGATCCTGGCGGGCGACCTGACACGCCGCTTTGCCAAGGACCAGATCCTTGAGTGGTACCTGAACACCGCCGACTACGGGAACCTTGCCTTTGGCATCGACGCCGCAGCCCTGACCTACTATGGGAAGCGCGCTGGAGACCTGTCGCTCGCCGAGGCGGCCATGCTGGCCGGCCTCGCGCTGCGCCCGACGACCAACCCGCTGGAGGCCCTGACGCAGGCAACGGCGCTGCGGGACGAGGTCCTTGGGGCGATGCTGCGCGCCGGCTTCATCACACCTGAACAACAGACACAAGCGCGACGTGAGCCGGTCGCCCTACGGCCCCCTTCGGACCAACCCTCGAGCGCAGGGTCAGACTACGGTCGATACGCCTGGGACCGGCTCCGCGAGTCGTGGGGCGGGAGTTTCTCCCGCTGGGGCGGGCTGATGATCATCACCGCCGAGGACCATGACCTCCAGTTGCAGACGGAATGTGTGGCGGCCACGCATCTCCAGCGACTGCAGGGCGGGGACCCGAACCTTGTCGTCAAGGCCGCGGACGGATCGCCATGCCTGGCAGCCGGCTTGCTCCCAGCCCTTCGTCCGAGCGATGCTGGCACCGACCACAACCTCGATGGGGTGGCGGCAATGGTCGTCGATCCCGGGACCGGTGAGGTCCTGAGCGTGGTTGGCAGGGTGGAGGACGCGCATCCGGCCGGCTCGATCCTGTACCCGGTTACCTACCTGGCGGCCTTCTCACGCGGGTACGGCCCGGGGACGATGGTCCTGGATCTGCCAACGGGGGAAACCGGAGATCCGATCGGTCTCTTCCGAGGACCGGTGCGCATGCGCATGGCACTTGCGGCGGGATTGGTGGCGGCGACGGAGCAGACGTTCGCCCTGACCGGGAGTGAGAATGTCCTGCGTATCGCCCGCGAAATGGGGTTCGATCTGCCGGAAGAACCATCGTCCGATACCGGAACCTCGGGCAGCGCAGCCACGGCGACAGTCTCGTTGGAGGCCGGCACGAACGCCTACGCCATCCTGGCCCATGAAGGCCGATGGGTTGGCGAGACACAGGATCCGGTCCAGCCGGACGGGTCCGGTGGGCTGGTGCCCATCACCATCCTGCGGGTTGAGGGCGTGGGAGGGGAGATCCTGCATGCGGCCTCGCCGCATACGCGCGCGCTGGTCAGCGTGTCACTGGCCTATCTGCTGAACGACGTGCTCTCGGATGAAACAGAGCGAAGGGCTGAATACGGCGCAACGGATGTACTGGAATTAGGCCGTCCAGCCGGGGTGGTCGTTGATGCACGTCCGGATGGCCGAGCCACCTGGGCGATCGGCTACACGCCCGAGCGCGCGGTTGGGGTCTGGCTGGGAAGCGACGGCGCGGAAGCGCCCATCGGCATGAACCGGCTGAATGGCGCCGCCCCCGTCTGGCACGCGCTGCTCCAGTACGCCACACGGGACCTGGCGCCGCAAGGCTGGACGATGCCGCCTGGTGTGCGCGAGATCCAGGTATGCGATCCGTCCGGACTGCTGCCAACGCAGTATTGTCCGCGGGTTGTTCGCGAGGTCTTCATCGATGGGACCGAGCCGACCTCCTACGACACGCTGTACCAGCCCCTGCGTGTGAATCGCGAGACCGGCAAGCTGGCAACTTTGTTCACCCCCATCGACCAGGTGGAGGAACGGGTCTACCTGGTCCCGCCACCGGCGGCAGCCGCCTGGGCGCAGGCCTCGGGGATTGAGAGGCCCCCGAGCGAGTACGACACGTTCCTGGCGGGAGAGCCGGGATCAGGCGCGGCGGATATCACGCAGCCGGAGATGTTCAAGTTGGTGCGCGGCGTGGTAACGCTGCGCGGGAAGGCCAACCCGAAGGGCTTCGAGTACTTCCGCGTTCAGTACGGGCAGGGGCTCAATCCGACCCGCTGGGTGCAGATCGGGAGCGACAGCCGGACGCCGGTGGCGTCGGGGACGCTCGCCGTGTGGGACACCCAGGGGCTGGACGGGCTGTACTCCGTGCAACTTGTGGTCGTCTACGGTGAAGGGCAGGTGACGACGGATGCGGTGCAGGTGACGGTGGACAATGCACCGCCGAGGGTGCGGCTGGTGCTGCCGCAGCCGGGAACGCCGGCGGGGGTGGCTGCCGGTGACCTGCTGGTGATCGAAGCGGACGTGTTCGACGAGCTGGGGGTAAGCCGGGTGGAATTCCTTGTCGACGGCCAGCGCGTCGGGGTGATCGAGTCAGCGCCCTACTCCGTACGCTGGACGGCACAGACTGGGGACCACGCGATCCTCGTACGCGCCTACGATCAAACCGGGAATGTGGGAGAGAGCGAGCTCGTCCGGGTGGTGATTGGCGAGTAGGACGGCCGGCGCACCGCGTGCAGGCGCAGGTCCTGGGAGGGAGGGCATCGCATGGGAGTGAGCGACACGCCAACCGCGGATGGACAGGATCTCTCGGTCTCGCTCACCCGCGCCAACGTCTACACGCTGGCTGTCTCACTGCCCCTCGTCGGGCTGATGTTGCTGGCGTACCTCGAGCTGTCGCCCGCCGGATTCGTCCCCGCAAACACGCTTATGCTGCCGGCTTCGCTGCTCTTCCTCGTGCTGGTCGTGACCGGCATCCTGGCGCACGAGGCGAACCATGGGCTGGCCTGGGCGTTGCTCGGGCGTCTGCCGCTGCAACGCATCCGCTTCGGCTTCCAGGCCTCGACGCTGACGCCCTATGCCCATGCCCTCGACCCGCTGCCGGCGCGCGCCTACCGCCTCGGCGCCATTCTGCCCGCCCTCCTGCTTGGTGGGTTGCCGTTCCTGGTCGGCACGATCGTCGGATCACCGTCGCTGGCACTGTTCGGCATGATCTTCGTCTTCGCCGCCGGCGGCGACCTGCTCGTCCTGTGGCTGATCCGCGGCATCGACGCCCGGGCGCTGGTGCAGGACCACCTCAGCCGCGCCGGGTGGCTCGTCCTGCCGCCTCCCGGCTAGATCGTCGCCCTTCCCGATCTGCATCGGATTCACGCTTTGGCCCGCCTTGGCCACACATCGCCCTGTTGGGATCCGCATGTCCTCGGCGGGGGCGCGGCCCGTGGTGTGCCAAGGATACAGGGACGCGCGGTGCGACCGCTGCGCGTTGCGCCGCCCACCTTCGGATTCAGGTCTGAGCGCCGGCATACCCCGGCCGGTTCTCGTTGCGGTGAAGCAGGCTCCCTGGCTGCGGGGAGCCAGGGAGCCCGCGAATGGCTTTCAATCCGTGTTGTCAGACTGTCCGCATCCGCGCCGGGATGCCATCAGCCGACAGTGCGAAGCCCCGCTCAGCTTGCGGCCGCCCAGAAGGTCTTCGTCCCGCTGGTTGCCAGGTTGAGGGCCGCATCCTCGGCCGTGGCGAAGTACGACCCCTGACCGCCGGAGTACGGCCCGCCGGTGAAGGTGCATGTCGTCGTGTTGCTGCATGTCTGCACCAGGGTTGGGCTGCCCTCCCCGGGCCCCTGGACGTAGATGCGGATGCGCGTCACCGCCACGTTGTCGCCGGCCGTGGCTGTGAAGGTGACGGACGTGATGAACTCGAAGATGGACGCCGGTGCATGCAACACCTGGACCGAGGGCGGCTGCCGGTCAACCGGAGCAGTCGTGGGCGTGGACGTCGGCGTCGGCGTCGGAGGCACCGGGCAGATCCCGGGTTCGGTGCCTACCGGGGTGAAGCCGACGGCCCAGCGGCAGCTGTTGTCGACCGCGGCCAGCGCTTTGATCGGGTAGTTGCTGGTCCCGGACGTTGGCGAGCCGGCCTCGGCGGCGGTGAAGTGGTCGTTGTAGTCGAGCCACTCAGGCTTGTTGACGCCCTCATCGGCCCACACGCCCCACGTCCAGGTATTGGGTGAGCCGATAACCATGTACTTGAATGCGACCTGGACCTGCGTCGCGCTGCCAGGCGCCAGTCGGATCCAGGCTGCGTCGGGATCGGACCCCTGGCCCTGATCGAACACCAGCTCGTCGTAGCCGTTGCCGCCAGACGGAGCGTCTGAAGCCATTGGATGGGCGGCGCCGACATCGTTGTTGGTGTCGCGCAGGACGCGCACGCCGTTCGTCGTCCAGTCGGTGGTGGGCGGCGCGGCGCCGACGATCATCCAATCGCCGCGGCCGTCGATGTCGATATCCACCTCGACGCCATAGAAGGCCGGCGTTCCTGCAGGCGGCGCCTGCTCGAGATAGAAGGTTACGTAGATCCACGGCGCACCGATGCTCAGCTCGCCGCGGTTAATGTCGAGGTAGCCCCGGTAGTCCATAACGTTGGCGGTGAAGGGGCGCTCGAGCAGGTTGATGTCCAGGTTATCGCCGATCGAGCGGCGCTCCCCGGCCAGCGCGGCGGACGAGCGATCGGTCATGAAGCTCGTGGTTCCGCCAGGATTCGCCGGGAAGACGACATGCACCACGGTGGGAGTCGGCACGAGGGGAGTGTCCGTCGGCGGAGGGGCGGCTTCAGTCGCCGCCGGGACGGTGGCCGGAGGCGGACCGCTCGGCCCCTCGCCGGACGCTTGCAGCGTCTGCTGCACGGCCAGAGCCACGATATTCGGGTCGACGGTAGGAGCGGCCTGCCCCGGGAGGCTACAGGCGAGGCCGGCCAGCGCCAGCAGGGAGACGATCAGGGTGAGGCGGGATCGACCACGTGCACGCATGGGTTCCTCCTTGGCACGGTGACGTGTGCATCTGGCTATGGAACGGCTATCCGGCAGGCGTTGTGACAGGCGGGATGGTCGTCGGAGTGTAGTCCTGCTCCCCCGTTCGGGCAACGCGGGCCGGGGGACCAGGGCTGCAGGCTTCCCCGGCACGGACGGCAAGACGGTAGGGCATCAGCCTTCGACGTCCCACGGGGCGCGGTTGGATGGTTGGCGCCCGAGGGAATCCCGCAGCATGGGGGCCAACTCCGCCAGGTGGTCACCCATGGCCTGGAGCAGCCCGAAACAGCCGGCAAGCATCATGTCCCCGAACGGGGCAGCGAACGTCGGTTGCAGATCGGATTCTTCGAGCATCGCCCGGCGGGGACCGGTTACCACCAGAACAGAACCGCCCGAAACTAACGGCAGGGGAGTCGGCTCGATGATCAGGGCCCCGTGGCCCATGCCGTCGAAGACGGTCTGGTGCGTGAGATCGCCGGCGGCGAACGCCCGAAGAAAGGCTTCCAGCCGCGGCCGGTCAAGAAGGCCGGTGTGGTGCTCGAAGACGCCCTCGATCCCTTCGGGTCCGAGGCGGAAGGCCAGCGTGTGGAAGTTGCCGACATTCACCACCATCCGGCGCGCCTGGGGTTCGATATTCGAGTCCAGCAAGGCCCCGAGGACCGCCGCCGGCGCGGTGTCCATGACGACCAGTGGGGCGTCGAAGGAGGCGGCGGATTGGGCAACAGACTGCATCCGGGTGAGGCTGAATGGAACCTCCGCCGCCGGGTAGGCGAAGGCGGACAAGCGGTTTTCCCGGCGGATGCGCTCCGCCAAGTAGTCGAAGCGGAACTGGCGGTCGGAGGTGCCCGCAGGCGCGGCGCCGTGGTCGAACACGGCCAGGCCGACCGCCGACGGGTGCAGCTCAACGCCGAACGCGGCGAAGCCGGCGCGCAGGGCGTCGGGATCCACGTCGCGCAGCGATATACGGGTCACGTTGCGCAGCCGGCCCGCCTCGTCTTCGGATATCAGGCGCACGCCCATCTCGCGCTGGACCTGGTCGAGGTCATCGTTGAACGTTCGGGCCGCGGCGGGTGTGGCGTACAACAGGCCGCCGGCGCGCACATGATCCTCGGCGGCCCAGGCGCAGGGACCGCCCCCCATGGTCACGCCTTCCAGTAGGATGGCTTCGCCGCGTCGGGTGGCCTGCTGGATCTGCTGCCGGAGGATCATCGTCGCCGACGGCATGACCAGCTTGAAACCGTTCTCGGGAGAGAGGCCGGCCCGCAGCAAGTAGACATCCTGGGTGCCGGTGCCGACGTCGATGGTGAGGATGGAAGGCGGGGCCACGGGGAAGGCGATCAGCGATCGGCTATCAGCGATCAGCAATCAGCAATTGGCAATCCGCAGCAAGGAGCCAGCCAGCGCCTACTGGGGATCGGCCGTTAGCTGCTGACACCGGTGACTCGTCGTCCCGCACACGCAAGCATCTAGAAGTCACCTCGGAGCCGTTCTCGGCTGAGGGCTGAGAGCTGACGGCTGAAAGCCAACGGCTAGCTGCTATCTGCCAACTGCCAACTGCTAACTGCTAGCTACCAGCCGACCGCCAATCGGGCTGCATATCCCGGCTGGTGGATGACTGCGTCAAGTTGGCCTCGTTCCCGCCACCCACGGGCATCAGGTAGATCTCCGGATTCTGGTCGCGGGTGGAGGTGAAGACAATGAAATTCCCATCCGGTGAGAAGGCCGGTTCCTTGTTGCCCGCCGAGTTGGTCAGTTTCTGCCAGCGCTTGGGGTCGTTGGCCGGGACGATGTAGATCTCGTTGGTGCCCGGTTGCTTCCAGGTGAAGGCGAGGAAGCCACCGTCGGGTGACCAATCGAGGTGATCGGCGCCGATGATCTTGTCGCTGCGATCGAAGACCGATGGCGTCGGGGCGATGCCCTCGGCGGCCAGCGCGCCAGGGTGGAAGTAGATCCGGCCGGGGGCGCCGTTGATCGACGCCACGACGCCCAAGCGTGCCCCGTCCGGCGACCAGGCCGGCGCGTATTCGACAGCATTGAACTCGGGAGAGTAGCTGTAGTTGCGCGGCTTGCCCAGTGAGCAGGTGCCGGGGGCCGGCGCGCAGGCTAGGTCGGCGACGAAGACCTGTCGCAGGTCGTTGCTGCGCGTCGAAGCGAAGGCAATGCGCAGGCCGTCGGGCGCCCAGGCCGGGTCGGTGTCGTCGCCAGCGGAGGCGGTCAGGTTGGTCATGCCGGTGCCGTCGAGGTTCATCACCCAGATGTCGAGCCCGAGCTTATTGCCGAACGAGTCGGTGCCGCCGGGCGCCACGAACAGAAGACGCTGCCCGTCGGGCGACCAGCGAGGCTGGGCCTTGTCGCCCGGCCCGAAGGTCAGTTGGCGCGGCTGGGTGCCATCAGGATTCATCGCCCAGATCTGCAGCGTCCGCCCGTCTTCCCGGTCGCTGACGAACGCGATCGCGCCGCCGCCGCCCAGCAGCGGGATGGGGGAAGTGGGGGAGGCCGCCGGCGTGTCGCTGGCGGCGGGGGTCGGCGAGGCAGGTGGGAGAGGCGAGGCAGGAGGCGGCAAGGCTTCGGTCGCCGTAGGGAGGACGGCCGCCACCGGCGGCTCGGGTGTGGCGGTGGACGAGCGCCCGAGGCCGAGAAGCGTACCTCCGAGGAGCAACGCACCCCCGCCGCCGATCAGCGCCAGCACGACCGCCGCGCCGGCGACAACCGGGATCCAAGGGAACCGCCGACGCGGGTGGGCGATGACCGTGGCGGGAGCGGCGCGCACCGTGGCTGAGTCCAGCCGGCCGTGCAGTGACGCACGGAAGGTGCTGACGTCGGGAAAGCGCGCCGCTTGTTCGATCGACAGCGCGCGGGCAAGGGTGCCGTCGACGTGCGGCGGGACATCGGGGTTCAGGGCGCGGGCCGAGCGCAACTCAACCTTGTCGAGCATGCGCTCGATGCTGTCCGTCGGCGGGAGGCCGGTCAGCAGGGAATAGAGCGTGGCCGCCAGCGCGTACTGGTCAGTGCGGGCATCTGTGCGCGCCCCGCCATACTGCTCGGGCGGCGAGTAGCCTGGCGTCAGGCCGCGCGCGCCGGTGGATGTCTGCAATTGGTCGAAGACCTTGGCCAGGCCGAAGTCGACCAGGACTGGCGTTCCGTCCGGCTGAAGCTTGACGTTGGCTGGCTTGATGTCGCGGTGGATGATCGGAGGCTGGCGCGTGTGCAGGTAGGTCAGCGCGTCACATAGCGCGTCAGCCCAGCGCAACACTTCGTCGACTGTCGACAGCTGGCGCTGCGAGCGTGAGTGCAAGTCCTCGCCCTCGATGAAGTCCATCACCAGATACTGGCGGCCCTCGAGGATGAAGTGATCGGTGACCCGCGGCAAGTTGGGGTGGCGCAGGCTGGCCAGCAGCGAAGCCTCGCGATGGAACTGGCGCTCGGAGTCGGAGGAGACGGCCAGGTTCTCCTTGACCGCCACGCGCAGCTGCAGCGTCTGGTCATAGGCGACATACACGGCGCCCATCCCGCCCTTGCCGAGCATGCCTTCGATCCGGTAGCGTTCGTGAAGGAGTGAGCCGGGTTCCATTGCCATGGCTCTGATTGTAGCCACAGGTGTGCGGCGTGGCAACTGGCCCGTCCGCTGCGGGGGCCGGCGAACTGTTGCGCCCGGGTTCTCTCCCTACCGATGGTAGGGGAAAAGGGGGCCCGCAATCCCTCTCGGGAGCCAGGAGCGGCGGGAGGGCGCCTGTTCGCGTGACAGATGTCGCTGGGGGGACTTGCGGGCCGTGCTATAGTCTCTGTACGAAGGGGTGCTCGGCCGATTCCTCCCTACCGACGGTAGGGAGCTCTTCGGCTTGCGCGTGCCAAAGGGGAGGACAGCGAGGCTATGCACCGACGTGTCTCCGCCAATCCCATCCGCCGCTTCAACTATCAGGGTGACCTGCTGGCCGAGCCGGCACCCGCCGACCTGATGGAGATCCTCGACCGCTTCCGCGGGCAACGCGACGCGCTGATCACGGTGCTCGAGGAGATCCAGGCGCGCTACAGCTACCTGCCGGCCAAGCACCTGCAGTACGCCTCGCGCGAACTCGGCTTCCCCCTCAGCCAGGTCTACGGAATCTCGACTTTCTACAACGTGTTCAAGTTGACCGCTCCAGGCCGCATCCAGGTGCGGGTGTGCAAGGGCACAGCGTGTCACGTGAACCGCTCGTCGACTATGCTCGAGCACCTGAGCGAGAAGCTGGGGATCCGCGAGGACGAGACCACGGCCGATGGGCTGTTCACGCTTCAGACCGTGGCTTGCATGGGAGCGTGCAGTCTGGCACCGGTCATGGTGATCAACGACCAGACCTACGGCCGGATGACCCCCGACCTCTCGTGGGAAATCCTCTCCGAGTTGGTGGCCCAAGAGCGGCCGAGGGTGTAGGGGAGCGCCATGAGCACAGTCGTACGCATCGGCACATCCACATGCGGTTTGGCGGCGGGTTCGGAGGCGGTCGTCAACGCGGTCAACGCCTACGTCGATCGGCGGCAGGTGCCGGCGACCGTGCAGCGCACCGGCTGCCTGGGCGCCTGCCACAACGAGCCGCTGGTCGAAGTGATCGACAATGACGTGGCGGTCCTGTACGGGCCGGTGAGCCCGGAGCGCGTCAGCCTGGTCCTGGACCGCCATTTCGGCGGCGGCGGCGCCCGCTGGCTCGATCCGTCGTGGATCCTCAGCCGCCGGCCGGACCACCAGGATTTCCCCTACCTGGCGCGGCAGACCAAGGTGACGACGCGCCTGTGCGGAGTGATCGACCCGTTGTCCTTGGACGACTACCTGGCCAACGGCGGCTACATGGCGCTGCGCGACGCGTTGCGTATGCCCCCCGAGAAAGTGATCGCCATCGTCAAGGACTCGCGCCTGCGCGGGCGGGGCGGGGCCGGCTTCCCGACGGGCGTGAAGTGGGAGATCACCCGCAAGCAGCCGGCACAGCCCAAGTTCCTGATCTGCAATGCCGATGAGGGCGACCCGGGTGCATTCATGAATCGGACGATGATCGAGGGCGACCCACACCGCATCCTGGAGGGCATGCTCATTGCCGCGTGGGCCATCGGCGCTTTGAAGGGCTACCTGTACGTCCGCGCCGAGTACCCCCTGGCGGTCAAGGCACTGCGCACCGCCATCCGCCAGGCAGCGGAGTACGGCGTGGCAGGCACCAACATCCTCGGCAGCGGGATGGACTTCGAGTTCATCATCAAGGAAGGCGCCGGGGCGTTCGTGTGCGGCGAGGAGACAGCCCTGATGCATTCAATCGAAGGGCTGCGCGGTACGCCGAGCATGCGCCCGCCGTACCCGTCGGTATCCGGGCTGTGGGGCTACCCCACCAACATCAACAACGTTGAGTCCTTTGCCAGCATCCCGTCGATCCTTCTCCACGGTCCCGCCTGGTTTGCCGCGCTGGGGACGGAGCAATCGGGCGGGACGAAGGCCTTTGCCGTCACCGGCGCCGTGCGGGCCTCGGGACTAGTCGAGGTCCCGCTGGGGACCCCACTGCGCGCTCTGGTGGAGGAGATCGGCGGGGGGTGCAAGAGCGACCGTCCGATTAAGGCCGTCCAGCTCGGCGGCCCGTCCGGCGGCTGCATCCCGGCGGAGCTGCTCGACACGCGCATCGACTACGAGGACCTGCGGCGCACGGGCGCCATCATGGGGTCCGGGGGCATGGTCGTCGTCGACGACACGACGTGCATGGTCGACTTCGCCCGCTACTTCCTGACCTTCACCCAGGAGGAGTCGTGCGGCAAGTGCGTCCCGTGCCGCGTCGGGACGCGCAAGATGCTGGGCATCCTGACCAAGATCTGCCATGGCCAGGGGACACACGACGATCTGGAACGATTGAAGCGCCTATGTGAGACCGTGCGGACGTCGTCTCTGTGCGGGCTGGGTACGACGGCACCGAATCCCGTCCTGACGACGATGCGCTACTTTGAGCGCGAGTATGTTGCCCACGTGGACGCCGGACTGTGCCCGGCCGGGATCTGCAGCATGCGGCCGGTCACGGCCACCCGGGCTGCCTGATCGGGAGGCGACGGCATGATCACCTTGACACTTGACGGCCGAACGGTGCAGGTGGCGCCGGGGACCTCCATCCTGCAGGCGGCCCTGGCCAATGGCATTCACATCCCTCACCTGTGCCACCACCCTGATTTGCGCCCGTCGGGTGGCTGCCGCCTGTGCATGGTTGAGGTCGGCGGCCGGCCGAACCCGGCCGCCAGCTGTGGGCTGCTGGCGGATGAGGGCATGGCGATCACGACGCAGAGCGAGCGCCTGACGGAGATGCGGCGCGAGATCATCGACCTGTTCGTCTCCGATCACCCGCTGCGCTGTGTGACCTGTGACAAGAACGGCGTTTGCGCCCTGCAGCGCTACGCCTATGACTACGGCATCTCGGAAACGACTTTCGATTTCGAGCTGGCGCGCAGCCTGCACCAGGACGACAACCCGATGATTGTCCGGGACCACCAGTACTGCATCCTGTGCGGACGCTGCACCCGCGTATGCGACGAGATCGTCGGAGCCAACGCCATCGAGGTCGCCGGCCGCGGCTTCATCAGCCACGTGGCAACCCCATTCGACTGGGCGATGGCCGATACGACCTGTGTCTTCTGCGGGAATTGCGTGCAGGTCTGTCCGGTGGCGGCGCTGATGCCGCGCGGCCGGCTGGGGATGGGCCGGGAGTGGGAGCTGGAGCACGTCCGCAGCATCTGCGGCTACTGCGGGGTGGGCTGCGGCATCGACTACTCCACCAAGGACGGCAAGATCCTCTACGCCCAGGGCTTCCCGGAGGCGCCGGTCAACGGCGAGTTCCTGTGTGTCAAGGGGCGCTTCGGTTGGGATTTCGTCGGCAGCCCGGAGCGGCTCACGCAGCCGCTGGTGCGGCGGGACCTCGCCCACCGGCTCGGGCTGACGGATGAGCCCTTCAGCCTGCCGGACGACTCGGTCTTCACCAGCCGTATTGGACTGGAGAACTTCGTGCCGGTCTCCTGGGAGAAGGCGGTTGACATCGTCGCCGGTGAGCTGCTGCGTACGGTCGAGACCCACGGGCCGGACGCCGTGGCCGGCCTGGCCTCGGCCCGCTGCACCAACGAGGACAACTACCTCTTCCAGAAGCTGATGCGCGTGGGGATCGGGACGAACAACATCGATCACTGCGCCCGTCTTTGACACAGCTCCACCGTCACCGGTCTGGTGACAGCGTTCGGCAGTGGGGCGATGACCAACAGCATCCGCGAGATCCGGCAGGCGGACTGCATCCTGATCACCGGCTCGAACACGGCAGAGTCGCATCCGGTGATCAGCTACGAGGTGATCCGGGCCGTCAAGGGTGGGGCCAACCTGGTTATCATCGACCCGCGGCGAGTGCCGCTCACGCGGCATGCCACGCTCTACCTCCAGGCGCAGCCCGGGACCGACATCTACGTCTTCCTGGCCATGGCACACGTCATCCTGCGCGAGGGCTGGGCCGATACGGAGTTCCTGAACCAGCGCGTCGAAGGCTTCGAGGCCTTCCAGACCGGCATGGCGGAGCACACGCCGGAGGCCGCGGCGCTCGTCTCCGGCGTTCCCGCCGAGCAGATCGAACAGGCGGCACGCCTGTATGCCCTGGGCGAACGCGCCTTCGGAAACTCAGCCTTTGCGGAACCGCGCGGGCATTCGACGATCCTGTACGCGATGGGGATTACCCAGCGCTCGATTGGCACCCAACTGGTATTGATGCTGGCCAACCTGGCGATGCTCACCGGGCAGGTAGGCAAGCCCTCCACGGGTGTCAACCCGCTGCGCGGTCAATCCAACGTGCAAGGAGCCTGCGACGTCGGCGGGCTGCCCGAGTACCTTCCCGGCTACCAGCGCGTCGAAGATGCTACGAAGCGCCGGCAGGTGGCCCAGGCATGGGGCCTGGATGACCTGCCGGCCAAGACCGGTCTGACACTGGTTGAGATGATGCACGCCGCGGGCGAAGGCAAGGTCAAGGCCATGTTCGTCATGGGAGAGAACCCCATGATGTCCGACCCGGACCTCGAGCACGTCGAGAAGGCGCTGCGCCGGCTGGACTTCCTGGTCGTGCAGGACATCTTCTACAACGAGACGGCGCAGCTAGCCCACGTCATCCTGCCGGCAGCGTCGGCCCTGGAGAAGGACGGCACGATGACCAACACGGAGCGGCGAGTCCAACTGCTCCGACCGGTGGTGCACCCGCCGGGCGAGGCGCGTCCCGACTGGTTCATTCTGGCCGAGATCGGGGCGCGACTGGATCGCAGACGCGGTCTGGAACGCGAGGTCGAGTTCTGGGAGTTCGCCACCCCGGCCGATGTCATGGAAGAGATCGCCACGGTCACGCCGATCTACCGCGGCGTGCGGCATCATCGCCTGCGTCAGGCCGGTCTGACCTGGCCAGTGCCCGATGCGCGGCATCCAGGAACGCCGACGCTGCACATCGGCGCTTTCACGCGGGGCAAGGGGCAGATGATGCCCGTTACAGCGCACCTGCCGGCCGAGCAGCCCGACGCCGAGTACCCGATGATCCTGTCGACCGGCCGCACGCTCTACCACTACCACTCGGGCACCATGACGCGCCGCAGCGAGGGCCTGGCTTGGCGCGAACCGCGCAGCTACGCCGAGATCAACGAGCAGGACGCGGCGCGGCTGGGTGTGCGGGATGCGGGGCCGATCGTGATCCAGAGTCGACGCGGGCAGGTTCGAACGCAGGCACGGATCGGGACCCGCGTGCCCCCGGGGACGGTGTTCCTGTCCTTTCACTGGCGCGAGGCGCCGGCTAACATGCTGACCCACGACTTTGGCCTGGATCCCGAGGCCAAGATCCCCGAGTACAAGGTGTGCGCCGTGCGCGTGGAGGTGCCCAAGCGCGGGCGCGGCTGATTGGCCGCGAGCATCACGCGGAGGGCTGGCCGTGCGCCAGCCCTTGCGCGCCCGGGAACGGATTGCGGGAAGGGCGGAACCCTGGTAGAAGTCAATGGGCAGGACAGGAGCGTGGTGTGGACGGCGGCGCGATCGAGACGCAGTGGGTGGAATACGGGCCGGGCTGGTCCCGCGTTCGGGCCGAGGTGATCGGCGAGATCCTGCTCACGCTGTACGTCAACGGGCAGGAGTTCGCTTCGATCATGTCCACCCCGCGTGACCAGCCGGAGCTGGCGCTGGGCTTCCTCAAGAATGAGGGCGTCCTCGACCGGATGGAGCAGGTGGAGGCACTGACGGTCAACCAGAACGGCTGCTGCGTGGATGTGTGGCTGGATCGGGCCGTGCAGCGACCGAAGCGCCAGATCCTGACCTCGGGCTGCGGCGGTGGAACGACCTTCCATGATCCGTCGGAGGCCATCCCGCCGATCGACTCGCCGACCAGCATCACTCCCGAAGCGCTGGTGGACTTGATGGGACGGCTGCACAGCCGTGAGAGCCTGCACGCGCGGGCGCGCGGCGTGCACACCGCCGGCCTCTCGGATGGCCGGGAGATCCTTGCGCTGGCCGAGGATGTCGGCCGGCACAACACGATCGACAAGCTGACCGGCATGTGCCTGCTGCGCGTCATCCCCACTCCGGGGCTGCTCCTCCTGACGACGGGCCGGATATCATCCGAGATGCTGCGCAAGGGCGGCCGGATGGGATGCCCGATCATCGCCTCGCGCAACTCCCCCACGTCGCTGGCGGTGGCGATGGCACAGGCCTGGAACATCACCCTCGTGGGCTACATCCGGCGGTCGACACTCCGGGTGTACACGCACCCGGAACGCCTCGGTTATCGTTCGGCAGCCGAGTGACCTTCCCCGGAGCGCCTGCCTCTCCGCTCAAGTCTCCCCGCATGCGGACCTCGACGTAGCCCCGTCGTGATCCATTCCCCCTGAAGTGATGAGATGCTCACGCTGAGGCACGCGGGCGCGGTGCTCTCACGCTGGCGGAGATCTGGACGTCGGCTACAACGGCTCGAGAAGCGGAGCGAGGGACGGAAAGGCCGGGTAGGCGGTCAGGTCAAGCTGAAGAGGGGTGATGGACACCCAGCCCTCGGAGAGCGCCCACAGGTCGGTGCCCTGCTCGAGGATGCCGGTCGGAGCCTCGCCGCCAATCCAGTAGTAGGGCCGGCCGCGCGGGTCTTCCCGGCGGACCAGAGCGTCTCGGTACACGCGCAGTCCCTGCCGCGTCAGCGTCACACCGCGAAGCTCCCGCTGCGGCAGCGCAGGCACGTTGACGTTGAGCAAGACGCCGGAGGGTAGACCGTGGTCGCGGACCCGCTCGGCGAGGGTGCGGGCGACGTTCGCCGCAGTGCGGTAGTCCTCCACGGAGGAGGGCACCTGCTCCGAATCCAGCGACACGGCCAGCGCCGGAAGACCGGCGATCATGGCCTCCATCGCCGCCGTGACCGTCCCACTGTAGGTGACATCATGGCCGACGTTGGCGTGCGGGTTGATCCCCGAGATGACGAGGTCGATGGGCGTCTCGATCAAACCCAGGACCGCCAGGGCGACGCAATCAGACGGCGCCCCGTCTGTGCTGAGTGCCGCCGAGCCATCTGCCAGCGCCGTGGGCCAGACGCGCAGCGGGCGGTGCAGCGTCTTGACATGACCGGAGGCTGACCAGTTGTGGTCGGGGGCCAGAACGCTGACCTGTCCCAGCGCGCGCATCGCCTGTGCAAGAGCCAGCAAGCCCAGGGCGTCCACACCATCATCGTTGGTGAGCAGGAGATGCATCGCAGGCCCGGTGGCGGTGAACGGATTCTACTTCAGGGAGGACTGGCCTGGCCGCTTTCGGGAGCGGGTGCAGGGAATTGGGCTAGAATGCGGCGCAATGGCAAAGGGACCGGACGTCGACGGGGCAGCCTCCGGGGACGAGGAGCCATGATGAAGACACGGACAAGCAGATACCTGTGGGCCGCAGGGTTGCTGGCACTTGCCGGCCTGGCCTGTAGCCTGGGCGGCGAGGTGTCTACCACTCCGGGTGCCTCCGCGCCTGTGTCCGGACCGACCGCCGCGCCCTCGGGGGCAACCGCCGACCTGGCGCACGCCACCGTGCAGATCCTCGCCCTGCAGTCGGCCGGCGGCAGCTTCGACGTCGTCTGGAGCGGCTCCGGGTCGGTCATCCGTTCCGACGGACTGATCCTGACCAACGGTCACGTCGTGGACGATCGGTTGTCAGAGTACGAGTTTCTCGGCGTGGCGGTCACCGGACGGACGGATGAGCCGCCGGAACTTCAGTACCGGGCGGAGATTGCCTCCGCCGACTACGCGCTCGACCTGGCGGTGATCCGCATCGTCGCCGACATGGACGGCAACCCGGTGGAGGTCACTTTGCCGGCGATCGCCGTGGGCGATTCGGACCAGGTTGAGATCGGGGACCCCCTGCGTGTCCTCGGTTACCCGGGCATCGGCGGGGAGACGATCACCTTCACCGAAGGTGCGGTCAGCGGCTTCACTTCGGAGCGGGCGGTCGAGGGCCGGGCGTGGATCAAGACCGACGCCACCATTGCCGGCGGGAACTCGGGCGGGATGGCCGTCAACGCCGCCGGGCAGCTGATCGGTGTGCCGACGCGCGCTTCGGCCGTCGAGACCGGGGGCGATATCGTCGACTGCCGCCCGGTCGTGGACACCAACCGCGATGGCGTGACCGACGACCAGGACACCTGCGTGCCGATTGGAGGCTTCATCAACGGGCTTCGGCCGGTCAACCTGGCCCGGCCGCTGATCGAGGCGGCCGAGCGGGGGGATGCCTACGTCGCCGCGCCGCTCGCCCCTCCACCCTCGGGCGGGTACGACCTGACCGACACCTACCTCTACAACCTGGCATTTTCGGATGGTGTGACGGAGGAGGATCAGCCGAAGGACTTGTGGTTTGCCCTGCCGGGCGGGTCCACCGAGCTGTGCGCCTTCTGGGATTACGAAGGCATGATCGACGGCATGCGCTGGTCGGCCTACTGGTTCGTCGATGGTGCACTGGATGAAGGCGGAAGCTACCTGGATGAGGAGTGGGACGGCTCCGACGCCGGCAGCTGGTGGGTATGCGTCCTGGACGAGGGCGGGCTGAGCGACGGCATGTACGAGCTGGTGCTTGAGGTCGAGGACGAGAACATGATCGCCGATTCGATCTTCGTCGGCGGCGATCACACCGTGGTCGACTTCACGCTGGTCAACGAATCCACGCTCGAGATCTGCTACATCCAGATCGCCCCCAACCAGGCGGAGAACTGGGGGCAGGATCGGTTGGGCATCGAAGAGACGCTGCAGCCAGGAGCGGAGCAGGCGTTTCGCTTCGCGAGCGGCGCCTACGACATGCTGCTCTCGGATTGTGACGGCGATCCCCTGCTGGAACAATACGCCATCGACCTGACGCAAGACTCGACGTTCCGCTTCACCGGGTCGGGCTGAGATCGGTGCGCGTTCAAGAGCGCTCGGCGTGGTTTGGGACGAGGGTGCATCTCTCTTGGTGAGTCCCCGACGCCTTCCCGGCGCCGGCATTCGGGTGCAAGGGACGATCCGTGTCGACCCCTGACTCAGGGCAGGAGGAGGGCCGAGCGTGATCCCCGGGCTTGGAGGCAGAATCGCACAACGGCTTCCGCAAGCCAACAAGGCATACCTGGCCATCCTGACCCTGCTGCTCCTCGTCAGACTTCTGGTCGCCTTGCCCATCTATCGCGATCCCACAGAGGCCTATTGGCTTGATTCGAAGGACTACGACGGGCTGGCTGATCGGATGCTGCAAGGCCAAGCCTACAAGGGAGTCGCTTCGGATCCTGTGGAGCTTTTCCGCACACCGGTGTATCCGGCATTCCTTGCGCTGATCTATCGGCTCGGAGGCAAGGAATTCGGCAACGTTGCCCTGGCTCAACTCCTGGTTGGCGGGCTGTCCACCCTGACCCTCTATGCCATGATCCGCAGGTTCGCTCCCGAGGCGGTGGCATTCGGTCTGTGTAGCCTGTACGCTCTCGACCCCTCGTCCACGTTCTGGGCGACCAACGTAATGTCCGAGACGCTGTTCGCGTTCTCGGTGGTTCTGGTCCTCTACCTGCTAAGTCGTTGGTGGGTAGGCGGAAGTTGGCCCTGGGCATTGGCCGCTGGAGGACTCGCAGGAGCCGCTACGCTCGTGCGTCCTATTGGCGAAGTGCTGCTACCCGTGTGGTTGGTCTTCGTGTTGTTGCGCTGCCTGGTGCCCTCCGTGCGGGGCTTGCGGTTCGTGTCCCTGCCCAAGCCCGGATGGGCCGCGGGGTGGATAGGCTTCACAGGCGCGGCTGCGCTCGTGCTGGTGCCGTATATGCTCTACAACGCCAGGGTGTGGGGCAGCCTGACGATCTCCTCGGTGGATACCTACAACCTCGGCCGCTACCACGCCGCCCCGCTGCTGGTGGAGACCCAGGGGCAAAACCTGGAGGACGCGCTCACCACATTGAGGGTGTCGATCCGGCCGCAGCCCGACGATCGATCTCGCTTCCTGGCCGTGATCGGGGCGCATCCGTGGGCTTATGTGGGCATGTTCGCCAGGGGCGATCTGGTTGTGCTGTTCTGGCCCGAGTACCATCGCTGGTTTGGCCTGCTCGACATCGACTTTGACACCCGCGGGGCGCTGGGTGCCCTGCAGTCCGGGCGGTGGCTTGACGGCCTTCGTTCCCTTGCCGGCTACTTCACCACCGAGCCGCTGACCGGTGCGGCGCTGCTGCTCACCGTCGCCTACCAGGTCGTGCTGTACGTACTGGCGGCGCGGGGATTCGTGCGCGGGCTTCGCCTGTCCCCGCGTGCCTCCTCGTACGCGTTGTGGCTGGGTTTGGTGGCGGCGACCGTGCTCGCCTTGCTGCTCACCCCAGGGCCCGTAGGCGAACAGCGGTTCCGCGTGCCCGCTCAGCCTGGTCTGATCTTGCTTGCCGCCTATGGCTGGGCGAGACGCCCGGTGCAGCAGGGGGCTTGAGAGGTAGAAGCTACCCCCAAGGCCCTCGGCTCGCTTCGCGGATTGGTCGCCTGCCGTCAGGACTCCCGCCGGTTCGACCGGGTAGGCCCAGGGTCATACCTTGTCCAGATTGGCTTCATGCCTTATACTACCCACATTCTGCGATTATCGACGTCGCGCAGTCTGAAGGAGAGCTAACGCATGGGAACGAACCTGTCCTCCCGGAAAGCTGCGCCTGCACTCGCGCTTCTGGCGCTGTGGGTGGCCAGCCTGGCCTGCGCCGGCGGTGGCGGCGAGACGCCGGCACCCGCGCAGCCCCAAGAGCCGGCGGTCACGCAGGCACCGGCTGTCCCGTCTTCGCGTGGGGCGGTCTCGTCCGTCGACGATGTCAAGAGCGCCGTCGTTCAGATCGAGGCCGTTGGGTCCTTCGTGGATCCTCAGGTCGGCGCGGTCTTCAATGCCGCCGGCCGCGGCAGCGGCTTCATCATCGACCCGTCGGGCCTGGCCGTGACGAACAAGCACGTGGTGGCCGGCGCGGCGCTGCTCAAGGTGTGGGTTGGCGGGGACTCTGAGGAGCTCAGCGCAAAGGTGCTCGGCGTTTCGGAGTGCTCCGACCTGGCCGTGATCGACATCGAGGGCGATGGATACCCGTTCCTGGCGTGGAACGCCGACCCGATTAAGGTCGGCATGGATATCTACGTCGCAGGCTTCCCTCTGGGTGACCCCGAGTACACGCTCACCCGCGGCGTCATCTCCAAGGAGAGGGCGGACGGCGAAATGCGTTGGGCTTCGGTGGCGTCGTCGGTCGAGTATGACGCCCTGGCACTTCCCGGCAACTCGGGCGGCCCCGTAGTCGATGAGGACGGCAAGATCGTCGCCATCCACTATGCCGGCAACCGCGATAGCCGGCAGGCGTTCGGTATCTCCGGCGCGCTGGCCAAGCCGGTGGCGGACCAACTGGCGACGGGCAAGGACGTCGATTCCATTGGCATCAACGGCGAAGCGGTGTCGAATGAGGACGGCAGCATCGTGGGCATCTGGGTCTCGGCCGTGACCTCGGGCTCGCCGGCGGACAAGGCTGGCATCGAGGCGGGCGACATCATCACCATGATGGAGAACCTGGTGTTGGCGACCGACGGCACGATGGCGGACTACTGCGACATCATCCGCGGTCATGACGCCGGCGACACGCTGGCGCTCGAGGTGCTGCGCTTCGCCACGGGCGAGATCCTGACCGGGCAGCTGAATGGGGACAAGCTCCAGGCGGCCGCCTTCTTCGAGAACCAGGTCGGCGGCTCGACCGACGGCGGCTCCAGCGGGGCGTATGGCTCGTACGTGGCCGTGACCGACGACTACGGGGCGATCCAGATCGAGATCCCCGAGGCCTGGAGCGAGGTCGATGGCAGCCCCTGGATCGATGGCGGCGATGTCATCGGCGCCTCCATCTGGGCATCCACGAACCTGCAGGACTTTTCCAACTCCTGGGGTGCGCCGGGAGTAACCTTCAACGTTTCGGATGATCTGGCTCGCCTGGGTGGGTACGTCCAGTTGCTCGACATCTACCGCGAGACGTACCTCAAGAGCTGCAAGCTGGACAACCGGTACGAGTACGAGGACTCCGCCTTCCGCGGCAAGTACGATGTCTTTGAGAGCTGTGGAGGCCCGGGCGGCCCGTCGGAACTCGTGCTGACCGCTGTGCCGAAGGACGACTCGACCGCCTACTTGATCCTGGTCGAGGTGACCGTCGTGACCGACGCCGATCTTGAGGCGCTGGATCGCATCCTGGCGTCGTTCGACGTGGTGGGCTCGCTGCCGTAACGCAGGCCGCCTGCCCGGAATAGGGACATCCGACCCCGCGACGAACGAAAGCGTCGCGGGGCTGGTACTTCTCAGGGCGACTTCCGAAGTGCAGAACACTTCGGAAGTCGCCCTTCCCGTTCCTGCGTTGACACGGCCGCATCGCATGGTATGATCAATACGGCAAGCACGGCGGTCATTCGTCATCCATAATCCCCGCCGCGCGGCCCCGGTTTCATTTCTTGATCATCCAGCACGTGCGGTTCGACCTGCGCCTGGGCGTGATGGGCGTGGCCACCGTGGTTATGACCAAGAAGCCGCTCGTCCAAAGACGGGGCGGACGCGAAACCGGGCGTCCGCCCCGCTTGCTTTGGAGGGCAGGCAGCCATGAGTTCTGAGTTCATCGCCCGGATCTTCGGCATGGTGGCCATGGCCGTCGGGGGCATCTACCTTGGCGTCTACCTGGGCGACCTGGCGTCCGGCCCACCCGAGTTGTGGGCGGCGGTGTTCGCTTTGGTCGGCGCGCTGATGGGGCTGGTGGTCACGCCGTTTCTGACCACTCGGCCGGTGCGTGCCATCCGCGGGATGGTGGCCCAGGTTTCGGCGCAGACGATGGTCTCCGGGCTGATCGGCCTGATCGTCGGGCTGATCGTGGCGGCGCTGATCTCGTTTCCCCTGTCTCTGCTGCCGGCACCGTTCGGCCAGCTCCTGCCGTTCATCGGCGCTCTGTTCTTCGCCTATCTGAGCGTGACGATCTTCATCCTGCGCCAGAACGACATCCTCGGGCTGCTGCGCAGCCGGCTGGCGACGGTCATCGAGGACGGCGGCGAGGGGGCATCCGGCGGGCGGAGCGTACTCCTGGATACCAGCGTGATCATCGACGGGCGCATCGCCGACATCGCCCACACCGGGTTCATCTTCGGGCCGATGCTGGTTCCCGGGTTCGTCCTGACGGAGCTGCAGCACATCGCCGACTCGCCCGATGGGCTCAAGCGGCAGCGGGGCCGGCGAGGGCTCGACATCCTCAACCGGCTGCAGAAGGAGCCGGGGATCGCCTTCCGCATCACCGATCTGGACGTAGACGGCGTGCGCGGGGTCGACGACAAGCTCGTCATCCTGGCCAAGCAGATGCGCAGTCCGATCCTGACCAACGACTACAACCTGAACCGCGTCGCCGAGTTGCAGGGCGTATCTGTCCTGAACATCAACGAGCTGGCCAACGCTGTGAAGGCGATCTACCTGCCCGGCGAGGACCTGGAAGTCCACGTGCTTCAGGAAGGCAAGGAATTCGGGCAGGGCGTGGGCTATCTGGATGACGGCACGATGGTCGTGGTGGAGTCAGGCCGCGAGCAGATCGGGCGCACGGTCTCGGTGACCGTGACCAAGGTGCTCCAGACCGCCGCCGGGCGGATGATCTTCGCCCGCCCGGTGGCCGACTGATCGGGGGAGGCGAGGGCATGGGGCTGGTTGTCTACAACACGCTCACCCGGCGGAAGGAGCCGTTCGAGACGCTTGAACCCGGGCGGGTGCGGATGTACGTGTGCGGTCCAACGGTCTACGACCGGGCCCACGTCGGGCATGCGATGTCGGCGGTGGTCTTCGACATCATCCGGCGCTACCTGGAGTACCGCGGCTTCCAGGTGCGTCACGTCATGAACTACACCGACGTCGAGGACAAGATCATCAAACGGGCGGGCGAGAGGGGCGTCGATCCGATGGCCCTGGCGCAGGGCTACTTGGAGGAGTACGCGCGGCACCTGAAGGACCTGAACGTTCTCCCGGCGACCGAGTTCCCTCGCGCTTCGCAAGAAGTCGGCCGGATCATCACCATGATCGAGGGGTTGATCGCCGGCGGCTACGCATATGCTCTGGATGGCGACGTGTACTTCCGCGTGGCACGCGATGCGGACTACGGGCGACTGTCAGGCCGCAAGCCGGAGGACATGCGCGCCGGTGCCCGGCTCGAGATCGACGTGCGCAAGCAGGACCCCGCAGACTTCGCCTTGTGGAAGGCGGCCAAGCCGGGCGAGCCTGCCTGGGACAGCCCGTGGGGCAAGGGCCGGCCGGGGTGGCACATCGAGTGCTCGGCCATGAACCTGCAGTACCTGGGCGAGCAGATCGATATTCACGGCGGTGGGAACGACCTGGTCTTCCCGCACCACGAGAATGAGATCGCCCAGACCGAGAGCCTGACCGGAAAGCCCTTCGCCCGCTTCTGGATGCACAACGGGATGCTGCAGCTGGGCGGCGAGAAGATGTCGAAGTCACTCGGCAACCTGGTGACGATTGACGAGTTCCTGTCGCAGCACAGCGGGGATGCCTTCCGCATGCTGGTCCTGAACGCTTCCTACCGCGGCCCGCTGACCTTCACCGACGATGTCGTCCGCCAGGCGGAGAGCGCCCTTGATCGGCTGCAGGCGGCGTTCAAACCCGCCAACCCTGCAGGGCAGTCGCCAGCGGAAGCAGATGCGGCACTGGCGGCGGCGACGGCCGAGGCCCGGCGGCGCTTCGAGGCCGCCATGGACGACGACTTCAACACGTCTGGGGCCTTGAGCCACCTGTTCGACCTGGTGCGGGCTATCAACCAGGCTCGCGACGCCGGCGTGGCGGAGGATCCCCTGGGCAATGCGCAGGCGAGCCTGCGCCAACTGGCCGGCGTGCTGGGGCTGCGTCTGGCGGACGGCGCAAGCGAGTCGCAGCCCGCGGCGCCGTTCATCGACTTGCTGCTGGAAGTGCGCGAAGAGATGCGCCAGGCGAAGCATTGGGCGGTCGCCGACCGGATCCGTGACCGGCTGGCTGAACTCGGCGTGGTGATCGAAGACGCCAAGAGCGGGACGACCTGGCACCGCCGCTAGGCAGCCGCCCCTCGGGCAGGGCGGGGATCAGGATGCACACCGGATCACGCGAGCGGATTTTCGGTCGCAATGCCGTCTTTGAGGTGCTTCGCGCCGAACGACGCGGGGTGATGGCGCTGGAGATTGCCGAGGGCGTGGAAGCGCGCGGCGGGATGAAGCGCCTGCTCGACCAGGCGGCGCGGAGTTCCGTAACCGTGCGGCGCGTCCGCCGGAGTGAATTGGATCGGGAGTCGGACTCGCACCAGGGTGTCGCTGCCACGGTTGAGGCCTATCCGTACGTCGACATCGGGGACATCCTGGAACGTGCCGCGACTGTGCACGAGCAGCCCTTCATCCTACTCCTGGACCTGATCCAGAACCCTCAGAATCTCGGGACATTGCTGCGCACGGCTGAGGCGGTGGGCGTGCACGGGGTGGTCGTGGCCGCGCATCGCGCCGCGGGGATCACACCGGCTGTCGTCAGTAGTTCTTCCGGCGCCTGCGAGCATCTGCGGGTGGCGCGCGGCAATCTGGCCCAGGCGATGGACCGCCTGCGGCAGGCAGGCGTGTGGCTGGTGGGCCTGGAGTCCGGCCCGGACGCCCGGCCGTTGCATGCCCTGGACCTGAGCGGCCCGCTGGGCCTGGTCGTCGGGAACGAGGGGGAGGGGATGCGGCGCCTGGTGCGCCAGTCGTGTGACCAGCTGGCGCAGCTCCCGATGCGTGGCCAGGTGGACTCGCTGAATGCCGCCGTGGCCGGGTCACTGGCCCTATATGCCGCCTGGGCGGCGAGGGGTTACGCAGGCTGCCGGCCAGAGGCGCCAGGGGTGGGTTACATTGACGGGGGTGGCGAATCCTGATAAACTATTCCGGCGTTGTCGGCGGTAGATCGCCCCGGCCAAGACCAGAATGCGCCGAGCAGGTGGGGCGCGTTTTTATCGTCACGCCGACGTAGCTCAATGGCAGAGCAACCGCCTTGTAAGCGGTAGGCTATGGGTTCAAGTCCCATCGTCGGCTCACGTTGAGGGCGCGTGACCCGGCCCGAGGCCCTCGGACCGGATCGCCCGCCGGCAACAGCGGGACCTTGGGCGGTTACCCAAGTGGCCAAAGGGGACTGACTGTAAATCAGTTGGCAGACGCCTTCGGAGGTTCGAATCCTTCACCGCCCACTCCAAGGCACAAGGCCGGAGGCCGTGGACATCGCGCCCTCATAGCTCAGTCGGTAGAGCACACCCTTGGTAAGGGTGGGGTCATGGGTTCAACTCCCATTGAGGGCTCCAACGCCGACCGATCCGAGACGACGTCGTAAGGAGATTGCCATCATGTCGAAGCAGAAGTTTGCGCGCACGAAGCCGCACATGAATGTGGGCACGATGGGGCACATCGACCACGGGAAGACGACGCTGACGGCGGCGATCACGAAGTACTGTTCGTTCTACAAGCGGGCGGAGTACCGGCCGTTCGATTCGATCGACAATGCGCCGGAAGAGCGTGAGCGCGGGATCACGATCGCGATTGCGCACGTGGAGTACGAGACCGAGAAGCGGCACTATGCGCACGTGGACATGCCGGGTCACCGTGACTACATCAAGAACATGATCACGGGGGCGGCGCAGGTG
>Ga0315295_10000078_pt1 | contig 80574 bp, 104 predicted proteins | sample YL17G14_0_MG_FD_204453 | JGI IMG/M metagenome (GOLD analysis project Ga0315295, IMG submission 204453) | Sediment microbial communities from Yellowstone Lake, YNP, Wyoming, USA - YL17G14_0 | ecosystem: Environmental > Aquatic > Freshwater > Lake > Sediment | place: USA: Wyoming | collected... | reverse complement strand
TCAATGGATTCTACTCGGACGACACACAGTAGTAATAAGGCTAAATACAATCTGGTATCTCACTTATATGATGTAGCCCCGGCATATAATACCACCCCTCGCCGTCCCCGCAACAATCACAAAGTTGCACGTCGCTAAGATTGTCCTTCATCCAGTCAAATATAATTCTAAAATCATACTCGGCATAAAAACGGTCGAGAGTATTCATATCTACTTGATGTAGATTTAGAAAACCGGTGCCATCACATCGTGTACAGATCATCGTATTCATCCAATCCTGCTTGAGGTCCGTACATGACTCCAACCACGCAACAGAATAGAAAACCAGAAAGACAAAGTGGAAGATACCAAATTAAACGCCAAGCAATAATATACCAAGGTGCCATTAACAATACCCCTTATCATAGGAGTTTAGGGCTGAAATCACATACGCTGCAACCTTTACAAGACTACAACGATAGGCATAGTCATTCTCGGTGGGGGTGCCTTCTAGTTGGTCTTTAATAAGTTTGTGCCAATCTTCGATAGATGTTGCTTTACATTCTGGTGTTACTGCCTGATGATCCATTTGCCACTCAATCTCACCACGCATCGTTTTTGAGATTCGGTGGATGTGTGGTAGACCAGTTGTAAGTGAAATTGTTAAAACCTCCCCGTCAATGTTACCGCAGATTTTACATCATTCCATTCAACGTACTGGACATCTTTGACTAGATCATTAAACCCAGCGTCGCGCATACAACTAATAGTTGCGGGACGCGTGTCAAACGATCGGGTATACGCCATATCAAGTAATGGATTATATGGAAATGGCTCGATTGTCGATCTAATTCCAACCTTCTCAAGTTTGGCAGCCAATGCCGCACAGAGTTCATTCTTTAAATTTTCCACTAACAATACCCCTTATCATAGGACCTAATTGCCGAGATTGCCAAAGCAGCAACCTTCAACATGCTTGCACGAAACTCACAACCTTCACGTTCATTCCGGGCAACATTCGCCGCCGCCCTACCAGCATAGGCAGATATATACGCCACCCAGTCGTTTTTCGTATTTTTCTTATCAAACTCCTCGGTATTACCGCCAAATTTCTTTGTCTTCTGGTACAGTAATTCAGTCTCTAGCTCTCGACCTAAAGAACCAAGTTGTTCTGCCCCAGTGGTGCTAGTCGATGCTACCCGAAGAATCAAGACCATACCCCCGTCATCCCGCTCAACCTCCACCATGACCTTGACGTCTTTGTATCCTCGATTCTTGACCAATGTAACTTGCTGACTAATCATACGTAATAGTCTAGTCAAGGTCTCTGGAGAGGTGGGTGAGATTGGAGTACATATACATTTATCCCCGTCACTCTTATAGCAGATAGTATACAATCCCATCGAATATTTGAGGGCATCAAGATCCCATGCGTCTACGTGTTCATGCACATACGCAATCCCATTCTCAGTTAATGCGGCATCCAATAAAATTGACGCCAGACTTTCAATCGTTTCCATCTTAATCAATACTCCAAGGGTCTAATGGTTTATCGCGTGAATCTGGATCTTGTTTGGCTTTGCGGCGGTTTCGGCGCTTAATGAATTTCTTGTACCATTTCTTGACGTCAGGGGCGTCAATTCGTCGTGCAGCCCGTTTCCATTCGATGTTGATAGATCTGCTCATGCTAATCTCCTGTGATAATACAAGCGTACCAAATATTATTACTTCCAAGTGCCATGTCACATCCAAAATACTTATGCTTTTTGCTGGCAACACCCCAATGCCCTGGACTAGCCGCCCAGCATGCGAACATCTCTACACCCAAAGCAAGTGGTGTAGCGTCCTTCTGACGTTCCCACGATTCAGCGGCGATTTCAGCAAATGACTGTGTATTCACCGTCTTACGTAACTCTGCTACACGCGAGTCAAAAAGTTGATGACCCTGTTGCCGGTGGTCAGCTTGATATTTGGCATGTCGTGTAGCCATCCTCATTAAATCAGGATGCTGTTCTGACTCGCAGACGTGGGCACCGGTGAAAGACAAGCCAGCCCTGTATAGACCTACTTGTGTCGCATTAAGTCCGACTGGAGTCACACGTCCAATAATGTCATAGTTTGGTATAACAACTGGCATACAGTATGGACAGGTTGGTGTAATCCATTTCACTACCCTGGATACTTTTCCACACTTTGGGCAGGTATAATCCTTGAAAAAGAGTCCCATTAACTTCCTCGCTGTACGTTAAAGATGATCTTACCGATGATTGACGCCCCACTCCGCACCACTTCAACATATCGCACAATAACCGTGCTCGGCCAATACTTTGCGGAAGTCACAACTGTGACCAGCCTTTCAATACTGGACGGATTATCGCCGGACCTTATACCAACAAGTACCTGATCCAGGGTGGGCGTATGTGAATAAATTCCCTTGAATACGTCCCCTTCGCGGGTTTCAACTGTCATTACATACTCTCGCATATTTTCTCCGTGTTAAACTAATTCCGTACCCTCTTGAATGACTGGTGCCACCAAGAGTTGCTTCCGATTGGTGAGTTTTTGCAACTTTTTGTTTAGTTTTTTCAACTTCTTTTCGTCCCGTACACGATGGTCCTGTTTATAACTATAGTCGTCGTTACGTCGGTATGTGTGTCCCATCTTAACTCGCCGCCCTCATTGCGTCTCTGTACATGACCTTGTCCATAACAAATGTTAATAAAGTTCCGTCGGTCCAATTTTCTCTTCCTGGTGGTCCCCCAAGGAATTGAATGGGTCCAACACTAGATGCGAGATATGCCGGATTAATTTTAGCGCAATACTCTGGTGCCGTTGTAATCGTAATTTTCTCTTCTCCGGGGTGATAGGCCAATATGCGATCATCGGATACCTGTAGATCATTGAGCAAATCTAATGCCAAACCAACTGAAATATGACTAAAAGTACGCTCATATTCGGAAATGGATCTCATGCTGGCACTTTTAAAGCGATGTGAATTTTTTTGAAGTCTTTAATTGAATACGAATAGAGAAAGCGGTCCATTAACAGCGTCAATAGGGTGCCCTGCCACCATCGTTTTACCGTGGGTGGTCCGCCATAAAATTGTATACTCACCTCCGAGGCCAGAAATGTGGGGATTGTAATGTCGTCATACAGGTCAAGTACCTTAGTCCTGGCACCTTTGTATGTTATCCACGCTTCACTCCCTTGGAATGTCCAACAAATCAATTCCAATGCGTCCAGGGCGTTTAGGTTCTTGAATCTATTATTCAGTAGTGTAAAATTAATCCGCTTCATTTTGAATGAGTTCTGCGTAGTTTCCATTGAGAGCGTGGCTGTGTAGGATTGCGTCAAAAAGATATGTTAGTAGTGTCCCGGAATAGTAACTCTTTTTCTGTGGTGGTCCACCCCAAAATTCAATGGGGCCGACGTCAGAGGCCGATACTCCTTGCAGGTAATTAGCAGTAAGAAACGTTCGTACTTCCGCACGATTTCTTGTGCGAATAAAACTAATGCACGACCCTCCCAATGAAAATTCTGTACAGAGTAGGTCGAATGCCTCATAGGCACTGATGTCAGAGAGTTCAGCCAACAAGTGAGTGTCAAATGCCATACTGTGTCTTCGGAAGAAATCTATCGATTGCATCAAAGTTATGGAACTTAATCGCGGTCAACAATCTATCCAGGAACATTGTTAGTAGTGTACCTGTAAACATACCATGCGATTGTGGTGGTCCGCCATAAAAAGTGCATGGGATGCGTATCGCCCTGGCCAATGCGAATGATGTGGAATCTAACTCCCACACAACACAGTGTCTGAATGCAGGTATGACTAGTGGTTCTGTACTGGCACCCATTACATGCATATTTCTAGTAAACTGTTCAACAGTTAAACCGAGATGATACTCATGCAGTTGATCTAGAATGGACAACTCTTCATCCTCAGTATCTGGCGGGTTTTTTCAAAGCCCTCCATTTGGATCTTAGCCGCGATGCAGTCAATCAAAAATGTATGCAAGGTGCCAGTATACCATTTACCGCCACCCAGGGGTCCACCGTAAAATTTGATTGGTATTTTTTTCGCCAATTTACTATATGCCGAACCGTTATATATCTGCCTAGCAGTTGTTATAGCATTCGGACTGAGCAACAAAAATTCAGTGTCGTGGTGCCCTAGAGCATACGTTAAAGTGTAAGCACAGTCCACATTCACCGGTTCAAAATGCCCCAACAAAGATTCTGCTTGTGCGAGTGGATTCTTTTTTCTCATGTGTATAGTGTCAAAAATCGCTCAAGTAAACTTTTATTGCCGTTCTCTGACGCCCGTAGAATGTGGTCTATCAACACCGTTAAAAGACTGCCGTCATACCAGCGTTGTTTTCCCGGTGGTCCGCCCCAAAAAGATATGGGTGCAACCTCGCGTGCCGGCACGGGGTGCAACCCAGGTAGATCGCTCATTAATTGGATTGGGGACGACACGAGTCCATTCATCTCCAACTCCTCAAACCCAGCGTCAAAGCTATAATTCAGGTAATTTGCAGCCCGGCTTGCAGAGAGATTATGCATCTTCTGCTCTAATTTTTTGTAAATACTCATGGTGTCACCCCCATCGCACGGTATAGCTCGACGATCGTTCGATGGCATAAATAAGTTCGTACATGATCTACGGCTAATGTATGTAGATTCCCCCAGTAACACATTCTTTTCGTTGGGGGACCACCCCAGAATAAGATCATGTCTGTGTCCCTCGCCATCCTCCAAGCCACGTCCTCCTTGCGAACCAAATCCCTCAAAAAGATCCGTTGACCCTTCCAGTGAACGTATACGTTCTCTCGCCCCAGTGCGACCACTAAGCTGTAAACCGCCGGTGCAGAGAGCCCGTTCAATATCTGAGTTAGTCGATTGGGTATCGTCATATACCATAACTATACACTATTTCTTAGAGTTGTCAAGTGCCAGTGTTTGTAATTCCTCCACCATTGTAACCCGGAGTGAATTTTGCTCGGGTGTAATAGGACGCCACTCGGAAGAGGGGTCATTACGCAATCGAAATAAGTTACACGACATCCATCTGCTACAAAATTCTGACAATTTTGTTGGTTCAATCTGGAGCGTATCTGGAACCCATCTCTCCAAATTAACAATATCACAAGCCCTAAAAAATTGAAACTTGTCTTTTATAAGCCAGGATTTATAGTTTTCCGAGTCATGCAGGGCAACGGCAACCATAGCTGCCATGCGATGTGCTATTTCACTTCGTACCGGCTCCGTGACTAGTCCGCGTAGCCCATTGACGAGATCGATTAGTGCTTTTATATTTAGCATGTAGCCTCTTCCGGGTAGATAAAGTGTTCGGCAGGGGTGATAACCCAATGCTGTGTGTAGAAATTGGGCCGGGATGGTGAATTGGGTGTGGAGTGTCTGATCTCCTGGATGTCTTCAAGTATCCAGCATCGTTTTGCTTGCATACCCACGCGGGCGCAAAACTCAATTCTCGATGCCCATCCAGCATGGTTAATACGCTGTGTAGCGATCCTACGCTCGTCTCTGAGGGTTAAGTAGGCACGATGCGAGTCACGCAGACGCTCCCAGGCAACCCAATGTGGTTTTACATGGTCACCCGGCTCATAGTGGTCGCGTAATTTTTCCAGTGACGTGTCCTTAAAACCGCGTGATCGTAGTTCAATGGCAATGGCAATACCATACCGAACAAGAGATTGCTTGTGATTAACCCAAAGTTGTACTGCCGCATTATTATAGGCTGACCCGCCCTCCAAAGCCCGAAGGACACGGAGTACAACAACACGCATAAGTTTAAGATCCGAGTCGGCAAGACACGCCGCTGTTTCTTTGTAACTTGAATGTGGCATCAACGTCAGATAATTTCTATGCGGCGTCCGTCGAATTGTCGATCCTCTGCGAGTTTGCCGGCTTTCAGGCGGGCTACTCGGTGTAGTTCTCTCGGGGGCAGCCCACTGCATATTGAGGTTCCGAAAGAATCCCGATTCCATTACTCCACGAATCATACTGGAATACTGTGCCGTCCTTGCGGTATCGATTGGATGTTGCTCCGAAAGTGTCTGATCGTATCCAATAGTATAACGTGGATTCATCGAAATAGGAACCATATATGGTCCATTAAGACGATGAGTAATTTCAGCGTCAATTGCCACTAAATCCGTATAATGTACGTCTAGACAGAAGCTTTCACCGTCAGGCAGGCGAATTCTGACGCCATCGAAACCATCAACATGCGAGATAGTCGCTACCACATGATTGGGTCTGATCTGTTGTATATTACATGTATCGTCTGCAACACGACTCACATGTGATCCAGGGGGCATCGGATAAGCTCGTTCAAAGCTAGGCATTTAAATCAACCATACTAAAAAGAGGGTACTTAGTGTCACGAGCATAGGGGCGCATTTCATTATACAGGTCCCCCGAGCGCGACCGAGAAATTAACTGAAAAGATTTTCTATCATCACTGTGGAGCATTTCTACGGTGGTCACACCTTCGTCATCCAAGTCTTCAGTTTCAACGTAGAGTTCTCCGTTGTTTAGTTCGAGTACTGTGAACACTTTTGTCATTCCTATTAAGCGGGTGCAAAAACTATGTGCCTCTTGCGGGCAGGAATTAAAAAGTTCTTTGAGTCTCATTAAATTTCACTGCGTCCAAGTTCCAGACTTCGAGCGCGGCGTCTACGACACGCGGGGCAATCACAACCAGATGAGGCCCCACCAGAGCCGTCTAGCACGGGTTCGGGGTCGTCAATTGAGTCCTCGACTGAGTCTGGTATATCAATACAACCAACAAGCTTGGCTGCATGCCGGGATACCAACCCTCTAATCCAGGGTTCGTTCCCAGTGTGGTGCTTACCACAAGGGCACAGACCCAAAAGGACAGTACAATCAGAATGCCCCCTAGGAGGGGACCAGTACCTAGGCATATGGATGACACCGGTATCATCGGGTGCGAGAGTTAATTGCTCGAATTCAGCGGCATAATCAGACAGGGCCTCCTTGACCCAGGCATCACCCTCCTGGTGTACAACGCCACAAGCACATGGTCCAACAAGCATATCGCATTTTGTGCGAAATCTTGCAGATCCATCGACAATTCGTTTAACGAAGTCCTTTGGATATTGGACAAAACCGCTGGCTGGTCGTCGCTTGAGTGTTCTCATACTACTATAATAGCATGGAATCTAGGCTTGTCAAGTAGAAATTTTCAATGCGGCGGAATTTCTTGCTTCCTGTTCAGTCATATTACCAAGGTGGTATGACTTATCCCCCCAATAGAGCCACCAGTCATTGGCCTCAATGACGGGTGATAAATCACCTTGCTCCATACTTGTATGTCTGGACGAGTTACATATAAGTATTGCCTTTGCATCGGCTAATATCTGGTCTACGTTCATCGAACTTTTTCCCCTGTCAGGTCAAAAAATAACCACCGACCATACGATTCATTATCCACGCCGGAATCAACATTTCGGAGGTAGGTATAAATCTCCTCCCAGGTCGAAAAAATATGCTGGTGTGGCAGCGTCCAGAATAACCACGCTGGGGCATACTTCTTACCCTGGACACAACGTACTAATATGGGTTTCTTTGACCGATTGGAATCATATATTTCCTCCCAAGTACCACAGGTTGGTGTCTCCAGATCAAGGTTGACAATCACAATCCCCGCCATATCACACATTCTCAGATCGATATGACGGACGACACGCCCGCTTGCGATTGTCTCATAGTCTTCAAGTTCGCGGGCGACTTTGATCTTTTGCAATAGTGTGGGCTCGTCTATTGCATCAATCGGCTTATCTGTAGGATCCAGGAATACCAAGCCCAAATCAGATAAGTCCGACCTGAACTTTTTACGCCAGTCTGCGCCAAAGTCTGGCATAAACTCCATCGCACCACTAAGATAGCATAGGTTATTTCTTAGACGATTCATACACAGTTTTCCAAGTGTCCGCGATGCTAGTAATAGGGAAGCATCCTTCCGGAATTGTTAATGTCCGCATATTATAACTGCATGTACTGGTCCGTGGGACACACAGCATATTTACCGAGATTGTCCCGCCATAGATATTCTCAGTTTGTCCGCTGTAGTTATATCCATTAAAGTAGTACGGTAAATGGTAGAACAGTTCATAATCTAGATCCCACATCTGCTGGATTAAACTCGGGGACTTGTCCTCCCGGTCATTCTCAACGTACCAGATTGGTTTAAACCGTGATATTAATGTTCCTGCACCAGCAACAATCTCACCTTCCATACCCTCTGCGTCTGCCTTAATAAAATGGCAGGACTCTAGATTTAGTGAATCTAGAGTAATCACTGGCACTGGTTCGCCAGAATCCCCGAGTTCTACTGCTCCAAAGTTACTGGCACGTGTATACTCGACACGTGGAACATGCAACACGCCAGGAGCACTACCGACGGCGACGTTGTGCATATAGACATTGGGTAACGCATTTAGTGCCACGTTTGCACAAGCAATTTGGAACAGAATTCGTTGTGGTTCAAATGCATGGACATGCCCCCACTGACTCACCAACTTTGCCAGGGCAACTGTGTGAGCCCCGTGATTCGCACCTACATCTAATACTGTCCAGTTTTCCTTAACAATCTGTCTAAACAGATGGACCTCCCCCTCGGAGAATTCACCATATTTATCCAGGGCCTGACCGATATATTGGTCAGTGGACAGATAGAGCATTGGTCCGTAGCGACATTGCCTTAGACGCATGGGTTCATTTAACTGCATATTTCACTCCACTTTGAGCAACCGATTCGAGTACAACCAAGATCAAGATACTTTGCAACGTCTTCATAAGTGCGTATGGATCCACTAGCCTTAATCTGTAGTGCCGACCCCTCAATGCCGCGCTTCATGGCTTCAATCGATTCGACCTTGGCACCAGATGGTCCAAATCCTGTTGATGTCTTCACATACGACACACAAGGGAATCGTTGAATTAGTTGGCACGCAGCGGTAATTTGTTCGTGGGTTAAGTAGCAGACTTCTAAAATTATTTTAATCACCGCCTTCAAGGGCCGATTCCCGAGAATATGCTGCAATTCATTTTCAACATAGTTCTGATAATTATCAGCAAAACGCGAATAATTCATAACTATGTCTAATTCACTGGCACCATCCTTGATCGCTTGTTGAGCCTCCAAGCGTTTAATCTCTGGAGTATTGCTCCCATGTGGAAAACCAATAACTGTAGAGATGGGTGCATTAAAGTTAGCAGCCAACTTAACGTCACACGGCCTAACACAGACGGACGCGAACTTCTCCTGTTCTGCCAATTTACACGCCTCTACAACATCAAACTGGCTTGTTGTTGGCTTAATGATCGTGTAATCCAGGGCCGCCGCAATCTGTTCTTTTGAATACATTATTTTACCTTGTTTTTAGATCCCTTGGGTCGTCCGCGTCGTTTCTGCACTGGTAGATCCTGCAATTTTGGTGCCACAACCTTCTTCTTTCTCGGAATATTGGCTGGAGCCACTAAACTTGCTGGAATATCCTCCCAAATTTCTCGCCCACGACATATACGTTTACGCTGTGGTTTTTCCACTAGCACGATACCTGCTGATTTACAACAGGCTTGGTATGCTTTTTTATACGTTTTGTATGGTCGGCGTTCCAGAGCAAAATCCCAATAATATCGGTCGTCTGATGTCTTGCTGAGTTTTAGGGCGTAGTAACGTGGCAACATATCAACACGCTTGTATTGATTTCGCCACCTAATACGATACTTGCCGCACGAACTAATCCAAATCTTTTGATTTGCGCGACTTAGATTTTCGGGGTTGAATCGTGTCGTCGGCTTGAATTCTAGTTTTTCGCTTCGCAAGGGTCTTCTCCCGAAATTGTGGTGTCAGTTTTGGTGGCTTCTGTCCTACCATACCACGTTTATGCCTTGGATGACAGGGAGAATAGAAGATATGTACAGCCGGGCATGGGAAGTGCCGCATGGTGTCTTTGGACTTACATTCTGGGCACTTAGGTGGTGGATCATCAAAACGTTGAAGGTCGGTCCACGTGTATTCGCATTTCTGACAAGTAAAATCATACTGAGGCATTTGTTATCTCCAATATATGTGTCTATTTGATAATATTGCTTTGGCGTTAAATTCGTTCTTCACCCAGTGCGACACTAAGAGCGTATCTCAAGAGTCGTAGTTCACGGATACTGAGAGTAATAGGTCGATAATCACAATCGGATTCCTTTGCCACGTCCAAGATGTATCTAGGCTTACTACCAATATAATTAGCAATTTGCCGCCGCAGGTCCCTCAATACATAGAGTATGATATCGCGGCCAGCGGTAGTGCCCCAAACTGGATCATGGTCATTCACAGACGTTGTATTTTCCTCTTAAACTGATCTATGTAACTACTTTTAACATTTTGCTTGAACGTCTCTGACATCCTAAACCAGTAATAATCGTCCGCAGAATAGATGGACGTCCACCACTCGGTCTGTCGTCTTTGATTACAAAATTCTACTGGTCGATGTTGGTTACAACAATGAAAAGCGGCTACGTAGCTAAAACCGAGTGGCCATCCACCAAATGAATCCACCCGGTCGAAAAAACTTTGGTCGCTTTCGCCCGCGTCCCAGTATAATTCACTCACCTGCTTATCCAAGTTTGACGGCCTTATTAATGACTATACAGCGATCTGCATTTTCCAATTTCACAGTCCTACCCGTATCATTTGATCCACAGATATGGTAGATGGGCACGGTCGATCTGATAGTTTCAATATGCGAGACACGCAAGGTACGTAACCACATGTCACTACCACGTCGTACCGGGTAGGCAATAACGTCGCCAGCTTCAATTGGATTTCCAGTAAAATCTAGTACATTACTCATACTATCTCCTCGCAAGTCATATTTCCACAATTAGAGCATTCCATACTATCTAAATCACAAGTCTCAGGGGCGACAAAAGCACCACGATAATTACATACACGGTATTCTTCTACACCAGAAATCCACCCTTCGACCTCTTCTTCTAGTATCGCCCAACCACAAGTAGAGCAAACGATTATCTGATTCATACAAAGTTGTGAATATGAACTACCACAATCTGGACAACCGTTCTTCACGAGTTCAGTCCATCTCATTACATGGCCCCATTATTGATTCTAAATCGTCAGTGACTGGTGTGAATCTAGCTGTCAAGCATCCGCATCGCGGACACTCTGACTGTAGAATACCTTTTAGCTGTTCGTCGGCATAAACCAAACCACAGTGCCAACAGTGTGAGTTTCCATACATGTAGTAGTTAGAGTTTTGCATGCTTATACTCCATGTGCAAGTCCCGTGCCATTTCCAGCATACCACCGACCATTTGGCCAGAAATTGGTAATCGCCGGTTGTAGATTGTTTTCCTCGGCAATCTTCTTACAGTATTCAGGGTCGATATCGCTGGTCGTACAGGATACACCCAATCGCTTACAAACTCGTAGTGTGGTTCCTGTCCCTGCAAACGGGTCAACCACCGTATCATACGGTTGACAACTTAACTTAACACACCTCTCAACTAACCGTTCACCCAATTGAGTTGGGTGCCAACTACGGCGTTCCTTGGAATTACCAGTTACCCTCGGGACATCGAAAACATCGCTGGGGACGCGCCCTCGTGGATCTGCGCGAGAGTCACCATGTTCCTGTCTCCAAGCCGGTACTCGTATTGCGTCTGGGTATAGTACAGTATTCTCCTGTGTAATACGTACTAGTGGTCTGTGGTTATTTCCCAGGTCATGCTGATTATGCTGCCCAAATGTGAAGACTTGCACACAGGGTTTAGCTTGCAGACCCTGGTACTTATCCATTAGTTCAGACACTATTCGACCGACGGCAAATGTCCATTTCGCATTATAAGACAGCCAGAATATATCACACTTAGCCGTTGCTAATTCAATAACCTGAGCCAGCCAATCTCGGTAATCCTTTGTGGCTTTTTTATCCTTGTATGTGGCATATTTTAAGCCAATGTTGTCCGGAGGATCCGCCATTATCATGCGGACATAATCAATCGTCGAGAGTAACTTCAGAGCGTCGGTACAAATTACTTGATGCATATTAGTCGTCGAAGTCCCCGGCCCAATCCCTAAGAGATTCAGCACTAAAAACATCCTCTGGATACAAATTCTGTTGAATCCAGAGTATAACGGCCTCTAACGACATGTTCATAGCTGTCGGGCAGCAAATGTATTCGAGGAAATCTTTATTCTTCCGGTCGTCTTTCATACTTCCTTGGTACACAGGATTCTGATCGCTGTGCAAAGTGTTGTGAGTTCCATGATACGCCCGGAGTTAAAAACACCGGCCCAATCCGCAGGTTGTTCGACGGGGACCACTCGGAAACCCTCCAATAAGTCCAGTGCTGCCCGCACTTCGCTATAAGTCTGTCCGGTTGTGACGCCAACAAGACCACACTTAACCCAGTTTTGCTCGAATTCTCGTTCGAGACCATAGTATTTAACGCTTGCCATAGATTTTTCTCCCTGTTATATTATAGTCTGGTAGATCGTGATTTTCAAGTGCTTTTATTAAATCATATGAGAATTTAACAATTTGTTCCATCCCCGCGTAATTCAACTTATCCGAAGTATCCCCCACCTTGTGGTAGTATGGATGCAAGCCAGTATGAAGGAATGCAACTGGTATGCCAATGTTCGCAAACGATTCCTGGTCGCTATCGGTACCCCCTAAAATAACTATACCCGGTGCGAATGGGTATTCGATATAAAGAGCCTTCAAGAGTTTATGGACATCAGGGATGCTGGCCTGCGGATTGGCCTTCAGATACCCGATCATGTCGAGGTTGAGCATGAACACTGTCTTATTGTTCGGATATTTAGGGTGCTTTACATAGTATGCGGATCCGATCAGTCCGTCCTCTTCCCCCGAGAAGAAGAGAAATAGGATAGTACGGCGACTTGTTTTTAGCATCTTGGCGAGTTCCAAAACTGCCGCAACTCCAGAGGCATTATCATCGGCACCGGGACAGAACGAGTTACGAATCGGACCCACAGCGTCATAATGTGCCCCGACAACGATCACTGAATCTAGGGGTCCGACTCTGGCGGCTAGAACATTTTTTGTCTTAGACCTCCCCATCGTAAAATCCTGAAATTCAGGCGTGTATCCCATCTGTTTTAACTGCTGACTTATGTAATCCGCAGCCTTGTTACATCCCTCAGAACCGGCCTTCCGGCCCTTTAGTTCTGGGGATGCGAGAAACTCAACATGTTTCTTTAGAGACTCAGGTTGCTGCGAAAAAGCAACGTTAGCGATCAGTAATGCGAGAATAACTAAGATGTGTTTCATATTGATCCTGTAGTGCAAATTTCATACCAATTAGGCTTCACTAATCGGAGTGGCAAGGGCTGTAAGTGGGTCGTTTCGATATTTCAAAAGGTGTCCTTGCAAGTGTGCCATTGAAACGGGCGCATGCATTATCTTCTCGCCAAAGCCCTCTGCAAGATCAGCCATGTCTGGAAAAAATCGAATGAATAATTGAGAGGCTTGTACACGGGTGGCATTGTCAATCACAATATCCACATCTATACGACCTGGGCGAGTTAGAGCCGGATCCAGGACTTCTTTGTGGTTGGTTGTACAAAACAGTAACCGACCTTCACTCGACATAACACCATCAATAGCGTTCAACAATCCCGAAAAGGTTACAGACTCCAAATCGTCAACCTTCTTACGTGCATGAAAAACACAATCAATATCCTCGATTAAAACTAAACTGTTTATGGGTACATTCGCCATTAATTCAGTTAGTTTTTCGTCATTAAGACCGTGGTTACTAAGATTTAAGGTGCAAATATCCAAACGCAATTCGGACGCAATTGCAGTAACCAGCGAACTCTTCCCATTACCAGGAGGGCCAGACAATAGATACCCACGCCTGTAGGGGATCCCAATTGAGTTATACCATTCCTCTGACTCAAGGAAGGTCCGAACGTCAGTTAAAAGTCTACCACTCAAATCACCTTCAAGTATGACGGATTTTAATGGGCGTAATAAACGCTTTGTCACTTCGCTCCACTCATTGTAATCGGGTCGAAGAATTCGTAGACGCTCGTCGTCTAACGGATTAGCGGCACAACGGGCTTCCTCCAACAAGTCGTAGACAACCTGTTTGTTCCGGCTGAACAGTTTAATAGTGAATGTCTCGCGGAAACCTAATGCGGCGGTGTCTCCCTTACCTTGTGTATCCTTACGTTCACGGTACAAAATCATTAACTTACTTTTGTAGAATAAAAAGTGTACCCCAGGGGCGGGTGATAGGATGATCTTTGGAATTTTCCGCTCGCGATAACCTTGTTGGATCCCGTCATCGAAATCACGCTGGCGTCTTGTATGGACTGTCCACCAACGACAACGTTTTTTGTATGGATGCTGAGACAACCAAATATCCATCCACTTGAAAGCTTCGTCCCTGTCCGGTACGTCAATTTCAGTAACTAAACGATTTTTAGACCACGTCCAGAGATACCCTGGAATGCTCCTAGCGTATACGAGTATACCACCGAGTACAGCTAGTACAGCACCACCACTAAAGAAGGAGTTGCTTTGAATAAACGTCCATATACTGTCAAACATGCTATCTCCTCACATAAAGGTACAGGTAGAACATGGTTTCCATAGTCGATGCGTCATATTACGCATTGTCTTCGCTGTGGGAGAATTAAATACGTCCAAAACATGCTGGGTTTTAACGTCACCAAGTGGATATTCACAGAGGCCATCCATACAACATAGTGCCACCCTGCCATCACAGCAAATAGAGACTTCCCAGGTACGTTTACACGCGCCGGTAGGATTTGCCCATAATGGAAAATCGGCGTGAGTACACCAGTCTCCGCGTACCATAACGACTGCGGGGGCGGATGGGAATGTCTCTTCTACCCACTTTTTCCACTTCTGGTCTTCAATGTCATACGTTGCGACACGACCGATCATAATCTTATGAGGCAAATTAGCTGCCAGTAACTTATGAATATTGGCAACGGTCTTTTCAAAATCAAGGCCGGTTGTCTCTTTATAACTTTGTTTCGTGTAATGATTCAATGAAATCCAAAGATGCTTAACGTTATGTAATCGCCGTAGGCTAGAGATCAAATCTTTTGGTAGTTTATTGAGATTTGTGTGTATCTCAAACAATGCATTAGGCAATTCCTGCTCGATTTGAAGCAATCTACGGGAAAAGAATGGATCGAGCATTGGCTCGCCCAACTTAAATGGCGTGAGTATAAATGGTTGTGGGATATCTTTAAGATCCCCTAGTATCTTATTGAATAGGGCAGGTTGCATATCCATATTTCGACGTGGAGATATACTGTGCGGACAAAAGGTGCAACGTGAGTTACACCTACCCGTCGTCTCGATATGCACATTTGTTGGATAGTCCATCAGTCCGGCTTTTGGTAACGAGTTAATACTAGGTTAATTGTCGGCACAAAGGTGCCTTCCTCTAGCGTATCCTCTGGATTTAAGTATCCCAAGGTTATTGCGGATTGCCCTGAATTAGAGTCTAACATCACCGTTTCAAGATGGTCAAAAATATTTAGCAGCACGGCCCCCGTTAACTCAGCATCTTTAAGTCTATCCGAAATAAGTTTAATCATACAATAACCCTTTCAATCTTGGCTCCAACGGGTAGACGTTTTAGTCCAAGTTCCATTTTTAGCATAGCTCTAGCTTCTGAACGGGTGTGAGCGGTCACAGTAATGTCGTTGTAAGTCCATTGTCCAGGAATCTTTGGTCCAATAATCCCCTTTTCCCGTAGAAATTTCTTTGCTAATTGGTTATAGATCTCTCCGCGTTCAGCTTTGGTATACCTGTGTGAACCGTCTGTGCGTGTGTCATTAAAGTCCTGGCGATTCATGCGACAATTTAACTTACTTAATCTCACTCTTTGTCACCTCCACTAGAAGTTTGCGAAATTCGATCTTATCCTCAGTTACACCTGCATACAGTCCTTTACCACGCAACAAGCAACCTGCTGAATAACCACGCTTGAGTAGCCAATTTAGGAGTTTACCTGAACCCAATACAAGACTCTCAGTTATAGGGAGCCTCACTTCATTGATACCTTGTTTTGCAAGCAAAATTTCAACCGTCTGAAGGAGTTGGGATCCAATACCTTGATGCTGGTAGTCAGGTTTAACACCCAGGCGTAGAATTTCTGGATCCTTGCTGGTCCAGGTAATAAACCCCACTGGTGTACTCCTGTGTGTTCCAATCAGGATACCGCAATTAGCATCCTGAACCGTCTCTCTCCACTGATGGTATTCCCAGTTGTCGCCAAAACACTTGAGATCAATATCCAAGATGTAGTTAAGATCGGCAGATTGAAACTTTCTGGTACTCATTTGAATTTATTCTGACGGGTTATGTCATTGATGTACTGCTGTTCGGGCGAGTCAAGATTAGTCCTAAGAGCCATACTATCCAGGAGTTCGCATCGGGCGATGCTTTCTTCTTTTGGCATGTCCGTAAAAATGTAGTTGCTTTCGATGGCAGTCCAACACACTCTAAGTCGTTCCATGACTGTCCGTTGGTAGCTCGATGAAATCCTTGAACGATGGTTAGCCACTCGCAACAGCGGATATGGTTCATTTGGTTTGGCCACAATCTGATCGATGCAAACAATCACGTTCTCGCATCCGACTGGCTCTCCAAGCATCCATGAATAAATAGAAAGCTGGTCAGCCCAATCCATATTGGCATTCTCTAACCAACCTCCGTGAATCTCGATGCCCTTCCACTCGATTGGAATATACCCCTTGTGTGCTAAATTAACACCACGGGACTGCTTTCCCACCCACCCGTCGCGTACCATCCTATAATCTTTACACGGGCTTGTTGCTGATTTTGAACAAAATCCGCTAACTTTCCAATCTAGAATTATGTGGGCACCGCCAGAATGGATAAACCGCAAGTCAGGTTTTCCCAACAGGGGTACGTTTTCAATTGTTCCATCAATTGTAAACTCAAACTGTGGAGCACACTTACTCTGACGTAGCAATGCCAGTAGTTCGTCGTATGCTCCTGAAATCTTGTAGGACTCAAATGCATGTAATCCAGCCCCAAGGGCCCAATCGCGGTTGTGGGCTTCCACCTGTGTCTCAAACAAGGTAGTGAACTCAAACCTAGGGTCATTAGCCTTGCCAAATAACGATTCATGTAGGGCTGACTTGACATACGCATCGAATGCACTACCCACACTCATATAGTTGGCTTGCGGAATCTTGGGCGCACGAACCTCTGCCAGATGCTTTAGATAGTATTCCTCACGGTTGCTTTCAAAGAGGCCCAGTTGGCTGGGCGATAGGTACGCAGGTTTTCTCATATTATTCCTCATCCCGTGGTCTAAAGTATCTGGCTTCCTTTGGAACGCCGTCATTTGATAATTCTCGGTACTTAAATGTGATCGTTTGGCCTAGTTGGAAGTGCTTTCCATAGGTCCCAGCGGGCATGACCTTACCTGGATTACAGGTGGCGAAAAATTGATCCTTGTCAGCAAACTCCCGTTCTTCGTCCGTTAAGCCTGATAGCTCCAGCCTCTTACCCTTGTAGTCTAGAATGAGGGCACCGATCTTACCTAGATGCTTAGAGCCCCTCTCAGTCTCCCTACCACTGGTAAATCCTATAATCGTACCTTCAGCGTCAGAATATGGCTTGTATTTAAGCACCGTGTGCAGTCGCTGGGGCATCCATGAACTCGTTGGATCCCGGATTACCACACCTTCCCCACCCAAATCGAGAACCCGTTCGAGTTCTTTTTCAACTGCTTCAGCGGCATTCGACACGGGTAGAATCTTCTGTTTCAGTAGATAGATTTTGCCTTCTGATGGGACAGATTGCTGTAGAAGTGCCATAGTCTGTTCAAAAATCATACCGAGTGGTAGGAATTTGTAATCATGCAAGAGACTATCACGCGAGGCTAGCCACTTAGAAACACAGTCCAGGTTAATTTCGTGCCTAAAATTGGGGCAGTTGATTCGGCCATCCATAAAGACGGCTGAAAATGGAGGACTGTCGATTATGGCATAGTCTAATAGAGCCCATTCACTGGAGACGGGCACATCTTTAGCACAGATAGAACGGCATAGTTGGAACTTTCCACGACCCGCCCACAACTCGCCATCCAACGGAATGCATGGCAATTGATTCAACCACCAATCTGGGGCTATAATTGGATTACCATACCGGGACCATAAACCCGATGCAATGGGTTTAATTTTAGACTTCTTTAAACCTGTTTTTGGGTCCAAGATATTGGCCCAAGGTATTGTTTCGGTTGGTAGCCCACGGCTGATCCCTCCATCCCAAAAACATCGGCTTCCGTCTAACTTTTCAGAGATATAATGCCCAGAAACATCGCATTTTACTGCGTTGTATTTGTGGGCCTGCATTAAAAATTCTCGTCTTTTCATGGCTCTCTTAATAGCAAGTATTATGCCAAATCGTCAAAAACAACAGGAATCCGTGTCTTTAGATCTGCAAGAATACCAGAGAAGATGTTGCGAATTTCCCATTGTGCGTGTTTATTCAAGGCACGCTCCTTAAAGACATGTCGCCACTGACGCAGATCAAAGGTTGTGGCAAGTTCTGTCTTGGTTGCATTTGGTAAATTATACCGGGCATCCTCTGGTAAGATGCCCTCTTTAAGTTCGCTAAGATATTCTGCGTATTCTGTTTCTCGTAGATTTAGCCAGCAAAATTGTCGATAATTAATCATATCACTTGCAAACAAATAATCAGTATCATCGATGCTATAGTCTCGTGGTGATAGTCCAATACTTGGAGGACAAACAACCTGCAAACTCTCTGACTTACCATAGTTACAGAACCGCATCGACTCCTGAGAGTACGCAGCTATCCTGTGCCTAACAAGTTGGTGCGAACAGGCCCGACTACAAACAACAATCGCAGTTAAAGATACATGCTCCAGGACACTTTCATGCCCTGATTGTCGAATCATTTTAACAAATCTCTCGGATGAATCCTCAGTGATCCGAGATTCTGACCTATAGCATGTGCGTCCACAGCGTTCGATATGTTGCAAGATGCCATCAAAGCGTGTTGTTTCTGGCCAATAAAAACGTGGCTCGACTACTGTTATCATGGATGCCAAATCTCCCCATTAAATAGATTCTCTACGTCCCCGATTTTACCATCGTAGAAGGTGTATGTTACACCACCACCCTTTAGGATCTCGAAACCTACATTGATCTCGTCTTTCCACCGATCTGGCGTCCTATCAAATGCCTGTTTATGCCCAATCACTTCCTTGATACCGGCCATAACCGCAGCCCTGGCACAATCTGGGCACGATGCCCACGGGCAAATGAGTGTCAATCCACGCGTTGCTATGCCATTCCTAGCTGCATAGTAGATGGCTGAACGTTCCGCATGCTCGGTAACTTGGTATTTACGCGGCCTGAAATAATTAGCTTCCACTTCCTTTTGGGTGTCGTCCGTGAATGTATTTACCCCCATTGCACGCATTTTACCCGTGTCATCGACGAGTATTGCACCCAGATGTGTGCTCTTGTCAACACTGAACCAGTCTCCATAGAGGTATGCCTGCCGCATTAAATTCTTAATCTCCACAGCTACCACCTCTCAGACTACAAATATTCATGGACTCTTCCACCATTTCCACCCCTTCATGCTTCGTGGCCTCTTCATAAGGAACAGGTGACAACGGCTGACCAGATCTACTACCATCTGGGTAACAAGTAATCCCACGTAATTGAGGTAGATATCGCATTAGCATAGAACCAAAGGGTCGGATTAAATTCGAGTTATTTAACTCGGATCCGTATGCTGGCAAGTTGATTGTACTACTAATACAATGATCCACGTAGTTTTGAACCCAGGCTTGGAATGCAACACGCTTCTCAACATCTTGTGCAAGTGTGTAGGCGTCCTCGATCAATTCTGGCTTTATGCCTCCCTCGATTAAACGCTTTGCACATGGATCAACTACATACTGATAACACTGTTGATCGCCCTTTAGATATCGTCGCTTGTAGGACACACAGAAAATGGGTTCAATACCGCCTGTAGTTTCTGCTACGATGCTGGTCGTCCCGGTAGGGGCAACTGCACGAGTCTTCTTCGGACGCGAGAGTCCCCACTCATCCGCCCACTTATTTGCATACTTGCCAGACTTAGCATAATGAGAAAGCCACTGCCCCAATTCCTCGTCAGGTCCATAGGGTTTACCTCGCATAAGTAACCATTCGTGTACGCCCATAAGACCCAAACCAAGTCGCCTGTTCTTTGTTCGCATCTTATCCACATCACTATATGGCACGTCCGAGTATACGGAACCCGCCAGTAAGAGGGCGGTTGCTACGTCAACGATCTGTTTAAGTTCTTCCAGGCTCTCTACCTTTGAAAGATTGATGCTGGCTAAATTACAAGGTTCGTCAGATTCTTTTGCAGATAATTCACCGCAATTTGAAATAACCACACCCTCTGCTACGAATGTATGCTCTGGACAGTTTACATTACAACAGTATACGTCTTCGATGCGGTCTGGTTCTACCGATAACACTGTGACATTGTCGTCCGACTTTAATACCTGACCAATTTTTAGATCCCTAGCCGGTATTTTGATCGTCAATCCGAGGCCAAGCTGTACAACAAATTCATGACTAGGATCCGCGTTTATCTCTCGATCATTCGACATCTTTACTTTTAGCGTCTGGACATTGATTCCAGTACATTCAAAGATAACATTCTTAGCCCACTGTTTTCCAGTCCATAGTGTTACTGGTATGCCAATGATATCCTTGACTTTAGTATATCCCGCGTCTGTCAAAACATGCGTATCAGCGCTCACTGGTGCATTTCGCAAAGTCTCTCCAGCGTTTTTTCCAGCGTCAATGGAAAATCCTGGTTCCCCCGTTTTTAGCATTTGTTCTATGCAGGCCCAATAAACACCATGAGCCAAAGCATGTTGCGAATGTTCGTCGTCTTGGTAGGCTTCAAAGAAATCATCGTCCAACTGAACACTGATATTAGTCATATCTAAAACCGCTGGAAAACTATAGTCTTTTGCCTTTAAAGACTGTATTTCAGACGGCCAGTTTTTAATACGAATGAACTTATGGATATCTGGGTGATTCCAACGAAGTCCCGCCCATAACGCCGACCTACGATTTCCGCCTTGGATTATCCCCCTACCACACTCATTAACAATTTGCATGAGAGAGATGGGGCCAGTCGCGACTCCACCTGTCTTACGAATTGGGGAACCTTCGCAGCGAATATCACTATAGTCCACACCAATACCTGCGCCTGTCATTAGACCCATGCTGGCCTTGGACAAGAGTTCGGACCAACCTTCACGACTGTCATAGACTTTTAGAGCCAGACAATTGTTAATTTGATGCCGAGTATTACCAGAGGCATACAAGTATCGACCACCTGGGATCAATTTTTTCTCAGCAATGAACCGTTGAATATCCTGTGCGAGTTTTTGTCGCATATTGACACCAACGGACTTCATAACATTTTTTGTTACTCTGGTGGCAATCTCTTCCCAGGTTTCAAGCCTATTCTCGTCCTCTAAATAGTGAGAATAGGTTCGATCCATTATTGTTTGAGCGAATGAAGGCTTATTAGGCATTAATTTTCCTTACTTAAATTTAGTTCTAGTGGTATTAGCGACTCTTGCGATTCGCGTCTTTTCTTAGCTGGATATTCTCGGCTGTCAACTTGGTATTCTCGGCTGTCAACTTGGTATTCTCGGCTGTCAACTTTTGAATCTTGTCATTTAGGGACTTAACATCGGTCTGAGTCTTGATTAACTGCGACCATGCGGTTGAAAATTTAGTAGAAACGGAGTCCAATTCTTTCTGTAATTCAGCGTTATCATCAGTTAATTCCTTTACGGTCGCTGCCGTATTTTCTACTACCGTCTCTTGAAGTGCGTTTGTTGCACGCAGTTGATTCACATAGTCTACGCATTCAACAAGCTTATCTTCGGTTTTGGTTAGTCTCTTTTCAGTAGACAATAAGACTTCTGTGACTGCAATAGAGGTCTGTTGTTCCTGTAAAATTCGGTCCTGGCTACTGGTAAAATATGCTACCGCTAGGATAATTGCAGCACAAGTAAATACTAGACGCATTGGTTGTTCCTCTGTAAATAGTGATCGTACCTAGATTCTAAGCCTGCTCGAATAAGTTGAATGCACCGTCTGGTTGTATTAAACTGGGTTGCAATTTCGGCATCCGTGTATCCGTTAAATCGCAGGATAACAACACCACGTTCCTGTTCCGTTTCAGCCAGTGTGATTAGTATATCTTCTAGCTCTAAAGTCTCAGTTGGATTTATCTGTAATAGATCCTCTTTCAAATAAACCTGCTGAGGTTGTAATTTACCGTGTCTTGCTTGCCTACACAACCAAGCACCAGAGACATTAGGGTTAGTACCATCCAGTTTAAAATCATTAATTTCATTCTTTACTAGCTGCCAATAATAACTCGGGGATTTTACATTATTTTTCGGCCCATGCTTTAAGGTGTCAACCCAAGCACAAGTACGCAACATAAGAATACCAATTATATCAGGGAGATTCCGTTTAATAGCATGATTACCACGCAAAAATCTCTGTAAAATTATCTTGCATAATGCTAGAAGCTGGAGTATTAATTCGTCTTTTGGTGTGTCCTTATTGGACTGAATCAAGTCTAGTAATTCTTGCGTGCGATCTTTATCGTATTTTGGCAGGGATTCAAACAATGGATCATCAAGTTTCCAACTTCGTTTCGGCATTTATTGCTCCGTCTTAGTGAGAATCCAAAGTGTCTGTGGATAAAAGTTGTTTAATTTCGCAGCCTCAAAACTGTATGATCTACCGCGAGGGTCGTGTATAAGTTTACTATCCCAGCATACCGCGTGCCCAACAGTTAGATTATTGGTACGCATAACCATACCACCAAGAACCCCTCTAAATGTGGAATGTAGATAGTCTTCAAACCGTTTAGCACATGCCTCTTGTGAGTAAACTGGAATAGTTTCTTTCGAGCCAAAGAAGGGTGTAGAACCAAAATAGGCTTGAATTTCTGTGCAAGAGAATTCATGTTTTAAACAAACGTCAATACACTCCTGAATGTGAAATCCCCTATGAAACTGTTCGTCTGCGAAAAAAGGTTGACTTCCATCGTGCCCGATCTCTTTAATGAATACAGCAAATGGTATGCCCAACGCCATTGAAAATGACGCTGCCATACAAGACCACTTGTTTGTTATAGGGATTATCATAGTTCTGGCTTGGTTCCAGTGGCGCGTGCCACTGCTAGACCCTGATTTATTGCCTTCTTTTTAGCACGCTCTCGGCTGGTAGCGTTTCCTGGCGTGTAAGTATAAGCTTTACCGTGCTCGCCCCAACGATATGCTGGCTTTCCGCTGACGACCACTTGTTTTACTGGCATAATTAATCCTCTTCTTCGTTAGTTATATCTTCTAGCCAATCGTCTACTTGCTCATCGTATGTCAGGCATTCTTCAGGTTTTAGGTAGTCCCAGAGATTGGGCCCCTTAAATAGTCTTTGATACTGTTCCTCAGAAGCCTCAGTCATAATCCAAACCCCGCCACCATTTTCCATCAGTCTTGGAAACTTGGCTTTCTGGGCTCGTGTAAATTTGAAGTGCTCTTGTTGTTTAATCTCCAAAAGTCTAACACCATAATGTCTATGACAAATTAAGAGATCCGATAATCCGGATTGCCAAGCCATACCAATTAAACGCTCCACCCACCAGCCGCGCAGGCGTAGAAAACGTACAACCTCACGTTGTATTCCGTATTCAGGCCCATGTTGTTTGCGTATCCTTGGTTTATCCATTAAAGATTTTCCCCTACAAACTTTAGATACTCAATATCTTTCTTAGTATTCTGGCGTAAGTCTAACAATTGTAACTGCTGTCGCTGTATTTCATCTAGAAATAGTTGACTCAGTTGTAATTGAAATTCCTCTGAAAATCCGCTCTCGTAGGCACTGTTGAATAGTCGTTCCAATAGTATGGACGAAAAATTCATGTACTCTAAATAGTCGGGTATTTTCTGAAAGGACACCATAATAGCGTCTAGCGTCGAGTCATAGATACCCTGTTTGATTCCCATTTTACACCTGGATAAACCATGTCCAATCAGAACCCAACTCAACAGTTTTACCAACGCTTTCCGCGTACTCAGTAACCGCCTTTGTAACACCCCAGTCAGGGAACCACGTTTCCATACCGAAGTCATGCCCGCAAAGAATGCCACCATCTCGTATCTTAGAGGCCCATAACTGTATATCAGATTTGGCACCCTCATAACTATGGTCTGCGTCAATGAATACAAAATCAAGCGATCCGTCTAAAACCTTTTCAGAAGCTTCGGCGGATGTCATTCTACAGATACAAGAACGATCACGAGGAGTGACACGCATAGTTTCAAACAGATCAGCATCCCGCTGTTCTTGTGTTCGTTGGGTTACAAGATCACCAGATTTTGTGTACCCTGAATCGTCTGCGAAGGTACTCCAGGTATCAACCAATAACAAATTGAGATTAGGTAGTTCAGACATGAGATACCCTGACAAAGCACCGCGATCAACACCGATCTCTGCCCCTCGTAGTGGTTTATCAGTCGGTTGTAGTCGGCGTACCCGCCCAACAACATCTGGTCCACGCCAGATACCTCTGGTCTCATACCAGCCACCTCCCAGTAGTTTGGCAAGTCGCGTAAAGTACTTCATATACCTTGTATACGCAATCTCCAGCCCATAATCCCGTTCGGCGGAAATACGGCAATCACGCGGATTTAAGTATGACACATTCTTTACGGCCTGTATAAACTCAGACATATCCCGGCAACAAAAACCAGTCTTACCCTCTTCAATAATCTCAGGTAGGGCACCCCAGTCACTAGCAATAATCGGCGTGCCACAAGCCAACGATTCAATTAAAACCATCCCAAATGGCTCCAACCACCTACATGGATGCAATAATGCCTTGGCACCACGTAATAGTTCGAGTCTTCGCTTTGTATCCACGTAGCCAACAAATTCTACGTTACCCGGCATTTGTTTAATCCAATCCGGAATATCGTGCGTTACCATATCGACACCGGCAACGATGATCTTGGAGCCACTCCTATTTGCGATGTCGATGGCGATGTCTGTGCCCTTATCTCGATCGATTCGACCCAGACATAGAAGATAGTCGCCCTTTTCCTCTTGGTATCTGAAGTCACTTAGATCCAGGTAATGTGGGATGACACAATCAGTCCAAGTGGGGTTTCGTTCCATTTTGAGTTCACCATATAGATAATGCATCCAAGCACTAGATGGAAAAACCTTATGGTAACTAAAAATACCTGAGTATCCGCACATGAATTCACAAGCGAGTTTTGATTCCTCTGCCACGAATCTTTGGTACTGACCAAAACTAATGAGTGAAATATCACCCGTCTGGTAGCGTTTACGCAATTCCAGTCGTCCAGTATTTATGAAAGACTGCCAGGAAGGGCTGCCGCCGTCGTTTTTCCATGCTGCCATGGGTACACCGTGATTTCCAATAGCGGGATCAGGTAACAAATCCTTTGGAACGATATTTACTAGCTCGCTACAAGGTGGATTACTCCCCTCGGCACCATAGAAGATGACGTGATGGCCGTGGTCATGTAGCATCTTAGCCATGTTCCAAACCAGTGGAGTCATGGGTTCATAGGTATTCTCTTTACACGTTGGGATGTTCGCTAACCCAAATAGATGAAATCTCATTCGTCTTGCTCCAATAATTCGAGAACCGGTTCGCATACTAATAGCTTTCGTTTTAGATTTGCAATATCGGCCGTGTCCCAGCCGTCCATATTTTGTTGACTAGCCAGTGCCCGAATCTGTCTAGTAGTGAGTTCATACATGATTTTATATTCCGCGACTTCGCTCATAGATCCCTCTCGATTAGATAGGCGGTGATTGCTAAATGTTTGAAGACATACCAACTCTGTGTTTCAGGGTCGTCTTCATTCTCCGGTATTTGAACAACAAGTTCGTCTGGTAATCCAGGAAGTGAAAATAAGAATCCCGATTGTGTGCGATAAGGATCCATCCAGGTTATCTTAATTCGATCCCCCGGTCGAAATTCATCGAGATCACCAATCAACTTATCCCGAGGAAATGCAATATCATCCACTTTATTACTGTGGATAAGTAATGCAAGTAAGCGTGTAAAATTCACATTGTCGGCCATGTGATTTATAACTAGATTATACAGTCCCATTTTCACCCCAATGTATACAACCAAATTTAGGTCCAGGCTTCATCCCCCAACCTTCGTCATCCTCAACTAATACGGCGTCCGGCAGAGGTATTTGACCGTAGTATCCGTAGATCATCTTAGGGCACTCACAGATATGCCACCCCTGTGGATTATAATAGGTACAATTTTCACAGATGTGATCTACCATTGATTCGTATCCCCAACTAAAACTTCGTTGAATTTATGGTATGTTTCTAGCTTATAATCCTCGCCAGCAACTAATTTAGCCACATTTAATGTGGCCACCAGCAACTTAAATACTGCCGGTGACATCTCGCTGAAGGTAGCAGTTACCTCGGTAGCGTTTTCATAAACCGTCGTTACGTCTGTTCCTACTGCATATCTCATACTATTCCTCCCGAGAACGGAACCTCAAAATTACGCTTTTGACCTTAAACATTTTTAGTTCACCGCGATCTAAATCTTATAACCATTTCCAAGATCGACCCTTAATTATATGCTGGATTGTCGATTTACTTATGGCAAAAATTTTACCGATAGCTGTCTTAGAGATTTTATTTTCGACCAAGATTCGTATGCACTTCACTTCGACAGGGGTTAATTTTTGGGTGGATCCCCGGCCCTTTTGCACCATATCAAGTATATTGTCTCCTTGGGATCCTTCAAATAAATGACTTGGATTACAACAAAGTGTGACGTCACAAGCATGACAAACTTGTTTATTAGTTGGCCCGTGTACTAATTGATAGGCGACTCGATGGGCTAATACACGCCTAGACCCGACTTGAAATTGGCCATAATGGTCGGCAGTATGGCGAGTACCCTCCCAAAGCCAGCATTCATTCTTAGGGCCTCTGGCTACTTTGGACCAAAAAGAGTCCACATTAACCAAGGAGACATCTAGTTTTTTAGGCGTGTTTATTTTTTCCATGTTATATGTACCATGTCGGCACCAGATTTCTTTTCCGCCCAGCTTGTCATTTCCTTCACCCACTTCATACCAATAAGTGGAACTTGAGGGCGGTAGGATTCTACTGTTTCTTGGACTACTTGGGCGACTGCATCCACTGATTCTGGTCGTGTCACACAGTTAATTTCGTCATGTATATTAAAAGGTGCGACATACCACTCATTCACACCTGATGGCTGCAAATCCCAGATCCGTCTTTGAACCTGTTTAGTGATTTCGGCCCCTGGCGATTGTATCAAATGATTATTGCCTGCACGCATATTTGCGGCTTGAATCTGAAATGCTGCACCATATAAAGCGCTCTGAGTTGCTCCAACAGGCAACTGAAGTCGATCTCGCCTCACGACACGAATTTTCGCATTATGCCATGCCGCAGGTGGTTTATTAGCCAGTCCAAATAAAGCTTTACAGATACGATTCTCTAAGGTGTAGTACCTTCGGAATCCGAGGAATGATTCCACGTAATCCTTTGGCTCTTTCCAGACTACTTGTTTACCGATTCCCGCTGGCTGACGCATCGAGCAAAAATCGTCATAGATACGCATACGAGATTTGCCAATACCAGGATACTTAGCACACCACTTATCATAGGCTTTCCGCGCTTGCTCCTCTGGTATATTCAGGCGCTTATTCCAGGTTGAGTGATCTCCACCGTACATGAATCCGAACATTCCTTGTTTGGATCTGGTATAATAATCCACCAGTGGGGTTACGGCACCATCAGAATCAACAATCTCTTGGTATGTCATTCCTGGGTATAATTCTACACCAAGAATCGCATGGATCTTCTTGCCATCTAAAAGCGTCTGTCTCAAGCCAGGATCGTCGAAGACTGCGTCTGCAATCGTCACTTCAAAACTGTCGAAGTCTCCACCACAGAGTACCATCCCGTCCCAAGCGAGTGGAAACATTTTACGAACGTTTTTAGCGTGCTTAATACCTTGCGCATTTAATCCGTCTCCACCAGACATGCGTGAAGAAAGTGTACCAATCACTTTGAAACTTGCATGCAACCTGCCAGCACGTAATAATTTAGTGTATAGTTCGACTTCCTTTGAAGCTTCTTTAACAGCTAACAATTCTACTGCCCGAACAGCGGCGGGGTGTGCCCCCTTAAATAGTCTTCCAGTACCATTGCAACGTATACATCTCGGATCCTCACCCTCACATTTGGTGCAAGGTTCCTCCTCTTCAATTGTCCATGTTGCAATCTGTTCGATGTTTTGTTTTTTGGTGCTTTCTTCAATTATCAATTGCTCCATCTCATCCATACATTCCGATAGATATCGACGTACAGCGGGAGGTTGATTGATATTTACGGGAGATTGTGCAACAACAGATACAGCGTGCTGAAGTAGGTCCTCGATACCTGGCTCATCGATTGTAAAACCGTGCCAGCGAACCGCTGCAACCATACAGGCCAATTCACTGTCTGTATCACCAGCTTCAGGCTTACCAAAGTGTTCCCACAATAATCTGGTGTAGACAACGTCGGCCCTCGCATACTCACGTGCTGGCTCACTCTCGTGCCAGTGCCGAATATGCTCCCGGATTAAGGCTGGCCACGCCATTCCGATCAGCTTTCCATCTGTATTATAACACTCCCAATCTGGTGCTTTGGCGACTGCCAATGCTGTTGGAGCATATCCTAGTTCGTATGGCCTCCAACTCGAATCCAATTCGACGTCGGCATAGTGGTACTTAGGAGGCATCTTTAGGGCGTATTCAGCTAGGAACTTGAGACCACCAGCCGCGTGAAACTTGAGTACAACGTCCTTAAAATCCTGATTAACAATACCCTTCTTTGAAACAATATCAAAGACCTTCCAGCGAGGGGCGGTTTTATCCACTGTCTTGGCAAAATAGATGCCATCGAACTCGATTATCTTTTCGAGTTCCTGGGCTAAGGCGTAAGCAAGGGACGTAGGAACGCGTCTAATGCGTATGTCCTCGCGGGCCATTAAAGACTGGTAGGGGCCCTTCCGTGAGTGTAGAAGTAGGTCGCAGGCTGCCACAGGCTTCAAACAGGGGCCGTCCATACCTTGCGGCTCTAGTTGGGCAATTTCCTCAATATGCTGTTCGGGGATCCAATCACGAGGAAGCAGGGACCAAATGGTATATAATTTCGAGATATGATACCAATCAAAAACAAGATTAAATCCAACTATTTCATGCTTGGTTATATATTCAAGTAGATCGAGGGTTCGCTGAACCGGCTCCTTCCAGATCTCCCATAGGTGGATGGGGCCGTCGCCTTCAGCCCACTGCAATAAAACACCCATCGAGTGTAGGCCGCAGGTCTCAAGATCACAAAATATAAGTTGACTATTTGACATGTGCCCACAACCTTCGTCTCTTTATGTAACCAATCGTGCTAAAGTGAACACCATATTTATCAGCTAAGATATAACTCGACTTGTTTGATTTTCGTATTTCTTCATTTATTTCCACATTTCATACGACCAGCCAGCACCTTGTAAACTCGCCGCCCTTATCAAGCCCGTTACATGTCGCCCCTTGGGCAACGAAATAATCAGGTGCTTCTCTCGTACTACTCTATCTGCAAATACCATACCATCCTTGTCTAAACTTCCGACAATTCGGCATAATGTGTCCTTCTTAAAGTCGGTACCTGTACTTCTAACCATAGCCTTATCGTTACCAAGCGTCTGAAACTCAAAAATACGTGCATTGGTCTCAATAAATAACTTGGTTCCTTTAACGAGTTTAGACGGGGTTACAGTGCCCTCAGCGTCATATTTACTTAACTCTTCGGGGGTTGGATTTGTTCTAGTCTTCTGCATCCTGGTCTCCTAAAAACTCTTTAATATCAGAGTATATTTCCTTATCGTCGATAACACCCATACACCACGCCACCATTCGTGGCACTAATCCGCCAATCTCCTTATTACTCAGGTAGACAAGCATCTGAGTCATACGTTGTGGTGTCTGTCGGGTGGTTCGTTTATGTAAGTCGGCGATACCTACTTTTTTACCTGCCTTCTTTTCTCGCATTACCCTTCTGGCTGTACTATTCCACTTAGCCTTGGGTAAAGTCGTTACGACCTGTAAATCGGTTGCTGTAAAAATACCCTCTTCGGCTGCTTTCTGTATCTCAGGCGGTAACTTACGTAAGGCTAATCGGCGTCGAACCCAATCATAAGATTTTCCGATTAGGCCACCGATTTCTCGCAGTGACATGTGGTGTATACTACGCCTACGTGGGGCTAGGGATTCGAGGGCAAGTGCCTCTTCTAGTAGGTTATGTTTGTCTTTCAGATACAGAGCCACCTCGTCAATCGTCATATTTTCCCTCAAACTGCTGTAAAACTTTTGTGTAATCCTCATCGGTTTCACGTGAGGCTCGGTATATTAACATTGAAGGCAAGTCAGCAACAAGAAATAACTGCTCTCGATACTGACAGGCTGAGAAAATAGTCACACGTAATCGTATTGTACCCAGTTTACTCTTGATATCGAGGATAGTATGCAGGCTAAAATCCGCTGTCTTTTTATCAACAGTCGCCGCCCAACCACGGTATCCTAGATGCTTATCTAAATACTGCCGTTTTTTACCGTAAGGATCCTGTATATAAGTGATATCAGCGTCATAGTTTAGCCCCAATGCGGCCGAAACTTCATCAGCTTGAGGTAACGTCGGTAGCACCACTGCAAGTTCACTTAGAATTTGAGATTGTCTGGAGGCTACGTAGGAGCCAACATTTGACCGGACGCACGATTCGAGTAAGATTGCTGGTGTCACGTCTGGACGAGTGATCTCCCACGGAACAAACTTAGTACAGACAAGAGTTCCTATTAATTTAAGTCCTATCTGCCGTGGACTACTTAATTTATACTCTGTTGGATCGGCACCAATTATTTTAAGGAGCAGAGAGAGTCCGTCAATCTTTACTAGAACTCGTAGATTAAAGAAATCTCCATCCTTTTCTCCCTCCCACTCGGTCGCAGCAAAAGTGACACTAAGAATCATTCGGAGTGATTCGCCCCTTTCGCCCTTCCGGAGATTATAGATCAATGCAGCATCATACTCAAAATCCGGACGAGAGTAGAGTTCATCTGGTTCTGGAAAGATACGTGGAAGCGCCTGCATCAGTTTTGAGCACACTGCTGTACACTTTACAAGTGCGTCGGAACCCTCAACCTGCTTCTCTGCTTGCTGTAATAACTGGTCATTCAGCGTCATCTTCAGGGTCCTTTTCAATTCCTAAGAAATCTAGTGCAGAAATAAAGTCTGGCATTATGGTAACTCCATGTGTATGGTAGTTTAGATCCATGTCTTAATATCCTCGTCATATTCAATCAACTGATGATTTTCTACAAACCAGTCAATAATAGGAACCAAATCCGGATATGTGGCTTCTGCACGCAACTTGCAAGTTTCTATTGGTGTGTTAATCAGTTTAACATACCGAGCCCACAGAATATCGCTGGAGCATCGAAAAAAAATCTCGTTCTTTTCGTAGGTATGCATTGGAATCTAGTATTACTGTTTTATGCCCCGCTACAAATAATGCACGAATCATTGTGAGCGCAAAGGGGGCTATTTCATGCTCGGTTGGTCCGTACCATCGTTGCCCGGTCTTAGACAGTCTTATAGCGTCCGTGTCTACGACTGGAAATCCTTGTTGCCGTGCCCAAGTTGACTTTCCAGAACGGGGCAACCCGTGCATTAGAATAAGAGTATTTCCACTACTAATGGTCTGATACTCTAAATCACAGGTTCGAGTCATATCCAACCTCCGACATCAGTGGAATCTTATACCGTTGTGGACCTAGATGCTCATTGTCTGTCTTTAGTTTAACTGGTAACCTCCAAGTAACACCATACTTTTCACTGACACCATGTAACATTTGTGACGGTTCGGTATATGCACCAAGAGCGTTGAAGGCGTATGCGTCCGTTGCCACCCACGGGCCATTAATAATTAGTTCGCCATCAAATTGAGCCAGTGTCGCAGGCCGATGAAAATGCCCACAACATAGATACCGCACGCGATTACCGCCCTGCATTGAAGTCAAAGCAGTTATTCGATTCTGTCTCCGTTCCATGCCATACCACGGCACACCAAGATTACTACGAATGTCGTCCCCGTGGAAGCAACTAAATCCAACACCGCCGATATCCAAATTAATAGCCCACGAATCAGGTATAACAAAATTGAGATTCTCGATATCACGACAATACTGTCGAGCCGTGTCCGCAACTAAATAATCCCAATTGTCCTGTGCCCCGTGATAGTCCTTCTTAATAGATCTCCGACCATGATTTCCAGGAACATAAACAATATTGACTGTCTCAAAATAAGGGGCGAGATCCCGATACATTAAAGCATGAAGTTGACCGATAGCGGCAGAGTTCTTAAACATATTTCGGAAATAAGATCGCTGCATACTACCATGAATTTCACCGGAGGTATGGTCGCCATACGCCAGCACTGTTAGGGACTTGAAATTAAATTGCGGAGACAATGTTTGTTGCGACCAATCTAGGACAGTATCTACGTAGACTTCAGCCCTACGAGCACTGATTTTAAAGTCATAGCGTTCCAAGCCGCCACATTCTTCCGGACGCACAATTTGGTCATGATGTCCGTCACTAATGTGCATCACTAGATGTTCATCGATTTGTTTCGAGTTCAGTCCCATGGTAATCGGATAAGAAGGCAGAGAAGTTAGAGGCACTACTATCGATTCCATTTCATTCGCGACGGCTTTAAATAGGCCATGAGTCTTGGACATGGCCTTAACCTGTCGTTGTAGCGTGCTACGCTCATCCCGTAGATGTAGGACTTCTGACCCTAGTTCTAAGATTCGGGCATCTGTGGGGTCGTAGTTGACCGACGCCTTTGATTGGCCACCAGCACATTTAGCTGGCGCACTACCAGAGGATTGTTTCCAAGCCCTGCCCGTAGCAATATCTGAAACAATAGACCGACTAACGCCAAATTTTTTAGCGATGTCCTTTTGTGATCGGCCACCCAAGGCCAGCAAGGTTTTGATCTCGGTCGCCTTCTTAGAGTTTAACTTCATTTAGAATTCCTTACCACAAAATTGACATTGATTGTAAGAGTCGGATCCACCAGCGGGATCGGGAATATAACGCACTTCGGCGTGTGAACATCCCCGTTGAAAATTCTGTACCTTACGTTCCCAGCATACTTTATTAGCTCGAAACTCCTCCTGTATCTTACCAAATTCTTGGTCTAGACGCATACGTTCCTGCTGAATTGATGCCGCTTTAGACAGGAAGGCGGCCAAAGCGGAAGCTAAGTTGCCACCCTGATAATTAGCGATAAATTTTTCGATCGTATTTTTATTAATGGCTATCACTCTTTCGTTGTTCCAGGTAATCTACCGACAATGCCTTTAGAATCATACGACCATCAAGACGCGGGCTGAATGTTTCCGTAAGTGGCGTGATTACAATGCCTTCACGCCCCTTGAATGCGGAGTGTACTTCTCCCATAGTCGTTGGACCATCAACATGCTGATCTACTATTCCATGTGTAAATTCACCGGTATAAAGTAACGGTACCAATGGGATGCAGAACCGCGTAGCGTAATACTTCACCATATCCCAATCGAGATAATTTCCATCCACGGAAATATCAAATAGACGATAGCCACAATTACCGATGATACCATAGTCCATAAACTGAACCCTGGAACCAAAGATTTCTCCGAATGCAATCACATTCTTACCGTCCTCGGCGATACAGTGAAGCATGTCACGCATGTCGCGTGTAAGTGGTGCCCACCAAAGTGAATCTACAGATTCCTTTTTGCAGCAATTGTGAGATCCACACATAAACTCGCCATCAATGATACCCACCCTTGAGTTCGCGCCGTGTAGCTTTTCCGTGAGCCGTACCGGAGTTCCAGTCGGAATGGCGCAGGTATACTTAGACGTTCTATAATTTTCAATGTCCGTATACTTGTGGAATCGGGTATCACCGCTTGCGCACTCGCCTTGCTTATACCATGTGGGTTCGGGGGCCTCATATTTAACGCCATGAAAACGAGCCATTAAATCATCGTTCTGAACAGCGGCCCATCGTGTTTGAACTACGAATCCAAATGAGGCACAACCACGCAATCTAATAGCCGCGACACGACACTTACTCTTATAGGTATCCCCTGGATAGATGGCGTCTTTAAGGTAGTTCTCAACTCCAAGCTGCTTGGCCGTGATGTTAGGCAATAGGATGTCTGGAGGAAAATGGGCCACAATATCCCCAGCCTTATACTTGCCACGTGTCTCACAGACAGTGTAGGCTCCAATGCGTAATAGATCTAGTCTATCGGCATTTGGATGTGGTATAACTTCGTCGATTGTAACAGCGGTTATTTGTAGTTCACTCATGATTTTCCTTACAGTGCAATTTTCATGCCAAGATTATCGGTTTTCGACTCCCCGAAGCCTTCAATTCGATGTGGGTATCTACGAGATACTCAATGGCATTTGCGAATGAAATAGGTTCATTGTTGTCCACTAACAGGCTCTTTAAATCCGTACTACCTATTACGGATCGTAGACTATCTAATTCTTGGCTATTGTCAATTAGTTCAACAGCCAGTCCAATGTACTCTTCAACGCTCGTTGTTATCAGATCAGGTAATCCAACCTTACGCATTAACGCAGATGATGCCCTATTAAAGAATCTAGACCCTTCAATCGTTACAACTGGGCATCCGACAAACAATGAGTCCACAACCGTGTTATAACCCCCAAACGGATACGAGTCTAGTGAAAATCGACCTTGTTCCAACAACTCCAGGTATTGTTGGTAGGGAGTGTCAAAATATACCGTCGAATTTCCTTCAAATACCTTGTCCATTCCAGTTAGAAATGGTAATGCGGACTGGTATCGGCTAACCGTCCAGGACGGGAAAAACTGAAAATGCACTGGCTTGGAAGCCCGCGACTTGATTTCTTTCAATGCTTCTAGCATTGGGTAGTTAATCTTTGGAGCAGTCCAACAACAGTTGATAATAAATTTAGACGGGGTGGGGTTTTTTCGCACGTAGTTTGGAAAGACCGGATGAGCCCCAATTCCAGGTATAAGCACTAGTCTCTCACTGTAATTCTTCTCGGCGAGTTCTGGCACTTCAGCGTCCATACCACCAATAAAATAGTCAATCTTACTACCAAAGGTACTAACTGGATGGCCGTAACCCGTGGCCATGATTGGTGCAACTTGCATATTTGACAGACAAACCGACTCGTAATTCATGCCGATATCTGGGAAGTATGCAAACTTAAAATCGTTATGCTTGATCTCAGAGAAATTTAATCGCTTCATATCTGGCTCCAAGTAAACTCGCTTAGTTTCTTTGAAGAGCCCCCTATCAATCTTTGATTCTCTGTCCTCTGAAAAATAAACCAAAGTTAGGTCATACTTGTTCGATAACGCTTCAATTTGATGATAACAACTCTTATATACCGCTGTGGTGGGTTGCCATCTATCAGTAATAATGGCCACTCTCTTAGGATTTATTGTTTGTATCTTTGCACTGGACAACTTGGATCGTACTTGACGATTCAACTCTGTTTTAATGATATAATCAGTTTCAGGAGAGTAGTAGGTACTTTGAAAATAAAGTGGTGCCGTGCGAAAATCCGACAATACAAACTTCTCTGGCATACTCTGAAGATGGGAAACTACTCGATCGTGTACTTCCTTGGTAAGCGTGCCCGCTGCTGACGTCTGATAATTCAACCACCAAACCGAAGTCAACTCCGCATTAGGAGTAAACAGGTCGTTAAAATTCACATCGAGTGGTGTCTGACAGGTTGATAATGTTAGAAGCTTTACGTAGTTATTATCCTGTAGGGCTACTCGATTTAATGCCGGAAGCGTTGAACCAACTGACGACATCATTGCCATATTTGAAATGACATGATTTATATTAACAAATACCTTCGCGTAATCAGCAGGTATTTGAAAACTGGGATGAGAAAAAATAAAGAAAAATGTAGACATACAATCGTCTAAATTAACGCGCTCTGCTCGACTTAGCTGCGTATAACAGACAAGGTTAAAATGTTTAACTACCTCGATCAAATTTTGAGTTAATTTTAGGTAGTCTTGCCTCTTTAGTAGGGCTAGGCAGTCATACAAATCAAGATTGGGTATACTCATTCAAGTCTCCGTCTTTAAGAACTAATAGACTCTTGTATCTAATGCCACGGCGATTGATCTCTGCATAGATGTCATTAGCACGCCATGCAGTTGTAATAATGATAGTTGGTGTTCGTCCTACCAAACTATCTGGTGAATCAATCCTCTGCCCCGTTCCTGGAACATACCTACCTACTTTTAGTGGATCTGAATCGACCACCACAGGAAAGCGATCTGCATCGAATCCGAACATATTCAAAAATGCTGCGCTCTTTCCAGTGCCACCCCATAGAACAACATCGCCATCCAAATTAGATTGCTTCAATTGGATATTTGTTCTTGAGTCCTGCACGTAAGTCGAGAATTTAAGCATTGACCGATGATTCTGTTTCAAAGCTTCCTCATGCGGCTGGAAAAATCCAACGACCACTTCGTCCCCGTATAAACGTGAAGTTTCAAGCAACTTAAAACCAGAAGTGCCAAACATCGCATATAGACTGTTCAGTGTAAAGTTGGAAACATGTTCGTATAAAAAGTCCGACACTCTCCCCGACTCCAATGCCTTTTCGCAACATGGAACTTCAGCTAAAAACACGGTCGCAACGGAACATTGTCCACACCAGTATGCAACAGAGGCAATAAAATCACGTGGGTCCGCGATATGTTCTAAGACGTGGCGACAAATAAGTAACGATGGTTGTCTTGCCGCAATATCTCGCTCTGGTCGAAAGTAATCCTGTACACATTCAAACTCGGTAATTTTAGTACCATCAATACCCGGTTCAAAGCCCACACACTTTGCTTCGGGTACTGCTTTGAGTAGTAACGAAAGAAATTGCCCATCGCCACAACCAATATCAATAACTGGATTCTTAACCCACATAGCCTTGTTCTCAGCTAACTTACTCACCAGCATTTGCATGTGGTCTTGCCACAACGCACCGCTGTTATACATGAGATTTGAGTCCCCCGCATAGGGTACTTTAGTGTACTCGAAGTCAGTGTTCCACACATGGCCACAGATTCCACAGCATCGAAAGTTCATTGGAAATCTGTTGGCATCCACTGCTTCAGACTCGCTCCGAGGTAAATTCAACGCCGATAACGGTTGTGGACCTGGATTGAATAATTGGCGTGAAACTAAGTGTCCGCAAGCTAAACATCTATTCATTTGTATGCTTTCGTAGTGGAGTATTTAATGCGAGGCTGGGGTCATAGGCCGCTTGTATTGGAATCTTAAAATCACACTTATGCGATTTTCGTGCCGTAAAAGCGACCATCAAAAAATCAGAACCAATTGGTGGTAAAATTTGAGTTGGTGTGAAATCAATCTTCATGGCCTTTGAGGAGCCCACTTGTCCATAATTCCTAGGCCAGTTTATCAACCAAAATTTGAAGTCGTCAAAACCATTGTTTCGATAGACATCGTAAAATAGTGTTAATGAAAAGTTATAGAAACCATGATTCAACCACGTCAGTGGAGATATATGGCAGACTGTCCCACCAACTTCACACAGATTAATTGTATTCTTAAACACTTGAGCAGTATCAAAGATATGCTCCATTGTACCGCATTCAAATACGAGACTGTATTCGTCACCACAATAGGGTGTGTTCATATCGTGTACAATCGACACGCCTTCGTCCGGTACGAAGTCTATGTCGTCATACGTATTAAATCCCAAATCCAGGAACATCTCTTTTCCTGAGTATGGTCCAGGTGTCGGTGGATAACCAGTCTCTTGCATGTAGTCAGTAATAGCCTTGAAGTCACATGGGACTATTCCACTACGGGATAAACATACTACGGACTCTTTACTAGAAAGCGTAGGTAGTACGTCGTCGATCAATAATCTAACTATTCCCAATGTCAACATTCAATAATCCTAATACTTCATTAATTGAAAATGGACGCCATGCACCTAATAACTTACGTGCGTTGTCAATACCCACGTCCATAGATCTCCCACGCAATCGATTTTCCACCGTTCCATGACAGTGCCCGTATAAATGAATAGAGCCATGATTACTGGAACTCCAAGATAGCATAGGATAATGGGTTAAGTGGAACTTAATTCCGTCGAATTTATGACAAACCATATCATTCAAGGATGACACGTGAATCCGTAACGACGACGAATCGTGATTCCCCATTACAACATGCAACTTACGGACCTTCAAGCGTTGCCGATAATGTCCGTAACGGCTCGCCTTCCACGCGAAGTCTCCTAGGATCCATAATTCATCATTTTTAGACACCGTCTTATTGATCGAATCAATAAGATGGGTGTCCATCGTATCTATGTCGCCAAATTCAATGGCTCTAACGGGCTGATGCTTGAGTATATTACCGTGACCAAGATGTAGATCAGACGTAAAGAAGGTTAAACCCATAACTGCTCATGTAGGTAGTAAAATACAATTTTAACAACAAAACAATATCCAGCTAATTCAATGCTAGTACAAACGCTTTCAGTGAATGGGTAAGAAACCATCGCTGTTAGTGCCAGAGAGATAGTCTCCCAACTTACTGCTTTGATTATTAGTCTTCTATGCTTCGACATCTTGAAAGCAGCCCTGAAATTCGCCGAGAGACATTAGTTCTAGACGCCTATTAGCTTTCAGTATCTCCAGCACCTTTAAATCGGTGGGTAAATGTAACAAGTCAACTATTGTTGCTCCACGATTAATATCCATTCCAGGACGATGTATACGATCCTCGGCCTGACTTCGGGATTCTGGATTGTAGTCATTCGAGTAGAAACAGATCATTCTACTTTCGGTCAATGTCAGGGCCATACCGCCAGACTTCGGATGTGCAACAAATACTACTCGTGGGTGATTCACAACGTCAGCCCAATAATCCAATGGCGCTTCGGCTGTTGTTTCTCCGTCAGCCTTAAAAGTCAACCAACCACGTCCATCAACCCTAATCACGTCCCAACCCTGCTTCATACATACGTTGGTCACTCTGTCAATCGAACCAGTGAAACCAGCGAATACAACCAACCTGCCAGTCTCTTCGTTTTCGTCTAGGAGATTAATTAACTCCGCTTCCTTGGGACACGGTACTTCTTTCACTTGACGCTCGATCTTAGCGACTTCGCCCGTGCCATTACATGATACACATGGCATCTCAGTTTGAATCAATGTAGATACATACTCTGCGTCTAACATATCGGTCATAGTAAAAGCACGCTCAGAATCTTCTGGATCTACCCAGTAAGTATTCAAACAAGTGCCCTTGCATATTGGACAAGTTTCCTTACCAACGACCTTGTCCCTATACTGAAACCCGTCGCTCAATTCACGAAGACGAGTTAGACCAGTAATGGTATTTGGTGCCGATTTCATCAAGGCTTCAGCAACTCGGACGGTTGCTGGTGATGGTTTACAGAATACCTGTCGATACTGTTTCTCTGGCAGATCGAGGCAGTCCTTTTTCAGCTTCACGATGACCAACCCCTTTAGTCGCTCATTAAGGTATGCCACCTCATTTATGCTGGCTTTAAAATCATGAATGTCCGATTCCGTCCCATTCAAATCCGTGCCGATACGACATGAATGCATACCCTCTTCCTTAAATTCTCCGCAAACATCACATTTTCGTTCGTCGTCTCTCCAGTCCACGAGTTGCCAGAAGGCATTACCCATAGCACTCTCTTCTTTTTTGTGAATCCCAAGTCTAAATTTGAACGCATTAGAATCCCCCTCGCGTAAAAATCCAGGCCAAATGATCTCCGTCGGCGCCCACCAATCCACAGGTGACTTGGGGGATGGGGTGCCAGACATGCCAAGGACGTAACCTTCTAGACCCCAATCAGCACGGACACCGTCTGCAATAGCCTGGGCGGCTTGTGTTCGTTGCGTCTTGGCAGTTTTACACCTGCTGATTTCGTCGAAGACAATACCCATTGGAGCGGGGTCGCCTGACTTCCACATTCCCATGCGTTTTACCAGACCCTCGTAGGTCATTAACTCCACTTCAAGGTTGGGACTGATTTCCCATTTCTTAAATTCGCGCTCGATTGCATAGAGTCCAGATCTAGGACCTACCCACCACCACTTCTTTTTACCTGACTTCTCCATCGTTTCAATGGCTGACAAAGTTTTGCCGCAGTTATGGACAATTATATCATTAGCGGCAAAGTTGTGGTATGGACCCTCACATTGGATATCATAGACATCAATCGACCCGGCGTCTTTAATGCCGGTGACACATTCAAACACATAACACCCACATTTTAAATTCTTGTAATTTTGATGCAATGCCATGTGGTCTGTTTTAGTCGCACACAAAATTAAATTCGACGGACGATTATCCCATCGCTGTTTATTCTTATGGTGAACCTCTTCGCCAATCTGCACAGGTCGGCCAAGCAAATCTTCCATTACTAGAAGATGCTCGTAGACTCCGTGGGCACCCCAACGTGGATGACCCTTTAGACCGCCGATACGTATATATCCATCTTTATCTAGCCAGTAACCCATACCACGCGTTGTTGTCTTTACTAGCGTACTCGGGAGTGCCTGTACCTCGCTATTAACCTCATCGGATACTCCATCATCAAGTCGTACCATAACACGGTCACCAATTACTAGATCCTGAACTGGTTTAAACTTACCATACCTAAAGGCTCCTATGCAGACCTCGTGATCTGGAGTCAGTGTCAGTGATTTTGTCTCCAAAGTCACGCGAACAACCTCTCTCCGCCCCTTATACAATACATCCTGTATCTTAACTAGTCCAATTCGGTCGCCCTTAAATCCTTGGACATAGGTTGGAATACTCAGATCCCATGACCTACCGCGGGTGTCGGAACGCATCGTCGTGCCGCTACTCCGACCACCGTGGAATTTATAACAAAGTTCACTCAAACAAAACGCAAATCCCCTACCAGCACGGTTTACGTGAACAATAGCGTCCCCGGCAATGCAGCCCATTTCTGCTCCGAAGAGTTGATAATGGTATGTGAGTCCAGCGTCCGACATATCAAACTGGTGACCCATCAGAGGGCGATCATATTTGAAATGCTGGAGTGGACGATCAAACCATTCGTAGGGATTTTCCCCCATCATGACCTGTAATTGAAACCAATTACGTTGACAGTTTTCTACTGTCCAAATTTTCCTTGGTGGATCCTTGTACCCCTGCCACTCGGCATGCTTCATTGCCTTAATCTCGTCCTTCAAAGAGAAGGGGGATTTTAAGAATTCAATCCTGGCGTCAGTGGCCAAGATTGTAGCTGGAACCCTAACACGAGCCCCTGATTGGGTCGTTGTTTCCAACTTGATGGTGGTGGGCGTATTTAAGGGTATCATGTAATGTCCAATGGAAAATAGTTATAGAGTAAAGATACACATCGACTTAGTCGTCGTCCCAATCGTCCTCGTCGTCATCATACCACTTTTCGTCCCCACCCATAAATGGCTCTAGGTCTTCGTCTAAATCGGGATCCCAATCGTCATCCTCGTACTCGTCATCATATCCGATTTCTCGTTCGTAGTCTTCGTCGTCCCATTCATTAAAATCCAACATACTTAGCTCCTCTTTTCATGGGTTAAATAAAATGTATGGTCGGGTAGATCTCTTTTTGTTACGTTAAAAGCTAGCGATAATCCCTGCTGGCAGAAATTTGTGTATATTTTGTCATAGCAAGTCCGTACCGTTGTTGTTTGATCCTGTCGGCATCCCTTCGATACCGCCAATATCCAGTGCCGAAGTGTTCCAGTTATAATAACAGACTGCGTACCACGTAGAATAGTATCTGTCAGTGCAAATGGCATGCCAGATGCCACCTCTAAAATTTCTGGAATATCCCGTTCGTCGGCGGCAATTAGGAATCCAAAAGAAAGAAGATCGTATGCATCTGTCTCGGCCCCACCACCAAATGCAGCAATAGTGGATAGAAGATGTGGCAGTCCAGATAGACCCGCCGTATCGGCAGATCGGGAGGGGGATCGCCCCAGCATCTCCGAACAGAGAGTTAGGTAGAGACCTTGATGTAACTGCGGCTGAAGTATTAGAATTGCACTAGGTATCATACTAGTATAACCATAGAGTTGTGTGTATAACTTCTTCTAGTAAGGGCATATTCTTACTAAAATGAATCCCCGCTATGAGTGGAGTGTACCCACGATCAAGGGAAATCTCCCCATAATCTTCCTCAATGTGCGAGTCATATTTTCTAAGCACTGAGTTTAGTTCGTCAATACAATTCTCAATTTGTTTGGCGTTCAAGCTAACTTACCCCCATGCCTATATGATCGTGTCTTATTGAATTCCAACTTGATGCGTAGTGCCTCGTCCAGTGGAATGTGGTAGTGAGCACACGTATCGGCCATACGAATTAGTACGTCGGCGAATTCAACCGCAATCCCTTCGGGTTTTCCATCTTTTGTGTACAGCATGTTTAAGACGTCTGTACCGTGCTTCCTATATTCTTCCATCGCCTCTGATAATTCACCCACCATGAGCATGAGGAGTTCGCCAAAATTTCGGTCTGTATTGACCCACCAACCTTTGTCAATTGCGGTTTGATGTGATTCGTTAATCAATTCGTTTATTGTCATCGGATCTCCATTTAATATAATTGTAAATTGCTACGCCTATACAAATTGCGTCAACAAAAAACATATCCCACATTCTTAATTGAGTGGCGTATGCTATCCATACTATATTACCCGCAAAACTCCAGATCCAACCGGATTTCTTTTTACATCCAGTCTTCCAGAGCGACATCAAAATTAGTATATTACCAAGCCATCCCAGTGTCATAGTGTCTCAAAATCCAACCACTCTGGTGGAAAACATTCTTCTGAGGTGTAGAGGGTAACTCGTATTTGTCCGGTAATCTTTACTGGTTTATCGTTGGTGATTACTTTAATTGGTAGGCAATAGATGGTAAAGTCACCATGCTTTGCAACTAAATTCCAGACTCCGTCCTCCGAAGTATAGTTACAATCGTCAGTTAAAATATCCTCAATTCGCGTACGAAATGGCTCACTGGCTGCTAAATCGTCAATCGTATATCCAGGCTTCAGATTAATAATCAAGTATGCCCTCGCCGGGAGCGGCTCTAATTCAACCCACGCCCGTAGTGTCACCACAGGACATACTTGGGATGTTTCAGCTATACCGCTGTACAAATATGTGCCAATACCAATTACCACTGAAGCTATCGTGATAAATAGCAAGTAGCCACCAATTGTATAAAAACGCTCCGACATACTTACCCCCTAAAAGTTACCGTGACAAAAGAACGGTACGTCCATAGTGGCAGGGGCCGGACTTGAACCGACGATCTATTGGTTATGAGCCAATCGAGTTACCAACTACTCCACCCTGCTTTTATTTACCACCAATAACATGCAAGATACCACGGCCAGCATGCTACAGACAACAACCAATCTGCTTGGTTAGGGATACTACCCCATTGGGCATGAAACTCGGTCAGTATAACTGACACGCCACCCGCCCAGAGTCCAGCACCAAATAATCCAAGGTCATGTACCCAACGGACTAGATATTTCACACACCGGCCCTCCAACCTTTGATGTATTCAACAACATATGCGATTGTGCTGAGTGGCCATGTGGCTGCCGCCAGTACATCGGACACTTGAATACCATCACCCATTTGTTCCGTGAAAAGTGCCACTGTAACGCCACCCAAATAATACGAAACTAACGCTAGAACCATAATGAAACTCCTTGAAATAAAAGAACCAAAGTCGGGAGTGATCTATTTATGACCACTCCCGACTTTGGAAAACGACTATCGTGCCCGCTTCGGAGTGGAGGTCTCTTCGACCTTCTCAATCTCCGTATTTTTTAGTCCCATAAACTTTTCCACCTCGGCTTGAATCCTATCAATAGGGGGTAGATTACTAAATGGTGTCGAACACTTAACACAGACTGGCACATGCCAGCCATAGTTATGCTTCGTCACATACTTAGCCTTCAACGTGCAGGGAAGCGGACCATGTGGATCCGTATGAATTCCCTTCTTCTCTTCGAGATATGCAGCGTCCTTTTCTGTCAAAGACAAAAAGTCTGCAATCTTATTCGATTCTGTTCGCATCGATTTCGTGCCACAGAATAGTTCATAAAATTGTCCTGTGCTACGCTCGAAAATAAGGAAGGTAAGACCATACATGCAACCAGAATTCTGCGTAGAACCTAGTTCCTTGATTGTCTTAAAGGTATCCGAGGTGGGGTCATAATTTGTTACAATTGTGTCCTTATCACGGAGATCCAAAGCCTTCGGGCGGCAACATAGTGGCAGAATATCAATCTCCACACCAAGTCCCTTGATGTTGTCGTCCCCATCTGGCACACCGTAGTGTCCAGGTGGAATCAGACCCTTGTCAATTGCAGCACCCTTGGTGTACAACTGGACACGGTTTAGATACTCATTACTCTTGGTCAAATCACTGAGCAGGTCGCTGGCGGCATTATAGCCGACGGCGGGTAGATTCTCAAGATTAACGGTGACCAGTGAACTCTTCATACTCTAACTCCTTAAATAGGTGAAAAACTAAAAACAACTTACGTCATACCCTCGATCATTACCTGATCGCTAGGGTCAATTCCCATTTTCTTGGCTGCTTGCCTTATTGTGGCACATTCGGCTCGATTCTGTACCCTACGTACTATGCTATCCTTTTCTGTCTCGGCCCGTTTAACTGCCAATTCTCGTGTCTTGCGGATAGACTCTGCATCTAAGTGCAAAACCCATGCCAAAGATGCCAGCCAAATATCAATTGGAGTAGAATTTTTTAGGTCTTTTAGAATTAATTCCCCGTTGAGTGGCCGATTGTATTCATTTCTAACGTCCGCAAAAGACCGAAGATGGGGTTGTGGAGGTGTGTCACTTTGAAGATATTTACTGAATTTTCCGTCATAAATTGCCTCTCTAAACGCCTTACTGTATCCGTTAGAGAGTTGTACAAACTCCCGCGCACTCAGTGATAGTGCCTTATCCACTAGGTCTTCTTGCAATTGTTTTGGTAATCTGCACAGTGAATATGCGGATGTCAATGGAAGATTGCCTACGTCAAGGTGTTTTTTTGCCTCGGGAATGAGTCGATTTAACCTCAAGATATCTTGTAATTTCTGCGGGCGACAATGTAATTCGACTGATAGAACCTCCAGTGTGAGTTCAGGATTTTCAACAAAAAGCATCTTTAATCGTGCCGCATACTCCGCATTTGTAGTCTCTCGGCGTATTAAATTCGCCTGCACTTGCCAGTTTTTTACCTCAGCGTCTGTCGCCTCTTTGATGATACATGGGACAGTCTCGAGTCCGCAGTCGAGAGCACAACAGTAACGATGTAGGCCATTGATTACCTCATATTTTCCAGGGTGTCGTATAGAAACACGGACACAAATGGAGCCGAAAAATCCGTGTGCAGCTATTGAATCCCGCATTTCGATATAATCTAGTGACGTCTTATCCACCAGTCGCAGTAGTACAAATGACGGCATCAATAGTTTAACGTCAATATTGGCTAGCTTTTCGGACATAAGTTGCAGGCTTCACATTGTTCGGCTGTTAATTCAGAGCCTTGATATAGAGTATGACCACAAATATGTACTATTATTTCGCAATTACAATCCTCTCTACGCCTTAGTACTTTACTACGAAATTCACATAATTTCCATAGTGGTACAAATATCCAAGCCCCTGGCCCTCGTTCCGATTGTCTGCGATAACCCTCGGGGCATGGAGGTATGACACTACCTCTCTGTGGGTAGATGATGTATCCATTATCTAATAGTCGTGGTGTTCCTAGCATAGAAAGAATCCTCTGTTGGTATAGACGGGGATTAGGGGTTAAAAGCACGTAAAAAATATTGAACTTAACAATTGAAATGAACATCGGTCGAATTGAAATTAACATTTGGCGATTTTTATTTTTTTTAGTAATTTGATTTTATGTAAGTTGTTTGCTTATAAGTAGTTAGAATAAAAACATACCACAGAATTTCTTTTTAGCAAAGTGGATATTTTTAAGTGTTCATTTCAATTGACGTAACTCCTAGGCATCAAATAAGTTACGAGATGAGTAAAAATGACTTAGATTAAAAACACTACCTTTTATTTCTTTTTCCTATTTAGGGGTACAAGGGTCAGGAAAATAGTAAGTGTGTTTTCTGTCTAAGAGAAGTCTTTGATTTTTGAATCGGAAATAAAAGGGGGTGTTTTTAATCTAAGTCACTTTTACACATCTCGCAACTTATTTGATGTCGAGGAGTTACGTCAATTGAAATGAACACTTAAAAATATCCACTTTGCTAAAAAAGAAATTATGGGATATGTTTTTATTCTAACTACTTATAAGCAAACAACTTACATAAAATCAAGTTACTAAAAAAGACAAAAATCGCCAAATGTTAATTTCAATTCGACCGATGTTCATTTCAATTGTTAAGTTCAATATTTTTTACGTGCTTTTATCCCCCAATCCCCGTCTATCCTGTTAGAGTAAAATTGTCACGAGGATAATACATGAAAGCCACTGAACAACTTCTTGCATACTTTAATCTGGTATCACATAATAACCCACGAGTTGCCTCGTGGTATAATCCAGATATGGAGGTTCAAGTACTTGTATCACAAGGTACAGGAGAACCCGTAGCTGGAAAGAATGGTGTGTATACATCAAATAGTTTCAGCTATGATTGGTATAATATTAGGATACCAAAACAAGCAAATACCGATCCAATCGATAATGACCATGAATTACGGTATCCACTTGATCGTCACGTGGATTCAATTGGTTTGACTGGATGGGATTGGCGTCATAGACGCTCTGTGCGGTGTGGTTTTGACTTCGATTCAATTACATCACATGCCAAAGGTGTTGGGATAGACAAGGAACAGTTAAATACTGTTCTGACAAAATTGATGGAGATCCCCGAGGCACTAGTTTTAAAGAGCACCAGTGGTAGTGGATTGCATTTCTATCTGGAGTTTGATCCAGAAGACCTGCCACCTACAGACAACCATACAGAGCACGCTGCACTGGCTCTGGCCTGTTTGAAAGAAATCAGCCGAAGGGTTGAATTCAATTTTGAGGCCAGTATGGACGTTGGTGGTGGGAATATGTGGGTCTATTCCAAGCGGACTACCGTAGAGAACCAAGGTTTTGTGACCTTAAAAGATAATGTGGATTCAGACGGTGGTCGATCATATTTTATTCCCCCTGAGAATTGGAAGGCTTATATTGATGTAGCGTCATGCAAGCGGTCCAAAATCCGTATCGAAGGGATTGATGAAGAGGACCAAGAGGTTGTCGCTGGTAAAGCTGCTGCACAGCGAAACACGCCACTAGATGACGCACATAAAAGAATAATTGCAGAATTACAGCAATACAATACATTTACTACAGTATGGATCTCTGACCATCATCTTCTTCAAACGCATACTAAAGCGTTGAAACTCCTGTTTGAAGAGCGTGCAAAATCCGACGCCCCAATACTTGGGGCTTTTGATACTCTCGCAGAGGGGCGTGATCCTGGGAAGCCAAATTGTTTTTTGTTCCCAATGGAAAATGGCGCATTCCGTGCTTGTCGATTTGGCAAGGGGGCTACGGAACACGAGACATGGAAACTGGATAAGAGCGGTTGGACCTATTGTTTTTATAACAAGCCACTTTCATTAGATGGAGCAGCCGCAGCCTTTGATGGTCTTGAAGACGACATCAAAGGCGGCGGCTATACCTTTCCTGACGCACAAACTGCTATTGCGGCCATTAAGTCAATGGGTCATGGGATTGAAATACCTGAAGAGCTAGAAGATAGACAGGTGCGTTTACAGCCCTATAAGGGGGGTAAGTTGCTTGTTGAGATTGTGAAACACTCTGAGGATAAAACTGAACCTGATGGGTGGCTCCAAAAGAAGGGAAAGTTCTTCCGGATCTACAATATTGATACTAGATTACGTGGTGAGGTGAATGTAGAATTTGAGGAAGTAGACAAGTATATTCGATGTCTGATTTCCTCTGACAATAATACCTCTGGCTGGGCTTACTGGCATGAGAAGGGGTGTTGGGTATTCACTTCAAAGGACGACGCTAGATCGCGTCTAAAGGCCGCTGGATATGAGGAAAATGCCGAGGTTGTATTGGGTGAGGCATTATCTAAAGCGTGGACAATCACTCACGTGCCCTTCCAAGACGAGTTCCCTGGGGATCGTCAGTGGAATCTAAAAGCGCCAAAACTCAAGTACAAACCAGAACCTTATGAACCTGGAGACTCTCCACATCCGCACTGGGATATGATATTAGAGCATACAGGGGCGGACCTTACAGCGAATTTACGCGAATTAGCATGGGCACAACGGAACGGTATTTGCACTGGTAAGGACTATTTACAGCGATGGATCGCTTTAATGATCCGGGAGCCATTTGAGCATCTGCCGTATTTATACCTATGGGGTAATCAAAATACCGGAAAAACCATTCTACATCAAGCTATACAAACCTTGATGGAAGGTGGGGTTATGCGGGCAGATGGTGCCTTGACCAACTCGGGTGATTTTAATGGCGAGCTAGCTGGCGCAGTATTATGTGTGGTGGAAGAAAAGAATATTGCACAGAATGCGACGGCAGTCTATAACAAGATTAAGGATCTTGTGACTGCCGATACTATTGCCATTCACGCAAAATACAAACAGGTATGTGTGCAACCAAATACCACACACTGGATTCAATGCTCAAATAATCGAGACAGTTGTCCTGTATTTTCAGGTGACACACGAGTAACGATGATTTACGTTGACCATCTAGTACAGGAAATACCTAACCGCACACTCATTGAAAAACTCAAAGAGGAAGCGCCATATTTCATGTATACGCTTATGAACCTACAACTTCCAGACGTGGAGCATCGCCTACGTCTGCCAATTGTTGGGACAGCGAGTAAGGAACAGTTAATTGACGCTAACAAGAATTCGCTGGAGACCTTTATTGACGAGTGTTGCTTTGAAGTGCCCGGCCTGTTAATCTCCTTGGATGAATTCATGGAACAGTTTTTGGTACAACTGCCATCCACCGAGGGGAACTTCTGGAATAGATCATCGGTTTTAAGTCATTTGCCGCCTCAATTTCCTACTGGTAAGTTTAAGGGGAATAAGAAATTTATCGGAAATATTTCCCTGACAGATGAAGCTGGACCTGGATGCAAGTTTGTTATCAGTCATGGTTACTTGAAACTAGAGGTTTAATATGGAATACATTATCACCATTTATCGAGATGCTGAGTATGATTTTCCAGTTGCGGAGATACAGTGGACTGGTGATTTTAAACGGGATCCCATTAAATTCGCCCGAATGCATGGGGGCGAGTATATGACGATTGAAGAGCGGGAAGAGATTTACTCTGTTTAGAAAGACTAGAATGAAAATAGCATGGGCAAGTGATTTGCACTTTAATTTTGTGACTAAGCAGCAAAGGACAGATTTTTTAAACTCCGTGGACGCGGATGCCCTTATCATAACTGGTGATCTTGCAGACGCCCATATTCTAGAAGAAGTCTTAGCCGACTTGCATACTAATACTTATTTTGTGTTAGGAAACCATGATTCTTATCACGGGTCAATTGAAGCCAGCCGTGAATTAGCTGCAAAGCATTCTGGTTATTTGTCAACTGCCCTAGTCCAACTAACGAATAAAACTGCTTTGATTGGAGTCGATGGCTGGGGTGATTGCAGGTATGGCAATACAGATACCTCGAATGTATACCTAAACGATTGGAATTTCATCGCTGAACTGCGTGGACGCAGTGATTTGAGATCCAAACTCTACAGTTTGGGCGACGATGCAGCCAAGATGCTACGACCACTACTTGATCTAGCCTGTAAGTTTCCTAATGTTATTGTCGCTACACATGTTCCACCTTTTGCTATGAACGACCCAGACTACCAACCCTATTTTTCTTGTAAGGCAGTTGGAGATCTATTACTAGAATACGCGAACCATCGTCCAAATTGTAATATCACGATTCTATGTGGACATACACATTTAGGTGGAGACGTACAAGTAACCCATAATTTACGGATGCTCGTAGCTAAAGCTGATTACTATAAGCCAGAAGTTCAACAAATAATCGAGATTGACTAATAAAGGAGAAAATAATGGCCACATTAAAGGATTCTGGAACACGTAGACAATTTTCTACCGGGGCCGTGCGAGATTGTGCATCAGGCAAGGGGCGAATGGATCTGCTGCCTATGCGATCACTGATCCGTTTAGCACAACACTTTGAGGACGGTGCCACCAAATATGGACCTGATAATTGGAGAAAGGGAATTGATCTACGGTGTTACATCGATAGTGCTATCAGGCATGCTGGTAAGCATCTAATTGGGCATCGTGATGAGCCACATCTGGTAGCAGCCTTGTGGAATCTTGCCTGCTACTTTGAGACGGAAGAAATGATTAAAGAGGGATTGTTACCCGAGTCATTAAATAACATGCCCAATAATCCACTGGAGATTCAGGATAACCCATACAACATTCAGCCAACTGAGCCAGCGAAGAAGCCAGCGAAGAAGCCAGCGAAGAAGCCAGCGAAGAAGCCAGCGAAGAAGCCAGCGAAGAAGAGGAGTCGCTAATGCCTAGGACCTACAACAGTCTAGTAAACATTAACCACAACCTACTAGCGGCAGTGGACGTTGAGACTACTGGCACTATGCCAGGATATCATGAGATTATTCAGATAGCGGTACAACCACTTAATAGCGACATGGAACCATTAGAGGACGTGCATCCTTTTTACTGGAAAATCGCACCAATGTATCCTGAGCGTGCTGAAAAGGAAGCTACGATAATCCACGGTATTGACATATTCAAACTGGCAAAAGAAGGTGTTAGTCAAGAGCGTGTGGCTGACTTATTTGATGAGTGGTTTCAACGACTTGAATTACCTTTTCGTAAATCACTTGTTCCATTGGCACACAACTGGGCATTTGAAGCTGGGTTCCTAAAGGCATGGTTGGGTATGGAAAGTTTCAATCAGTTTTTTCATCCACATCCAAGAGATTCCATGCTTTTTGCCGTGTCAATAAATGATAGGGCCCATTTTCATGGGGAGCAGATTCCCTTCCCTACGGTAGGTCTATCGGCTATGTGTAAACAGCTTCACATACCAGTAATTAATGCCCACGACGCCCTGGCTGATGCATTGGCAGAAGCAAAGGTGTACAAGACATTGATGATGATATAGAAATAGCCCACTAGGGGCTATGTTAAAAGAAATTAGTAGCGATAGTACACCTAAAGTGTGCTATCGTTTTTTATTTAGACACCTTCAACATTGAAGGTCGGGGCCTCACCCTTACTGATAATCTTAAAAACTCTGCACAGCGAGAGTTCAGTTAATGCAACTTTATGAACATAAACTCCAAACTGTCGCAGTTGTTTACGTACTTCGTCCGTCAAATCATCTCGTACCTTATCTGACGCATGCTCCATTAGTTCGTCTAGATTCCACTTGGTAATAACGTCAACAACCGCAGCCTGGGAAATATCATTTACTGTTGTACCGACGTCCCAATTCTGCTCACCAATTGCCTTAATGATATCCTTCACCGAGAAGACAACCAACACGCTTACCACTACTTGCTTCTTGTCCTTTGTGGTGAGCGCTTGTCCAGGTTGATGATTAGTCTGGCGGGCTGTGACAATGATCTCATGGTCGGTTGTTAGTGGCCATATCCAATGCCATCCAGGTTTTAATTCACAGACCCATTTTCCAAATCTCCATTTGACTCCACCATGTGTAGCGCGTACAATAATTGGTCTCGGTATAAATTTAAGCAGGGCATTAAAGATATCAGAAAGCCATGAGAAACCCATAAATCACCACAGTTGTTTGGGACAATGCTGAGTACCCATTTTTATCTTATTCAGTAGTGCTGCACCCGCTGCCTTAGTTGCGCAGCCACATCCTTTGCATCTTGTCTGCTCGGGATCATACCAGTCACACTGAGTACAATACTTAGAGTGGATCTCCGCGATTTCCTCGTCTGTTCGAGTCGGTCGACCTGCGAAAATCCACCCTTTAACTGCTTTAATATACGTTGTTAATTCTTCCGCTATGGCGGGATATTGTTTTGGTGTAATCGAAGTAATGTCACCATTACAACTCATACAGGTATCTGGATCCATTAGTTTCTTTGTAATGGCACACCGGGCTTTAATCCTCAACGATCCATCATCATGTAGTTCATTGGAGAATTCCAAATACGAACAGGCTGGCCACTTTGGTATAAATACCAGAGAATTGTCTGTCGGTGTATACCCATACGGACAAGGTGGCTCTCCATTCGAGTATATAATCTCCCCATCGCAGCCTAATGCCGGTTGCTGATATATCGGGAGTTTAGGTGGATTTAGTACACATTGACAATCCCATATCTGTTTTAAAGCACAAGTGTCACAGGACTCTTGAGTCACAGTCTGTCTAAATGTTTGAGTTAATCCGTTTATACACCGAGTTTTTTCCGATTTAGTGCCATCGGCTTCACGGCGAATAATTTTCTGACATTTTGTACAATCTACCATAGATGCCTCGGACAATGACGAGTGGAGTCTTCGATCATTTCATGTACAGTCTTTGAGTTATGGATAATCTGACAATTGTCATCGGACTCCCGGTACACGTGACACCGTGAACAGGAAGTAGAGAAAATAGTGTTCACTAAATCGGCAGATCTTTTTGTATGCTCTCGTTCGTCCATTCGATGCATATCATGGATCTCTTGTAATGGACAAAGTTTGCAGATATGGGAATTCACTAAGGACCCAAATCTTTGTTTCTGGTTTTGATTATAGCAGCTTAAATAATTTTGCTGCTCATTTATATCGAGTATTGCAGATTGAAATTTACAACTTAACATGGTTCGTTTATCATCCCCATTCCTGTACAAGTACAATTATTACCTACAGAGCCACCAGGACCAAATCCAATTCCACCCGCCTGAGATCCGCATAAATCGTCCTCCTTGCTTACGTCCCATCCACCATATGGTTCCGTTTGGTTCATATTTTTTCCATACTTCACTTCAAGTTGCGACACTGATATTGTGCCTATGTTAGAAGGGGTCAGTATCTTTGGATAACTCGGTCCTCGTGGATCATCGCATTCAACAAGCCCATTGATAATATCACCCAAGTTACCAGATCTAAATATTTCAGCGTCCTCTTTGTTGTTAAAAGTATAGCAGCAGCCGCGAATAACACCAGCACAACTAATTGGACCGCCGTCGCATGGACCACCTGAACACGGGCGCTCGTAGTAGGAAATGACAGACATAACAGTCACCTTCCACGTACAAATATTTGTAAAGTGGTCACAACTTACACCGCAATCGGAGCATGACGTATATTGGATTGGCGCCCCTACCACTGCGGGGGGAGGAGTTCTTGAGGATCCACTAGCGGACGCTATCGCCTTTTTTGCCAATTCCAATGCATCGACAACTGGATCTGGTTCAACAATATCCATTACATCCGAGATACGACATGCGGCAGTAGGTAATGTATCTCCTGAGTCGGAGGGATACTGGTCGCCAGCGGATAGTATAATATGGGTCTGGTCGTCGAGAACAACGTTTCCACCTCGTAGAATGTGTCCCACTGGAGGGGTAACAACGAAGGGATATCCAGCCCCTGCATCTGCTTCGTCCGATGTTGGTGGAAATAGGCTTCCTGCGGCGATATCAGCGGGCCAGAAGAATTTATAGGGAGTCGTTTCTCCAGATCGAATGGATGTTTGGCATTCAAAGTGTATGAAGTTTTCCTTATTGTTGTACTGGATACCAGTGATAATGGCTTTAATAGGGGTGCTCGATAATTGAGCGACACTAAGAGTCACGCAGTCAAATAGGTCCAAATCCAACATAGTAAGCGGGGCATCAAATTCAACCTGCTTCCATGTGTTTGCGGATCTAATCATCCAGAATGTGGCTGACTTTAGAATAGTGCTATAAGTATTCTGGGTATAGTAGGATGTACTACTTTCACTAATTCCATACTTATTGGCGTTATATTTTAATATCAGTCGATTATCTACACTGTCCGTTGAAACAACACCAGCTTCAGTAGAGGACCAATCAACCGAATACTTTGTTACTAGATCATTTGTATCACTCAACTTAATTTTGAATGTGTTTGCGAGAATATTTGATTCAGTAAATGTTCGTACCGAAGTTGGTTCTTCTGCTAGGTATGTGATATATAAGACGCCTTCACGGATGTAAATCGCACACCTGGATTGATAGGCAATATCTTGAATAAGCTGTAGGACGCTAAGTTTTTCTTTGACCCAGAAGTTATTAGGATAATTTGTGAGTCGATTACGCACATAGAGTCTTGAGGTATTGTCGAATGTTAAATCTGTATACTTGAGAATTAACCACGCAATAATATCTATTGGATTAGGTCCAATATCAGACGTGAACGATACATAGATGTCATCCTGCCATGTGTCGTCAATTTTACTGAGAGGCATGTCAAATCCTATTTCAACAACCGTATACCCAGTATAATCCGTCTCATACACTGTGTATAGGTCCGTAGGAACGGTCATCAGGAGTTCTCTATTAGTCGTTTCCTGTTTCTTATACGCCGCCACATTATTAACGGTTCCAGGTATCAAACTTACAATATACAGGATTTCAGTTTCTTCTTCTAGAAAAACTTCAGCACCAGCCGGTAGCCAACAAAAGGATCCAGTAGGCATTTCGGCCAACGCCTCTTGTGACGATTCAACCCCATCCTTCGCTACCGATACCCATTGCGGAGTCTCTGTACATACTTCGTCGTGATGATAGACTTGAGGTACATACCATGTTTGAAAATCTACCGTCGGAATCCATGTACTATTCCAATGTACCAATTCATAATATCCACTCCAGATAGTGGAGACTGCGTGGCATTGAATTAAATCGGTGGTATCATACTCTGGATGCTTTCTATCGACGATAGCAAAAGACTCGCCAGAAAATACGCCAATAAATTTCGCACCCTCTATATCGATAGTGACTGCGCGCCCCTGTGGAAATTTATCCCCACCAGTGATTGTAATAGTGGAATGCTCATACGCTTTTTGTTTCTCCAGAGAATCTTCCAATTCGCATATAGTAATGAATCTCTCTTCCACGCAATCTGGATCTGGACCCCATGTTTCTTGGGTCATTTTTTCGGGTTCTTCCGCATTTACTTGTTCCCCGAAAAATAAATCTGTCGTAACAGTCCGGTCACAAGTTATAGTAGTACAATCAATCCCCACCCCCTGAGTATATGTACAATCAGTATGATCCGAACATTGCCACGGATGATAACGTGTAAAATCAGGATTGTCAACTTCTTGAGAGTTGATGACGGCACTACGACATTGTAAGAAGTGGGCTTGACAGATTCGTGGCTCGATTGTGAAGTCGTGGATGCCCTCACCACGTGCAAGATAACCCTTTCTAGGTGATCGGACTTGTACTGCTTGCATGTGGCAGACGGTGCCAAATATTAGCGGCCAAACTTTACCCATCGCATCTTCCGGCACGTTGGGAAAATCCCCCTCCTCCATTGAAAAGGCAACATCGGTATCAGTGGATCGAGTAACAATATCAAACTGTAGTGTTCTCGTACCCTCGTCCCAATTTATCGGACTGCTGACCTCTCCACTGAATAAGAGTATTCGTTCAGTGGCTGGTAGACCTTTGAAGGTTAGATAGATCCAACAAGGACATTTTTGTATATCCTGCGTATCAAGGAATGTTCGTAGACTCCCGTCAGTGTCGTCTAAGGTGACGGAAGTATTTTGTGAATCGTTCGATCCCTGTAGTTTCAAACTGGTATCAAAATTAGAGAGTTCAACTAATGTTGGACATGGATAATCCCCACCGGAAATTTTCTGATCGGAATACGCTACTCTATTTCCAGAGTCACCCGACCATGCGACTTCAACTATGAATATGGGTTCCGTTCCATATTGACGTTGTAGATACGGTAATACTGTAGCAGGTATTGTTCTCATTAGTCACATTCCTCGAAATCAATTGAAATATCTACAATCTCTCCGCCCGGAAATGATGGGGCTCTACCCGCACCAGCAAACTCAAAAGGATTATTCTGAAAATAGCCGAACCAAACAACTAGATCATGGTCGGTGACTTTAATCTTAGTACCATAGTAACAGGAGAGAAAGGCTTTCAATTCCAGGGCCTTATCTCTTGCCAACTTAAAATCCCAGTGGCATTTTCGACGTTTATTTTTAGACTGGGTGTATGTATAGAGGGTTCCATCCATAGCCCTAAGTGCTTTAACCGTAGCCGTCGGTTCATACACGTCACCCCAACTTGGACTGGGTAGAATTGTAGTTGTCTGACTATTGGGATACGGTGCTTCGATTCGGAACATTAATTTAACCTATAGGCTGCGTCTTGTACAAATACTAATAGACTGGTTGCTTGTGGACATCTCAGCACAATATTACTAGCTGTATCCGTAAAGATCAATGGTAATCCTGGTGTATAGTTTTCTTTTAGTGTACCCTCAAACTCAAATCCTACACTCCATCGGTCCTTGCCATCGCAGGTGGCAGGGTCATTTGGTTTAAGAACAACCCCCTCCCAAATGCGCCCGTCCCAATCAATAACTTGTATTTCTTCCCCGATGTAATTCAGAATAAAATCCTGAAGAGTATCAATCTCTGTTTTTAGCAACCCAATAAATGTACAAGATAGTGTATTTACCTTCGGCCAGGTTGGATCGGCAAAGACAACTAATCTTCCACCTCGTGTCTCACGATTTACTCTATTAAACGCATTCTTATCTCGGGTATCTAGTTCTGGTGCTCGAAGAATAACAGTGTCAGTCGCCCCATTCAATGGGTAGGATAATTGAAAACCAGCACCAATTGGTAGCCCCTGGGCGAGAGAAATCTCAGTATTGGGCGGAGTTGGTTGCCCAATTATACTGGACTCCCCGACAAATGGATGATATTGTTTATCAATACATGATGTCAGATAAAAATGTGTGGCCGACTGTCCGATGTTAAGACTATCGGTAATCAGTCGAATGAAACCCCCCTGTAAAGTCACTACCTGAGTAAAACTCAAAGAATTATCTACCAGTAATCCCTTGCCATTTAATACTACCTCGTTGAATGCGAGTAAGTCGATGGTTAGAAGATTGCGGAATCCATCGTCACTAAAACTCAGTGAATCAGAAATTGTTACAGAAGCAACGCGACCAGCTTGAGATGTTAGTGTCAATAAATCTGATACAGATACCCTGTAGGTATTACTATTCCAGACCATCTCAGAAAAGGTTAGATAGTTTTGAATTGGATCGGTATAGCGTGGTCCCACCCAATTAACAACTTCTACGAAGGGCAGACTATCGGAGAGCGTGCTCAGACCTTCAATAACCGCGCCCTCTGTAAAAACTAGAGAGTCTCCGGTCGGCCAGTATAGACCAAATAATGCTAGAGCATAATTATTTTCGACTAAATCTAATGTATCCGAAACGGAAACTATTATAGACCGCCGACCGTCATCAACTAATGTCAACGTATCAGTGACTACCAGATTGAAGATGGTAGGTATGTATTCGACGAATGATAGCGTGTCATAAACCTTGGGATTTCGGTCTACCATATGACCGACAAGTTCGCTAAAGACCAGCGAGTCATTCCACGTTCTGGTTATTACGCGATCGGGTATCAAAATCTCGACCATCTGCCGAGTTGCACGCAACTGACTAGTACCAGTACCCAGAGCTTCGACCATCTGACGAGTAACACGCAAGTTACTCTCACCAAGGCCCAATGCTTCAATCAACTGTCTAGTAGTGCGAAGAGACATTAACCTACCTCAATACCAAATTGTGCTGTGTTAATATCTGCAACATCCCAAGCTACCAGAGTAGCTGGATCGGTTTCACTTATCTTACTTACTGTTAGATAGTCCGTTGCACTTATCGCTTCACTGACTGTGGATTCATTCGCACCGGACACGATGACTGTTTTTAGGGTCACAGCATTAACGTCTGTCACCTTACAAGTTGTCTCAATCGAAAGGCCGTAGATACTTGTCACTATTGTTGCGTTTGCATAGTCAAATAGGTCACGATGTCCAGTTGTATTATCCTCGACATAGGTAGTGTCGTCGTCACATAGTGCCCCGTCGTCAACGTCCGCATGGTGGTCTGATAAGGCTGGATACACTGTGGACCAATTTACAGCACTGTCTCCGTCAGGACTTATCGCAATAACACGACATGGGCCTAGAAAATCATTATTTAAGCTACCAGTAGAATCACATACATAGAAATCGTCTGCATATTGGTTGGTCGTTGCGGCTATAATCGTAACAGTGTCGTGATAGGCATTTGCGCCAGCCTGGGTATCTGTGCTACCATCACTCAAAACTGACACATTGTCTACTTTGATTTCATAGGTGCCACCTGAATTGGCACACTTAACTTTGAATTCAATATAGTACCAAACTCCAGTGGCAAGAGATAGTGTGCTGGTTCCTGCAAGTCTAGTTGTTCCTAGGTATACATCCAACTCACCGCCGACTACGGTGCGAATTGACATACCCAAAGTTGCACCGTCATAAAGTTGCATGATTGGATTTGCCGCCATTGTAGTAAACTTAAATGCACAACCTACTATGATAGTATTATTAGTTGTCAATTTATTGGTGGTGACATTAGCCGATGTACCAGTCCATTTGATTGCATATCCAGACACTCTACCTGCTACAATATCACCCGCAGCGTATGTCGAAGCATACCTACGGAGCATTAAAGCGGTAGTTAAAGCGCCTGTTGTTTTATAGCCTTCAAAGCCGTCAATCCATAATAGCATATTAACACCTCATTAAAATAGCCAACCAGGCGCAATGCACCTGGAAGGCCAGGGAGAGACTCATTAAGGCACACTCAAGGTATAGGTGACTTTAAGTGTGTCACCATTAGCAACAGTTACTGTCGAACTAAAGGCCGCCTCTGACCACATAGTTCCAGTATTTCCACTCTTCGTGTTGTTACTCGTAATGAATAGACCCTTTAGAGTGGCAGCCGCATTCACCGTAAAATCAACCGTAGCGGCATTTGTAATAGCGCGGGCAGCCGAGGCGCCACAGGTCCATTGTGGACGAGTAGCATTTGAATATGGCACAGCCTCCGTCCAACCTGCATGTGCAGCCATTGTATGCGTGGCAGCCCATGTGGTCCAACCACTATTATCCACGAGTCCGATATACCACGTGCTTGCTTGAGCACCGGCTCGGAACTCGCACTCCATCATATGCGTCACACCTTCTGTTACAATGGCGTTAGGTGCTTGATAAAGACCAAGCAACTTACCAGCAGCATCCCGGTGTTCGGCGACGAACAATCCAAAAAACTTCATTTGATCCATAAGATCCTCCGTTTGTTGCGGGTTTCGTTACTGGTTTCGCGCCGGAACCCGCTTACTTCCGGGACGCGTAAAACTAACCTAATCTAATCGTTCCACGTTTGATTCCACGCTGTAGACCACTGGCAATCTGTCGAATGGTCTGTTGTGCAGTGTCTCCACCATTTACTGTGACATTAACATCACCGACATTGGTGACAGGACCCCCGCGATCTCGGAAGATGGGTGTGGATCCTGCGTTCATTGCTTGTAGTTGTGGATAGAATTGTCTAGCTGCTGAGGCATTAACCACAACCTCTCCAGGAGTCAACATTGCTGCAATGGTATCGGTATACCGTGGTGCTGGCCCACCTGCCGCACGGTAGACAAATCCACCAGATGCCATTGTAGCACCGCTTGCTGCTTGAGCCGCTGCCGCATTGGCGGCGGCAATCTTTTGTATTTGTTGGACAGCCGCGTCTCCCATTTGTACCACAAGCATAGTTACTGAGGATACCATGACACCAACTTGCTGCCATTCATTACCGAGAGCGGGAACTTTAACTGTAGTTAAATCAACTACAGGTGGTGTTAGTGCTTGAATAATAGGCAGAGTGGTCTGGGCTCCAGCACGCTGCGATTTAAGTAGCGTATCCAGGCTATTGAGTTTCGCCTCGGCTTCCAATGTATTAATAGCCACAGTACCAAGATCAAGTTTTTTAATTGATTTCAATTTTTCTTGGACTGGTTTTAGTACAGCATCTAACTGAGTGATTAGTTGCCGGGCTGAACTTTCTTGTGGAGACACCCCAAATAATGTATCAAGAAAACCACCCTCCTCTGCACCAAAGGTTGAACCAACCTTTATTTTAAAAGCTTCTAGTGCAATTTCAACCGTAGTTAGTTCCCTTGTCATTGTGGCGACATCTGCCGGATCAATTCGAGTTATCTTTTTCAGACCCAAACTGATTGCATCAATGTCGGGTTTTAATTGGGGGGATATTTCACGGATACTGTCCAGGAAATTTTGGAAATTAAAACCAGCAACCGTGGTCTTGGTGCCCTCTTGTACTTGCTTCTGTATGGAGTTTCCTAGTTTAGCGGCTTCGGCTAATGTCTTGGTTCCTTCGGCAACAATCTTTGTACTAGTCTCATACTGCTTAGCCACAGCTTCCGGTAGATTGGTCCAACCTTCAGGACCTATAGCTTCTTGCTGTCTGCTAGTTGCCTTAGACATTGGGGCTGCTAATTGTCGCTGAAGCTGGGTTAAATCGGCCTCAACCTGTAGATTTAATTTTGGTAGATTTGAAAGCTGGGCAAGTAATTCTGTACGCACCTTTTCAACACCCAAAAAGTCTGTTGCTTGGGGTGCCTGTTGTGTAATTACCTGCATGATCTCCGTCCATGCCTCTTTCATCTGTTTCAGTCCGGCTGCTTGATCCTTTGGAGTCTTACCCAAACCGCCGAACATTTTCAGGCCTTCCTCATATTTCTTCAAATTATCTGACAGTACATTCCCCTCTTCTTGGGAATTGATTAATTTGGTTCTTGAGGCGGCTACATCTTGCTTAGTTAATTCAGTTTCTTTATCCAGTATCTTGAGTCCATCTTTACTAAGATCGACCTGTTTTTGGCGTATTGCCATTTGCTCTCGTTCAGTAGCAGCGCCAGATGCGGCCTTACCATAATAGGCTTCTGCCCGAGTAAAGTACTCTTCGATGCGAGATAAATCCTCTGGAGTCTTGGCGCGGGATAACTTCATTAAGCCTTCCGAGCGTAGGGCATCACCGCGTGTTAGAAATTGTTGTGCTTGACGTTCTGCGTCCCATCTGGAGGTATTGAGATCAAACTGCTTGTCCTCGGACGCGTTCTTTTGTGTGAGTCGCTTTTCAGATATTGCCAGTAGTTTCTGATTGCCTTCAGTCTCGGCACTTAATAGTTTTTGAATATAGGCTTGATGTGCGGCTAGGACAGCATCAAATCGTTTCTTGGTAACATCGAGTATGGCCTGTTGGGAAGCTTTAACAGCTAAAACTTCCTTATTGTAGAACTTCACCCCTTCTGAGGTGATTTCTAATGCGGCTTTCAAACGATCCTTACCCGCTTTTAGTACAATATCAGTCTGCTTATTATTCTCTTGATTAAAAGTAGCAGTTTGCTGTTTGACAGATTTATCTACTTCATCGAAGTATTTCTTCATATCGTTTGTACTCTTATTGGCCATAGCTTCAATCGCTAGACCAATACCAATTGAGGCCGCAATAATTATAGCTGCAATTGGATTCGCTAATGCTAAGGCAGCAATCCACTTGTAGGTTGCTATTGTAGCGAGACCCATTGCCCCACCATAAGCTTTTACGGCTACAACCAGTCCAAAGAATGCAGCCGCTGCCAGCGTAACTTGTGCAGCGGTACCTGACATAAACTGGACGAAACTCTCTTTGAACTTATTAAAGATCGTAGCTACCGGTAGTACACTTTCACCTAATTGCGTCCACGCATTTGCCAGATCTACCACGGATTTCTTGTATTGGGCACCTGGAGTACTCAGTACCATCTTACTTGCGGCGTCCGCTGTTTTAACTGTCGCGTCTTCCAGTTTCTTGATGGCCGCTTCGGCCGCGTCCGCATTGGGCCCTAACAACCCCATCTCTGCTCGGACTGCTCTGACGTTTGCAGTAAACTTGACCATCTCGTCTGAGGATCCGCCGGTCAATTCCTCTAGTTGTCGCATAACCCCCATCAGTCCACCGAATTTGGCGATGGCCTGTTCGGCATTTTCAACCCCCCATTTTTGGGTCATTACGGCTTTTAAATCCTTGGTCGGCTTAATCAAAGCCGTCATCAAAGCACTCAACTGTGTGATTGCTGTGCTAGCTTTTGTCCCCTGTTGGGTCATAATTGCAACACCACCCATAGCCTCTTCGACGCTGATCCCCATTTGACGCGCAGTAGGTCCGATTCGGCCCAAAACGTCTGCCAAATCTGACGCATCCATGCGGCCAATTTTGATCGCCTCGAAGAACATACCCGAAAGATCTCCAGCCCGAGAGATTTCTAGATCCCACCCCTTTAAGGCTGAAGTAAGTAAATTAACAGAATCCGTTAGAGGTGCCACATTCGCGGCAGATAATTTAGCAGCCTGCTCAAATACATAGAGAGATTCGGATGCAGTACCTACTTGGTTCTGTAAAGTCTGATAGAAGGCAAGAGTAGTCTCACCTAGTGGGCGGGCAAATTCGGAAGAAGTGGCTATGAGGGCGGTGCGTATTTCCCCCAGCGACATAGTGGTGTCGTCAGTGATAGCGGAAATCTGCCCCAGGCGCAGAGAAAACTCACTGGCAGATTGGACACCCTCTTTCATGCCGGTTGACATGTCATTAAGGAGGGAGATGACAGTACGGAAGGCAACAATCTTACCCATTTGAGTAAAGAGGCCACCTATTTTTGATCCTGCACTTTGTCCTTCAGCACCAGCGGAATTAAATGCAGTCTTTAGTTCGTCTACCTTTGATTTGAGACCATTGATAGCTGGTGTACTTCCTGTGAGTGTACCAGCAAATGCCTGGATAACCTGATCTCTTGATAGGTTATTTTTAGCTACATAGTCGGCTAAACCAGTTTGCATCGCAGCAAACTTTTGTGCAAATTGTTTCTCAGGTACCGATGCGGCTGCACTACCCCAGGCGCCAGTTAATTTATTGATCTGCCCCAGGGCGGCTGATGTGTCAAATGTCAAATTAGGTGGCTTCACATTACTGAAGCCAGTTGACATTTTATTTGCCATTGCGTCGATCTTACCTGAGAGGTCGTTTAACGCTTTGTCAAACGCACCACCAGTAGTATTGAATGCTTTTAGAGAGTTTGCAGAATTGGAAACGGCAGTATTCAAACGCTCTAATGCGGATCGCATTGCGTCGATGTTGCTTATAGCATCACCGGTCTCAAACCCTAACCTTTGTACAATCTCTTCAGCCATTATGATACCTGACGTGGTATGAGGGTTATGTATGCCCAAGGTGAGGGCAATCGAATTGTTTTGATGTACGCTTCAAAAGTTGCGTTTGCCGCATTCTGAAAGTCGTATGGACCCGGATGCACTAGCCTTGAAAAAAGATGGGCACCTTCCGGATCCGCGTTCGCGTCGTTATATTCGTTGTAAATAAGATGCCAAAGCGTGGTTGAATACTCGGCAATACAATTTCCACCCCAGGTGGTAATTGTGCCCATACTGTGCTGGGCACCATACTCGGGTCCTAGCATCCCTGGCAATCCACCCCCTCCGCTTAGAGAGAAGGTCATTCCAATCTTACTGGCTAATTTAACAAAGGTGCCATGAGAGGCACCAGACCAAACTGGTATTAAAGTTATGGCGGCTTGAATCCAAAGGCCCACTGCCTCTTTTAGACTCTTTAGCAATTCTGCATTTACTGCTTTTTGATAATTCCCCGAGAGTTTTATCAGTGAATACCGGCAAGTCATTTTCATGGTCAACGTCCCCGAAGGGTGACCGAGGGCTTAATCGCCCCCGGCCAATTTGAAGGCTAACTCAACTTCGTCATGTGCCAAAGTTTGATCGAAACCCAGGAGAAGCGACTGAGTCCATACGTCGCAATCATCCCAGGTATCTTTAACTCCGGGTGGCTTTACTCCGAAACGACTACAGGCTCGCCAGATGTAATACTCTGCGGTTCGGTAGTCTGACCAGAGAATTGAGCGGGTACCGGACGTTGACCAAGTAGAAAAACCTTTCGGGCTTCTTCTAGTTTGTTTTCGTCCAGAGAATTCGCTGCCATGACGCACTGAACAATACGGTTAATTTCAACCGTCGAGAGTCCAGCATTTTTGAAATCCTTGGTGTAATTCAACCAAGTTCGTGGATCATCCAACTTGACGGTCTCCCACTCAATGTCACTCGGCTCAAGAGAGCGGATAACAAGATATGCAATTCGCTTCTCTGTTTGCTGTGCCATTGTTTGCTTGTAGTTGACGTCATCAACTTGAGGAATCCAACCGTCCTTAGTCAACTTCCCTGGCGGCTTGGGTTCGGGACAAATCTTATCAAATTCGTCTAGATCCAAAACTGCCCTAGCACGAATTACCAGCGGTGAATCACCACGTGGCAGTACCAAGATTTCTTCATTTACACCAGATACAACGCGTCCACCAATCTTCATGTTTTTCTCCCTTTGAAAGTAAGTCTGAGTGCCACGAGGGCACTCAGACTAAATTAAAAACCTTAGCTACGGGTAATCGTTGCCTTGGAAGCATTACACTTGCCTGTTACGGAAATGGTCGCGTCCTTGAGGCTGAACTCCAACTTTTCATAGCGGAAGTCAGGAAGGATTGTCGTTTCCGTCTGAGCGGTTCCACAAGGTGGATCGTGCTCAATTTGCAGGTCTACGGCATACGGTTCGCATGCGTCCGAAGACGATGTTACCCACTCGTCGGCAGAATTTTGCTGCTTCAGAGCGTCAACTGGTGTGATCGCTTCACTTGTACCAGTTGTTACGAATTCGTATACGAATTCAAGAGTTACGTCTAGTGGCTTCTCGTCGCCCTCTCGAACTGTATCGAGATCGCCGCGATCAAGCATGTAGTTGTATTCCTTGTTTTCGGTATACTTCAAGTTTCCTTCGCCAATCTTAATATCAATACGATTGGATTGGAATGTGATTGCAGCTCCGTTGGCCGGGGCATTCGCTGTCCAGGCGGGCGTAAATACAATGTTTGTCGTTGGGCTAGTACTCACACCATTCACGTCCGCAGGTGTGCGGGCTGTGACTGTATGGACTGTCGTGTGATTCGCTGTGTTGACAGTGAACCTCGCTCCAATCGGTACTAGATCTGCGTCAACCGTATTAAGATTGACTGTGTTAATGTCTACGTTGGTGTCGTTCACCCCCGGCGTATCATTAACTAAGGCGGTTCCTGAGAGACCGTCAAGTACACGAATGGTGGCATCCCGCAATTCGATCCGAGCCATGATTATTTTCCTTTTGCAAAAGAGACTCTTCTATAAAAACTGATAACCGGATGGCCATTCACCGGTTTTCTTCCACTGATTAAACCTATACACTAATGTTGACGGGGTTACTCCCGTCGCCTTTGCCGCAGAGGTTATACTTTTGTATTCAATACCCTGTACTAAGACTTGTTTGGCCTTAGTTCTACCGGTTGGTTGTTTACCTGTTTTATTCGTGTAATTGAATCGCCATCGAAGTGTGTTGTAATTCAAATTCTCTGCGATAGCGGCTTCTTTAATACTTGAATACTTAGTACCATTGACTATGATTTCTCTGGCTCGGTAACATTCCCCCAGTTTTGGCATTACTCTATTCTTTAATTTCTGTATTGTTTCAAAGGTATGTTTTCTTCCGGAACTATTTTTTGCACGCCGCTGAGAGTCATAAATTTTATATGTACATTTAGAACCATTTAGACGAACATGTCTACGTAAGGTTTCGGGATTAACCCCTAAATCCTCGGCAGCCGCTTTTATACATCCGTACTTTTTTCCATTTATGACAACCGCTATTGCTCGTGGATTTTTCTCGCCCGGCATTTGGCATAGAAAATCTCCGCCTTCCAGAATATTGTACCCACCTGGACGGATTGTTCCGAGGGTTGAAATCAAATGCCTCTCGATTTCTTTAATACGTTCAATGTCACCCTCGCTAATTAAATTAAATCTAAATTGTTCTCGGCCATATTTTCGTATGGCCCTTGCGATTATTGATTGATTATTTGGATTACAGTGTGTCGTCCAACGTTGTTTTAGACTTCTAGTAATTCCAATATATTTTTTGCTATTTTTAGTGTTTGTAATCATGTAGCAGAAAATGGTGACATTTTTATTCATACAAGTGGCAATATTCATACTACCACTACAGTGCAATTACTGTGCCACTTACAGATAAACCACAAAATGGCCGTCGATCATACCTTGTCGCAACCTTTCCGACTTGCCAAGTTGCCCGAAGTACAGTGTTCTATTGGGATCAATCTTGCCTACAAGCGGGCGAAGGCAAGCAACATACGACGAATCATCACCAGTTTCACCACCATATTTGTAGATGTTGATCGGACCATTCATAGAATGTGCTAATTTACCACACCAAGTTTGAAGTTTAAAGGCATTATTCTGGTCCATAAGTTCAGTCACAAGGACGTTCACGTCAACCAGCAATCTCCAATAATCCTTGCTAAGTTCGGTCATATATGGACCGGTTATTCTTAACTCTGCATGATCGCACTGAAGCATCGAAGACTCACGCTCGTCAATACCGTCTACCAGTAATGGCAGCGGCATTGCAATACACTCGTCACTAAAGTACTTAGTGACTGAAGCCATTACCCATCTTGACCAGTTTTCATTAAGCATTGTCAAGACTTTCTGTGAAATTCAATACTGTTGTGGCAGAGGCGGACTTAGCTATCGCTGGTCCTATAATCATCTTGCCTGTAATATGCCAACCAGTATGTTGTTCCAATTGTTCAATATTCTTTATGTCATACCGTTTATCGTCATAAACGATCCAGGAGTCTTGTTCAATAACGTATCCAGAGGCTAGATCCCTGGCGTCAATAACAAACTCCCTTGTCCCACTTTCAAAAGAACCACCGTATGCAAACGTCTTATTTGCAGAAATTTGCGATACGGCTTGTATAACTTCACGCTGTAATCTTACTGGTAGTACAATACATCGTGGGATACTGGTTGATACTGAAGTGGATGTTTTGGCACCTGTAGTATAATTTGTCGCAGCATCCACTAGTTTGTAGAGTGTAACGGTGCTACCAAAAGCACGCTTCAATACGTACAAAGCTTGTCGTATGCGTCTATTCAAATTATAGTTGGTGACATTACTCATCGTAGACCTTCTGGTTTATCACAATCCTGCCCGACAATTCTCGGACAAACTCGCACTAGATGTTCAAGAACCCTGCCAATCCATTTAATGCACTCGGAACTTTGTGCCAGGGCTGTAGTAGCTCTATCCACCAGTTTCTCAAGTGTTTCGCGTTGGTATTTCTCCAAAGTCTCGACTCTTAAAGAGAGTTGGCCCTCTCGTTTCCAGTCTCGCCAAATGAAGAAAATTATAAGACCAATGGCCGGACCAAATGATTCTATAACTTTAAATAGTTCTAGTCCCATATTTGCATCCTTTCGCGATCAAAAGCACCCCTGGGGATCCTACGATCCCCAGGGAATTAACATTCGACCTTAGCCGAGAAGAACACAACCGAGGTTGGCGTCCAACAGAGCAACACCAGCCAAGAGATCCATCGTGACGATGGTACCCTGTGTGGTGATGTCGTACTGCATGGTCACCCGCATAGCCACGTCGTTGTAATTAGCAACGCCGGACTGAACACCACCAGCACGTGGCAAGGCCAAGGGCCGTGTCACAAGGGCTAGAGCGTCCCGGTGGAATGCGAAGTTGAAGGACCCGTAAGGACCTGGGAACGCATTCTCGTTGTCCACGATTGCCTTAGCAAGTGGACGATCAAGCCACACAATCGTCTGGCTGGCATTCGAGGGATTCGCGTAAGCCTCAACGATAGTGTAAACATGACGAGTTGAAGCAGTCTCACCAAAGGCGAGCAACTGACCAACTTGTGGGACCTTCGTGGCGGTGTAACCGTCAAGAGTGATACCCTTTGAATAACCAGCCGCATGAGCACCGTCAGCGTCACAGTGCTTGTACACTGTAATCGCGTCGGCATTCGCTACGCCATACTTTAGAGCGGCGTCCAACACCAATGTGATGGTATCGGCAGTCGTCTTGATGTAGCGGGGTTGAGCGTCACCGGCGATGGTGACATAATCACCATTAACGGCATTGGTCAAAGCTGCGGCGGCAACCACGGTGGCAACACCAGCTAGAACAGCACCGTTGGCCGTACCAGAAATGACGTCAGCGTCAGCGGAAATACCTGGCTGATTCTGATCCATGTAGGTATCAAAACCGAGAACGCGACCGAGGGCTGCTTCTTGCAAAGCGAGTCCACCGTCACCACGCTCATTGGCCTTGAGGAACATATCAGTGTTCAACATGGCTGTTTCAGCCGAAGGCGCCAACACGCATCGGCGACCTTGTGGGTACGCTAGATTCTTGTTGAGCTTCTCACGAGCCTCAAGCAGATAGGTCTTACCGGTTGTGCTGGATAGTCCACCTAGCTTACCAACCGAGTTGGTTAGATAGCGATGGAACTGACCGCAGAGAACGCGATCAATGGTCCGAGCGACGGTCTGCATGGCTGGTTGAATATAAGCCTGTTGCAGATCCTGGAAGGACTTGCTGGCTTCACCGTCCTTGATTGTGAAACTGACGTAGATATGCTGATCCAATGGCACCGAGACGTTGGTCGCGGATGCGTCTTGTAGATCGATGCTATCAGCGTCAACCTTTCGGCGAGTGCTGAATCCACCGGGTCGGCGGGTATTAACCACGTCACCGAAATTAGCGACTTCCATCGAGAAATCTCGGTGGACGAGAGCCGCCATGACCATATTCTCTTCGAGAATGGCCAGACCTTCACGAGCCCAAACCTCTGGAACGAACGCGTCATTGTCGTTCTCGAAACACATTACGAACGCTTGCAATAGATACTTATCCATTACTAAAACTCCTTGTTAGACTTGTTTACAAAACTTTAGACCCCAATTTTATTTCCGATAATTGGGTAATTCGGTCTCAAACTCCCAACATTTTGTTGCACACTGGTTGGTCAGTATCCTTGCAACTAAACTAACCCGGTTTAAACCGGTAATATGATTAACGTGGCTTCCTATTGAGACCCAGAACTTCTGGTTTCTCTTTACGGAGCCGCATGTATTCGGCCGTAGAGATCTTTGAGGGATCAATTTTGCCGGGGGCATTTGTATTCGGGGCAGTTCCGCCACCGATACCGGAGACGACGTTGGTCTTAAATAGGTTACCATACACATCTTGTAGTTCCTTCATACGCTTAACAGCGTCTGTCGGGGCTCGGCGTGTAACTTGATGAGCACCTGTTTCACCGTTGATGTCGTCCAAGTCAACGATTACTTCGTAGGCTCCAGTACCCCTACCCTGATCGTCAGTCTTTTCAGTGACCTTTGTCATCGGGCGTAGCAGTGAAATCATCTGCGAAGGATTATAAGCATCGTATTGAACGGCTGCGTCTTGGAGAGTTCGGTCAACCAAGGTTTGCTTGAATTGATTTTCCCAGCGAACGGCCTGCTCTTTCCATGAATTAGCTTCCTTGGAGAGAGTCTCTTCGATCTTTTTCTTTTCGTTAAGCAATGTCTCTTCTTTTGTCAGGTATGTCTTTTGGACGTCTTCCAACTTCAACTCAAGCTGTGCCCGAGCTTCTTTTGTAAGATTCTGATTTTCCAGTGCGTCCTTATAGGCAGTTTCCAGTTGCTGATACTTATCAGTCAATTTTCGACGATCTGCCGCAACAATGGCGTTGACCTGATCCTGTGTGAAAGCTTCTGTCTTCTTGGCCTTTAGAGCCGCCTCAGCGTCAGCAGCAGCAGCCGCAGCAGCAGCAGCGTCAGCAGCAGCAACAATAGCGGCGTCGTCGCCGTCACACATAACAACTGAAACTTGTAGTAAATACTTCATTCTATTCTCCTAAAATCCCCTGCATTTTCGTACAGGCCATCCGCAGGTCTTGATGGTCAGTATCCCCGGCTGTGAGGCCCAGGTTGTTAATTTACTCTCACAGTAGTAACTGCACGTCCGTCGCGTAGAAATGGCTTTAAGATTCTCCAAGCCATAGCACTCGGCACACCATGTAGTAAGTGTTCAATAGGTTGCTGGTCTCTATTATACGTGGTTTTTACTCCACCATAATTCTGACCAGTAGTACCCAAATTCTCTAATTCAATATCCGGATCAACGCCATCGAGTAATGCTAGGGCGATCTCAAAACACGCGGTTTCAATATCCTCTGGTGTTACTGTATCGGCGTCACGTGGGAATTCTAATGCCTGTGTGATTTCGGCGGCTCTACGCTCTGCCTGCGTAACGTCGTCATATTCCTCGGCAGCTTCTAGAACTAGATAAACTGAATTCTTATAGCCCTTGTAATTGAGTCGATCAATAATCCTAGTGGCCGTATACATGGCCTTTGTTTGATTTACAGTAGACTCATTATCCCAAGCGTCCGTATGTAAGCGGGTGAGAAAGTAGGCGTTTGCTTTAACTAAAGATCCATACATACTAGCCATTATCGTCATTCTCCTTGCCGGGTCCGCGTTTTGGTTTCCCGATCTTTTCGTCCTTAGCTTCGTCCGGATCAACTGCTAGATCTGGGAGACCCCTAGCTGCGGGATTTGCTTCGGCAGCCCCGCCGCCCTTACTCTGTGAAATTGCTATACGGGTTAGTCGCTCAATCTGGTCAACTTCAGCCTTCTTAGCTTCATTCCTATTAAATCCCAAGGCAAGACATGCCGTTTCATTACTACAAGTACCCTGCTCCTTGGCTCTCAAGATTACATCTGGATCACTTGTTGTGTAGGGTACGGTATCAATTTCCTGAATGATTTCATTCATGGTCTCCACTGAAACTTTCCCGGCCAAAAGTGAAGCTACAATACATTTAGACAATTCTCGCTTCACCTTTGGACCGGGGACCGAATAAATAAGATCGTTTAATTTCTTGGCCTCATCTAACCTTGTGAGATCAGATTTAAGACTATAACGATCTGGATATTTAATAACCGGTATTTTGCGGCGAAGTGGGTTGCGTTCTTCATACGCACTCCAATGGTCAGCGATGCGTCTCTCACCATTTTCGAGAATCATCCCGATAAAGGAGAGTCCAGCCTCTAGCCCTTGATTATCCATATCCTTGGACTCAGCAGAAATGGCTTTTCCAACTTTATTGGCCACTGCTAAGTTCACTAGTTTACGGATATCATCTTCTAATTTTTCTTGTAACTTGATTGAGACTTCGAGTGGTTCTGGCGACGGATTAATAAAATTAGGCCGATCCGCTCGAAGATCATAATAAATTCCCTGCGAAGTACCCATCTGACGTTCGTTATCTGATCCTGGTTGTCCACCAGAAGACGCAGTACCGTCAGAACTCGTTGCGTGCTTTAAATGGTCACCAACGGCTCGTAGATCTCTTTGTTCTGTGTAGAAAGGAAGATTAGCTTTCAAGGCATACGCAACATCGCTAGAACCTAAATTCAGGAGTGCGATTTGATGCTTGCACACGTCTTTTAATGCGCTATCACCGATGTCGAGCATTGTGAATGGGATACGATCCAGATCTAATTTAATTGGATCAACTGCACCCATTTCAATACCATCTGGTGTAATGGGTTTTCCCTGCTCATTGAAAAACTGTACTTTTACCTTGCCATCAATTGGGCATAAAAAGACAAATCTATACCGCTCATAACTACCACACGGGAGTTCAACGGGCAACTGTGAACTGTAGTCTCGTAAATCCCCAAAGTCAACAACACGATCTCGTAATAAAACGGCTTGAAATTCAGATGCTTGATCTGGACGGCTCGTGGTCCACGATAAAATATCCTCGACTGGATACATGTATAGATATGGTCGGGCACCTCTGGTATCAGCTAGTGTTGTTGCTTGGATGGTGGGCATATCAATGTAAACACCCACTCTACCCATTACAAGTAATTCGGTCAAAGCCGTATAGCCCATAAAGGCGGTCATGTTGGATCCTCGGAGATCAACACCCCCCTCTAAACCTTCTGAAGCTTTTTGATATGACTCGCTACCATCTTTACGAAGAACATCCCGCATGCGTTGAAAAATTGAATTACGGATATCATTGACAGCCGCTTTAGCGAAGGCTGCACAGGGTGTTAATGCTCTACGGGCATTAAAATCAGTGTTACTCTCTCTAGTGCTGAATTTCTGTAAATATGCATAGGTGAAGTCATCTCCGCCATTATACGTAGACCGCCACATGTCCCAAAAATTCATATCACGGTAATATGATGGATGTCGATAATCAACAACTGACCTAGCGGGGTATGCCATTACTTATTCACCTTTTATAGGAATGCCTTAACCGGCTGATTGTTCACATAACTGCACGCTAATGGCAATGCAATCTCTGCGTAATTCAAGGCGTGTGCAAAGTGGTCCGCCCCGGTATCTGTGTAGCTCGCGACGTAATTATTATTAGAATCTTTTTCATAGACTCTTACAGGGGATTTAATATGGTCGCGAAACATAACACTAATATCTTGTGGTAACAGTATCCGTTTGTCGTGGAAGCGACCTAATGATGCGTCCATCCAACTTGTACGGTCAACCGTAGCTGTTGGTGTACCCAATTCATCCTCAGCGATTGTTATCTCTTTACCTGTTCTACCTGCTCGATAATTACAGAGAGTAACATAGCCGGGAAATCGCCGTGCAAATCGTCGGGCATCTGTAGTATACGGAGCGGCGTCAATAACACACGCAAGAACCTGCCATTCACGCATCAGGTGGTCAAATCGCTCAAACTCTGACGATAGTAAAGTTCCTTCCCATAATAGTTTACCAGTTGCGGCGACGTTAATGTCTCTACCCATTGACTCGATAAACCACTCCATAATAACAATATGACAGGTCTTCCCAACGTCGATTCCCATTGTTATTAATCTTCCACTGGTGGTAGGCTGGGCGTCTCCCTTGAGATGCCCCCTCTTGCAGGAGTCGATTAATTCATCCGTAATTTTCGCACCGTCACCGATATATGGAAGTCCGAGTTTTGAATTAAAGAACTCGGTAGCCGCCGCCTCGTCACCAAGGCCCTGAAAATGTTTTACAACTAATTCACCCGCCGTTACAGTATATGAGTACAACTGATTTAAATGAAAACTGCGATGTGCTTTATTGCAATCGTTTGACATTGGAACCCAAATACTATTGGCTAGAAATTCAGGTTTTTCTTGTTGTTCTATCCGGCCATTGCACTCTTTACATTTTAGATAGGATTCCAGGCAGCGTGGATCAGTCACCGATTCGCCAATAATTTCCACGCAATCAGGCCAGATAAATTCGGTCTGTCGTCCGCATCTGGGGCACTTAAATATGTAGTGCTCTTGTGTACCCTGTTGGTACAGCTTATGAATTCCTTTATTTGGTATCTTTGGGGTGGAGAGTGCCCAAACATTCTTCTCTCGTTGACCACTTAGCCGCTCAAGAGCCAGCCAAATTTGATCCTGATCCATTTCATCGAGTTCGTCTAGAATCAAAGTCGATACTGGTATAGACTTCAAATTACTATCGCCTCGACTACCACGTATATAAAGATTTACCCCACCGGCCTGCTTTAAACTTATTGTGTTTGTATCCGTGAAGATTGACTTCAGATATGGGCTATTTAATAGGGCCGATTTGAATCTCGATTTGGAAAAATCCGCCGCATTGATCGCCGTCGGTAAAACATACAGTACGTCGCGTTTAAGCACGTCGATTGTATAGAAGGCTCTATTAATCGCCACCTCTGTGATTCCCAATTGAGCACCCTTCATCGTCGAATTAAAGGGAGCTACGGAGTCACTAATCTCTCGGGCCCAAGGATGATACTTATAGGAGTACGGCCCAGGGAATGGTTCCCCCATTACACGTCGATAAACGGACCATCTTGAACACGAAGTTAGTGTCCGACTTTTGAGGCCAGTTGCTAGTGCTTCTTTAAATGTGTTTGATAGGTCATTCATTAGTTTAAGAGCCGATTAATTCACAGATTCGCATTGATTTATCATGGGCGACCACCTGCTCGGCTCGTTAAAATTGGTTTTCGTCTACCATCAAAAATAGTGGCAGCAGACTTAAAATTAATTTCAGAATAGTCATCCAATTTTCTTTTATCCATTTCCAAATTTCAGGCCATCCTCGTTTTCGGGCGTGGGCCTCAACTTCCGACATAAGATTGATTTTTTCACCTAGATCGTTGTGTCTTCGTGGGTGCGTATACGCATTGAGTAGGATGTCATAATCCTTCTTTGATAGCGTCCCAGCTTTGTAACTCTCATTCAATCGTCGGATATAAATTGCTCTAAATGGCATACTTCACCAAATCCTGTAATCGGAATCTTTCTTTAATTGGGATCTCAAATCGTCTATTGAAGTCAGGCCAACAAAGCGTTTGACTTCTTTTGAGTCTTGCACTACCACGATGGTAGGTAGTGCGGTAATGTTATACTCGGATGCTAGTTTATTCTTGTCAGCGTCAACAATTTGTATTTTAAATCCCTCGTCTATTAATTTTTCGATTACTGGCCGCATTCTTTTGCATGCAGAGCACCATGACGCTGTGAAATAAAATACTTTCATTTGAATATTCGGCGAAAAAAATCTCGGATAGGTCGTCTTGGTACTAGATCATAGTCGGGAGTAGATGGTTTGGTCGGCTCGATTATTGGTTTTACTTCGGTCTTCTTTAGTGTGTCAACAATAATACTGGATAGCTCACCAATTTTAGTTGACCACTGGATTGGCTTTTTTAGGAATAAAGCTAGCAACAGTGATCTAAGCCAAACAACTAATCGTCTCCAAAGTATTACCATATACTATAGTCACTTTTTGGATAACCGGCGTATGAACTAATTGCGATGCTGTCCCCAGCTTTACAAATTCTATCTATGACACTGGCATCCGCCCAAAAACTACCGGCAGGTTGATTGAGTTTTGTTCCACCCTGTATGAAATCACCCCATGAATTTTGGATGCATCCACCGGGTCGGTCGCAAGCTTCATCAATACCTGTCAGTAACATTGCATGGTTCCATTGTACTAAACTAGGTGCGAGATACCCATTCTTATCGCGTCCCCGTTTGGTACTAAATCCTTGTGTACTACAAAGTATAACAGGATAACCATTATAAATACAATCTCTCGCCTCTTCCCACGAATTCACTAAGGCACACCAGCCAACTGGATGCATGCGACATAATGATTCCAGTTCTACTGGAACACCATTGTATCCTAGTGAGCGAGCGACACCTCCACTATAGTGAGTAAAGTCATGTCCCAGATATTTTTGGCGAAGTAGAACGCCATATTTTTTGATAAATTCTGCGGCCCAGTAACCCTCAGCACCGTCTCCACGCAAGGATCGATTATACAGTGCTTTACCAATTTCAATCCTAGATCCACCATAGATGACTTCGGTTGCTGCTTCAGCGACCCAGCGTTGTGGCGAACCTCTCTTTACAATCTGAGTGGCTGTTAAAATATCCACTCCTAAACCGTAGGCATGTGAAACGCAATCACCGATAGCCTGATTATGTGGCTGTAGTGGCTTGCCCGTTACCTTCTCAAGGAATGGCCAAAGTAAAGCCTGCTTTCCAGCGCCTGTACCACGGATTTCGGCATCCAGTTGATTCATAAATGGACGCGGACTATTCTTTATGAACATACGTCGGCCAGCTTCGCTGCGAATCCAGCCACCATAGATGGTTTGATCCTCGGACGCCAGTTGCATAAAACCCGAAGAACTAGGTTCCATGCCTAGGGTTTTTCCAACGAATAACCCTAGACCAGCTAATGTAGACAGTTTTATAAACTCTCTTCGGTCCATGCTAGTCTCACTTTGCTACGATAGTCAATCCAGTTGCAATTTGTACCCAAAGGGCAGAATGCTGTTCTGCGGTTACAAGTAAGCCAGCTTCAGCCTGTGTCTTCATTTCCTTCTGTAGCGAAGTTAAGAATGGGACCCAGGTTGTTAGACTATTTCCAAGTGCCGCTCGATTTGCAGTTGCCTGTGCTTCAATTATCTGCTCGGCCGTGGTTAGTTGACCGTCTGTAATTTGCTTGGCAATCCCAGTGAAACTGGCAGCAAGTTTTGCTGATTCAGCTTTTTTATTTGGAGAATTAACCAGCTTACTGAGTTCGACCACCTTACCTGCAATACCGGTAGCAGGATTTACTGGGCCGGGGGTGGGAGTTTCGCCACCGTCGCCGACCTTAACAATATGTGTCTTGACATCTACGTCATTATCATTGGCACAGGCCACAATGAATGTAAAATCACCCGCTGTAGTTGAGGAGAACACTGCTCGGCGGCCGTCGTCATATACTTCAAAGTTTGTTGTTGGTGGTAATACCTTCCACTTAAAGGTCTTACCGGCTGACTTAGTGACGTCGAATCTAGCCAATTGTCCAATCTTAATTTCGGTCGGACCTTCGATTACAACCTCGGCCTTTGCATTCACAACAGGACCGGGGGTTAGATTGTCGTAGGCACTCGGATTTGCACGGTGCGATACAAATTTTTCATAAACAGTAAAGCCACTAAAAGCTAATATAACAGCCAGTACAGTAGCAGACACCCACGGACTTACATTCTTCATTTTCTCTCCCTTAAATCTTCGGATACTTGTTTTTAATCATAGTAATCGAGTCAACCCAACTGGTAGTTTTATTGGCGGCGTCCCGGTACATCATATCCAATTGATCCTGTACAGAAGGATATTCCAGGCTTCGCTTGTCTCTGTATGCAAGTTTCTTCTCTTCTTCAGTACGTGGATCAAGTTGCCGATCCATTCCCATCTTGAATGATCCATTGTATGAAACTATCTCACAATCTGGATACATTTTCTGCGTGATTCTTTGCTCGTCAGCGTGAGTAGCAACAACATATCCGTTTTTGATTATTAGTTTCATTATTGTGCGATAACTGCGTAATTGTTTCCTTCGGTATTGACTAGGGGGGAATACGCTGTGGTATTTCCGGTTGAAGTAGCCGCTCCAGCCCTCATGGTTCCATTGTCAACAGCATAGAATCCATTCCCGTTTCCAGTTGCAATCGCTCCATAGGCGTCTACTGTACCACCCCATGCTGAAAAACCAGCGTGCGTACAGCCAGTCGCAATAGCGTACTGGCATATGATGGTATTTCCATAGCTTGATTGTGCGCCAATTGCGAAATCTGACATGTAAACTACTGAAAATCCGAGAAAATTCCCATCGAATGTCAATAATGCATACGCTGCGCCTGCTAGTCCTAGATACAATCCAAGGCTGATTGACCCACTAGACACTAAGCAATACGACGAAGTGCTTGCCCACCCTCCTCCACCACCGGCTATCACCAATGAAGCTATACTACCGAGTTTAGATGTGACAGTGATTCCAGCATTTCCATTTATATTAAGTATGGTCTTAACTACTATGACGGTAGCCGCAACTGCACCACTCGGTGGTGTTGCGTTCAGATGCTTGCTCGTTATCGTTATTCTGCTATTTCCAGAGTCAACATTTGTGACTTTATGGCAGCCACAAATGTAAGTCGGAAGAGTTCCACCGGAGGCGGCGGAGATCAAAACGTAGTCATTAGCGGCAATGTTTGTCACGTTATTCAGGTTTATAATAACAGACCAAGCTGCCGACCCACCTGAACTACTCTGAACGCTACTCATTGTCTTAGCGTAGGTATTCGTTCCTTTAATCGTTAATAGCACCCCTTGTGGATGATTGACAGTCACTGCGGCCTGCGTATGCGTTCCATCCCCAAATTGAATAGTGACTGTGCCCGCTAGCCACTTATCTGCTAGATAACTCAGTGCTTTACCGAGAGTCAACCACGGAGTACCCGACGAGCCGTCGCCGGTAGTGTCACTTCCGGTTGTTGCGATATAGAATATGCTGCTTGCTGCTACTACGCGAAGCGCAGGTAGACCGCCTATACTAAGAGCATTAGTTCCATCGAATGTTAGATTAGCTGAATCCTTCAACGTAGTAGCCGTCGCCCCTAGCGTGACTCTATCTGCCGTCAGACCCTTAACACTACCGCCGCCAGTGAGCGCCGTATGGTCAGCAGAGTTCAAATGGTAGAATTGATTAAGTCCGTCACCGCCCTGAAGTCCACTCAATGAATTATGAAGAATAGAAATTGCTGAAGCAGAAGTGAAAATAGCGGGAACGTTAATCCTGGTTGGCGTTGCAGCGAGGGTACATTGTCCTTGAGATGTTGCAGTCTCGGTTGACCACGTAAGACGATATGCGATATTGAATTCAGAACAAATGAATCCGTTGAACGTGTACAGATCCGGCATACTTGTCTGCGCGTCGTTAAGTGTCGTGTACACATTCCTTCCTGGAATGATAAAGTGCCTCGCAACTCCACCGATATTGGAAAAGCACAAGAATGTATTTACGAATCTCTTGTTTCCACCAGATCCACCAGTAAGATCCGTCATAGTTCCAGCGTTGTCGTACTGAATCCAGTTGTTCGTATTGCCTACGTTGTACACGAAGGGCATATTCGACATCTTCCACTTCCATGTGGATGCAGCAGTACGATACAAACAAAGATAGTTTGCATCGGTTCCATTTGGCTGTGCGAGTTCAGCTATTGCTTCGATCAAGTCTTCATCAATCAATGTTGAGTCAGCAATCTTGAATGTCTTGTTCGCATTAACGTCAGACCCGACAGTCATGCCAGTCAACGCGCCCACCGTCTTCATCACCGTACCAGTCGTGAAGTGTTCTGTGTGGTGATTTCGTCTGTCGATAAGACAAGTATGCCTCTCGTCTGCTAGGAAATACTTCGGCGTCTGCGTCGAATCCCAATAGAGAGTAGCAACTGGGATCTTCTCGTCAATGAGATCCCACGCTGACGTTGAAGACAGTAGTTCGCCATCAGTTGAGTCGATGTAGATATAATACAACTTTCCATCGACCATCGGTGCAGCAACTGTTTTCGTCTTGGAACCTGTAATCGTGTATCTTACGCCAGCGCGGTAATACTCCCATGTAGCCGCAACCGTCCCGAGCGTAAATAGATCGGTTCCATCGAACGCTATGGTCGTATTCAATCTGGCAATATCAAGAAAACCGCAACGGTTAATATCGACCCAAGCTGGATCATATATCGTATCTGGAGTCTGTATCTGCCGAACTTTTCCATTAGTCAGTACGAGTGGTTTCTTGATAGCCATAATAATCCTAAAGCAATATGGGTGGAGCTATTCCAATGAGTAATTTTGTCGTACTGATTGCCAATCCAACGCGCACGACGTACTGGCCAACTGTCGTTGGTGCCGTCGCTGTGATTTTTCCAACCGTCGCTGGATCAAGATAGTACACGACACCGTACGCTAATCCTCCAGAAGTTCCAGCAACAGCGTCCCACTGAGCGGTGGTAGCCGTCATAACGCCCGATGTCTGGATATAGCCAGTTCCAGTAGTCACGATTGTGGCTTGAGCTAGACCGATCAGTTCAACCGTCCCCTCGGCGTCAGCCTTACCCTTCTTGACGGTATCGGCAGCCGAAGAGTAGACGGGGGTTCCGATTATGATGCCGTTAGCCTCACCGCTGGTCTGCGTGACGAATCCACCATCAGGACCACTAGGACCACTAGGACCACTAGGACCGCTAGGGCCAGTTGGGCCGCTAGGGCCAGTTGGGCCTGTCGCACCATCTGGACCTGAAGGACCACTAGGGCCTGTCGCACCACTGGGACCGCTGGGGCCAGTTGGGCCTGTCGCACCCTCTGGACCACTGGGGCCAGTTGGGCCTGTCGCACCCTCTGGACCTGAAGGACCACTAGGACCTGTCGCACCATCTGGACCTGAAGGACCACTAGGGCCTGTCGCACCACTGGGACCGCTGGGGCCAGTTGGACCTGAAGGACCACTGGGACCTGAAGGACCACTGGGGCCTGTCGCACCCTCTGGACCTGAAGGACCACTGGGGCCTGTCGCACCACTGGGACCACTGGGGCCTGTCGCACCACTGGGACCG
>Ga0315295_10000077_pt1 | contig 81062 bp, 68 predicted proteins | sample YL17G14_0_MG_FD_204453 | JGI IMG/M metagenome (GOLD analysis project Ga0315295, IMG submission 204453) | Sediment microbial communities from Yellowstone Lake, YNP, Wyoming, USA - YL17G14_0 | ecosystem: Environmental > Aquatic > Freshwater > Lake > Sediment | place: USA: Wyoming | collected... | reverse complement strand
AGATAATTGCCCTTAAAGTTGCCCTCGAATTGCCCTCAAAATACATCACGAGATAGTAAGAAATCATGCGAGAATAGTAAATCAACAAGAGAATTTAAATCTTTGCCTTTATTGGAATTAAGCTGTAAAATAAGCTTTATAAGGATATTACAAAGAGAGGGCAAATCGAACCCCGCCCTCTCCGTTTGCGATTTCAAGAGCGCACCCCCCATCAGGACCATTTCAAATTTTTTTCACATTTTTTGCAAAAATTGCAAAAAAGGCATCCACATTCATCGGTTCTCAATCGCCTTATAAGCAGACAGGCATTGAATGCCAATGCCTGATAAGCGTTTCTTTTATACGAAAGTCGTTTTTTTAACCCAGTAAATGTGAAGGAGTTCATTATGAAGACAAGAAATTTTGTGTTAGGGATTTGCTGCCTGCTGTTTCTGGGCGGCGTCACTATGGCGGACAGACAACTGGGAAGGGCCGAGATTCTGCAGATTTTCGACCAATTGACAAGGCGGCCGATGAAAACATGGGTGTCTGCCGGTACCATCGAGGCTGCACACGAGCAGTATGGAGCGCCAAAGACAACCAACCAGGCGGAAATCAACAATGAAATCGCCCAGGCAGTTCAGGCGTATCTGAACAACCCCAAGAAGCGGGAATTGACCGAAAAGCTTCAAAAAATGAGGCTTGACGCGATACCGTTCAACGTTCGTTACAGGCTGTCCAACCAGCATACAATGAATTCAACGGTTGTGGTGAAATTCGACGGGAACAGATTCTCGTGGGACATCACGGTCAAGTCGCGGACGGACTCTCTAAAGCCGGGCCCAAGTCTGGCAGGCAATTTCATGACGGAGCAATTTGATCTGTCCTGGAATGCCCGGCGCACCTTCACCTGGGATGGGCAGAAGTACACGATCTACTCTCGGAGCGGCAATTATGCCGTGGTGGATGCGGCCGGCTCGTTTCCACATGCGGTCAACGGCCCATTGACCGCCGGAGTGGTTCCCTGGGGATATGGGCGTTACACATACAAGAGCCTTGCCGCCGCCGGATCCTCGGCCATCGAGAAAAATGTCAGCGGTCAAACGCAGATACACCTGACAGTGAACTACTCCGACGGCACTGAGATGCTCTTTGTCCTGGACCCCAAAAAGGACTATGCGCTTATTTCTCATCTGAAAAAAGGCCTCGATACGACCGTCTCAGTGCAGTATGGGAGCCACCAGATGGTCTCGGGCCGATGGGTCCCTACGGCTATTTCCATCGAAAAAAACGACGCCTTGAACAACAGGCTCCTGGGGTACGACGTCTGGAACTTCACGACGGTCAGCAGCAATACGCCTGCCTTCGAGAGTTTCAACGCCGCATACGAACCCGATACGCTGATCGAGCATCACTCCCACGTTACCGCTGCGCCTTCAATCTATCGCTCGTCGCAGGTCATCGACACGGAGTTGCTGTTGGCCGAGCGATTGATGTTCGCCGCATCCGAAGGCGCCCAGGCCCAGAACTGTGCGACCGCGGCACTGAAGTACGTTGCTTCCAGGTTAGGCAAGGACGTTGCCGACCAGCAGCTCGCTCAACTGGTGGACAGAGCGGATAACGGCACGAGCCTTTATGAAATGAAGAATTTTGCGCTGCGTGCGGGCCTCTATTGCCGTGCCGTCCGGACGGATATTGCGACCCTCAGAAATTTGAGCGGCTGCCAGGCCATCCTTCATATTCCGAGCAAGGACCACTTTGTCGCGCTCGGCGATATCGACGATCAGTATGTGTGGAGCATCGACTTGGCGAATAACAAGTTCTGCTATCGCTCGGATGTCAACTTCTTTGATATGGACTGGACCGGGGGTGTTGCCCTGTTGATTTCGGACAGTCCCATCACGGGCGCATTGAGCGATATCAGCGAGGCCGAGCTTCGAACGATAACCGGACGGTCCGGCTATACGTGCACCGAACTCCTGCAGGAATCCGATGTGATATTCTGCACGGTGGTCGGCGGAGAGTGCTGGGGTTACTACGTGTACTATCCCACGCGATACGGCTGTGAGTCCGCTTCGAGCGGCATGTGTATCGAGGACACATTTCTCATGAACGCTGAGACCGCTTGTACCCCAGACCCCTACGATCTCTCGGACTGCGAGTATGGAGAATGGACCTTCTACTATATGCGAGCCTGTTCTTAGCGAGGTGACCGAAGAAAGAAGGAAAGGCAGGTGAGAATTATAGACCACCTGCCTTTTTTTCATGCCCGGTCCAAGACCCTTTCGATCCGGGTTGACTGCCTGGAAGGGCCATCATAAAATATGGGATTATGAAACGGTCCTGTTTTACGCTTGTCGAGCTGCTCGTGGTCATCGCTATCATTACTCTTCTCGTGGCTCTGTCGATCGGCGTGTTACACGGTTCGAAGCAGCGGACCAAATCGCTCCTGTGCATGTCGCGTATCAGGCAATTGGCGGTTGGTCTGACCATGTATGAAGAGGACAACCAAACGTTCCCTTACGGTTTTCGTGATGAATTTGTGCCCCCTCCCGGAGGATATCCCGGCAGTCCCGCCTATGATAGGCTAGGATGGTGGTGGTTCAACTCGATGCAAGGATACGGTGACACAAATGGGGCGGTATTCTGCTGCCCCTCGAAATCGCTGAGCCCCCCCAGGCTCGAGAGATGTATCCTTTATGGGAACTACGGCGTGAACCGCTCAATATGCAGAAGGCCTAACGGTGCTCAGAGCCGTAGCGAGGAATTTGACGGAACACCTTTGGCCGGCGGCGACGTACCACAACCCAGCCGTACTCTGCTGATTGTTGACAGCGGCTACAGCATAATAAGCTGGTGGCACGCGACAGATGCCCCTCCTTCGCCGCTCAGCGGGGCGCGAGGGGAAGACGCCGCCTACGTACCCGGCCTTGAAATCAACAAGAACAGAAAGCTGCTGCCGGGCCAGGAGCAGGATGCTATCGAAGGCCGCCATCCGAACAGGAACGTCAACGTGGGATTCGCGGACGGCCACGTCAGCTCCGTCAAAGCTGAGGATCTTTTTGTCGAGAAAACGGCCGAGGGCTATGCGAACAGAAGTCCACTCTGGTCGCCGAATTGAGACAACTTAAAACGAGACGCCCTCGATAACCGCTTCGATTTCGGCATCGGTGATGTGCCTGATTTGCTTCACCGACGCCAGGCGGTACTCGCTGTCGACAGGCCGCTTCTGGTAGAATTCCGCCCTCAGGGGAAGATTCGTTCGGGGATCGACAAAAGCCCGCCATTTGTTATGAATCACACTGCTGGAAGTGGTATCCATCCACGTCAAATCGTACACCTCGGTACCTGGGACCTCGGATTGCACAGCGGCATCGGTCACTCTATTCCATTGAGCATCTGTAGGAACGTCAGATCGCTTCTGAAATGGCATGAAATCCAGAGTGAAATTCATTATCTTTTTCAAGCCGACAAGCTCATCTTCATTTAATCTGACCTCTTCAGATACGCCGGTGCGAGAATTCTTCTTTTTTCTGACGCCGGCGCCGATATCAGATAAGGCCCATTCAGATTCCTTCTTGACCAGATAAGTATTAAGCCCATCTGATACCCACCGTTCTAATATGGGCTCTGTGGCGTGGCCGGTAAAATTCGCGATATAAACACTTCTGACTTTTTCGACAGCCCCGAAAATCGTGTCCAAAGTAACGGCTTTTGCCGTTGGTGCGTTGAGCAGCAAAGCCAACGCAATCAAAATGATGGCGGCGGCAAGGCCGGTTTTGAGCAGATGTTTCGCACGCGGCGCTGAGACGGTTCGTTTCAACCGGGCGACAAAATCGATGGTCCGCGTGACATCTCCGCGACCGATGTTCTCTTCAACCTTTGTCGGAGTTCCGGCGGCGATCTCAATAAGGCGGCTGAGCGGTTGGACCCGAGCAGATTCCTCCAGATGATAAACCGTGACGACCCCGGATTCGGCCCGCTCGGCGATGCTGCTGACCGTGCGATGCAGCTCCTGCATTCTGCCCAGGCAGGTCGGGCAGCTCTGCAGATGGTCGATAAGGGGTTTACGGAATTCCGCATGCCGGTCATGGGCCGGATCAAGCCCGTAGGGAAAAACACAATCGTAGATGTCACTGGCGCAAACTGCTTCGCAGGAAAACTTGTTTTGAGGCGTCTCGCTCCGCAGCAGTTGCTGCCGGTCCGCTTCACGGCGCATATACAATTGCTTGCGGCAATCCGGGCAAGCGCAGACGTGTTTCAGAATCTCGGCGTTTGTCTGCTGAAAAGCCATCGACACGACGGCCGGGACAGCCTCGCGGGCCAGAGAACAGCTCACTTCGCTTTCGGATGGTTCGTCCGCGAGGAGCCGGCCCAGATGGCATAGCTGTGTGTGCGTCAGACGCAGCTCCCGCAGACTCATCAGTGCGTCGGAGCAGGCCCGGCATTTCTCAATGTGCATGGTTATGGGAGTCGGTATTCGTATCTGCAAAGCCGGATCTGCCAGACTGGCGAGGAACGGCTTTACCATGTTACATTTGACCGGATCACCCACGTAGGTGAAATGGAGCTTCAGAAGGGTGCTGACGGCCGAGTCCTTCCAGCTTTGTTCACGTTCGGTGCTCTGGTCAGCGTAAGCAAACATCATTTCCAGTCTGTCTATCTCCGCCTGGCAGTCCCAGCATTCAGCAATATGATCCAGGGTGCTTTCGGGGATACTTCCCCTGGTTTGTTTGCTCAGAAAGTCATAGTAGTACAGCCGGGCGGTGGTGCAATTTGAGTAGGGATTATGAGAGATCATTGGGTGTCCCTCCATTTTCGGGAATCAATTCTCGCATTATCTTTTTTGCTGCGGAAAGATACCGATAGACACTTTTCTTGCTCAGATGCATCTTTTCAGCCGTATCGTTCGCATTCAGGCCGTTCTCGTAGTGATGAGCGACAACCACCGCTTGATGTTTCGGTAATTGGCGCTCGATAACCCCAAGCATCTGCCGTGTTTCTTCCGCTTCAATCATACTGTCCTGGGGATCTTCCTGCGCCACGTCGTGCTTGCGGTTTTCGGTGTACTTCTCCACACTCTCATGATGGATTTTCGTGCGGCGAAAGGTGTCATAGACGTCATTTGTGATGACGCGGTACAGATACGCTTTGACTTCGGTGATATGTGGAGGAATCGGATCGCACACCAGGGCGATAAAGAGATTCTGAAAGACATCATCCGCTCTTGATGGGTCCTTGACATTGAAACCAATCATAGCGCGGATTTCATGGCTGTACTGGCTAAAGACTTCCGCCGCTAATCCTACTCGCCGATGGATGTCGGTTCCACTGTCCCCGCTGGGGGGCAACCTGTTGTCTGCCTCAGCCATCTCAATCCCATCCCACGAAAGCTGATATTAAGCCGTCAACATTCGGCGGGACGAATTCGCTTCATCCTGAAAAACGCAACATTTAGGTAGACCCTTTATAAGATACAGGGAATTAGACTTTAAGTCAAGCTCTCAAGCCGGCAAACACCCGGAGGTCAGATGCATCAGTTTCCCTTGTATGGCTGTAATCCCTGTATTAAGAAAGACTTATAAATTGTTCACAGAAGCGCATCAGGCAATTCTTTTTTGGTGCTCCGGCTGTCTTGAAGCGGGTACCCTGAGATCTCATACGGGACATCATCTGCTCGTTCGGCTGCCGGAATTTCTGTTCGCCGGTGTGTTCCCGCAGGCCGATTGAGACCATCGCAAAAAAACAAAGCAGGGGCTGTAAGCCGCACAACTTACAGCCCCCTTTACCCTTGTTTGGTAACATTAGTTTCCGTTGTCTCTAATAGTGCTCAACGTGCTCTATTTGGGCGGCACAGAAGACTCCACGTTGGACCAGGCGCTCTGGCGAGCGGCGTCCGAATACGTGAGCGACCAATCATGCAGTGCTGGTGTGGCGCTCGGACTGCTCGTGGAGAGATTCGCCCCGAGCCGGATGCTTCGATTGGTCAGATCGCTCAGACCCATTCCAACGGTCCCGTCGCCGCTGGTGGGAATATTCCGCCATGGGTCAATTGGCGTTGAGCCAGTCGCCGGCAGCACGTCAACCGTCAGTGTCGTTCCCGTCGGCGCTGTCGCATTGAATCTTAAAAGGTCCCAGGTATCATCGGCGCCGATGCTGATCGCAGTCGAGACAACCGTACCGGACGGATCATAACCGCCCGGGCCGTACGTCCGCAGATTGTCCCACAATGCCGCAGCATTTGTCAGCGATGTCCCGGTAACTTCGACCCGGAGTTTCAAGTCCTTGCGGCCGGTAATTTGGGAGACATCTACCGTTATATCGCGGTGTGCCGCCTCCCACTCGTACGTGTGAGTGTGGGACCAGACTTCCTGGTCTCCAATGAGTATCTGTGATTTCATCGCAGTGCCGTAGAAACTACAATAGTCGAACACGAGCGTATCAACTCCGGTCCAATCTATATTCCGCTGCAAGAGGTACCCATAAGTGCCTCTCGGGAATGTGAAACTCTGGCTGAACATCACGGCACCGGCCCAAATGCCATCCGACGCCCATAAACCTTTCGAGTAGCCGATACCAGTCAAGGCCAGAATCAGGTCGTTACTGACACCTGACCATCCACCATTCGCCTCGAAGCTGGGATTTTGGATCACGTTGATCGCGGGACCAAGACCAGCGCCCCCGCCGGCGAGAATGACATCTCCGTCGCTGGTGGCCTGTGTGTGGGTCAGCGTGTCGGCTGCAAAGTCAGACTCACTGGTCTGGCACCACATCTCCATGGGTCTGGCCTTCACGCGGTACCAGTGTTCCTGGTCCGGAACCAGGTCGGTGAATGTATAGCTTTTGCCGGTTATCCAGCTGCTGTCGGCTATGACCGTGGTGAAAGCGGCGTCGGTAGCACATTCGGCGTAATACAAAGTATCCGCTACGTCCACAATCACGGACCAGTGATTCAACGTGCCCGAGGAAAGCGCCGAATCGTCGGTCACTTCAAGCGTCCAGGTACCGTGGATGTCTTTGCCGACCAGATCGGAGAGATTGCCCTCGGGGCGATACGTCCCTGCAAAAGGAGCTGAACCTTCCGTTATCGGCAGGTCGGCTTCGTTATCGAGAATCGTGTCGGCGAAATTGTCGCCCAGCCCGCCCACGTCGGTGAACAGCTCGACGCGGGTCCCGTCCGGGGCAATCAGGAACACGTCCAGATCGGAATCCACTCCATGAGTAATGTCCAGCTTCACGTTCAAATCCTCTATCATACCGGCGTCTTCGACGACCAGCGTTGCGGTTGCTGTGCCCTTGTCGGGAATGGGCACCGCGACGTTTGACGCGTATTCTTTAGCCGCCTCGGCATCCTCCCAGTACACGGTATCGTAGATTCCTCCCGGGACGCTCTGTCTGACGTGAATGATCGGCGCCGCCAGCGGCTCCTGGACCTCCGTCTCCACAATCAAACTCCAGGAATTCAAGGTTCCGGCGCGGTTTACGGACCAGTCATCCGTAACCTCAAGCGTCCAGGTACCGGTAACGTTTTTGGTCTTGAGAGCGGCAAGACTCCCTTCGGGACGATACGATCCTGCGAAAGGCCCTTCGCCGTCATTGATCGACTTGGACGCTTCGTCGTCCAGAATCGTATCTTCAAAATTAGCCGATGTGCCTCCGACGTCGGTGAACAGTTCGACGCGCGTGCCATCCGGCGCGATAAGAAAGACGTCCATATCTGAAGCATACGGGTGTGTAATGTTGAGCTTCACATTCAGGTCCACAATCGGGCCCGCATCCGCGATGGTCAGAGTTGAGGTTTCCGTTCCCTTGCCGGGAATGTCCTTCGGCACGTCGCTTGACTTGTATTCCTTACTGTGCGCCGCCGCCTCCGTGCAGACGGGAAGTGCAAGGCAGCTTAAAACAATCAGTAGAATTCCGAGCGCTGTCGCTGGAGACGATCGGGCTCTAACTTTCATTTTTCGACTCCTTAAAAGGGCTGTTAATACTTGAGATTCACAGCGCACCCAATGCGCACCAACAACACCGACATGATAATTGCACGACACTCGCACAGATTTTGTACCCTCGTTCTCCTTTCTCCCTGCAGGTGAGGGGAAATTCAAAAGGCCACAATGACTATTATACTTTCCTGCACATCACGGTCAATAAGAATTCGCCGAAAACGCCCCAAAGCGTCCTTATTGAAGCAAATAAAAGCGAAAGACAACTATACTTGCTCCGGCGTTTCTGATATACAGGCGATTCTCACAGCCCGAATGCGGATGGAAATTTCTGAAAAATCTTAAAAAAGTGATAGAAAACTCAAATTTTGCTTGATATGCCCCTTTGAAATGGTTCCGCGGCACAAGTTCCGGCGGCCCAGATTACTATTGCCGTTTTCCTGAAATGTTGGTAACAAGGGGGCCTATGCCAGGTGAAAAGAGTACGTACCGCGTCTTTGTCAGTGCCGCTGAACCCAGCGCAGACGCCCACTGTGCCGGTTTGATAAGTGCCTTGAGCAAAAAGGGTTACGATATGGAATTCATCGGCATCGGAGGGCCGAAAATGGCTCATGCCGGCTGCGAGCTGCTTGAGAGCACGGCAGGAAAAGCGGCTATGATTTACAATGCCTTCACCCAGGTCGCCCATTTCTATAAGCTCATAAAACGCATAAGTCGTTTCCTGCATGACAATAACGTTGATTTGGTCGTTGTCTGCGATTCGCCCTCGTTTAACTTCCATGTTGCTAAAGTTGCGAAGAAAATGGGCATTAAAACCCTTTTTTACGTCGCGCCGCAGCTTTGGGCCTGGGGCGGCTGGCGGATTCGCAAGCTGCGCCAGTGCTGCGATAAACTCTGCTGCCTGTTGCCCTTCGAGCAGGACTGGTTCAGCAGTAGAGGCGTGGAGGCGGTCTTTGTGGGTAATCCGCTGCTCGACGAGCTGAAAATAGAGGCCGCACATGAGGCAAAATACCGCGATTTCAGGGCTGAAAACGCGAAAATCGCCATAATGCCCGGCTCGCGCCCCGCTGAGATCGACTCGCTCTGGCGCCCGATGCAACAGATAGCCTTGCGGCTGAAGCAGAAGTATCCTGGCGCAACATTTGTCGCCGTGGCGGTGGACGCCGAACGAGAAAAGGCTCTTAGAGCGGCCCAAGTGCCCGGCTTCGAATGCCGGTACGTTGTCGATTCGGTTCATAAAACGGCTGCGACAGTGGACTTTTCAATAGTGGCCAGCGGCAGTGCGACTCTGGAGGTGGCCGCCGCAGGCAGTCCGATGGTCATTATGTACCAGTCCAACAAGGTTCTCTGGCATCTGGTCGGGCGGTGGCTCGTCAAAACAAGATACCTGTCTTTAGTCAATATTCTGGCCGGCGGAGAATTAGTGCCCGAGTTCATGCCGTATTTCAGCTCGATTGAACCGATTGTGGCAAGTATCGAGCAGCTTCTGAAAGACAATGGCAAGTTAGCTCAGGTCAGCAAAGCGCTTACAAATCTGGCCCAACCGCTGGCCGCCAAAAACGCCCGTGAAGAGGTGGCAAAGATTGCCGTGGAAATGCTGCGTTAAGTAGTCGGCATCAGGATAGCCCCAAACCTCGCATCCAAAGCCCGGAGATTTCAGTGAGTGAACATGACAGTATTCGAGAAGCTGGTAAACCCCATCGAAGGGTCAATATTGCGGCGACTTCTGCCTGCCTTGGCGCGTTGTCCGGCTGGTCTTTGGGGCCGATCTTCATAAAATATCTGACCGGATTTCTGGATTCCTGGACACAGAACGCCCTGCGCTATTCGGTGGCTTGTCTTTTCTGGCTGCCGTTCCTGCTGTTTTCCATTAAGACAAAACGCCTCGACGCGAGGGTCTGGCGAAAGGCTCTTGTGCCGGCCGCCGCGAATGTAGTTATGCAGTGCCTGTGGGCGGCGGCGTTTTACTACATTGGCCCGGCCTTCATGGTCCTGCTGACCAAGACGAACGTCTTGTGGGTTGCAGCATTTTCGCTGGTTGTTTTTCCTGAGGAAAGGGTGCTGGTCAAAAGCAAACGGTTTTGGATGGGACTGACGCTCTCGCTTACCGGATTGGCCGGAGTAATGTACTACCAGGTGAACGCCGAGGAGGCCCGGACGACTATGGGCATCGCGATCGCCCTGACCGCCGCTTTTACATGGGGCATTTACACAATCTCGGCCAAAATCGCCTTCACGGATATTGACTCGCGCAGCGCCTTTTCTGTGACAAGCCTCTACACGGCGGCGGGCCTCAGTGTGCTCAGCCTTTTCTTCGGCAGGCCGGCCGACTGCATGCAAATGGGCGCCTGGCAGTGGGTGTGTGTGGTGGTTTCAGCGGTCGTGGCGATAGCGTTCGCTCACACGGTGTACTACGCTGCGATGAGACGCATCGGGGCGACAATCCCTGCTTTAGTGATCCTGGCCCAGCCGCTCATTGTCCTGGCAATGTCTTCCGTCGTCTTCGGAGAATCGTTCAATATCCAGCAATTATTCTTCGGGGTGATACTCCTGGCAGGCTCAGGCTTTGCCATCTGGGCCCAGCAGCACCTCAAGAGCGCCGGCTGAATCGCGCTCTGTGCCGTGTTTGTTAAATTGACAATGACCTGCTGTTGGTTTTAAGATGTATCCAGTAATCAGCATTGCTTCGAGGATTTTTGTGGAAGGACTCAGGATGAACAAGGTCTCACGTGTCATCATTATTGTATTAGCCGTCGTTTTGGTGCTCTGCCAAGCTCAGGCTCTGTCCCAGACGCGCGACAGGTCACAAATCCCGGATCAGGACAAATGGAAGCTGGAAGACCTCTATTCTTCAGACCAGACGTGGGGCGAGGCCAAGCAAAAACTGGTGGCCCAATTCGACGAAGTCACCAGGTACAAGGGCAAATTGGCAAGCTCCGCATCGCAGTTGTTGGCCTGTCTGGAATTTAACAGCCGGATCTCGAAGGAGTTCGGGCGTTTGTTCAGCTACGCCTCCATGAAATCCGATGAAGACCTTCGTGATTCGCAGCATCTGGGAATGAAGCAGGAATTGCAGCAGCTCAGCACCGACTACAGCTCCAGGGCGGCATTTATTACGCCGGAGATAGCCGCAATGGACAAGCAGCAGGTCGATACTTTTATCGAGCAGGAGCCCGGCCTGAAAGTCTTCAAGATGGCCATTTATGATGTGCTGCGGATGAAGGCGCATACCTTGTCGGAGAAGGAGGAAAAGATTCTTGCCGAGGCCGGCCTGATGGCCGATGCGCCATCGTCGATTTATGGAGTTTTCAGCAATGCGGAGATGCCTTATCCGGAAATCAAGCTCAGCGACGGCACAACCACCACGCTGACCAAGGCGGAATATTCGCGTTATCGGGCATCGCCGAATCGAAGCGACCGTCAGGCCGTGTTCCAGGCGTTCTGGGGTGCGTTTGATAAATTCAAAGGGACCTTCGGCACACAACTTTACGCGAACGTGAAGAAGAACATGTTTTACGCCCGGACCCGTGCTTATAAATCGTCACTGGAAAGTGCTCTGGATAAGGACAACATTCCGACGGACGTCTATCAGGCCCTTATCGAAAATGTCACCAATAATCTGGATTCGTTCCATCGTTACCTGAAATTGAGGAAGCGAATGTTAGGTGTAGAGACCTTGGAATATTCAGACACGTACGCACCCGTTGTAAAAGGTATTGATTTGAAATACACGTATGACGAGGCCAGGAAGCTGGTGCTGGGCGCCGTCGAGCCGTTGGGAGCTGATTACCGACAAGTTGTCGCCAAGGCGTTCGAGGAGCGATGGATCGACGTGTATCCGTCGCCTGGCAAGCGCGCCGGAGCCTATTCCAGCGGCGACGTTTATGACGTGCATCCCTACATTCTCCTGAACTACAACAGCCAATATGAAGACGTCAGCACGTTAGCTCACGAGCTGGGCCACACGATGCACAGCTATTATTCCAACAAGAATCAGCCGTACCCGACGGCCGACTATTCGATTTTCGTCGCAGAAGTGGCCTCCACCTTTAACGAGGCGCTGCTGATTCACAAGATGCTCCAGGAAATCAAAGACGATGACGTCCGGCTTTCTTTACTGGTGAATTACCTCGAAGGAGTCAGAACGACGGTCTTCCGCCAGACTCAATTTGCCGAATTCGAGCTGCGGATGCACGAGAAGGCCGAAGCCGGCGAGCCTTTGACCGGCGAGGTCCTGACCCAGCTCTACGGCGACATTCTGAAAAAGTACTATGGTCACGAGAAGGGCGTCTGCCATATTAACGACCTGTACGCGGTCGAGTGGGCCTATATCCCCCATTTCTATTACGACTTCTACGTCTATCAGTATTCGACGTCCTTCACGGCCTCCACGGCGCTGGCTGAAAAGGTGCTGAGTGGAGAACAAGGCGCTGTTGAAAAGTACATCGCGTTTCTGTCCGCAGGGGGCTCCGAATATCCTATTGATCTGTTGAAAATCGCCGGCGTAGATATGACTACCGCTGAGCCGTTCAATAAAACGATGGCGGCGATGAATCGAACGATGGACGAAATTGAGGCGATTCTGGAGAAAAAAGGAAAATCGTAGAAAACGCCCGTTTCGAAGATCACACGCAGGATAAAGCATGAATTCCGATGGCTTTGTCACGACAGAGGGCTTGACTAAGGTCTATTCGTCCGGCGCAATTGGGGTCGTGGCGCTCGAGGATGTGAGTCTGTCTGTGAGGGAAGGAGAATTCCTGGGAGTGGCAGGTCCTTCCGGCTCGGGCAAGTCCACCCTGATGAATCTCCTGGCCGGGCTGGACAGGCCCTCATCGGGGAATATCAGAGTACAGGGCAGGCACATCTGCGAGCTGAACAAGCACGAGCTGGCCCTCTATCGGCGCTATCAGGTCGGCATGATTTTTCAATCGTTCAACCTTATCTCGTCCTACACGGCTCTTGGGAACGTTGCCTTTCCGTTGCTTTTTGCGGGCGTGGCCCGGAAAGAGCGATACGAACGAGCCGGCCAAATGTTAGAAGAGGTGGGGCTTTATCCTCGTAGGGACCACCGGCCGGGTGAGCTTTCCGGCGGAGAGCAGCAAAGGGTGGCCATCGCCCGCGCGCTGATCAATCAGCCGAAAATCCTGCTGGCCGACGAGCCGACCGGCAACCTGGACAGCGGCACCTCAAAGCAGATCGTGCGAATGCTGGCGGATCTGAACAGAAATCAGGGTTTGACTGTGATCATGATCTCTCACGAAGAGTCTCTGATGGCCGAATTCGCGGATGAGGTAGTTAGCCTGTGCGACGGCAGGATTGTCGAACGGCGGAAGATGCGGTAGAAGACCGATGAGAATCTCCGATTACATCGAGCAGTCCTTTTCCAATCTGTGGAGGAAGAAACTGCGTACGTTTCTAACGACCTGCGGCGTGGTGATAGGGGTCGGCGCGCTGGTCTGCATGTTCGCTTTCGGCCAGGGCATCCAGAAGAATATCGCCGACCAGTTCAGCAAAGTGGACCTGTTCAATTACATCAATGTCTCGGCGCCTAATCGAACGGGCGCGACTCCGTTTTCTTCCGATCCCGACGATCCTGACGCGGGCGGAAGGGGCGGCGCTGCTGCCCGAGCAGATGCAAACGATCGTGAGGCTCCCAGACTCGATGCGCAGTTTCTCGAAGAAGCAAAAAAGATCGAGGGGGTGGAGACGGCGTTTCCCGAGCTTCGTTTCCCGGCCCAGATCTGCCTCGGCGACAAGGAGCAATTCACCCTCGTCCAGGTCCTGTCGGCGGACATCTGCCGCTCAGGTACGGTGTCGTTTCGTGCGGGGCGCTGCTACGAGCCGCGCGAGCCGAATGAATTGATTCTCACTGAGTCGCTGCTTCGGCGTCTGGGTGAGAAAGAGCCGTCGAACGCCCTGGGCCGGCGGATCGAGGTAGCCACTCTCACCCTCGATTTGAGTCTCAGGAACCTGTTTCAGATGGTTTTTTCCAGAGATGAGCAGAGCCTTCCGTTTGTTCGCCAGAGCTATCAATTCACGATTGTGGGCGTGGCTGAACGGCTGCCCTTTGGGGGCATGGGTGACGTGTATGTTCAGCCGGAAGCCGCCGGCGCGATGCGTAAGCTGTCGCTGACGAGCATCTGGGAATTCTTTCGCCCCGCGGGCCAGGCCGCCAACTACCCAACGGTGACCGTCAGGGTCAGGTCGCCCAAGTACGTCGCGCCGGTCAAGAAGGAGCTGGAGTTGCGAGGCTTGCGGACGTTCGCCCTTATGGACCAATTCGAGGAGATGCGAACCGGCTTTCTCATTATGGACATGTTTTTGATCGCCGTGGGCATGATCGGAATCACGGTAGCCTCGCTCGGCATCGTCAATACGATGGTGATGTCCATCCTTGAGCGATACCGTGAGATCGGCATCATGAAGGCCGTAGGGGCCACGGACGGCGACGTGCAGAGAGTCTTCCTGTTCGAAGCGGGCATGATCGGCCTGCTGGGCGGCCTGTTCGGCCTGGTCCTCGGAAGGGTAGTGAGCTGGGTCATCAATGAAGTGATCAACGCGCTGATGGCGCGACAAGGCGCCCCGCGTATGGAGTTTTTCTGCTTTGCGTGGTGGCTGTGCCTGGGCGCGATCGCCTTTTCGATTCTGGTCAGCCTGATCGCCGGGGTCTATCCCACGCTGCGAGCGGCCCGCGTCGATCCGGTCGTGGCGCTGCGGCACGACTGAACTTGCAAATGCGAGAATCAAAATATAAAATGTAAAAGCGAGGAAGCCATTGACGCGAAGCGTCCGGTCCGCTATTTTTGTTTTCGATATTTTAAAGCCGGAGTTTTCCGGCGGATAGGAAGGTGTTTGAACTATTTAGGGAGGAGTACCATGAGAACGAGACTCATTCTTTTTTCCACATTAGCAATTGCTATCATGATAGCCTTTGCCGTGGTGATCATCAAGTCGAGCAATACGCCGCCGACAGCCAGTGCGGGCAGCGTAACGACTCCGGAGGATACGCCGGTCTCGATTACCGTAGCCGGCAGCGGCCGGGGTGGCAGGCCGCTGACGTACAGCGTGGTTGCGGGTCCGTCCCACGGAACACTGAGCGGAACGGAGCCGAATCTGATCTACAGTCCCGCAGCGAATTTCAACGGCGCAGACAGCTTTACTTTCAAGGTCAACGACGGCAACGCCGACAGCGCCGAAGCAACGGTGTCGATCACGGTAACACCGGTCAGCGACCCGCCGACCGCCCACGACGACGGCGCCACGATCCAGGAAGATGCCCCAATCGTAACGATCAATGTGCTGGCGAATGACACCGACCCGGACGGCCGCCGGCTGATGATTGTCGGTGCGACGCAAGGCGCCAACGGCTCGGTCACCATCAATGCGGACGGCACGCTGGCCTACGCACCCAACAAGAACTTCTGCGGGACCGATACGTTCAACTACACGGTGAGCAACGGGGAAGGCGGAGCCGCTACGGCGACGGTAAGCGTCGTCGTTGAGCCGGTCAATGATGCGCCGGTGATCACTTCAAGGCCGGTGGAAACGGCCAGGGTGTGGGCTCCCTATACCTACAACGTCAAGGCCAAAGATTCCGACCCGCGCGATTCGCTGAGTTATTCTCTGACCAAAAACCCTGAAGGCATGACGATAGACACGAACACGGGACTGATCACCTGGAGGCCGACGAGCGCTCAGGCGGGCAGCTTCGACGTGGTCGTGAGGGTCACCGACAGTTACAAGATTCGGGCTTTCGATACGCAATCATTTACGATCACGGTGACGTCCCTAAGCTCGCCCTTGACGACAACCCTGACCGTTGCCGATTGTTTCAGCCAAAAAGACAAAGAAAAACTATCGGCAAAAGACAAGATTCCCGTCATCCAGGCCAGCGACAACAACCGGCTGGAGACCGAGCCCCGCTCGAACACGTGTTATGACTTCAGCGATGCTTCTATTCCGGACGGTGCGTCAATTAAATCGGTTGTAGTTTACGTGGAACATTTTGAGGACCCAGAATTTCCCGGGGGGAAGTTGGCATGGGCCGTGGGAACGGGCTGGCCGGCCAAGCCGGCGGTGTGGGCGTCAATCGCCGCGCCGGTCCGGCCGGGGCAAATCAGGGAAGCAATGGACTCATGGGATATTACAAGCGCCGTGGACACGGCCGCAAAGGCCAATGCCCTTCAGTTGCAGGTTCAAAACAACGACGCGGTGGGCACGAGAAAGACGTATGTGGATTACGTCTATGCCGTCGTCCAATGGTACTGAGCTTTCGAGAGCGGACGGCTTCATGGGAATCGGATTTGGCATTTGGCGAAATATTGAGTATAGTTTTAATGGAGCAGGCAGAGGAGGAACGGAGGGGCGAAAAGCCTCAGACAGTTCGGTAATTGCCCCGGGGTGCGTGCTTCCTGGAGGTTTACACCGATAATCAGTTGCCGGGATCCATTCGGCAGCGATTGACGACATAATACTCCTTTCTTCAATGGGGGGCTGGTCTATACGGTCAGCCCTCACCTTTTTTTGCGCCGCCGCGATCGTTTTTTCAAACCAGATTATCTCTCTCGATATCACACCTGGCGGGGAGCTACCCGCAACGGACAGAAAGCAGGAGACAGAAATAAGACCTCCGACGTTCGAATCCTGACATTCAAGTCACGTGCGTCACTTCGTACATATCCCCGAACAATCTCGTTTTTCAGTGGACTCGACAGTCGCGCACTCCGTGTAAAAAACGGATGCGATTGCGACTCCAATTTCCGCGTTGGTCCTAAAACCATTCCATTTCCAGCCGGCCAGGGACACGCCGAATAAAAATCCCTGACGTCACAGTTCTCTGGCGCCGAAAACTCTTGACTTTTGTGGAGCAATGCGGTAAACTTACATTTATAAGTCGTACATGGGGGCGTCTAATTCGGAATGGGGGTTCTGAAGGCTTTCCTCTTTTTGAGTACCCAGGTTGATCCGGTTGGCGGCTTCATCATGTACCGTCCGCTGTGGGGGGCCGCAGCAACGCGATAGCGTTCGTGACTGCATTTTGGGGAGAAGGAAAATGAAAAGATCAACAAGGATATCCACAATTATCTCCGCGGTGTTCATTCTGGCGGTTTTGCCGTGCGCGGTCAAAGCCTACCCCGTCAACACGGTGGAGGTTGTCAGCACGGGCACGAGTGCAAGTGAAGTGGTCGGCGTCTGGGGCGGAGGCGTGAGCGGCCTGGATGTTTACGCCGGCGTTTACAACCTCGAAAAAACCAACGGCGTCGGTGAAGGAAAATTGTGGCCCAACGGCACGGTCAGCGCTTTTTGCACTGAGCTCAGTGAGGCGGCGCCGGAGATTACAACGAAGTATAATGTGGTTCCTCTCGACGAGGGACCTCTGGGCGCCGCGATGGGAGCCGAAAAGGCCGGGTACATCAGTGAGCTCTGGGGCAGATACTATGACCCGAGCTGGACGGGTGACGGGCCTTTCACCTGGCTGCAGAACGCCAAGGCGGCGGCATTTGCCACGGCGATATGGGAGATTGTTTATGAGAATCTGCCGGTATCACCACTGAAGTGGGACGTCAAAGTCGATGGCACGCTCGGGGCCGGCGGCTTCAGCACTGATTTCGGTGGCGCCGCGATTGCCAATAACTGGCTGCACTCTCTGGACGGCACCGGTCCCATGGCCAACCTGCGAGTGTTCAGCTATAACGGCAGCCAGGACTATATTGCACAAGTCCCGGAGCCGGCGACGGTCGCTCTGCTGGGTCTGGGGGGTATTTTGAGCCTGATGCGCAGAAGACGGGCAGGATAAATGAGGATGACGCGGGAGGGGGGCCAAGCCGACTGTCCGCACGTCCGGCGCCAGTCCCTCCCTTCTTTTCGACTATTCAGCAACCTTCGGAAGGATAAAAGATACTTCTCGGTTCGTTGAAAAACACAGAAAGGAACACCAAGCCGACCGCTTCAACAATCGGCAGAAAGGGAGGGGGACGTCGATGAAGTACACTCGCCATTAGCTCAAGAGTGAACCATTCGGGACCGGCGGATTGTCTCAAAGCAGCCAAAGGGGCAATGCCGCAGCTCGAAGACAAATGCGAAAGAAGGTAACGCCGGAAAAACAGGAGGCAGTAGAATGAAAAGGTTAGTAATAATGATTGGTATATGGGTGGTTTGTGCAGGGACCTCGGCACTTGCGACGCCCGGCATCGAATTCAGTCCCGATGCCGGCACCGCCGGCGGCTGGACCTACGATGGAGCGGGCACGCTCAGTTTCGATCAGTACATCGCCGTCGATGCCGCTATGGGCAGCAACGCCGACGCACTGGTCGGCGCGCTGGTGTATATCCCCACCTTAACGGTGAGCGGAATTCCAGACGCTCCGTACGCGTTGAAGCCGCTCGGCAGTTCGGTCCTGACCATCCGGAGCCCCGATGACGGAAGCATCTACCTGAAGGCCACGCTCGGCAAAGGTGATCTGGTCGCCGTCGGAACCATAGGGGCCGCGTACACCAATTTCATGTCGGATCTTACGAACGTCACCGTCACCAATGCGGGCAAAGCCCTCGGCTCGGCGGTGCTCAGCGCGATTATCAATTCGGGGACCTCGACGCTTGATTTCGAACTCTCGCTCCAGGGCGCCAGCGGAACCAACTATCGCAGCCTGAACCAGATGCTGGCAGGTGGTTACATTGGCGGAAACGGCTTCAGCGGTGCTATGTCAATACCTGAGCCGGCCACGATTGCCCTGTTGAGCCTCGGCTCGTTGGTCTTATGGCGGAAACGCAGGGCGTAGAACAACTTTCGCACAATCGAAATACAGGGCTGCGAGCGCTACCGTCCGCAGCCCTTGTTGTTTGTCGGACCTGTCGGATCTGTCCGACACGTCGGACGTGCTATCGGCCCTGAAGTGGTTTGAAGGAAGGTCATAGATGCCAGTCCTTAGCGCCCTTTACAAATTTGTGCTGCACAATGATGCCCACCGCCGTCGGGACCATCAGTACGGTGGGCAGGAACCATCTCAGAGTGAATACCCACGACTCAACCTGCACTGTCGTTTTAGGATAAAGGTACAGAATCGCCAGAGACCCAACGACGATCAGGCTGCTGCCCCACATACTGGAAAAGAGGATGACGGCGGCCTTGAAAACAATAAAGGAAATCATCCCTCCGGCTACGACCCCGACGAGGGCACCGGCCCAGATGTACGTTTCCGTCAAGCCACACGCGTACCACAGTCCGGAAGTGAGCAGTCCACCGGCGGCTGCACCCAATACACAGACCGCCCAGCGCATCAGCGGGACCGAAAGCACCGCCAAAACGCCCATGCCAATCAATCCGCCCGCAAGCTCGTTGTTCAGGCCGACGATTCTCTGTGTGATGCTCATTCCCAGGAGCAGGCCCAGCAGGCCGAAATTGATGACCACCAGGACCTTGAAGACGCGCCAGCCGTAAAAAAGGCAAACCACTCCGAACGATATAAACGTCAGCGCTTCAAGCCAGCCGAGCGAAGTAATCTGTTTCCAAAACAAGTCTATCGGAACGATTCCCGCTTCGGTCCCTTCCGAGCCTGCGGTTTCAGCCGCCTGTGCCAGGATAGTCATATAATCCATTAGACCTCTCCTTGATCATTATTTCTATTTTTCACAACAAGTCTCTATTGATTGTCATCGGCGCCCCTTCGGACATGGGATTGTCGCGCGGTGCCAGTTCCCTGCCACAAGCACCGCAACGCTCACGTCATCTGCTGGCCGCCGAATTCTGGTGGATGTCAAGCATAACGCCGTTATCAGCCCTGCTAATGCGACTTTGAGCCACAGCACGATCCGTACCCAATGAGGTATGTTCCTCGTTTATTCATATTTATCGGCCTGTTTACACAGTTTTCGTTAGGTACTTCCTCTCTTTGTGGATTATCAGGGCAAGAAGACGGCACAGTCTGATTTCGGCCGGTCGAATGCGGATGATAGGAGTCGAACCTACACGGGCGTAAGCCCACAGGCACCTGAAGCCTGCGCGTCTGCCAGTTCCGCCACATCCGCGGACAAGGAATTCAGAATATCGAGAGCGGCATCGAGAATTCTGAATTCGCTATTCTGAATATAAGATTTTATCTTACCATGCGGTGTTTCGTCAAGCCTCATAATCTATGTCCATCAGAAATTTGAGAACCGTCCTATAAATTGTTGCCGGCTTTATAAAAGGCTTGATTTTGCCTCTGCGGTGCGCCTTGTCCGAAGTTTCATGAGATTTATGTAAATTACCAGCAGCAATCATCCGAGTCAAAGGATGGTGAGTTTTTTGCCTTTGGCGTTTTATGCCGTATATTTTTAATAAGGTGCGGCTTAAGGTGAATAACGGAAATTTCGTAATTGTGCGTTTTCATCTTATCGTATGCGAGGTCCAGAGCCCCCCGGCAGATTACTACGTCTGGGCGGTCTCCAGAGAGACACGAAGCGGGTGATATAGAAGTATTTTAGTGTGGAGGCGATCGTTATCGAATGGACTCTGCTCAGGCTATCTCCAGAGTTCCCGAGACTCAAGCTGGAATTCTTTTCGGCGAGCTGCTTGTCTCTAAAGGTTTGCTGAGCCAGGAGCAACTGCTGGAGGTGCTGAACAAACAGCGCGACCAAGGCGGCCGGCTCGGTGAAGTCCTGCTTCGACTCAAGATGCTGGATGAGAAGGCCATCACCGCCGCCCTGGCTGAACATTTCTCGATGGAATACATTCACTTCGACGAGAGCCACCAGATAGACAGAATAGACCGGGACGTCGCTCGGTTGCTGCCGGAGAGTATCGCCAAGCGATTTTGCCTGGTGGCGGTCGCCGAGGAGGACAATCACATTGTCGTGACGATGGCCGATCCGCTCAACGTTGTAGCGATAGACACGGTCACGCTGAAACTGAAGCGCCAGATCCGTCCGGCCATCAGCTCACCTCGGGAAATTCATCGGGCGATCGACCTGATCTATCACGGCTCGGACGTCGAAGAGCAGCAGCTTCGCAACCTGGTCGAGATCGAGGTCAGCGGCCAGCACGCCGATGAGGATATCCTTCTGGAAGACATGGTTGAGCCGGACTCGACCGGGGAAGACGCCGCGAACAAAGCCCCCGTGATCCGGTTCGTCGATCTGCTGATGAGCCAGGCGGTCAAGACACGGGCCAGTGACATTCATATCGAGCCACAGGAGAAGTCCACCGTCGTTCGTATGCGCGTGGACGGCGTTCTTCGGGACATGGTTCCTCCGGCCAGGAGGATGCAGGCCGCGGTGATCGCCCGAATCAAGATTATCGCCCGCATGGATATCGCCGAGCGCCGATTGCCGCAGGATGGGCGATTCAAGATGAAGGTGTCCGGGCGAGCCATCGACGTTCGTGTCTCGACTATTCCGACCATCTACGGCGAGAAGGTCGTGATGCGAATTCTCGATGCTTCCGCGGTCAACCACGACCTGGACCAGCTCGGTCTTGAAGCGCGTTACCTCAAGGAGTTCAAGGACAAGCTGGCGGAGCCGCATGGCATTATCATCGTCACGGGCCCGACCGGCAGCGGCAAGAGTACGACGTTGTACTCGGCGCTGAAGTACCTCCATGATCCGACAAAGAACATTACGACGGTGGAAGACCCCGTGGAGTACCGCTTAGCCGGCGTGAACCAGATTCAAGTCAAGCCGGAAATCGACCTCGATTTCGCACGGTGCCTGCGGGCCATCTTAAGACAAGACCCGGATATCGTGCTCATCGGCGAGATTCGAGACAAGGAAACCGTCGAAATCGCCATCAAGGCGGCGCTGACGGGCCACCTGGTATTGAGCACGTTCCATACCAACGACGCCCCCAGCGCGATCAGCCGGCTCATTTACATGGGAATAGAGCGCTACCTGCTGGCTTCAGCACTCAATCTGGTGATTGCTCAGCGGTTGGTCAGAAGAATTTGCGACCGGTGCAAAGAACCCATCACGCTCAGTGAGGAAGTGCTCAAGCGAATGGGCATCGACAACGAGCGGGCGAAGGGAGCTGTCTTCTACCACGGCAAGGGCTGTCCCATGTGCGGCGAAACGGGCTATCTGGGCCGGTTGCCCATATTTGAGTTCCTGGACGTGGACAACGACATCAGCGAAAGGATCGTCGCCAGTCAGACCGAATCTCAGATACGGGCGGCGGCGCGTCAGAAAGGCTACGGCGGCCTGCTGGAAAGCGGTGTCAACAAGGTATTGGGTGGTTTGACGACGGCTGAAGAGGTCCTGGACGTGGCGTTTTCAGGAAAAGGATGAGACGGGCACCTCAAGCAAGGTGCGGTTGAGAAGAGAAGGACAGATATATGAAAAGCTATGGATATGTCGCTCGAGATTTGGCGGGCGTGCAGAAAAAGGGATTCACACAGGCGGTGTCCTCGAATGAAGTACTCAACTGGCTTCGCGAGCAGGGATTTACGCCCATTTCCGTCAAGGAAGCGGCGGCATCTCAAAAAGCCAAGAAACCGCGGCAGCGAGGCCATCGCAAGCGCATCAAGTCGGCGGATCTGGCGGCCCTTTGCTGGCAGTTGGCAACCATGCTCCAGGGCGGAATTCCGATAACCACGGCCCTGGACATCATTGGCGAGGACACGGACAACGTGCAGCTTCGAACGATCCTCCAGCAGCTCTCGGAAAAGATCAAGAAAGGCCAGCCTTTCTCGGAAAGCGTGGCCGAGTTTCCAAGGGTCTTCAACCGGCTCTCGTGTGCCATGGTCCTGGCCGGCGAAACCAGTGGTAATATCGCCAGCGCTATGGGCAAGCTGGCCCAATATTTTGACAACCGCGACAAATTGGCCAAGAAAGTCAAAGGCGCCATGGCGTATCCGGTTTTTGTGCTCTCATTTATCATCCTTATTGTCATCTTTATCATGGCGTTTATTGTCCCGCGGTTCCGCAAGATATTCGATCAAATCGGCGGCACCATGCCTGCTTTCACCCGCGGCTTCATGGCGTTTTACGACCTGCTCCGCTACAACTTGCACTTCATTATCGGCGGGATTATTCTGCTTATCTTTGCCACAGCGGCCGTCTCCAGAACTCGCAGAGGTCACGCCGTATTCAGCAAACTCGCCTTGACCATTCCTCTGTTCGGAAAGATACTCACCCAGGCCTTCGTGGCCACATTTTGCAGAACAATGTCCACGCTGCTTGCCGCGGGTGTTTCGGTGCTCGAAGCGTTCAACATTCTTACCGGAATGACGAGCAACGATACGATCAAGTCGGCCATCGTGCAGACCCGGGAGAGTATTGTCGGAGGCTCGAACATTTCTGCGAGCATGGGCTCGGCGGGTTTCTTCCCGAACATGGTCGTCAAGATGATACAGGTCGGCGAGGAGAGCGGGTCGCTACCCGAGGTGCTCGAAAAGACCAGCGAACATTATGAACGAAAGGTCGATTCGATGGTCACCACGCTCATGAGTCTTCTGGAGCCGATCATGATTATATCGGTTGGGGCGGTCGTATCGGTTGTGGTCATTGCACTGTATCTGCCGATCTTCACCATGTCGGACCTGAAGTAGGGGCAGGTATAGCGAATTGTCGATTTCCGGTTTTCCGATGGGTGATCGAAAATCGTGAATCAATAGTGAAGTCGTCCGTTGATTTAGCCGATTGAGGTAAAGGCCGGGTGACGTACCCGGCTGCCGAATATTTTTCACACTTTTTGGAGAGATGAAAATGAAAAGCAGAAAAGGTTTCACACTGGTGGAGCTGATGGTGGTGATTCTCATCGTCGGTATCCTGGCCGCAGTGGCCATTCCTCTTATGCAGGGCCGCATCGATAAGGCCAAATGGTCGGAAGCGAACGCCACAGCCGGCACCATCCGGACCGCGATTCGCGCGTACGCCGCCGAGACAAGCGTGGCGACGGCCCAGGGGCTTGCGGGTAACGCTCTTGATGATGCAACCACACAGGGTGCTTTAGGTTTCACCGCAAATGATCTGGAAGGAACCTATTTCGAGGCGGGCGATTACACGATTACGGCCGTCAGTGCCCAGGGTATTGCCACGATTACCGTCACCGGCGGCGCCAAGGCTGATTCGCCGAGCGGTTCCTATCAGCTCACAGCAACCGGCGACTGGACAAAGCAATAAGGAAAATCGCCTTCCGGCAAGCCGGCGCCTGGAAGATTCGGATTTCCCTTATACATAGCATTTCAGACGCCCGGGGGACGCAAGCGGGTGCGGAGGACCGCTTGAGGACCCTGGTCGCAGCCGCAGCGGCTCTGACTGACATAACGGTGGCTATGGTCGTTCCGACCATAGCCACTTTGCATTTATTGCCGCCCCGGCAGGTTATGCACAACGTCCGCACGCTTCTTCTGTCATCGCCGGTGCCGGTCTTCAGCCTCGAGCGCAGCCGAAGGGCTCAGCCTAACAACGGCGGAAATAACGTATAACGAACCGCTTCCTGTCGCCTGAATTTTCTTTACAAAAACACCTTAATTCTCAATTTCCAGGTAAAACACTTCGCCTGTTAAGCCGATGATAAGGGGACATAAAGTGCAAAAATAGTCCAGCACCTGTTAAGCACAGGCTCACTGGCTTGCGTGCGTTTTTACGCCGGGTAAATCACAAAGCAAAGTTGCTTACCAGGCGCGGGATGGATATGTGACCTTTTGTCTTTTTGCGAGGGATACATTGAGGTGAACTGGAAACGATCACTCAAATTCGGGAAGGACACCGTGCTGGGTTTGGACATCGGTTCCTCGGTCGTCAAGATGATCGCTTTGAGTAAAAGCGACACCGGTTACTCAGCGACAGCGGCCGGCATCGCCGCGATTGCGCCGACCGAAGAGAACAGCGGCCATCCAAAAGCCAACACGATAAGGGCAATTCGCGAGTGTTTCGGGCAGATAAGAACCAAGACGAACCTCGCCGTCTGCGGCGTGAGTGGCCCGGACGTCGCGGTGCGGGATTTCGAGTTTCCTTCATTGTCGGACGAAGAGATACAGGCCGCGGTTTTGCTGGAAGCGGCTCAGGTCTGTCCGTTCAATGCGGCCGACAGCGCCGTCGCTTACCAGGTGATGCCCAACGGTAATGACAAGACGACAGGAGTGTTGGTCGCGGCCACCAAGGCGCTGGTACAAACCAAGATAGAGCTTGCCCGTAAAGCCGGGCTGAAGTGTGTTCTCATGGACGTTGACGGATTGGCACTATTGAACTGCTTCAAGGGTCTGGCCGACCGGAGCGAGAAGCCCGCGGCGGGTCGGACCGTAGCTATTCTGAACGTCGGCGCCTCTCACACGACTCTGGCCGTCATGGATAAGGACGGCTGGCCGTTCATCCGCGACATGGCGTATGCCGGCGATGATATCGTCGCACAGGTCGCCGCCCAGAGTAATGTTTCCGTCGAAACGGTCAGGGGGATTCTCTTCAGCGAGCCGGCGGCGGGTGAGCCGGATCTGCATGACAGTCTGGAAAAAGCCTGCCAAAGGCTTATTACCGACGTCGGCGAAACGTTGCGCTACTACGTCGCGCAGTCCCAATCGACGACGGTGGAGAAATTGTTTGTTTGCGGCGGCTTTGCACTGGCCCGGGGGTTCACGCAGTTATTGAACAGCCGGCTTGGAACGCAGGCCGTCTTGTGGAATCCGTTTGAAACAGTACCTTGCGGCGCCAGCCAGCGGGGTGAGGATATTCTGGCAAAGACTGGTCCGGCCATGGCAGTAGCCGCCGGTCTTGCCATGAGATCCATCTGATTGATTGTTGAGAAGAACTAAGCGATCTATGAGCACAAACGAAGTGATCTTTACGATAGATTTGCTGAACGGACAGGCTATTCCGCTCAAGAGCAAGCCCGGCGGTCTGGTTTTTGTTGTGGCCACCGCCGTTATCCCCCTTACCATCGCGATGGGAATGTTCAGTCTGTATGTGCACAATAATATCGCCGTGACGGTAAAGCAGAGAGAAATAGCCAAATACGACACAGAGGCCAGCAAATTATCGGACGCCGTGAAACTGCAGGCAGCCCTGGAGAAGGAGAAAACCACCTACAAGGACTCCTTCTCGGACGTCCGGTCTTCAATCAAGAGACATACTCAATGGTCGCCTATCCTGACGACGCTGATCGAGAACATGCCTGATTCGGTTGTCCTGACCAGCATCGAGGTCGAACATAACTCCGTGAAAAAGAAAGTTCCCAAGAAAGATGATCCCAAGAAAACGGTGGAAGTGGATGTTCTGGCGCGAACACTGCGCCTGACCGTCAGCAGCGGCTCGCAGCGCAACTGCGACGAGGCCGTCAGGGAGTATCGGAACCGTCTTCGCGCGTCGCCGTTTCTCGGACCCAAGCTCGAAAACATCGCCGTGGCGCAGCAGTCCGAAACGCGTCAGGGGCGGGACGTGGTCTCCTACGAGATAAATTGTCTCTTTAAACCGGGATTGTAGCATGGTCTTCATAGAGATTCATAAGAAATATATTACGAAGGCATCCGTTGTATGGGCCGCTTGCCTGGTGTTGTTTCTTCTGGCCTATATCATGGTGCTCAGACCCCAGCACGTCAATGAAAAGCGGCTGGACAAAGCTCTGGCCGAGCAGAAGCAATTGTATGAATCCGCACAAAGAGCGGCCGAGGAGGCAACCCGAGCCCAGTTGAATGAGCAGATTAAACAGTTGCGAGACAGACTACATGATTTTGTGATCAATTTCGAGGACTCCGCCAATTTGACGTTCGATATCGGTCAGATTGCCAACGAAAAAAAGGTCGCCGCATTCAGCGTTAAGGGCAAAGAAAACCGCACGACGTCGGCCATCCCTGATTGCAACGCCATAAGCGAAAGCCACATGGACGTCAGTTTCGTCTCGGGATTTTATCAGTTTGCAACTTTCGTGAATGCCCTGGAGAGACACAAGCCCGTGCTCTTCGTCAACGAGTTTACCATTACCCGCTCCAATCAGAACGACGCGGCGTATGAAGTCACACTGGACGTGGCGGCTTTTGTCAAGAAGCCGCGAGAGAGGGAAACGGCCGACAAGGCATCACTGCCGGCTGCGGATACAAAAACATGAGAACGATAGCCATAGCCAATCAAAAAGGGGGATGTGGGAAGACGACCACGGCCGTGAGTCTCGCAGCGGCTTTTGCCGCAAAGGGGCATCGGACGCTGCTGATGGACCTCGATCCCCAGGGTCACAGCACGATAGGGCTTGGCTACGAGCCTGACGAGCTGAACACGACGATTTACGACGTCCTTGTGAACGCTCATATTGGGATCCCCGACGTGACGACCGGTACGAAGGTCGAATGGCTTGATTTGGCCCCGGGCAATATCTTGCTCTCGGGCGCCGAGGTCGATCTGATCCGTATCGCTGCACGAGAGTTTATCTTGAGTGAGAAACTCGGAGCCGTCGCGGACAAATACGATCTGTGCGTGATGGATTGCCCGCCGGCGCTCGGCCTGCTGACCCTCAACGCGCTGATTGCCAGCACCGGTGTCGTTGTCCCGGTGCAGGTGCATTACTACGCGATGGAAGGCCTCAAACAGTTGTTCGAGACAACGAATATTATCCAGGAGCGCTACGGATCCCGCTTCGTAAGAATTCTGGGCATATTGCTGACGCTCGTCGAGGATAACACTCTGCTGGGCAGGCAAATCCAGCAGCAGATGAGGGAATTCTTCGGCCCTCTGGTTTTTGACACCGTGATTCACAGAAGCGTGAAGCTCGCTGAAGCGCCAAGCGCCGGTGAGCCGGTCTTCATCTATGCGCCGAAGAGTAAGGCCGCTCTCGAATACGAGACCCTGGCTGAGGAGATTCTCTACGGCAGGACCTGGGCTGAGCAGACAATCGACCACGAGATGCTGGTCAGGAGATAATCGATGTCAGAGCTTGAAAAAAACAAGGCCGGACTGCAGAAAAAGGTTTCATCCGTCTTCAAGGGTGTGCCTCTTCCGCAAGGCAGCGCCGGTCAGCAGACCTCCGGGACGCATGCGCCGGATCAAGTACCCGGCGTTTCTCCAAAACCGCTGTCCCCGGAACGTCAGCCGCAGAGTTCTCTGATGATGAAGCTTCACCAGGCCGAGGAGAAGCCGGACAACACGATACCGAATCGCCCCGCCGGCGTCAGTCCGGAACCCCCCCCCCCAGCCCCCCGGATACAGCAGCATCCGGCAGCGAAGGAACTTCATGAGTCCAAGACACCGCTGAAAAAAGCGGCGTCGGCCAAGCAGCCTAAGGCTGCTCCAGCGGCGGAAACCACCCGCCCGGGTCTCTGGCGGCAGATAAGTAACAGACTCTTTGTCCCCAAGCCGGGTGGCAATCCCACCCGTCAGAAGGCCATGGTCATATTGGTGCCGATTCTGGCAATCGTTATGATTTTCGTGTTCAGACAGGTCCTGAGCACCTCTCCCCGCAAGACAAAGGGAGCCACTGAGGACGAGACTCTTGTGGCTGCCGGGGTCAAGTCCGGCCAGGACATCGACTGGCGGATTCCGGACCCGCTGCCGGAAACCATGAGGGACCCGATAAAGATCGGGGACCAGAGTTCGGCGAACGGCGCCGAGCCCAATGGAGCCGCCGCGGAGCCGACAACAGGCGACATAGACGTACGAGATATTATCTTTTCGAAGGATAAACCGTCCGCGTTCGTAAACGGCCGAATCGTGTACATCGGGGATAAAATTCACGACGCCACGGTTGTGCGGATAAACAGGGACGGCGTCGAATTTGAAAAAGACGGGAAAAAGTGGATACAGAACATACGCGACTGAAGCCGCACGCGGTTTGACCTTAGGGTCGCGGATTCCGAAAAAGGACACGTGCAGCAAGAGTGATAATGCAAACAAGGAAAATAACACGAACAGGAGCTGAAACGATAGTCATTAGACTTAAGTTGGAAAAGGAAAAGTCATGAGAAGTTTCTTGATGAAATCCCGGCGATTAAGTTTGTTGATGATATGTGCTTTCGTTTGTTTGTGCTGCGTCCCGGCGTTTGCCAGCGACAGTAATGAGCCGCCGGTGCAGACGAGACCATCGGATAAACAGCAGATCCTGACCGAGCTCGAGAAGCGGATGCAAAAAGTCGTCTGTATCGATGTCAACGAGGTTCCTATCGCTATCGTTGTGAGGCAACTGGCCGACCAAGTGGACGTGGACCTTATCATGAGCCCGAAAGTAACTGGAAACGTCACGGTGTCACTGAGCGAAGTATCGCTGGAGGAAGCCCTGCGGTGCATTCTCGACGTGCACGGCGCCGGTTATATCGCGGGCGAGAACGTCATACGGATACTATCACGTGAGGAAATGCCCGAGATATCCGAGAGGCTCGTCACCGAAACGTTTGAAATCATCTATGCCGACGTCGCACAGGTTGTGAAAGCTCTGGAGAAATTCAAGTCGGCTCAGGGTTCGGTTTCCTGCATCGAGGGCACCAGTCACATCATCGTCACGGACACCGAGGGCAAGGTCCGGGACATCACCAATCTCCTGACCAAGATCGACCGCATCACCCCCCAGGTATTGGTCGAGGTGAGAATCTATGACATCACGAGCAAAGACAATCTCGACCTCGGCATCGAATGGAACGCGGGCAGGCGCACCAACCTGGACGCGAGTTCCAATATCCTTAATGATGACATTGAAGTCGAGAAGGGAGGCGCCAGCACGTACGTCGGCAGCAAGACCGACCCGGCGGTTATGGCCGGCTTTGAGGGCGGGACCAACAAAACGGCCGCTGCCACGGTCGGGTTTATGCGTTTTGGTGTGCTCAACGAGCACCTCAATCTCGATGCCCAATTAAGAGCCGAGAAGGAAAACATCAACGCCAAGCTTCTGGCCAATCCGAGAATCATGGTTGTGGATAACGAGCAGGCCACGTTCGATATCGTCACGGAGCAGCCTTACGTGGAAAAGACGATAACCTCCGGTACCGTTACCGAGTCGGTGAAATTCAAGCCGGTGGGAGTGAAACTCGTTGTGACGCCGCATGTTGCAAGAGACGGGATTATAAGAATGATTCTTGAGCCGGAATTCAGCGTTCTTGTAACGCGCGTTCAGGTTTCATCAAGTGACGTCCCGGTTGTCGATACGCGAAAGGTTAAGACCGTCGCCCTGGTCAGAGACGGTCAGGCGGTCGTCCTGGGCGGCCTGCGGAAGAAGGAGACCAGCCAGCAGGTCAACAAAGTGCCGTTGCTGGGCGACATCCCCGTCCTGGGCCATCTGTTCCGATTCGAGGGTGAGGCAACGGTGAACACCGAGCTGGTTGTGTTCATCACGCCGCGAATTATCACCGAGCCGGTTCTGACCGAAAGCGAGATGGAGGCCCTTAATGTCACCAAGTTTGGCGGTCCCAAGCCGGTGCCCACCAGAGCCGAGGCCGCTGCGAAATAATCTGTCCATCCGGTCAAGAAACGCGTGCCCCGGCCCAACGGAAGTCTCTTCGAGCGGATCGGAGCGGGCATGGGAGCGGCCGGGAGATGGACCGAGCGGGCGTCATTTCAATTCCACGGACCAGTAAGCATGGTCCAGGAATTGTCTCCAGCTTCGGTATCGCTCGTGGCCGAGGTGGACGTGGACGATGGGGTTGTGCTTGGGCTTGATCGGTTTCTGGATGAGCGTCATGCCGGCCTGCTGGGGCATACGCCCGCCTTTCTTGACGTTGCACGCGGCGCAGGCACACACGATGTTTTCCCACGTGGTCTTACCGCCCAAGGTCCGCGGGATGACGTGGTCGAGCGACAGCTCGCTGGTTGCGAAGCGCTTGCCGCAATACTGGCACCTGTTCTTGTCGCGGGCAAAGATGTTCCGACGATTGAACTTGAGCTCGCTTCGGGGGAGGCGGTCGTAGAACAGCAGCCGAATGATCCGCGGCACGGCGACGTAAAAGTTAATCGTCGAGATCCAGTCGTGTCCGTCCGGCTCGAAATGACGCCTGAACTGGCTGACCTCGCACCAGCTCTGGAAATCGTAGTTGGAATATTTGCCCTCTTCGAGCGAGACAACCTCGGCGAGATCTCGGAACAACAAGGAAAATGCACGCCGGGCTCCTACGATGCGAATCGCCATATAGTGCTTGTTCAGCACAAGAACATTGCAGTCCAAACCTGATTGACATTCACCTGCAATCATGGTTCTCACGTCGCGTATCGAACGCTTCGTTGCCTGTCTTAACGGCGAGGTACAGAGCGTTCCAACCATTGAAGCCGCATGTCAGGCGGCATAAGACCACTGACTATTTCTACTGTTGCTTCGCGATTCGGTCAAGCCATAGGGGAAGCGGAAACAAGGCTCATTTACGTCCTCCCGTCAAGCTCGAAACACAAAAGCTGCCTCAGGAGGCTTCCGCTCTTCCGGAGGCCGACTTGGCGACGACGTTCTCAGCTCGAAGTCCCTTTTCCCCGTCAACGACGTCGAACGTGACGGGGTCGCCTTCCACAAGAGTTTTATATCCATCACCTGAAATACTTGAGTAGTGGACGAAAATATCACGGCCGTCGGCCGTAGCGATAAATCCATACCCCTTCCGCGGGTTAAACCACTTGACTTTTCCCTCTGACATATAACGCTCCTTTTTGTCAACCAGTACCGATTATTCGCTGCGTGCCGCGCAATCTCCGCGGTGCACGGCTTGTTTTTGCCGGCGCTGCATGATGTTGCGAGCGACATTTTTCTTAGCCTGCACTTTCATTTGGCTTTGGCCGACTCCACGGCGGGTGCACACAGATGTTCCCTCATCAGCCGGCCCATCTTGAACTTGACCGTCCGTTTCGCAGGAACCTCCACGCGCGCAAGAGTCTTCGGATTCTGCGCCGTTCGTGCGGCTCTTGTCTTGATCTCAAAGACGCCAAAATCTCGGAACTCCAAACGGTTATTGTCACACAGTTCCCTCGTTATCTCATCAAGGAACGCCTGGATAATGCACTTGACGGTCACTCTTTTCGCTTGCGTCTGCTCTGCAATCCGGTCGATGAGTTCTTTCTTCGTAATTGTTGTCATAGACTACCTCGCTTCAGGAAAGAGCAATTTAGGACACTGGATTCTTCTGGTCTCGGAAACTGCTGCATAACGAACAGGCTCTCGACGGGCTATCCAGCAGCTTCACCACACACACCTTCGCATACCTTGTCAAACACAAGTTGCTGCTCCCGGAGTACTCTGCGGGGCGTGAAATTCTCTTACTGACCTCAAAAACAACCCGCAAAGTACAAATCCTAAAAACACCGCAACTCACTATACAGCAAAGACTTCGAAACGACAATATAATTCTACACAAAATCTTCCTGATTCCAAGAAAAATTTTCCGCATGGTTTGACACCCGAGGGGATTTCCCGCCGCAAAGATTATTTTTCACGGGCTCGCCCGTGAGCCGCTTGCTCGCAAGAATCTCGTGAGAAAATAGCAGCTGGTGCGAATTAGTCTGTTGACCGCAAAAGGATTTATCGGCATAATCACGCTTCTTGTGTCTGCTCTTGACTAATGAGGTCAGAGTGGACCTGCACAAGCAGGATTGACGTTTATGTCTTCAGACAAGGACGAAAAGAACAGTTCCGGCAAACCGGCTCAGAAAAAGAAAGACCGGGCGGCCGAGATTGCGAACACCTTCGAGTGGCTGATCACCGCGTTCATATTGGCCTTTGTCTTCAGGGCCTTTGTCATGGAGGCGTTCCGCATCCCCACGGGCAGTATGGCCGATACTCTCAAAGGGGCTCATTTTCGGCTGGCGTGCCCGCAGTGCGGGTACAAATATGAATATGGCTTTGTGCCGGGTAACTATGACCTGCCTGAAGATACGGTCCCCTCGGCGCCTGCACCGGTGCCTATCACGCGCTGCCCGAATTGCGGCCGGTACCCGTCTCAAAGCACGTGCCGCAGGTGCGGGATAGTGTATGACTCTCGTACTTCGGCGGACAGAAATGGGCCCTACCAAAGCAACGGCGCGAGGCATGATAAAGAGTTACCCCCCTCTCGCTGCCCACGGTGCAGCAACGAGCTTATGGGCGACAAACCTATGCCGGTGGCGAACGGCGACCGCATCTTGGTTCTGAAGTGTATTTACCAGTTTTTTGAGCCCAAACGGTGGGACGTCGTCGTGTTTAAGAATCCGCCGGAGCCCGGCGTCAACTACATCAAGCGGTTAATCGGCCTTCCGGGTGAAAGAATCCAGATTATCGACGGGGACGTCTATATCAACGGCCAGATTGCCCGAAAGCCGGCCAAAATCCAAAACGAGCTGTGGATGCCCGTTTACGATAACGACTATCAGCCCGTTCGGCCGAAAGAAGGCTCCTTCAACGGGCACCCCTGGGAGCAGCCGTTCAAGAACGTCGGGGATTCAGAATGGGTCACAACCGACAGAAACAGCCCGACCGTCTTGCGTCTGGGTCCGGCCGAGGGAAGGACCGACCAAATCCATTCGCTTTTCTATGATACGTCCGTCGGCAACGATTTTAGAGCGGCCTACGCCTACGACGACGTTGACACCTACAGCTATATGCCCTATTGCAGCGACTTGATGGTGCGTTTCTCGGTACGGGTGGGCGAAGGAAAAGGACGTATCGGGATCGCTCTGAGCAAATACCAAACCACGTACAGAGCGTGGGTGGATTTGGCCGGCGAAATGGTTATCGCAAAAACCGACAAAGCCGGTCAAACTACCGATCTGGCTCGCCTGGGACCCGTGCCTGTAGCCGAATCGGCTCTGGTCCAATTCGCCAATGTGGACCACCAATTGATTTTTCAATACGGCAGCAAAAAGCTAACGTATGATTTAGGCCGGAATATAGAGGATGCCGGGCCTATAAGCGAAGATATTGAGCCGCGAGTAGAAATCTTCGGTTCCGGCAAGCTGATCCTCTCGCACATAAAGATCTTCAGGGACATTCATTACACCGAGGCGAAGTTTGCCAACAGCAGCGGAAACGGCCGGGCGACGAGAAATTTGCCGTTTGACCTTAAAGAAGATCAGTTTTTCGTGCTGGGCGACAACAGCCCCAACAGCGAGGACGGCAGATGGTGGAACAGAAAGGGGCGGTCGAACAGGGGGCTGCCCCTTTACGACGTGGGAACTGTGCCGCGAGATTATCTGGTCGGCAAAGCGCTGTTTGTCTATTGGCCCAGCGGCTTCAAGCCATTCGCGGAATTCCCGTTTGGCATTGTTCCCAACATCGGTCGGATGCGCTTCATATACGGCGGCTCGAACGGAGTTGAATAGCCGCTCGCATGGGTCGGGTCGGCTGCACGGCCGAATGGATGAGTGAGTAAGAGGATACGGCGTTGATTCGCCGAGCAAGCCTGCACGTTCATGAAAGGGAATTATTATGGACAAGGCCAGATTCATACCGGTTATAGCGACTGTCTTATTTTTCCTGCCGCTGGCAGGTTGCAGGGACGAAAACGCCCTACAGACAAAACAAGAAGCTCCCGCTTCGGAGACTGCCGCGAAGTACCTGCGGTGCGAGTACCGCGTCAATCCATTAGGTATTGACGTGACCAGGCCGCGCTTGAGCTGGGTCCTGGACTGCCGGCAGCGCTCTGCGACGCAGAGTGCTTACCAGATTCTGGCGGCCGCCACCATAGAGAACCTCAAACAGAACAACGGCGATCTTTGGGACAGCGGCAAAGTGAGCTCCGATCAGAGCAATCAGGTAGTGTATGAAGGCAAACCCCTTACGTCGCGAATGCGCTGCTGTTGGAAGGTGCGCGTATGGGATAAGGATGACAAGGTCTCGGCCTGGAGCGAGCCGGCGAGCTGGACCGTCGGTCTGCTCGAGCCGGGAGACTGGCAGGCCAAATGGATAGGCTATGATGCGGAACCGCCGGTGTCCTATCAGAAGGATAAATCTCCTGCGGTGAATCTTGAGGCAAGTAAATGGATCTGGTTCGACGAAGGAGAACCGCAGAAAAGTGCTCCGATTGCCACGCGGTTTTTCAGACGTAACATTGAAATCCAGTCAGACAAGAAACTCAAACGTGCGCGTTTTGCCCTGGTGGCCGATAATGAGGCTGCCGTTTTCATCAACGGTCGGGAGGCGGGCAAGGCCAAAGGCTGGCAGACGGTCCAGACGCTTGATGTTACTGAGAAGCTCGCCCCGGGAAAAACGACGCTGGCCATCGCCGTCACGAATCAGGGCGACAAGGCCAATCCAGCGGGACTTGCAGGCAAGCTGCTGATCGAGTTTGAAACGGGCGAGCCGCAGGTCATTTCGATTGACCGTTCATGGAAGGCCGCCGACGCCGAGCAGAGCGGCTGGCAGGGACCGGATTTCGACGACGGCAACTGGTCCAATTCGAAAGAGGTTGCCCGGATCGGCGACGAGCCATGGGGACAGCCCGCACAAGAGGAACTGGTTCTGCCGCCACCGCCCTATTTGCGAAAGACCTTTTTTGTCAACAAGCCCGTTGAACGCGCTACCATTTATGCCTCGGCGCTGGGGCTCTACGAGCTGCACATCAACGGTAAACGTGTAGGCAAGGATTACTTCACACCCGGCTGGACAGACTACACTAAGCGCGTGTACTACCAGAGCTACGACGTGACCAATCTGCTGACCAGAGGCGGCAATGCCGTCGGAGCGATTCTCGCCGATGGATGGTATGCCGGCTACATAGGCTTCGGCAAGAAGAGGGAGCACTACGGCGACAAGCCCCGGCTGTGCGTCCAGCTCGAAATCGAGTACGCCGATGGCTCCCGGCAGACGATTGCGACGGGCAAATCCTGGAAGGCTGCCTACGGCCCGCTTCTCGAAGCGGATTTTCTGATGGGCGAGACCTACGACAGCTCCAAAGAGAATCCGTACTGGTGCACGTACTGGTTCAACGACGCCGCCTGGGTGCCGGCTGCCGTCACCGATAAGATCGAGAGCAAACTCCAGGCCTATCCCGGCGTGACGGTTCAGAATATCCTTCAAATCAAGCCGAAGAAGCTCACCGAGCCGGCCAAAGGCGTGTACGTTTTCGACATGGGCCAGAATTTTGCCGGCTGGATCCGCCTGAAAGTCCAGGGCCAGGCCGGGACAGAGGTCGTCCTGCGATTTGCCGAGATCCTCAATCCCGATGGGACGATTTATACTACAAACCTTCGTGCAGCACGGTGCACCGATACCTATGTGCTCAAAGGGAAAGGTCGGGAAATCTGGGAGCCGCGCTTTACGTATCACGGCTTCCGATACGTGGAAGTCACCGGTTACCCCGGCAAGCCCGGACTGGACGCGATTACCGGGGTTGTCGTGCATTCCGATACGCCGCCGGCTGGTTCGTTCGAGTGCTCCAATCCGATGGTCAATCAGCTCTATAAGAATATCGTCTGGAGCCAGCGAGGCAACTTCATCGAAGTGCCCACAGACTGCCCACAGCGAGATGAACGTCTCGGCTGGACCGGCGACGCGCAGATTTTCATCCGCACGGCGACGTACAACATGGATGTGGCGGCGTTTTTCACCAAGTGGCTGGTGGATCTCGAAGACGCGCAGACCCCGGAAGGCGCGTTTCCCGATGTCGCTCCTCATAAAGTGGCAATGGGCAGCGGCGTTCCTGCATGGGGCGACGCCGGCGTGATCTGTCCCTGGACAATTTACGAAGTCTATGGCGATACGCGGGTCCTGGAAAAACACTACGAATCCATGAAGAAGTGGATCGCGTATCTGGAAAAGAACAGTAAGGACTTGCTGCGTCCGGCGTACGGCTACGGCGACTGGGTCTCCATTGCTTCCGACACGCCCAAAGACGTCATCGCCACAGCCTATTTCGCCTATAGCACACGCCTGGTTTCCAAAACCGCCGCCGTCTTGGGCAAAAACGATGAAGCGGAACAATACGAGAATCTTTTTGAGCGAATCAAGGAGGCCTTCAACAAGGCTTACGTCTCGCAGGACGTCCGCGTTAAAGGCGAGACACAAACCTGCTACCTGCTGGCCTTGTATTTTGACTTGCTGCCAGATGACAAACGCCCACGAGCGGCCCAGCACCTCGTCGAAGCGCTCGAGGCAAAGAACTGGCACCTCTCCACCGGGTTCGTCGGGCTCAGCTATCTGCTGCCGATCCTTACGCAGACCGGACATTTGGATATCGCCTATCGGTTGCTGGCCAACGATACGTTTCCCAGTTGGGGCTACAGCATCAAGAACGGAGCAACGAGCATCTGGGAGCGTTGGGACGGCTGGACCGAAGACAAGGGCTTCCAGGACCCCGGCATGAATTCGTTCAACCACTACGCATTTGGTTCGGTCGGGCGGTGGCTCTTCAACACCGTGGCCGGCATCGATACGGACGGGCCGGGTTACAGGAAAATCGAGATTCACCCCAGACCCGGCGGCATCACCAGCGCAAAGGCAAGCTACGAATCCATTTACGGCCGCGTCGTCAGCGACTGGCGGCTCAAGGACGGCACGTTCAGCCTCAACGTGACCATCCCTGCCAATACGACGGCCACTATTTACGTGCCGGCCGGCAGCGCCGAGAGCGTGACGGAAAACGGACGCCCCGCCACAAGCGCCAAGGGCGTGAGCTTCCTGCGAATGGACCCGGGCGAAGCGGTCTGGGCCGTAGGCTCGGGAAATTATCGCTTTACGTCGAAACTGCCCTGAGCCGCTCACACAACCAGGTGCAACAGGCATCGCGTACTTACGGCTTTCCTACAGCCGGGGTGTTGCTTTGAGCAGCCGCGTAGATTTGCTCCGGGCCGGTCAGCTCGTTGCAGTCCGTCAGTTTGGCAAGTATTTCGTCAGAGTCTGCCGATACGATCTGGTAAATCTTTCCACCCGCCTTTTGGTATTCTCCACAGAAGCCCTTCCACGATTCAAGGTAATTCTCATAGGCGCGTTTTCTGTGTTCCGGCTGCTGGTCCAGAGCTGATATCTCGACCGGATCCCAATACTTGATCAGGACGTTGCTGCCGGGCAGCAGGAAATCCGCGCTTATCGTCTTGCCCTCGATCTGCAGAAGTCTGTCCATTCGGAATTCGATGTTCCTGCCCGCCAGATAGGCGGCAATGATCCGGCTTCCACCGGTTTCTCTAGTCGCCCTCTCCTGCTTTCTTGGCTCGGCCAACTGCCCGGCTCTTTGCCTGCGGGTTTCGGTCTTTTGTGCATAACGCACGCCGGTCCGCTCCGTGCGGGAGGTGAGCTGACTGCGATCAACGACAACAACGCCGTATTGGACGGCCCAGCCGGCCTCTGGGCAACTGCCGTCATAGGGCGAGTAATAGATGTACTTCGTCGAGCTCGGTGAGCTTGCGTAGTCATTCACCAGGCCGGAAGGATGTTCGTAGCTGAAGGCATATGGAGAGTAGCGAATCCAGTAAGGAACCAGGCCGGAATGATCGTAGTCGTAAGCGTACGGACTGTAGTGAACGTCGCCGGAAACCAGGCTCTGCGTGTAAATGGACCAGCGAACACGGTAATCAAAAGTGCTGCCGCCCCAATAATAGGAATGACCTTCGGTCAGACTGATTGCAACCATCAGTATTACGGCTGCCAAAATTGAAATCCTTTTCATTTTGTGCTCCTTTCTATTTGAAAACGTCTGCGTTCAATTTATCTTCTCGCGGTCACCTCCTTCCTCCAAACGCTGCACAATCCATCACTGCCGCGCGCACACGTTGTCCATGCGCAGAACTGCATTGCGAATTACGGACGAATTGTGAATTTAAAAAAAGGCCCCGGCCGACGAATCGGCCGGGGCTGATTTCTGAGCGTGCCCCTCTGCACGGCAGATTCGCTCCTTCGCTGATTTCGTTTTTCTCCCTAAAAACGTACATCTCAGTCCCTGGGCACGCTCAATACTTTAGACAGACTTTGTAAAGGTGAGGAGAATCACACTGAATCTTCTTCCTCCACACCCGTCGCATCCTTTTACATCCACCTTCTCCGAAATGATACGAAAATAATACCAACGCAGTTTGAGCAAGTCAACAGAAATAATTGATTTTCTTTGTCGTGTGCGCGCTCTATCGTGCTAACATGCCGAGCCTGCGAGAATTGCACGCACACCCATGAGAAAAAAAAGTTGCTCGAACATTTCAGACCGTCGGCAATGTCCGGCCCGGATTTTTCGACTTCGCCTCAGAATGACAGAAGATTATTCTGGTTGGGTCTTATTTTTTCGCTTGCTCGCAGTCTTCTTCGGCGCGCTGGGCTGTTTATCCTTAACCGGCAGGACCTCGGGGGCGCTTGTCGTGGGCAGCCATTGGGCGAGCTGCTTTTTGACATCGGCGTATTTCGGGTCGTTTGCGAGATTGGTCCACTCCAACTCGTCCTGCTCGTGATCGTAAAGCTCTTCAGAGCCGTCGCTGTAGCGGATGTATCGGAATTTCTCGCTGCGCAGCGAGTGATTATCCCGGCCGTGCGTGGTCAGCGCGGGGCGGTCCCACTGCGCCTGCGGATTCTTGAGCAGCGGCAGGAAGCTCCTTCCCTGAAGCTCCTTCTTCGGCGTCAGATTGCACAGCTCGATAAGGGTCGGGTAAATATCCAGCATGGTAACGGGCCGGGAGCATCGCTGGCCGGGCCGCGTCACACCGGGTGCGACGACCATCAGGACGTTGTGCGTCGCTTCTTCCCACAGCGAAAATTTGCGCCAATGCAGCTTTTCGCCGAGGTGCCAGCCGTGGTCGCTCCAGAGTATGACAATCGTGTTGTCCGCGTAGGCGCTGCTGTCCAGGGCATCGATGACGCGTCCGACGCAGGTATCCACGAAGCTGATGGATGCGAGGTAGCCCTGCACGGCCTTGCGCCACTGGTTGTATTCGATCACCTTCTTGTGGTCGCCTTCGGGTTTGGCCATTTTTCGTCCTATCGGGGGGACGTCGTCAAGATCGTTTTCCTTGACGTTGGGCAGCGTGATTTTATCGGGCGGATACATATCGAAGTATTTGGTCGGCACGTACCACGGCAGGTGCGGCCGGAAGAAGCCGCAACCGAGGAAGAACGGCTTGTCGTGCTTTTTCTGCAGTTGCTTTGTTGCCCAGGCGGCGACTTTCCTGTCGCCCATTTCCTCGTCCGGAACATCGACGGGGCCCCAGTCGAACTGTGCCGTATTCGGGATGCCGTTCACAGGCTGGTTGGCGGGCTCCGGGTCGTCGGGCTTGTTCTGCTGCTGCGATGGGAAATAGTCCTGCCATGACGGCGGATCGGGAAAACTGCCGTGGTAAATCTTGCCGCCGCCGACGGCGCTGTAGCCATGCGCCATGAAATGCTGCGGAATCGTCACGGCGTTTTTGAGCACCGGAGATTCGCGCCACGGATCAGGATTGTGATAAACGCCCGATGTCGAAGGCAGGATACCGGTCATGAGACTGGCGCGCGAAGGATTGCATGCTGGCGCCGAGCAGTGAGCGTTGGTGAAGAGTACGCCCCGGCTCGCGAGCCTGTCGAGGTTAGGCGTCTTAACGTCCGGATGACCGCCCAGACAGCCGATCCAGTCATTCAAATCGTCGATCGCCATAAAGAGGATGTTCGGCCGGTTCTTAGACGAGTTCGCCGAGAAAGCCGGATACGGCATCGAAAGTGCCGCCGCACCGACAGCGGTCAATTGCAGGAAATCTCGCCGATTCATCAGACGTGATGTTGGATTCATTTGCTCTGCCTCCTTCGAAATTCTCTCTTGTCTGTGGAGTTGCCTTTTCCCACAGACACATTACGAAATCTACGCCGGAGTCTAACGGATAGCGTATGGCCCGTCAAGCTTCACGAGCGGATCATTTATCCAGGGAAATTCTTTTCAGGTGCTCCTCGATGCCGGCTAATCGGGCAGAAATCTGGAGTAATGTCAGTGTTCTCGACCTGCAGTAACTCAGGTATGTAAGGAGAACAGAGATGACAATAAGGACCTTCAATCCCATATCTGAGTAACGTATGAGCATGAATTCGTTCCTGGTAAGAGCGTCTTCGGCGTAGTTCACCAATAGAAAGTCCTTCAAGATATACATGCCCAAAAAGTATAGAACCGTGACCAGCCAGCTTATCGCAGCAACCAACTTCAACCGCCTGACTTGAGCTCTGTTAACCTCGATGATTTTCTGTACCGAATCCTCGTTCACATCCGTCGATCCGGCGGAATCCGTGTCCATTTGCCGCAGCAGCTCTTCTCTGATATTGTTTACCTTTGCCATTTTTATTTCTCCAGCTCTTTTTTGAGTGCAAGCTTTGCATAATAAACGCGTGATTTGACCGTGCCCAGGCTGCAATCCAGAACCTCGGCTATCTGCTGATAGGGCATCTGCTCGAGGAAACGCAACATGAGCACTTCCTTATGTTCGGGTCGCAACTCCCTGAGACACTTGTGGACCTTCGCTATATCTTCGAGAGAAACAACGTCATTCTCGTTCTCGTTTGAAACTGCCATGTCTTCATTGAGTTCGGACCAGACCTTCTTCTTTCTGAGCTGGTGATAAACCTTGTTACGTGCGATGCGATACAGCCAGGTTGAGAAGGCGTCAGGCTCTCTCAGGCCGTGCATCCGCCTGATAACGGTCAGCCACGTATCCTGGAAAATGTCTTCCGTTAGCTCGCTGTCGTCCAGCAGACGGCTTATGAAGTACCGCAGCGGCCTTTGATATCGCTCGATAAGTTGCGTAAGAGCATTCTTATCGCCGACTTGGCAGCGAAGCAGCAATACCTCTTCAGCGAGTTTGGCCGCTCTGTTCATGCGTTGTCCTCGACCTAATACAGATGCGCCGCCCGTCCATAAGTTCAAGGAATTCTCAGTTTCCCCGGTCAACAAAAAACTTGCCAAAACAGCCGATAGCCGTTACCCTAACGCCTTCATTCGTTTGGTTTTGTTGGCAGGAATACATTATAAACCTTTGATAATGGGAAGTTTGTGATGAATGTATCTGTAAAGAATCCAGGTTTGTCGGAGCTTGATGAGCTTTGTATTGCGACGATCCGATTCCTGACCCTGGATGCCGTTCAAAAGGCCAATGCGGGGCATCCGGGTATGCCGATGGGTATGGCGCCGGCCGCTTATGTGCTCTGGACCAGGCACATGAAGTATAATCCGTCGAATCCGCGTTGGCACAATCGCGACCGTTTCGTTCTCTCGGCGGGGCACGGCAGCATGTTGCTATACTCGCTGCTGCATTTGACCGGGTACGACATTACACTGGATGACTTGAAGAACTTCCGGCAGTGGGATAGTAAAACCCCCGGGCATCCGGAATATAATCCCGACCGCGGCATCGAAGTCACGACTGGGCCGCTCGGCCAAGGCATTTCCAGCGCCGTCGGAATGGCCATCGCACAGAAGGTTCTTGCGAACTACTTCAATCGCGAGGGCTTTCCCGTCATCGACCACAAAATCTATGTTATCGCCGGCGACGGCGATTTGGAGGAAGGCGTATCTTCGGAGGCCAGCTCCTTAGCCGGACATCTGGGTCTGGATAACCTCATCGTCATTTATGATGACAACCATATCAGCATCGACGGCAATACAGACCTTTCATTTACCGAAGACAGGGCCAGGCGCTACAAAGCCTACGGCTGGAATGTGCGGGTGGTCGAAGGCGATGGCAACGATATGGCCGCCTTTGAGAAGGCGTTGAAAAACGCCAAGAAAGAAAAGCAGCGGCCGACGCTGATAAAGCTCCGCACGCATATCGCGTACGGCAGTCCGAACATGCAGGATACAGCCGAAGCCCACGGTTCGCCTTTAGGCGCGGATGAAATCAAGCTGATCAAGCAGCGATTCGGCTGGGACCCCGAAAAAAGCTTTCATGTCCCTGATGAAGTTCGAACTCAGATGGATAAGGCCCGACAAAAGGGCAAGCGGGCGGAGGCAGCCTGGAACAGGCTGTTCGCCGATTACGCCCAAAAGTATCCGGAGCTGGCCATGCAACTGCACGATGCCGCCGAGGGCAGACTGCCCGTGGAGCTTGATAGTATTCTGCCCAAATTCCAGCCGGATAAACCCCTTGCAACCCGCCAGGCCTCCGGCAAGGTCTTAGACGCGCTCATGCCGAAGCTGCCTCTGGTTCTGGGCGGCTCGGCCGACTTGACGCCGTCGAACAATACCCGCTGGTCCGGAGCAAAGGACTTCCAGAATGGTGCTCGCGACGGCAGGTATCTGCGTTTTGGGGTCAGAGAGCACGCAATGGGCGCCATCATAAATGGAATCTCCGTGAGCGGCCTGACCCGGGCCTACGGCGGAACATTCTTGGTATTTTCGGACTATATGCGGGGCGCGGTCCGCGTCGCGGCCCTCTCGAAGTATCCGAGCATATTCGTATTCACGCACGACAGCATCGGCTTGGGCGAGGACGGCCCGACCCATCAGCCCGTCGAACATTTCGCGGCGCTGCGGGCCATACCGAATCTGCTTGTTATCCGCCCCGCCGACGCCAACGAGACAGCCCAGGCGTGGAAGTACGCTCTGGAGCATAGGGATGGGCCTGTTGTTTTATTGCTGACCCGTCAGGGATTGCCCGTGTTGGACCGGAGCAAATACCCTTCCGCGTCGAATCTGAGCAAGGGTGCCTATGTCCTGCTTGGCGCCAATAAGCCCGATGTGCTGCTCTTAGCCAGCGGCTCGGAAGTCTCCGTCGCTCTAACAGCCGTAGAGAAACTGGCAGCCGAAGGCATTGCTGCACAAGTTGTGAGCATGCCCTGTTGGGAGCTTTTTGAAAAACAGCCCCAAGAATACAAAGATTCGGTTATTCCGCCCACCATCAAGGCCAGAGTCGGCGTCGAAGCCGCCGTCGAGCTGGGCTGGCATAAATACTTAGGCGAAAAAGGCGTCTTCGTCGGAATGACGTCGTTCGGTGCGTCAGCGCCGGGTAAAATCTGCTTCGAGAAATTCGGCATCACGGCGGCGAATGTCGTCGAAGCGGCAAAGAAATCGCTGGCAAAGTCTCGCCAGTAGTTCGGCCAGCCTTGATAGTGCAAAAAATTTTTGGCGGCGGATTGCTTGAATTAAGTAATACCGCCGCTTTTGTTTTTGTTAATGGTCCGGAATTTAGGAGAGACAAAATGAAACGAACGTGCCAAGCTGTAACAGTGATGTTGGGTGTAGCGTTGACGGTAATCGCATTTTGTATCGTAGGCTATCAGGTGCGCGCGAATGATTCGGTCCGGCCAACGGCCGGACGACTGCCGGGCGCGCGGGTGGTTATCGAGGCCGTTCAATACCCGACGATTCAGGCGGCGATAGACGCCCTGCCGGAGGAAGGCGGGGTCGTGCGGCTGCCGCCGGGGACGTTCGAGATTCGTGAGCCGTTGAAGGTCGGTAAGTCCGATGTCCTGATCGAAGGGGCCGGCACGGCTACGCACATCAAGAACGTCAACACCGAGGGAAAAAGCGCCCTGATTCTTCAGCACCCAAGCGGCGCCGAAAATCGAAAGTCCGAATTGTGGCGGATTCGCCTGGCCAACTTTCGCATCACGGGCAACGAAAAAAGCGGAAACGGCATCGAGGCCCGGCGAATCAACGAGGTCTTCATCGACGGCGTCACCGTCAGCTATCATGGCGGCGACGGTATTGTGCTGCACTTCTGCTACGAAGACCCGCGGATTTGCAATTCGCTGATCACCTACAACAAAAAGACGGGATTGAACGTCATCGGCTGTCACGACGTCGTCGTCTCGGCAAACCAGTTCGAGGAAAACCAGGACGCCGTCCGGTTTATCGACGGCTTCAACCTCTGCATGACGGGCAACTGCCTCGACGACCATCTCGGCGACGGTGTCGTGATCGAAAACACCTACGGCTCGGTCGTCGCAGGCAACATGATCGAAGAGTGCAATGGCACGGCCATCGTGCTCGACAGGGACTGCTACGGAATCACGCTGAGCGCCAATGTGATCGCCCATGAGCAGACCGGCGGGATCGCGCTGCGCGACGCGCACGGCTGCGCCGTCAGCGCCAACACCTTCACGATCATGGGTAAGGACGCGCTGAGCATCGGGCCTAACAGCGCACGCATCGCCGTGACCGGAAACAACTTCTGCGACAGCTACATCGGGGCTGACCAGCTCAAGCGAGCGGAAGACGACCGGCGGGCCGGAGGCATGGTGTTAAACGGCGCATCCGGCATCGCCGTAGCGGGGAACCTGTTTTCGGGTCTGCGGCCGAAAGCGCTGAGCCTCGAAGGCACAACCAGCAAGCGCGTGCTGTTTTCAGATAACGTCCTGGTCGATACGACCGGCGACTACGAGAAATTAGAGGCGTCGCTGGTGAAAGACAATCTGGATGATAAGTGACAAGAAGAGCTGAAGATGGATCCGACAAAAATCCTGATGATGGGGCTTCTGGCCATTGTGTGCCTGGCTGTCGCCGCGTCACGAGCGAATGAAGCTGCACCAGTGTATCCGGGCAAAGATTGGGAAACGAAAAAACCCGAGCAAGTCGGCCTGGATGCGGGCAAGCTCAAGGAATTGAGCGATTACACCGGCGGATTCGGCTGCGTAGTCCGGCACGGATATATGGTCTATACCTGGGGCGATGCGAGCACGCGAAAAGACGTTGCCTCGGCGGCAAAGCCTTTCTATGCGCACTTTCTGTTCAAGGCCGTGGAGGGCGGCAAGATTGTGAGCCTCGACGAGCACGTCAACAAGTGGGAGCCTCGGCTGGACGAAATCAACAAGAGTCTCGGTTACAAAGACCGTAACATCAGGTGGCGGCACATGGCGAATCAAACATCGTGCTACGGTTTTGCCGAGGCGCCCGGCACAGCCTTTGCCTATAACGACTGGCAGATGTCGCTGTTCTGGGATACACTGTTTCAGAAGGTTTACGCAGCCGGCTTCGAGACGGTGGACGCGGAGGTGCTGCATCCGATGCTGACCGACCCGCTACAGTGCCAGGATAATCCGACGTTTATGGCCTTCGGCGTTAAGGATAGACCGGGCCGGCTGGGGATTTCGCCGCGCGACTTTGCACGCTTCGGCCTGTTGTACCTGCGGAAAGGAAAATGGAAGGACAAGCAGCTCATAAGCAGAGAGTACGCGGTGATGGCGGTCGCCAGCCCCCTGCCGAATTCAATTCCGCGGACAGCCGGCAAAGAGGCCGAAATGATTCCTCAGCAGCGTTCCATAGGCTCAAAAATAATCTCGGATAACCAGTGCGATCACATCGGCAGCTATAGCTGGCTCTGGTGGATGAACGGTATCGGCCGGGATGGCGCACGGCACTGGCCGGACGTGCCAACGGATACGTACGGCTGTTTCGGACACGGCGGGCTGCGCGCGATGGTCGTCATGCCGGGCCTGGATTTGATCATAAGCTGGAACGATACGAAGATCCGCAGCGCACAGATGGAAAACCATGCGTTGAATCTGCTCAAGGATGCCGCGACGTCGGGACCGAATCAGCCGTCTATATAAAGCGCATGAAAGAGTGACGGAATGAGAAAGAAGTCTGATGAGCAATGTAGTGAGGTGAAAATTATGGACAAGCTATATGAAGAATCAGAAACGGGCTGTTGCCCGAGGTTTGATCCTGAACCGTGGGACCAAAAGGAGGTTACGTTTCAGGACAGACTGTTTGTCAAAGACCACGTCAGAAGCTTCCTGCATATCCCGCTGAACTTCGGCAAAGTCATGGTCAGAAACATGGAGAGGATTAAAACGGCCGGGGCGCTGTCTCCCAAACCGCTGATGCTCTCGGACGAGAAATCGCTTTGGGGCGCGGACATCTATATTGCGGTGGCCAAGGAAGTGCCGGGAGCGGAAATGGTGAGAATTTCCGGGACGTTCCTGACGAAGGTTTTCGAAGGGCCGTACAAGAACATCAGGAACTGGATAGAACAAATGAAGACTCACGTCGAATCGAAGGCCCGGCAGATGAAGAAGATGTACTTCTTTTACACGACCTGTCCGAAGTGCGCCGAGTTCTACGGCAAGAATTACGTTGTCATACTTGCCCAGGTCTAAGGGTTTTCGATTGGCAATTGGCAAACCCTAAAAGGTTATCTTGAAGTCCGTGTACCTGGGGTCGGGCGGGACCTCGTCGATGAGGGTTTCTCCCACATAGCCGGCAAGAGCCTCTTCGATATCCCGAATGCATTCTTCGATGTCCTCAGCAGGGCCCTGGGCCAGCATCTCGACGGTGCCATCGCTGAGATTGCGGACGAAGCCGGTGAGATGATAGCAACTGGCCATCCGATGGGCGGTAAACCGGAAACCGACGCCCTGAACGTGACCGGCGAATATTATATGTTTGGCAACCATTTCGGCATTGAGCATTGACGATTGAGGGCCAATCGCAAATCGTAAATCACAAACCGGCGATATCCTAATCGATACATCCGGCCCAAGTCAAACCTGAAGAAAAAACACAAGATTCAGCCACGAAGGCACATACGACCCGTCGGACCTGTCAGACCTGTCAGACAAGTCTGACCAACTTCGTGTCTTTGTGGCAAAAAGATCGGCAATCGAAAATTGTCAATCGCAAATCGACAATTGGCCGCCCGTGCAGTATAATCCGGCTTTTTCCCAGTAATGATTGATTATGAGCAGAAAAACGAAGAAACAGATTGAAAGAGACGAGCAGATTTATCAGCTTACCACGCTGGTGGCGGGTGAATTCTCGCTCCAGGAGGTTCTGGACAGGCTGGCGGAGGCGGCGGTGAGAATCGTCGGCGTCAAGGCCTGCTCGATCCGGCTGCTGGACGAAGAGGCCGGCGATCTGGTCATGCGAAGCACCTACGGGCTGAGTGAGGAATACCGCAACAAGGGCGTCGTTTCAAAAGACGACCCCGTGGTCAAAGCCGCCTTTGCAGGTAAAGCGGTTGTCCTGGACGACATGCGGGTGGACGGCAGGGTCAAATACAAAGAGGCGACCGTCAAAGAAGGCCTCGTCAGCCAGCTTACCGTCGCCATGCACTTCAGGAATAAAGCCATCGGTGTGCTCCGGCTGTACAGTCCCAGGCCGATGCACTTTGACGAAGATGACATCAGCTTAGCCAGAGCGGTCGCCTCCCAGTGTGCGGTTGCCATCACCAACGCCAAGCTTTACGCCCGGGCGATAGAAGGCGCCCGCATGGCCGAGCAGATGCGGCTGGCGGGTCTGGTTCAGCGAAGAATGATCACCGAAAAGATCCCCACAATACCCGGCCTGGATATCGCGGCGACGTATATCCCGTGTTTCGACGTGGGCGGGGACTCTTACGACTTCCGGCAGGTCAGTGACAGCCGGATTATCATTACAATCGCCGACGTCATGGGCAAAGGGGTGCCGGCAGCGATCATGATGAGCTGGTTCCGCGGGGCGGCGAGGGCCTACGCCGAAGGGTGTCTGGAATGTGGGAGCTGTCAAGGGGCCGACGGTTACTTCGCCGAAAGCACACGAGACCGCACGAAGATCGCGAGTCGCACGCGCACCGTGATTAGGAATTTCAACCTCATGGCGTGTGATGAGTGCCGGGACGGTGAATTTGTGACGCTGTTCTATGCGATGATCGACATCGCCGCCAAAACGCTGACGTACTGCAACTGCGGACATGAGCCGACCGTGCTGATCCGAAACGGGCGGACGACCGACCTGCAGACAGGCGGGCTCGTGCTGGGAGTCGATCCTGAAGCGCAATATAAGATTGAGACGATCAAGCTGAGAAACGATGATTGCCTGCTGTTCTATACCGACGGGTTGACCGACGCGGTCAACTTTAACAACGAGTTGTGGGGCAGGAAAAAACTGCTGCAGACCGCAAAGAAATTTGCCCGCGAGTCGGCCGAGCAGATGGTCAAGGATATTCTCGGTTACAGAAGGCGGTTTGTCGGGCTGGCCCGGCAGATCGATGATACAAGCATGGTTGTGGTCAAGGTGGTTAAACGGTAGTGGGCGACCGTCCGGCGGTGAGGGGCATCGGCAGCATCGTTCGTCCATTGCCCAATCCGAGATGGCGGATTTGATTATCACGATTGATGGTCCCGCGGCCAGCGGCAAGAGCACGGTGGCCAGGCTTCTGGCTCAGAAGTTAGGGGCGGACTTTCTCGATACCGGTGCGATGTACCGGGCCGTTACCTTTGCGGCCATGCAGGCGGGCGTCGATTTAAGCGTCGAAGAAAAGCTGCTCGATTGTCTCGGCGCGCACACGTTTCAATTTTCCCCCCGGGCCGGCAAGATGGCTGTTTCAGTCGATGGGGCCGATGTCACCGAGCAAATCCGCAGCCCCGAAGTGACCGCCAACGCTCGATTCATCGCCTCGGCGCCGAAGGTGCGGGAGAAACTGGTCCGGATGCAGAGACAATTCGCCGCCGGCAGGAAAAAAGTTGTCACCGAAGGACGAGACCAGGGAACCGTCGCGTTCGCCGACGCCGATGTCAAATTCTATCTGATGGCGGATCCCGCCGAGAGAGCCAGGCGAAGACAGGCCGAGCTGCAGGTCCGGGGCGGTGGCGAAAGTCTCGAGCGTGTACAGGAGGCCATCGAGCAGCGCGATGACAGCGACCGCAGCCGTGCCGCCGGGCCGTTGAAGCAGGCCGAAGACGCGATCGTCGTGGATACGACAAAGCTGAGTATCGACCAGGTCGTGGAAAAGCTCCTTACACTCGTGAAAGAAAGATGCTCAAAGAACGACTAAACGCCAGATGGTTCTGGCTCGCGCGCTGGATGTGCCGGGTTTTTTGCATGCTGTTTTTTCGCTGGCGCTGGTACGGCATTGAGAACATACCCCAAAGAGGTCCCTTTCTGGTGGTGAGTAACCATCAGAGTTTTCTCGATCCGATCTTTTGCGGTGCGCCGCCCAAAAGGCACCTGTGTTTTCTTGCGCGGAATACGCTTTTTACCCACTGGTTTTTCGGTCGGGTGATTGCTTCGGTCAATGCGATCCCGGTCAAGCGGGACCGAGGCGACCTGGCGGCGATGAAAAAGGTCATCGGCAAGCTGCAGGAAGGGCGCGGCGTCTGCCTTTTTCCGGAAGGGACGCGCACCAGTGACGGCAAAATCCTGCCTTTCAAAGCTGGGCTCGGCCTTTTATGCAGGCGCGGAAATGCGGCGATTGTGCCGGTTGTGATCGACGGGGCCTTTGAAAGCTGGCCCAGGCATAAGAAAATCTTTTCGCCGGGCGGCACGATCATCGTTCACTACGGCAAGGCCATCACGGCGCAGCAGGCCGCAGCTATGGGCGATGAGAAACTGGCCGAGCTTCTAACCGACACGCTGCGGCAAATGCAAACCAAAAGCAGGATGGAGCAGGGCAAAAAGCCGTATGACTATTGATTTGCAAGCACGAAACGGCTATCTTCGTGAGTGTGTGAATGGGTGGATGGCAGACCTCATTTACTCATTAACTCGTTTACTCCTCTACTCATAAAGGAAAGGGATATCGATGAACGGCAATGCAAACACACAAAGACACAGGTTAACGCGCCGGGATTTTATCAAGACCTCCACGGCGGCCGGAGCGGTGGCTCTGGCGTCAGGTAAGGCTAATTTATTTGCCGCAGGCTCGGACACAATCCGGGTCGGCATCATCGGCTGCGGCGGGCAGGGAACGCGGGACCTTGTCAGTTGCGTGAAGAGCTCGCCGGGCGTCGAGATCGCGGCCATGGGCGATTTGTTCGAGGACCGGCTCAAGCAGTCGCTCGAAAAGCTGAATGCTGACGTGCCCGCCGCCGTGAAGGTTACGCCGGACAAACGCTTCGTGGGATTTGACGCCTGCAAGCGCGTTGTGCAGTCTGACGTGCATGTGGTTTTCCTAACGGCGCCGCCACACTGGCGCGCCGAGCACTTCCAGGCCGCCGTCGAAGCCGGCAAGCACGTGTTCATGGAAAAACCGGGAGGCGTGGACCCAAAAGGCATTCGTTCAGTCATCAAGACGGCAGAGCTTGCCCAGCAAAAGCGGCTCTCGGTGGTCACGGGCACGCAGCGCCGGCACAGCAAGAAGTATCAGGAGATCATCAGGCGGATTCATGCCGGCCAGATCGGCCAAATCGTCGCGGGTCAGGGCTACTGGAACGGCGGAGACATGTTAGGCTACTGGAAATGGTACGATAAGGAAGGCCGCTCTGACATGGAGTGGCAGTGCCGGAGTTGGCCCTGGTTCACCTGGACCAGCGGCGACCACATCGTCGAGCAGCACGTCCACAATCTGGACGTGCTCAACTGGGCGCTGCAGGCGCATCCGGTCCAGTGCATGGGCTTGGGTGGCCGGGCCGTGCGAACCCTGGGCAACATCTACGACCACTTTGCCGTCGAGTATGAATATCCCAACGGCGTTCGCGTATCGAGCTATTGCCGCCAGATCAACGGCTGCACCGATCGCATCGCCGAGCGTGTGGTCGGCACCAAAGGCGTCGCCGAGGTCGATCAGGGCGTGATTGCCGGCGAAAAACCTTTCAAATATGAAGGACCCGACCCCGACCACTATGTCCAGGAAATGGCCGACCTGATCAAGAGCATTCGCGATGGCTCCCCGATCAACGAGGGCAAGAACGTGGCCGAGAGCACGATGAACGCCGTCATGGGCCGCATGAGCGCTTATACGGGCCGAGCCTTGAAATGGGACTGGGCGATGAACGCCTCGAAGCTGGACCTTACGCCGCCGAAATACGAGTGGGCCGATTTGCCGGCCGCGCCGGTTGCGGTGCCGGGCCAGACACCTCTGGTTTGACAATCCAGTAAGGAACAATTTATCGGAAGGGATCATGATGCAGAAACAGCAAAGACGAAATCTTTCGCGCAGAACATTTGTTCAGGGGGCGGCGGCGGTGTCGTTGGCCGGCATCGTCCCGGCTTTGAGCAGCAGACTCTATGCGGCGGGATCGGATGTGCTGAAAGTCGGTTTGATCGGCTGCGGCGGCCGCGGCACCGGGGCCACCACACAGTCGCTGATGGGTGTTGATAAGTCGGTGAAGCTCTGGGCGATGGCGGACCTGTTTCAGGACCAGCTCGATGCCTGTTACAACATGCTCAGCAAAGGCGCCAAAGGTCGATACGACCGCGTGGATTTCGACGGCCTGCCGGATCAGATGGATGTGCCTGAGCAGCGGCGGTTCGTCGGCTTCGATGCGTATCAGAAGCTGCTGGCCAGCGGCGTCGATATGGTTATCCTGGCCACACCGCCACACTTTCGGTCCGAGCATTTTGAAGCGGCGGTCAAGGCCGGCAAGCACGTCTTTATGGAAAAGCCCGTGGCGACGGACCCGGTGGGCGTGCGGCGAATCATCGCGGCGGCGAAACTGGCGGAAGAAAAGAAGCAGTCGGTTGTTGCCGGAACACAGCGGCGCCATCAGTTGCACTACGTGGAGATTATGAAACGGATTCACGATGGCGCCATCGGCGAGATTGTCGGTGCTCAGTGCTACTGGAACGGTGCAGGCGGGTCGCTGCGATCCGAGAAGCCCGCTGAGATGAGTGACATGGAATGGCAATGCCGGCATTGGTATTATTTCTGCTGGCTCTGCGGCGACCATATCGTCGAGCAGCACGTTCACAACATTGATATTATGAACTGGGCTTTTGGGGGACATCCGGTCCAGTGCATGGGCCTGGGCGGCCGGGCCGTCCGCGAGGGCGGAAACATCTGGGACCATTTTGCAATTGAGTTCGAGTATCCCGGCGGCGCGCGCGTCCTGAGCATGTGCCGGCAGATTCCCGGCTGCTCCGACCGCGTCAGTGAGCGGATCGTCGGCACAAAGGGATTCGCTTACATTGACGGCGCGAGCGGTTTTATTAAGGGAGAGAATGCATACGAGGGGCCGGCCTCGCCAAATCCGTATGTGCAGGAGCACGTGGACCTGATCAGGAGCATCCGCCAGGGCGCTGCCTTGAATGAAGGCGTGCAGGTAGCCGAAAGCACGATGGCGGCAATTATAGGCCGGATGAGCGCTTATACCGGCCGGGCCCTGAAGTGGGACTGGGCGATGAACGCCTCGAAACTCGACCTGAGCCCTCCGAAATATACGTTCGGCGATCTGCCGGTCGCGCCGGTCCCCGTACCGGGCAAAACACCGCTTATCTAACGGATTTCGGTCAATAGACATTAGCTGAAAGGGTGACTTATGAAAACGAAAGCAAGTCAGGAAACGCCGGACTTGTCGCGGAGAGATTTCATCAGGACATCGGCGGCATTAGGAGCGGCGGCCTGGGCGGCTGGGACAAGCCGGATGTTCGCTGCCGGGTCAGACAAGATCCGCGTTGGTCTGATCGGCTGCGGCGGGCGAGGCACGTACGATACAACCAACTGTTTGAATGCGGCCCAAAACGTGGAGCTTGTGGCCATGGGGGACCTTTTCGGTGACCGTCTGGATAGATGCCGCAAGCAGCTTACGAAGGAGCTGGGCCTGAAAGTGAAGGTCACTGACGAGACATGCTTTACGGGTTGGGACGCCCATAAGAAGGTTCTGGCCTGTGAGCTGGACCTGGTGATCCTGACCGAGCCGCCCCACTTTCGCCCGGCACATCTTCGCGCCGCCGTGGAGGCAGGCAAGCACGTGTTCATGGAAAAGCCGGTCGCCGTGGACCCGGTAGGGGTCCGCTCGGTGATCGAGTCCTCCCAGATGGCCGAGCAGAAGAAGCTGACGATAGTGGGCGGAACACAGAGCCGGCGGATGGCCCACTTGATCGAGGGAATGAAAAGAATTCGCGACGGGGACATCGGCCGAATCATCGGCGGCCAGTGTGTAAGAATCGGAGATGGAATGCTCACGTGGTCGCAGGAGACGAAGGTCCGCCAACCGGGCTGGTCTGATATGGAATGGCAGCTCCGCCGCTGGCTGTTTTTGACATGGCTCAGCGGCGACTTTATTGTTGAGATGCACATTCATAACCTGGACAAAATGAACTGGGCGATGGACGCACACCCCATGCAATGCGTGGGTCTTGGCGGTCGGCAGGTGCGAACCGGTCCCGAGTACGGCGATGCTTATGACCATTTTGCCGTCGAGTACGAGTACCCTGACGGAGTGCGGATTGAGTACATGGGTGCCCAGATGGACAAAGTGACCACCCGGCAGGATGCGCAGGTGGTCGGAACGAAGGGCCGCGTGTATATGGACTCCGGCAACTTCGTCATCGAGGGCAATAAGCCCTTCAAGTACGACGGGCCTAGTCCCAGCCCGGTGATAAAACAACATGCGGACCAGATCGCGGCCATTCGGAACGGCGAGCGTTTGAACGAGGGCCGGCGCGTCGCCGAGAGCACGCTGACGTGTATCATGGGACGAATGAGCGCTTATACGGGCCGGGCGATGAAATGGGACTGGGCGATGAACGCTTCAAAACTGGACCTCAGCCCGCCGAAGTACGAGTTCGGGGATCTGCCGCCCAGGCCGGTAGCCATGCCGGGCCAGACGCCGCTTATCTGACAAATCTTGACCAAGAACCGTTTGCTGAAAGGACAACGTATGAAAAATAGAGCGAGAAACGAAACCTCGGAAATATCACGCAGAGATTTCATCAAGACCTCTGCGGCATTGGGAGCGGCGGCCTGGGCAACAGGGGCAAGCCGAATGTATGCGGCAGGTTCCGACAAAATCCGCGTCGGCCTGATCGGCTGCGGCGGACGGGGCACACATGATACGGGCAACTGCCTGAACGCTGCCGAAAACGTCGAGCTTGTCGCCATGGGCGACCTGTTCAAAGACCGCCTCAATTCCTCGCGGGCAAGCCTCAGTAAGAGCGTGGCCAACAAAGTCAAGGTGACCGACGAGACCTGCTTTGTCGGGTGGGACGCTCATAAAAAGGTTCTGTCCCTGCCTAACGTGGACCTGGTCATCCTGACCACGGCGCCGCACTTCCGGCCCATACACCTCAAGGCCGCCGTCGAAGCCGGCAAGCACGTTTTTATGGAAAAACCCGTGGCCGTCGATCCCGTCGGAGTTCGCTCGGTGATCGAATCGTCGGCCCTGGCGGAAACCAAGAAGCTGACCATCCTCGCCGGCACGCAGATGCGCCGCATCGCCCACCTGATGGCGGGAATAGAGAGAATCCACAACGGCGACATCGGCGAAATCGTGGGCGGCCAGTGCGTGAGAATCGGCGACGGGATGACCACCTGGGGGCCGCGCGAACGTCAGGCGGGGTGGACGGATATGGAGTGGCAGTTGCGGCGGTGGCTGTTTATGACCTGGCTCAGCGGCGATTTCATCACCGAGATGCACGTGCATAATCTGGACATCATGGACTGGGCGATGGGAAGCCACCCGGTTCAGTGCATGGGAATGGGCGGCCGGCAGGTGCGAACCGCTCCAGAATTCGGCGACGCATACGACCATTTCGCGGTTGAGTACGAATATCCCAACGGCGTGCGCGTGGAGTATATGGGCGCCCAGATCGACCGTGTATCCGATAGATGTGATCAGTGGATTGTCGGGACTAAAGGGCGGGTGTACCTGGACTTTGCCAACGCCATCATCGAAGGCGACAAACCTTTCAAGTACGACGGGCAGGCCTGGAATCCTGAGATTCGCCAGCACGCCGACCAGATCGCGGCCATTCGCGAAGGCAAAAAGCTCAACGAGGGCAAACGCATCGCCGAAAGCACGATGACCTCAATCATGGGCCGGATGAGTGCTTATACCGGCCGGGCGATGAAGTGGGATTGGGCAATGAACGCCTCGAAGCTGGACCTGCGCCCGCCGAAGTACGAGTTCGGCGATTTGCCGATGCCGCCGGTAGCCATGCCGGGCCAGACGCAATTGATCTGAAAGGGCAATCCGATGAAACGTTGCGTAACGGCGATAGAAATGATAGTCGTGGCTGCAATCCTGTTGGCTGCGACAACCGGCGCCTCCGAAAAGCAGAATAAGCCAATCGTGCCGAAAGAAAAAACGATACTGTGGAACGCCAAGGATTTTACCGGCTGGAAGCTGTACACCCGCGAGCCCGGTCACGACGTCACAAAGACGTGGTCCGTAAGGAACGGCTTGGTCTGCTGTGAGGGCAAGCTGGCCGGCTATATGCGTACGGAGGACGACTACGCGGATTATTTGTTTCACGTCGAGTGGCGCTGGCCCGGGGAAAAAGGCGGCAACAGCGGCGTCCTGGTTCACATGAGCGAGCCGGACGCAGTTTGGCCCAAAAGCCTCGAATGTCAGTTGCATTCGGGCGACGCCGGCGATTTCTGGGTCATCGGCGGGCTTGAAACCGCCGAGCACGCCAAAGCCAACGAGCGCGTCAAGGGACGCAGGACTATCAAACTCAAAGACAGCAGCGAGAAGCCGGTTGGCCAGTGGAACACATACGATATCATCTGCAGGAGTGACTGGATCGTGGTTCTGACCAATGGCGTCCTGCAGAACGTAGCGACCCAATGCTCGGCAAGCTCCGGCAAGATCTGCCTCCAAAGCGAGGGAACTCCGATTGAGTTCCGCAATATCTATGTTGAGCCGCTCGAATAAGTTGCCGGTTGCCGGCGGGTAAGCGACTTGGTCCTAAAACTTGCTTGACGACAGCCCTGAAAAGTGATATACTACTCTTTTCAGACAGGATGAGTTGTCAGGTTGTTTGTCCGAAGGAGGGCAAATATGCACAGTTTATGCAGTATTCCCGGCTTTTCGGGGCTTTGCAAACGGCACGGTAAGTTGGCGAGGTCGTTTCTCGTATCGGTCGCTCTGTGCTTTGTCGCCCTGCCCGCACAAGCCGCATACGACGGAGGCGCAGGGACGGCGAACGATCCTTATCTGATTCGCACGCCCGAGCAGTTCAATAGTATCGGGGCTGCCCCTGGCGATTGGAACAAGCACTTCAAGCTTGTTTCGGATATCGATCTGAGGGGATATTCCGGGACAGCGTACAATATTATCGGAACAACGGTGACCGAATCATTCAGCGGCGTCTTTGACGGCAACGACCACACGATTTCCAATTTCAGCTTGAATTCCACGCGGCCATGGTACACGGGACTCTTCGGATGTGTATCGGGAGAAATCAAAAAGTTAGGATTGATCAGGCCGAAAGTCTTCTCGCAAGGCAGCAGCGTTGGCGCACTGGCCGGCTATCTGGATTCCGGCAAGATTACCAGTTGCTACGCAAAGGATGTTGAAGTTTCCGGCGACGACTACATCGGCGGGCTGGTCGGCTGGAGCAAAGGCAGAGTCTTTAACTGTTACTCGACCGGCAAGGCCTCCGGGGACTGGTACGTCGGCGGACTGGTCGGATTCATCGCCGATAGCACCGTGAATATGTCGTTTTCGAAAGCCAGCGTGTCGGGCGGTACGAGCGTGGGCGGTCTGGCGGGCATGACGGGTCATGAAACCAGCATCGTCAGCGATTGCTATGCAACCGGCGCCGTCAAAGGCGGCCTATACACAGGCGGGTTGATCGGACAAGTCGAGCAAGGCAGAGCCTATAAGTGCTATTCAGCAGGCTCCGTCTCCGGCAACCAGTACGCCGGCGGTTTCACCGGCTATATCAGGGTCCGGGGAGACGTCATATACTGTTTCTGGGACACGCAAACCAGCGGCCAGGCCACGAGCCCCGGCGGGACGGGCAAGACGACCGCCGAGATGCGCAACATCACCACCTTCACGGACGCAGGATGGGATTTCTGGAATACTTGGACGATTTGTGCGGGAACGAACTATCCCGTTCTTCTCTGGCAGATTCCTTCGGCCGATTTCCAGTGCCCGGACGGTGTCGATCTGATCGATTTTGCCTTTTTCGCGGCGCACTGGCACCTCCAGAACTGTAATATATCGAATGGTTTCTGCGAGGGCACCGATGTCAATCACTCCGGCGTCGTCGATTTTCTCGACCTGGAGATATTCTCTAATCGCTGGCTCGAAGGAATTCCGTAAAGATTCTTCGGACGTGGCGCTCGTAGATGTTCTCAGCGACGTTCTGTGCGATGACGTCACTGTGTTTGTCCAGTGCATCCAGGAAACGTGTTCCCATCTCGGCGGCGATCTTGTAAGCGACGTGCAGAAGCTGGCGAAAGTCGAAATTGTAGTGCCGGCATGACGGGTCGTGCCGCAACGCTGAAGCGAAATGCTGCCCATCCCACTTGCCAACCTCGCGGGCGCTAGCCAGCCTGGCCGGGTTAATATCAATAACGGTGGCGTACGGGCCGCACAGCTCGTCGAATCGCGGCAGCGCTTTGGAATAGACTTCTTTGGCAATCGCTAATCCATCCCCACCGGCCATAGCCAGGCCGATCAGCTCTTCGAGCCAGGTGGTTCCCGCTGTTTTGACGTGCAGCCCTGCGTCGAATTTCTTCAGGGCCCGACCAATCGGCGCATAGATCGAGAACTTATCGCTGCCGGAGTGCACGCTCAGCTTGAGGTTCTCCGGCAGGCCGAATTGCCTGATGGCAAACGCGACAACCGCCAGGTCTTCTTCAAACTCTTTCGCAAAGCCCTCAACGTCGCCGACGTAATCCACGCCCTTATTGAACCGGCCGCTGAGCTTCGGCGCGATTGTCTGGGCGGGAATTCCCTCGTCGGCGATGGCGGCCAGGATAAAGAACATTTCCACCGGCGTCTGCGGCTGCTCGGTTTCGTCCATCGAGACCTCGGTGATGAAGTTGCCGGCGCCTTTGGCTGCTTCGATGTGGCGATAGATTTTTCCTGCTTGCTGAATAGCCAACAGATACTTGTTGGCTATCATCCTGAGATGCTCTTGCGATACGTTCAAAGTCTGTTCGATGCCGTCGATGGTAAAGGAGCCGACGTATTTCTTGTGTCTGCGAATAAAGGCATCGATGGCAGCCCTATCCGCTGCTTGAGTGATGAAATCTGCGACGTCGAGCGTGAAGAAATCGCTGGATTCGATGAAGGCGTCAACATTGGCTAGGCCGATGTGGTCGGCGTCCACGAAATAGGGTCCTTCCCAGCCACATGCTTTCACCGCCTCGTCGGCCTCTCTGCGCGTGTCGGCCGGCTTTGTCCCGATGATTGAATGCTCTCTATTCGACTTGTTCCAGACAGGCGTGATGTTGAAGCCCTGCTGCTTTGCCTTCATCAGGGCCGAAAGCTGGGCCTTACCCTGGTGGCAGAACCTATCGCCAATGCCGAAAGAATATTTTTCCAAGATCATGAGCTTATTGTTCCTTATTCAGTCAATGTGTGGAGGTCTTACCGTCCTTGTCGCGAATAAGAACCTTCCTGGCGTTCGTGAGCTGAATCATCGTTTCGGCGTCGGGCGAGAGCGGAGCATCCAGGCAGTCCACCAGCGCATCTTCTACGTCTTCGAGAACGATGGCATGGCGCTGGTCGGGTTTTGCCACTTGTAATTGCACGTTGATCAGCTTCAGCCCTTTGACGTGCCGGCAGTAAAATCCGTACGCCGGTAGTTTGCCAAACATCCGATATTCCGGGTAATCCGTAGGCATCTCAGGAATTGCTCGGGCGGCGTCGGCCTTTGCCCCGCCGCCTTCGAAGGATAGTCTCACATTGCTGAGCGTGACGTTCTCTATCGCCGCCTCGGGCAGGCCAGAGATTGCACAGCCCGTGGGATTAGCGCCGGTCGCTTCGATATTGCTGATGGTAATATTTCGCATGGCGCCCATGCCCGGGGCTTTCATATCCTCCTTGAAGGGACGAGCGCGATTGCCCAGCCGCAGGAAGATCGGCGCGCCGACTTTGTTCATGGTGATGTTCGAGACGACCACGCGATCCATCACGCCGCCATCCACGATTTCCAGCGCAATGCCGGCGAGGCGCGTATCGTAGATCACGCAGTTGGTAATTACGATGTTCTGGAAACCGCTGTTGGATTCGGTGCCCATCTTCAGGGCATTGCATCGAGTGCTCAGGACGCAGTTGCTCACTGCGACGTCCGAGCATACCCTCGCCGACGTGCTCTTGAGCACGATGGCGTCGTCGCCCGAATCGATATTGCAGTCGGAGATAGTCACCCTGCGGCACGAGTCGATATCGATGCCGTCGTTATTGTGATTCACGTTGCTCCGAATGGTGATTCCGGTGATCCGCACGTCGTCGCAGGCCAGGTAATGCTGCACCCACATCGGCGAATTTTTGATCGTCACGTTTTTGACAGTAACGTTCCGGCACTCGATAAACCGGATCATGTAAGGGCGGACTTTGTATGGCCCCTCGAAGGACGCCCCCTGGCCGTCAATCGTGCCTTCGCCCGTGATGGAAATGCGTTCGACGTTTTCGCCATAGATCAGGCTCTTGTCCGTATAGTTGTCCGTGTAGGATCGCAGCGCCGGGACGGTGACCGGATAGTCTTTCAGATCCTTACTGCCCAGCAGGGTGCATCCGGCGGCGAGTTTGAGCGTTACGCCCGTCTTGAAATAAATCGTGCCGGATAGAAACGCCCCCGGCGGCAGATAAACGGTCCCGCCACCGGCTTTCGAACACTCATCAATCGCCTTCTGAATAGCCGCCGTGCAGAGCGTTTTACCATCGGCTTTGGTGCCATAGTCGCGAACATCGTATATTGCTTCGGCCGCGATCAGAGGTTCGGCCGTCGCGACACACACCAACCCCGCTAAAATCAACGCATAGACACGTCCCATCATCTTGCCTTTCATAAGTGTTTCTCCAGCCACTTCAATGTTTCTTCCCACATTTCTGGCGTGTATTTGTGCCCCACGCCCGGATAGAGCACGCCGCGGAAATTCTCAGCTTTTCCGTAGAGTTTGTAAAGAGATTCCTGATACGCGTTGATGATCCGGACGCCGTCGGCGGGCGAGCCGGCGTCCCTGTCGCCGGTCAGCGTCAGGAGCGGCCGCGGCGCGATCAGACCGACGACCGACTCGGCGTCGATCTTCTCGGCCAGCATGTTCGGAACATAATAATAGATGCCGTGCTGCTTTACCTGGCCGTGTGCGATCAGGTTCTGATAGCGCGTCAGACACGCCACGCTCACGGTGACCTTAATCCGCTCATCCAGTGCAGCCACCCACCATGTTCGCGTCGAGCCCATGCTCATACCCATTGCGGCGATGCACTTAGCATCAACCTCGGGACGAGACGTCAGGTAATTCAGGGCCAGCAGGTCGTCGCGGACCATCATCCCCCACAGCGTCCGCCCCTGCCATAAGAACATCTTGAACAGCGACGTCTCCGTCTTGCGACCTTCCTCCTTCCTGCCGGCGGGCCCCTGGAACCGCCGCTGCCCAAAGGCGTACGCGTCGATACATAGCACGACGTAGCCTTCCCGCGCCAGCGCCTCGCCCGTGGCAAAGTTGAGCTTCGGAAATACCCTGGTGAGGACCTCCTGCTTACCCTGCTTGTATTTTCCGCCGTGATAGTGGTGGTACAGAATCGCCGGGTGCCGCCGCCTGGGTCCCGACGGGATTAGCACATAACCATATACCGTATGACCGACGCCGTTGTCGAACGTGAATCGCTCCAGGTTGTAGCCGTCTTTCAGCAATCTCTGCTGGATCGTCACCTTTGGCGTGAACAATTCCGGCAAATCCCCGAGCAATCGCCACAGCTTCCTGCGAAGCTCACTCCGGCGATTGTTCCATACTTTCACCGACCTCGGCGGCGGCGTTTGGAAAGACGCAAATCCGCCATCCAGGACCGCCGGAGGTAAATCCTCTGAGAGGCTCGACGAAATGGACGCCAACATAATCATTCTCCTGACCATCTGCGCGAGGCCCGCCTATCGACATATTCCATGTATACGGTCATACGCCTCGGCCTGCTCCTCGGGGCTCTGGCAATAAGTCACCACGATCAGTTTCATCCCCGGCCTCCACAGCCTGCGGACGTTATCGGCGACGGTCTGCGGGCCGCCCACGATCCGGGCGTTGAGCACGATGCCGGTGTTCACAAACGCCTCAGCAAAAGGCTCCGGCGGATTGGGCGACGGATCCGCCGCTGCAGAAAACGCCCCATCGACCATTCGCAGTCCGGCGATTCTTTTGACGGCCTCGACCTTGTCCGACCAGTTGCCGCAACTGTGAAACGCCGAGCCGCCAAAAGGCTTTCCAGCACGCTCAACGGCCGGCGCCGCAAACTCAAGATACTGCTCACCGGAAATCATCGAGGCGTTATCGTCGCTCATTCTCAGGGCCTCGAAACAGCGGCACGAGCTATATCCGTGCCCGGGCCGGACTAGCGCCTTGCCGAGGTGTTTGATCTGCTCGTGCGTGAATTCGACTAACAGCTCAGCGAGGCGATTGAGCAACGTCTTGACCGCCGGCGGATCATCAAACATCTCGACAAAAAAACTGCTCATCTCCACAACGTTGCACGCGATGTTCAAAGGCGACTGTGTATCCGTCAGTGACATGGGGAGCCGTCCGGCGGTCTTATCGAGAAAATAGTCGATCATCTCCAGTGTGTGCATGCCGATGCGAGTCTGCGCTACCGGCAGAGGTGAGCAGCGCAGTGCGTCTTTGACTGACTGGAACTTCGGACGTATGGCCGGGGCTTGTTTTTCTTTCCAGATGTAGTCGCCGCCAAAGGCACCGGCCACAGTGCCGATCCCGTACCAGGGTATTAGAAAATTGGGCGCGTCGGCCTTGTAGTCCATGCTCTTTTTCAGCCCGCCAAGCTGCCATTCCAGGGAAGCCTTCATGTCCTTGCAGCCGTACGTGAAGACCTCCGCCGTGCGCATCCGCCGCCATACCAGCACGCCCGACTCAGCTTGCCAAAAAGTGCGGCATCGCTCCAGCAGCGACGCTTCATAATCGGCGTACGCATCGAAGTCGAACGCCTCCGGCCTCACAGGCTCGACCGGTGTGGCTTGCACATCAGCGATCGTCTGGTCAAATCTCTCGTCGCTCATGACGTAAGAAGATTGCACAGTGTTCGGCATTAACAGATGGCCATCGCACCGGTCAGCACCATATTCTTGCAATAAAGCTACCGGGCGATCAGATAAACAGTAACTACGATGGCTGCGACGAATGCCCAACCCACCAAGAATCCGACCACCGACGTGCGCGACGGGAGCATGATTTCGAGGCTGGTGTTCGGGAACAAATTTCGCTTTGGGGGAATCACGGCGTCGTCTGGCAGCGTACAGGGAGCCGGGGACTGCTCGCCCGGTTTAACCGGAGTCCGGATCAGGGAATAGTAGTTATCGAGTTTCTCTGCGGCCACCGGTCTGGTCAATAAGCTGACGACGATACCGCTGATCAATCCCCCCGTCAGATAGAGAATCATCTGCCACGGCAGATACAGTTTGCCCTGCCACAACATAAAACCCGGCAGGTAAGAGGCGCAACGAGCGTCGAAATCCCAAAGGACATAGGGGCCGAACGCTATTCTGCTGGTAAAGAGCATTACCGTAAAGCTGACCATAGTCGCAGCCCACGCGCCGGCGGCCGTGGTCCGCCGCCAGAACAGACCCAGCCAAAATGCTAACCCCATCATCGCCGAGACTTTCCAGAATATCTCCAGCCCTGCGACAACACCGGGCAGCCAGTAGGCAAAAATCACGCCGCCTGAGACAACCGCAACAGAGGCGATGCGACCGACGGCAATATAGTGACTCTGCTGGCGGTCGGGAAGCAGCGGCCTGTAGATGTTCTCCGTGAAAAGCGCCGCTGACGATATCATGAAGGCGTCGCACGAACTCATCACAGACGCCAGCAATGCAGCTAAAAATACACCCAGTACGCCCGGAATGACTTTCGGCAGAAAATCGCCGGCCACCGCTCCGAAGACCTTGTCCGGCTCAACCTCCATCCCCTTACCGGCGAAGTAGACAACCGCGGCCAGCCCCGTCAGGCACCATGGAATTGTGCATATTCGCTTGATGATATTACCAAACATCCATCCGAATCTTCCGTCCATTTCCGTTCTGCCGGCGGCGCAATTGCCCATCGTGTGCGGCTGGGTGACAATGCCGACCAGACCATTGAGGGCAATGACAGCGATATAGAAAAATCCGATTTCGGCAGGGGCCACCAGAGAAAGTTTGTGCGGATCCGAAATGCCGGCGCGAATGCCATCCATCCATCCGACAGCATTCATGATCAGTGGAAGCAGCATGAACGAGAAGATGATCGTCAAAATACCCTGGATAAAGTCCGTGATGATGGCCGCCGCGAGTCCCCCGGCCACGCCGTAGAGCACGAAAATAAGCGTCATCACCGCGATCGCTACGTTCGCCGAGAACAGTCCTTGTGTGCTCGCGGAAATCACCTCGCTCGAGCCTCGCAGCATCACGCCGATATTGACCGAAAGGTTGAGCATTCCGATTACCGCGTAAAGTATCGCAACGCTCCGGTCGTACCGCGCCTCGAAAACGTCCCCGGTTGTGATCGCACGAAATCGTCTCATTACGGGAGCGATCAGCCAGTAGAACGGCGTGCAGGGAAGCCAAAGCCACTGATACCAGATTCCGGACAATCCGCTCGAGAAACTCTTCGAAGCCACCCCCACAGCCTGGTCTGAATGCGTCCCGGCCCCGAATCCGAACATCACCATCATCGTCTTGCCGAATCGGCGAGGCATGAAGAAGTCGTGGCTCTGCCTTATTTTCCCGGCGGTCCAGAGTCCAATCGCAGCCATGCTAATCAGATACAACACTAAGATGACGATGTCTGCGACATGCAATCCCAACATGGCCTAATCCTTCATGACTTTCGGACCATTCAAGATGCGATCAAGCATGACCACCAAAACTTCTCGAATCATAAAAAACCCCGCAGCGCATCCTTTCGCCACGGGGCAATGAAAAAGCGATTTATATTCCCGATTCTGGATTCTCGATACTCGTTCATCGAGCATGTGGTATTGAGTATCGAGCATCACTCATTTTTTTTCACTCTTCTTCGTCCTGACGGGTTCGACCTGGATAAGCCCGCCCCTGGTCTGAATCTTGTATGTTATCTCTTCTGCGCCTGGCTGGGGCGACGGTTTCTCCAGTTGCTTGCTGCCTGTCTCGACCTTTTGCGGTATTCGGACTTCGACGCCAAGGCGGCCCAGCTCTCCGGCCACCTCCGGCTGGTTGGGATCGAGCTGGAAACTGCGGACCAGGTACTCCTTCGCCCGGACTTTATCGTTCTTACTCAAATAGTAGTAACCGATCTGCTTGTTGACTCGGGCGGAATTCGGCGCCAGATTCAGTGCCTGCTGATAACACGTCAGGGCGTACTCATCAAGCTGCACCTCCTGAAAAGCCATGGCAAGGCGAAGTGACTGGACCGCCGAACCGGAAACTTGGTTGATATAGACATCGGCGTAAGTCTTGCCTTTGGCCGTATCGCCACTGTCAAAAAACAGCTTCACCATCGCCGCTTGAGCCTGTGCATTGACCGGATCGAAGCCCAGGGCGACATTGTAGTGGTACTCCGCCTTTTGCAGAAGCCCTTCCGCCTGGTACAACTGACCCAATTCAAAATGCGCTTGAGGATTCTCAAACCTTCGTTCCAGTTGCTTGAGCAGCTCGGCTTTCTTTGCCGAGGGTGGAATGCTCCGGGGCTGGTCAACTTTGGCGACACTTGTCCCTTGCCCGTTGCAGCCGGCCAGTGACATCAGACAGCATAAACAAACAAGGGCACGGGATAAAAGAGATCTGGAGCCAAAAGCGAAACCTCCTGTTTGCAATTTTTTGCTCTTGACTTTTCCTGTCATTCTGGCCTCCATTGAGATAATCTGATTCGCCTCTTTGCGAATTTCTATTTTTGGCCATTGAAACGTTCGTATTTTCAAATATCGCCAAAATCTTTGCAAGAAAAAATTTGAACAAATCAAATAAAATGTCAAATTTTTCCTAATGCTTGTTACTTGATTCGCGCCCAGGAATTCGCGGCAGAGATTTTCTGTAATAATATAATGCGATGCGGCGACTAAGATAGCGACGGTCCGTTACGTGCCGATTCGAAATAAACTCCACTTGCCTCGCCGGAGAGCTCAGAAGAAGGCGGAGCAAAGAAGAACGTTCCAACGGGACTTGCAAGTGATTGACTGGCAGGCAATTATCAAAGAACACGGCCCGGCGGTATGGCAGACGGCGTACCGGTTGCTCGGCGATCAGGCGGATGCCGCCGACTGCTTTCAGGAGACTTTCGTTTCGGCGCTTGCGATTTGCAGGCGTCAGCATGTGCGGAATTTCGCCGCTCTGCTGGTTCGGCTGGCTACGGCCCGGGCGATAGACCAGCTCCGCCGGCGATTCCGCCGGTCGCGTTGGAACGCAAGTCCTGATGGATGGGCTGCCATGCACAGTGAAAGCCTGTGCCCGTCGCAGCAGGCACAAGAGCGGGAATTAGCCGCCCGGGTGAGGCAGTTGATCAGTCAACTGCCTCCGCAGGAGGCGCAGGCCTTCTGTCTGCGGTATCTGAACGACATGAGCTATCGAGAAATCGCCGATGAGCTTGGCATCAACACAAATGCCGCCGGCGTCCTGCTGCACCGGGCCAGGGCCAGACTGCGAGAGGCGTTCGAGCTATCGGCGAAAGAGCAAAAGTGAGGTTGTACTATGAAAGAAAACGAGGATATCTTCGAAAAAGCGATGCAATCGCTCAAGAATGAGCCGATTCCACCTGGTCCGCCGCAGGAGCTGGCCGATGCGACTGCCGCAGAGCTGGCCTGCCGCTGCGAACCTTCTGATTCACAAAGGTTTACGAATCGCTTTTCGCTCAGAGACAGACTCAGGGTGGCAAGGAGGTTCGGCAAAGTCGCTGCCGCGGCGGTGCTGATGATTGCCGCCGGTTACGCTGCGGGCCGGTGGTCGGTGCCTCGACCGCCGGATATGGAGCAGATTCAAGCGGCTCTTGAGCCGGCCATCCGCCGCAACCTGCTTGATGAAACCAGGCAATACGTGCAATCAGGTCTGGCGAGCGGTTACATCCAGATGAAGGATGAGCTGGGCCGGCAGTACCGCCAGGACCTGAGCAAGGTCGCCATACAGACGCTGGCGGCTTCCAATTCTATCACAAACGAGCTGCTCACCGAGCTGATTGAGTCCGTCAACACGGCGCAAAGCCAGGACCGGCAGTGGTTTGCAGCCGCTCTGGAGCAGGTCGAGCTGAATCGGCTGCGTGACAGGAGCCAGTTGAGTAGCGCCTTTGCAACTTTCGCCGTGCAAACCGAAGACGAGCTGAACAGAACGAAGAAAGACGTGGCGCAAGTATTGTCTTACGCCCTGCCGGATAGTCGTCCGGCGCCGCGTGATCTTGAAACGCCAGACAATTCAAATGAAAGGATCAAGAAATGAACGCTTTAACCCGAACCATTACTATTACTCTGTTATTCGTTGCCGTTAACCTGGTCGTAGTGGGCGCCCTCCCGGCCCAGAATGCTTCTAACCACGACATCCAGCAAGCTCTTGCAGTGAGGGAAGCGGAGGTTGCTCAGAGGCAGGCGGAAGTTGAAAGAACGCAGGCCCTGGTTACAGCGATAGCTGCAGAGGAGCCGGCAAGCGCACCAGCACCAGCGGCTCCGATGCCGCCTCTCATTTCGTTCAAGGGTTCGTGGCCCCTGGGGACCGGCGGCGCCGGCTCGGTTCTTGTGATACCCACGGCAGAACTCAAAACGGAAGACCTTGCCACAATGACCGAAGATATGACTGTCATGTCGCGCATTTTTGAGAAAAACCTCGAGCAGGCCCGCATCCCGACGGCTCGCGGCAGCCTTTTTGTTTCCAGCCACGATCCATTCGCCGCGCTCTTAGGAGGAGGCGGGGGTGCGATACAGAGCATGTACCTGCAAGGCTACGCAGCATTGTTCTTGACGAAAGTGGACTTTCCGCTTTCACCGCCGCCACAAGCCGAGGAAAAGCAGGAGGAAGAAACCAAAAAAGAAGAGACGGACCCCGTTTGGCAACAGATGCGAAGGGAAATGTATGAGCCACAAGAGGCCACGGGGCGCAAGGCCAAGCAACCGGAAGAAAAATACGACGCCGAGAAGGTCGAAAACCTCAAAACGACGCTTGTCAAGGCGCTCAAACACGCGGCAAACATTCGAAGCCTGAAACAGGATGAGTTGGTCATTCTCGCAATCGCCGGAAGTGGCGGGTCTGCCGGCGAGACCGCGATGATAACAACCAGCAGCGCGGTTATGGTCGATGGGCACGCAAGAATCGTTCAGCAGCAGCCTGCGTCGAGCGGCTCATCACGAACAGTGATTGTCATTCGTGCGAAAAAGTCGGACATCGACTCGTTTGCGAAGAACGCTCTCGATTACGAGCAATTTCGCCAGCGAATACAGTTGTTTGGCTGCCCCTGCCTGGGTGCAGAGGCCGGACGAGGAGATCCGTTCAGCCGCTACTTCTAAATTCGCATAGTGAAACCGGCTGGAAGCAGCCCTATCCGTGGACGTCAGGAAAAATCAGGCCGAGCTTAATCAGCCCGGCCTTTTTTGTTTTGAAATCGCCGTCAGAATAACCTGCGACACACAGCGTGAAATCAAATGTCGAGGTTTTGGACTTCAAGGGCGTGGTCGCGGATGAAGTTTCGCCGCTCCTCCACGTCGTTGCCCATAAGGATGCTGAAAAGCCGGTCGGCTTCGCCGGCATCCTCGACTTTTACGTGAAGCAACGTGCGTGTCGCCGGATTCATGGTCGTTTCCCACAACTGGTCGGCGTTCATCTCCCCAAGACCCTTGAAACGCTTGATTTCGATTCCCTTGGCGCCTATTTGCCGGACTCCGGGGCAAATATCGGCCAGCGAGGCCACCTCATACTTTTCTTCGCTGCTGATAAGCTCAAACTTGGTTTGCAGCGCCTCGCCTGAAACGGTTTTTTCGGATTTCAGGAGGAAATCCTTCAGATCGAGATCGAATTGCGTTTGGAGCTGCTGGTTGATCTGATTGATGCGATCGACCTCATGAAGCTCCTCAGCGACAACCGTCTCCTCCTCTTCGCCCTTTGACGAAGTCTTAAGCTCTTCCAGACGGTTTTCATACGCTTCTCTGGCGTAATAGATTTCCTGCTGGTTTTCGAGGCAGATACGGAACGGCGGCAGTCCGCCTTTGGCCGGATCGTAATAAGATTCGACGAAGTTCGTAAAATGAATTCCCCGCCTGTTCAGAACGGCAATGATGCGCTCGGCCTCGGCCAGGATCTTCACAAGCTCGACCATTTCTTCCCCGTGGACGCGTGCTTCAACGCCCTGATTCTGGGGTTTCTGTTGGCCGCCTTTGGCTTTTGACGTACCCTTGCCGGCTTTTTCGCTCTTACCGTTTCTAATCAGAAGCTCCGTTCCTTCAATGCCGCGGGCGATCATCTGCTTTCGCATTTGATTCTCGCTCAGAACGTACTCCGAGTGCTTCTTGCCCTTGGCCTTGACCTCATACAGGGGAGGCTGTGCGATATAAATCATGTCGTGGTGGAACAATTCCTGCATCTGTCTGAAGAAAAACGTCAGCAGGAGCGTTCGAATGTGGGCGCCGTCAACATCGGCATCCGTCATCAAGATGATTTTTCCGTATCTGCACTTGTCCACATCGAACTCGTCGGCGCCGATGCCGGTCCCCAGGGCGCTGATAATGGTGCGGATTTCGTCGTGTCCCAGCATTTTTTCGATGCGGGCTTTTTCGACGTTGAGGATTTTTCCCTTTAACGGCAGAATGGCCTGGATATTCCTGTCTCTCCCGGCCTTGGCCGAGCCGCCGGCCGAATCGCCTTCGACAATGAACACCTCCGTGGTTGCCTTCTCCTTGCTCGCACAATCCCACAGCTTGCCGGGAAGGTTGGCGGTGCTCAGCGCGCCTTTGCGCCGGGTCAGCTCGCGAGCTTTTCTGGCCGCTTCTCTGGCCGCGGCCGCCTGGATCGCCTTATTCAGAATCCGCTTGGCTTCCGGGGGATGCTCTTCCAGGTAATGACCCAACTGCTCGTTCACGACGGTCTCGACGAAACTGCCTACCTCGGGATTGGTCAGCCGCACCTTCGTTTGAGCCTCGAAGTGGGGATTCGCAAGTTTCACCGCCACGACGGCCGTCAAGCCCTCCCGCAGGTCCTCGCCGGTCGTGGCCTGCCCGTCCTTGATCAGGTTATTGTTCTTGGCGTAATAATTCATCGTCCGCGTCAGGGCGGTCCTGAAACCCGAAAGATGCGTACCGCCGTCAATATTGCAGATATTATTGGCAAAAACCAGGACGTTTTCCGTGTACCCGTCGTTATACTGCATCGCCGCTTCACAGCTCATCATCGTCTGGGGATCTTCCTTGGACAGATAAATAACGTCCTTGTGAAGCGTTTCCTTGCCCTCGTTGAGATGCTTGATGAAGGCTTTGATCCCATCTGCAAACTGAAACACTTCTTTTTTCTTGTTTCTGTCGTCTCTGAAGGAGATCCGCAGTCCGGCGTTGAGGTAAGCCAGCTCTCGGATCCGCTTGAGCAGCGTATCGTACGCGAATTCCGTGTCGCCGAATATTTCTTCGTCGGGTTTGAAAGCTATTTTTGTGCCGCGTTTGTTCGCCAGGCCGACTTCTTTAACCTCACCTCTGGGAATGCCTCTGGCGCATTCGAAGTGATAGTGTTTTCCATCCCGGTACACATCGGCTTCGAGCCATTCGCTCAGGGCATTCACCACGCTGACACCCACGCCGTGCAGGCCGCCGGCCACCTTGTAGCTGTCGCTGTCGAACTTGCCGCCGGCGTGCAGCTTCGTGAGCACCACCTCCAGGGCGCTGACTTTCGCTTCCTTGTGCCTTTCGACCGGTATGCCCCGGCCGTTATCCTCGACCGTGCAACTGCCATCAGGGTGGATACATACGCTGATACTGTCGCACGCCCCGGCCAGGGCTTCGTCGATGGAATTATCCAGTACCTCATAGACCAGATGATGCAGACCACCGCTGCCGCGATCGCCGATGTACATGTCCGGCCGTTTGCGTACCGCTTCCAGCCCTCCGAGGATCTTTATATTACTGGCGTCGTACTTCTGTTCCGTCATACCAATTTTTCGCCTCTATCCTATTTATCGTCTTTGTCCACTTATAAACTATCGAAATTTCTGGGGTCCCTGCTCCGGAAACTGCGGCTGGTGAGTTGCGATTCAGGCAACAACGAGCTTGATCCTGGTTAGCCGGGCTTTCGGGCACTGCCGCTGAAGCTCTTTAAGAAGCTCTGAGCTGCACAACTGCAGCTCGTACATGTAGGACGGCGAATCGACCTGCACGTCCAACTGGCCGCCGGAAAGCTCGACAATTTCGCAGTGCCCGGCCAATTGAGCCGGCAGCAACTGGCTCCAGACTTCCGCAACCTGGCTGAATCTGGCCTGCTTTGGAAATATCTGTTCATCCACAAGCTCCCGAACCACCTGATCCAGCCTGATAGCGCCGCGGGGCTTCCGTGCCCCCGGCCGCTCTGCAACGTTGCGTAATCGTGCGTCCTCATCCATACAATTCATGGCCTTGCCATCCCGAGGGGACGTTATTGAATAGGCCAATATCCACTACTATCCTAAGTTGATCGGCATCAGAACATAGAGGAAATTCGTCCCGCTCTTGACCACGCCCGGCCGGTCCGGCTGGCCCAGCTCCAATTCAAATTCCGGCGTCTTGATCACCCGCAGCGCATCCAACAGAAACACCGGATTAAAGCCGATCTCAATCGGCTCACCCTTGTAACTGACGGGCATATCGACCTCGGCGTCGCCGGTTTCCGGGGCCCTGCCCGAAAACACGATCCGCTCCTTCTGTACCGAAAGCTTGATCCCCCTGGATTCCTCGCTGGTCAGCAGCGACGCGCGACGAACCGCACTGAGCGTTCCCTCGGTCGGCAGCGTCAGTTTCTTGTCGTAATCGGTCGGGATAATGTCTTCGTATTTCGGGAAATTGCCCTCGACGAGATTCGAGCTGATGACGACGTTTGCGCAGCTCATCAGAATCTGATTATCGACCAGCTTGACCGCAACAGTGTCTTTCTCGCCGGCGCCGATCTTATCCAGCAGGCTCATGGCTTTAGCCGGCACAATCAGATTGGCCGGCGCCTCGCCTTTCGGCGCCGAAGCCAGGCCGACCCTACTGCGCGCCAGTCTCCTGCCGTCCGTGGCGACCAGCGTGAGCTTCTTGTCCTTGATTTCCCACAGCACGCCGTTGATGGCGTACCGGCTGCTTTCTTTGGCCGTGGCGAAGAGGCACTGCTCGATGCCCGCCTGAAGGGTGGCAAGGACAATCTTGATTTCGCCCGTGCCGTCGAAATCCGGGACGATGGGAAATTGACCCGGCTCATGACCGTAAATCTTAAAGTGGCTGTCCGCCCCCTTAACCTCGCAGGTTCCCTCGGCGGCCTCTATGACCAGGACCTCATCGACGCTCTCACGGACAACCGCCGCCAGGCGGTCGGCGGGGACGATCACTTCGCCTTCCTTGTCAACCTGCACCTCGGAAAGCAGGTAGTTGATGCCGACTTCCAGGTCGGTCGCGCACATCCGAACATCCTTCTTGCCGGCGGTGATCTGTACGCAGCGCAGGATGGGTTTAGGAGTCCGGCTCGGCACCACGCTCGTCAACAGGTTCAGGGCCTCGGCGAGGGCGGCTCTGTTAAAAGTTGCCTTCATAATAAACCTCTGTGTCTGTTAGCCAAAAAAGGGTCAAAATATCCGACTTCCACGCCAAAAAATTAGCAATGTAATCTACACCAAAACGACAACGCTTACAACCTATTTTTTCACAAAAAGCGCCGAGCACCCGCCCTCGCGCCTTCTTGCCGAAGTCAAGAGCGGGGGCGAGGCGCGCAGGCGTCCCGAGCTCAGTCGAGGGACCCCCTTTCCAGGTGCACATAGGGTTGATACTCGATTCTGGATGCTGGATTCTCGTCGAGTATCAAGTATCAAGGATGCTCTGGCCAATTTCGGTGGCGGGGGCGGCCCACCCTGGTTACTCCGAGTAACAACTGCTGCAGATTTAACGCTTTATGCCACCGGCAGATACACTATAATAGCCCTGTTGGCTGTGTTTGATACGAACGATGAAAGAGACCATGGGTCATTTCGACCGAAGTCCCGAAGGGACGAAGTGGAGAAATCTATTCAAAACAGATTCCTCGACTCCACCTTTGGCTCCGCTCGGAAAGACCGGGCAAAACGAATGAACGAAGCAAACTCGCAACCTGAAAGACCAAAAGCCGCGCCCCAATTCAGCCAAGAGCAGTACGATATGCTCAAACGCTGCTCAGATAAGAAAGACATAACCGAGTGGAATGAATGGCGAAAAGAGCATCCCGATGCAGCTATTTGGCTTCAGGGCAGCAACTTCAAAGGGTGGTGGCTGCAAAAGGCCAACTTCATGCATGGGCCTCAGTTCTACGAATCAACTGGTACGTATATAACTTTTGAAGAAGTACACCTTGAACGAGCCGTTTTCGAGTGGACCGACCTGCAGAACGCGGATTTCACAGGCGCTAATATGGATGGCACGAGACTCTGGTCCGCCAACGCGCAGGGTGCATACTTCCACGGGACTTCCTTGATGGACGCTGAGTTGGAAGTCGCAAATTTTGAGAATTGCGATTTTTGCGACGCCATACTCGTGAACGCGAGTTTCTCTCCAGCGCGTCTAAACGGGGCCAAGTTCACTGCTTCCGATCTCAGAGGCTGTTCTATGAGGGCCTGCGTAGTTGATGGGGCCACACGATTCTGGGAATGTAAGGTCAACCGTTATTCAAGGAATGAGAGGTTTACGGATTTGACTGGTACAACTTTGGACACCGTAATCGTCGATCCTGGAACGAAGCAACTCTTGCAGTACAATGTAAGGCGGAGCAACTGGGAACAATGGTACAAATTTAAGGATCGGGGCAACTGGCGGGATTCCGGTAAGGAAAGACGCGGTTTCTCGAAGGTGATATCTTATCTTGTTAGGTTCTTCTGGTGGGTAAGCGATTATGGGATTTCAGCGCCGAGGATAATAAAAGTGTTTGCTGTTGCGGCAGTAGCCTTTGCTATTATCTATTACCTTTGGGGGCTGATAGCGCCGCCGGGGATAGTGGATTATTTGTTTGTGGACCCAAACGGAGTGAAGGTTGGGTGTGGCATGGCCCTGTTGCGGGCGGTACATTTTTCAGTTGTCATAATGACGGTTGGGTTTACAAATATGCACGCAAATGCGCACAGTTTTTGGGCCCACATATTGGTGGGCTTCCAGATGATTCTGGGATTTGTTCTGTTGGGTGCGCTGGTGACGCGGTTTGCGGTATTGTTTACGGCCGGCGGACCGGCGGGAAAATTCGCCGATGAGAAGACGATATGCCAAAGGTTGAAAGAACGGTGGAACAAGATCAAAAAGAAGGGCTGAGCAATCAATCGAGTCACGAGTCACGAACAACGAGCGACGAAGCTGTTGCCTGGTGGCACTGGCACAGGCGCTTGTACGACTGGGTGATTCATTTCGCCCAGACGCGGCACGGCGTGACGGCGCTATTTATCTTGAGTTTTGCCGAATCGAGTTTTTTCCCCGTCCCGCCGGACGTCTTGCTCGGGCCGCTGGCGCTGGGGGCGCCGAAAAAATGGCTAAGGTTCGCGCTGGCCTGTTCTATCGCATCGGTGTTAGGCGGGATTCTCGGCTACTGCATCGGCATGTTTTTGTGGGAGGCGATAGGGCCGTGGGTCTATGCCCATCTCGGGGCGATCGGATTGACGCAGGCAAATTTCACCAAATTCCAGCTCTGGTACGATAAGTACGATTTCTGGATTGTTTTCACATGCGGTTTTACGCCGCTACCGTACAAGGTCTGTACGATATCGGCAGGCGTGGCCAGAATCAATTTTCTCGGATTTCTTGTAGCCTCGATGCTGAGCCGATCCGCGAGATTCTTTCTCGTGGCCGGCCTGATGGGCTGGAAAGGCGAGAAAATACGGCCCTTCGTCGAAAAATATTTCAATTGGCTCTCCCTTGTTTTCGTGGCCCTATTGATTGGTGGATTCCTTGTGATAAAATGGCTGCATTAGCCTTTAATCTTTTTGCCACTATGACACCAAGGATTTGCGATTGCCGATTGTGGCGAGGCCGTCCCGGCCTTGCGTCCCGCTGGCATCTTGCCAGCGGTAAGGAACAAGGGCAAGATGCCCTCGCCACGGAGCAAATCATAAATCGACAATCACGTTTGTGCCTCTGTGCCTTCGTGGCTGAATCGTAAATTCAAATGAACGATCAGCAGAAACAAACGCTCCTGAAGGTCGCGCGCGACACCGTCGAGGCGGTCGTCCGGCACAAGCCTGCTCCGAAACCGCAATCGGACGATCCTGAGCTAAACGCGCCTTGCGGATGTTTTGTGACATTGAAGAACCGGGGCCGGCTGCGCGGCTGCATCGGCCAATTCACATCCGATAGTCCGCTGATTGAATTAGTGGCGGAGATGGCAAAGGCCTCCGCGACCGGCGATCCGCGTTTCTTCGGCGACCCGATTACAGCCCGGGAGCTGGAAAAACTGGACATCGAGATTTCGGTGCTTTCGCCGTTGCAGAAGACCGATGACCCGTTGAGCCTGCGGCTGGGCATCGACGGCATCTATATAAGGAAGGGCCGGGCATCAGGCTGCTTTCTGCCGCAGGTCGCCGCCGAGACCGGCTGGGGCAAAGAGGAATTTCTCTCGTACTGCTGCGCACACAAAGCGGGCCTCGCCCCCGACGCCTGGAAAGACCCGCAGACGGACGTCTATTTCTTCACCGCTGAAGCCTTCGGAGCCGACTTCAAAGACATATAGTCTCCGGCAGAACATCGGGTTTTGCAATGAGACGGCCCGGGGACGGAGCGGTCCCGCTGGCTCTTGCTTCGGTTGCAGTACCGTGCGAAACTTCTTACTTGGTTATTGTGAAGTCCAGCTCGACTGCTCTGCCAGCGACGACCAATAGATCGTAACCTTTGGTTTTTGACATAACCGCAAACCTCCCTTCGCTCCAATGCATCGTGTCCAATGTCGGAGTGGACACGGTCGTGCCGGAAAGAAACACATTCATGAAGATAGTGTATGAAACGCCGTCAATCGTAGTCTCGAAACAAAGCCCGGAGTATAATACCCCCTTCTTCGACACCGAAACCGTAAGGGAATCGTAGGTGATAGGATTTTGGGTCTGTAGGAATTCTAAAACCGCTTGCCCTCCGGCCGGACTATCGGGGCAGATGTAGGGAATATACTTCAGGAAGTCAATGGTGGCGGTGAAGGGCCCTCCCACAATGTTACCAGCAGTGAAAGGCCCTCCCAGCGGTTGCGGCTCCGCAATCACATCCCCGGAGAGGAAAGTCACCACCACGGGCGCTGAGGGTGGTTTACCCGCATTAGCCGAGTGTGCCCAGACAAACACGCCGATGCACGCCAAGCCGATACATAATGCAGCCTTTGTTATTCCGTTCATTGTCGTCTCCTCTGCAAATGATTATAAATAGTTCTATTTCCTACACAATTTTGTAAGCTAAGAACCTATTCGAATAACTGTTCACCATTGGCTGTCATGCCCGTTCTTGTGCTATCGTCCGCCTGCCTCTGCCGGCGGCAGGAAGTTCTCCATTACCCAGTACTGATATTCCTGACGGCCGACTCCGAAGCCAATCGCGTCGCCTTTCGGCGACCATTCCGGCCACCATGCAAAAACTGTTTCTCCGAGGTCAGAGATGTCGGCCATTAGAAACGGTTCGCCGCCATCGGTCGGAGCGCACCAGATTTTCTCGTCACCGGGCGTGAACACGATACGACGCCCGTCTGGAGACAAAGAGAATACTCTCATGTTCTGCTTCGCGTCTTTCACGCGACAGATCTCTCTCGTTTCCTTGCCGTCGATGGTGGTTGCCAGTACGGTATCACAGTTCGGACCTTTTAGATGAGCATAAGCGACGGAGCCGCCATCGGGCGCAAAGAATGGGCGGTTGAAGATCTCTTCTTTCTCCGTCGGAGAAACGATCTGTCGCGACTTTCCGTCTTCCACGTTCACGACGTAAACCCCGTTGTTCTGCCCGTACGCGATGGCCTTGCCGTCCGGTGACCACGTGAGACTATTTGGTGCTTTTTCCAGAGGCGCCAGTAGTCTGACGTTGCCGGTCTCTACCGTAATCAGAAACACCCCCTGTCTCTTCTGTTTGGCCGTCCCGCCACAGGCGATCAGTCTCCCGTCCGGCGACCAGGACATCCCGGGGCTTACGCCCGTCATCTCAGCCACGGATAGCGTCCGTATCTTCTCGCCACTGCTGGCGGACACGAAGATCAATGTACCTTCACTCCCTTCCTGTTTCTGCCAAAAGGCAATCTGTTTTCCATCCGGCGACCAGCAACACTGGTTACCTCCCAACATCAATTGGCGTAGCGGTCCACGGGCCTTGCCGGTGCGCGCGTCCACCGGCAAAGTGTATACCCCGCCAAGCTGAAAACCGGTTACATAGGCCAACTGTCCGTTTTGCGACCAATTGAAGAACTGCATCTGTTCTACATTCGGGATCACCGGCAAAGGCAGGCCGATAAACTGGTCGCCCTCGACCCGCACGGCCCACAAGTCCTTGTGCCGCCGGTCAATTCCCACTTGCGTTCCCACGAAGACCACGTAAGTCCCATCGGGAGACCACAGGGGTTTGTCGATGGTACCCGGAAAATCCGCGTACTGGACCTCGCTTGTCCCGTCGACTCGTCGCAGGTGCAGAATCGACCAGTTCGCCTCCTTCGTGACGTAGCTGAGAAACCGTGCGTTCGGCGCGAAGCGCGGCGAAGCCCCTTCCTTGGCCAAAACGGTCTCTTCCTTAGTCTCCAGATTGACCATGACCGCCGCGCCAAGACCTTCTTTGGACATTTTCTCGCCCAGGACCACTTTTCCATCCGATGACCAGTCCTCGAGCCAGAGCGGGTCCTCCATCAAGACCCGTGTCTTTCCCGTCTTGAATGAAAGCGCGAGAAGCGATGCGGCCTGTCGGCCTGTACCAATCCGCCAATCCCCACGGCGACTTAGATACGCGATTTCACTTCCGTCGGCGGACCAGACGACGGCGGTGCCCCAAAAACAATTCTTGGCGAGGCAGCGCTGTTCCCCAGTCGAGGTGTCAATGACGACGAGTTCAAAACCCATGGTGGCGCCGGCAACGTATTTCCCGTCCGGGGAAAGTGCGGCCCCGTCGTAGCCCCAGGGAAATTTTGCTTTGCTGACGCCGGGGAGTTGGGAGATGGTGCTGAAACGTTTGATCAACTTAGTCGCGCCATAGCTCAAAGGCAGCAGAACCGCCATTGTAATTACCGCTGCGGCGGCTACACGCCAGCGGGAGACTTGTTCACCGGAAGGGGCAAAGAATTTTTGCAGAGCTGACTTTCGCGTTTCAACCTCTCGGACAGCTATGTTCTTCCGCAGCTTGTCCGCCAGGCTATCCGGCGCGAGTGGCTTGGGAGCCACCCTAAGGCATTGTTCGATTTTTTCTTCTATATTCATGTCGTTTCTCCTTTTGCGACGGGAATTGTTCGTGCTATGTCAAGCTCGTTTTCTTCAATAGCAATTTTTGTTCTGAGGATTCTTAAGACTTCGCGAAGTCTGTATTTAACGGTGCTTGTTGCAACGTCGAGGACTTTGGCCGTTTGACGAATGGAAAGTCCCTGATAGTAGTGCAGGTGCACGACCTGCCTCTTGTCCTCATCGAGCCGGTCCACCGCCTCGTATAGGTGCCGGGCCGTCTGGCGGTCAGCCACATTCGACAAGGGGCCAGGATTTGCATCTATGCACTCGTCCCACCATCGGTCCGGGCAGTTTCTCGCCCCGCCAGCGTCAGTGCGCCGCCAGTCGATGTAGGTATTGTAGGCAATCCTGTAGAGCCAGGTCGAAAACTTGCTGCGACCTGCGAATCCGTCAAGCGATGACCAGACTTTGAGAAATGTCTGTTGTGTCAGGTCTTCGGCGTCCTGCCCGCTGCCGCAAAGGCGCCTCAGATAAGCAAAAACGTCCGGGTAGCAGATGTTCAGCAGTTCACAGGCCGCTTCTTTGTCCGCTCTATTCGCACGCTTACAAAGGCTCTTTATTTGATTGCCCATGGGTGCTCCTGCTATTGAATCCCACCTGCCTCATCCGGCTGGCTATTAGTTTAGACGAAAAATACCCCCTACATGGACAAAAATATTGTCAATTCCCAGTTGTGTGCAGCCGATGGAGAGATAGCGAGGAATCAAGGAGGTGTTTCCCAAAGTGAGCTTTAATCCGGCAAGGCGGAGGATTGCCGGCTTAGGTAGATAACTCATTGCGTGGAGGAAGGACTGTGGTGGGAAGGCTGAGGGTGATTTGCATAATCGCGAGTGCCTGCTTGACGGGCTGCAAGTCCCATAAAATCATAACAACAGAAGCCGTCCCAGCAAGGCTGCAAACCTGTGCCGAGATGCTTCAGCATTTGCGGGATCAGAATCCGCCGGCTTTGGAGTCCGTCGAGGTCTGGGAGAACGAATACGGGCCCGGCCTGAAACTGGCCAGCGCTCACTACGAAGTATTCACAACGCTCCTGGAGCCGTCCATGCTCCGCCGGATACCCGGATTCGTCGAGTCGGCGTATAGGGCCTATAACCGTCAGTTGCCCGAACCAATCGAGACAGAACCCAAGTTTGTCATTTATCTGTTTGCCGACCGCCGCCAATGGGAGGCTTTTACGCGGAATTTCGCAGGGGAGCAGGCTGAAATCTTCTGCCGAATAAAGGCCGGCGCGTATTACCATGACGGGGCGTGTGTCGCGTACGATATCGGCAATGAAAGGACACTTTCCGTCATCGGGCACGAGGGGTGGCACCAGTTTAACGACAGGCATTTCAAGTTTCGTTTGCCAAGCTGGCTTGATGAAGGCGTCGCCATGCTCTTTGAAGCGCATCAAATCCGGGATGGGGCGTTTCATTTCGAGTCCGCGGAGAATGGATATCGCTTAGAGGCGCTGAAGAAGACGCTGGACAGAGACAGAATGGTGCCGCTGGAAGAATTGATCGCGACCACTCCCGGCGACGTACTCGCGACCGACCAGACCGACGCGGTCATGGCCTTTTACAGCCAATCCTACGCCCTGGTGCGTTTCCTGCAGGAAGCCGACTCGGGCCGGCGGCTCGCTACCTATCGCCAATTGCTCGCGGATGGCCTTCGGGGCGACTGGCCTCTCGATGAGGTCAGCAGAGAAATTGCCGCCGACAGGAGTATCCCGCGGAATATCCTCTGGAATCACATCGTGGGTCTGATATTATTCCAGGAGTATATCGGCGATGATTTCGAGCCGATCGAGCAGGAGTATTTGGCCTTTTGCAGGCGGATCGTCGCAGATTAACAGCCAAAGGCACAGTAAGAACGTCGAGCAGGATACAAGTGAATGCCTAACGAGCATCCGGCACCTATCATTCTGGCTTCAGCCTCGCCTCGACGCAGGCAGCTTTTGAGCGAAGCGGGCTATGCCTTTACGGTTGTGCCGCCGAACGTTGACGAATCAGCTTTTTCAACCGAGGGAATCGGGGCTGCTGCATACGCCAGGAAGCTGGCTTTAGCCAAGGCAAAGAACGTGGCCGAAAGATACCCGGACTCTGTGGTCATCGGCGCCGATACCGTCGTGGATTCCCAGGGCGAGATCATCGGCAAAGCCGTCGATGCCAAAGACGCTGAGCGGATCACCAGGAAGCTCTTCAGCGCACCGCACAAGGTCATAACCGGCCTTGCGATCATCAGGCTCTGCGACAACACCGAAGTGGTCACAAGCGTCAGTACCACGGTTTACCCCAGGCTGCTGACCGCCCGGCAAATCGCCGAACACATCGAGGGAGGCTCGTGGCGGGACAAAGCCGGCGCGTATGCCATCCAGGAGACCGGCGACGAATTCGTCGAAAGAATCGAGGGCAGCCTGACAAACGTTATGGGACTGCCGATGGAGCTGCTGGAATCGCTCCTTGCCGGGCTGTAAGTGCTTCCCACGAAAAAAGATGCAACGCCCCAAAAAAGGCTTGACTTCTTGTTTGGTCTGGTTTAATATAAGACCGTAGTTGGGCTCTATGATTAGTGGGTTAATGGGTGATTTGCACCGTCCCGCATGGGCCTGCTTTTTGGAGATTGGCGGCGACTTCTGCACCCCTGCCCACATCAAGGCGCATGAGGAAATTCTCGATAGGGCTCCGCCTTATGCCCGCGAGAGATGCCAAAGGGCATGAAACAAAACGGCCACGTGCAATCATGACGACCGCCGAAGTTGTATGCTTCGGAAATAAGGTTCTTGCCAAGTCAATAAGTCGTTGCTTTATGAAGGAAGGAGGTCACAACAAATCGCGGGACATGTTCTGGGCGGATGTACATTGAGTAACGAAAGTAGAAATTCTTATCGGTTGTTTTAGGTTTCTGATTTTTTTAGGAGGGCAGGTATATAAAAGAAACTAATTCCCAATCTATGTAACTTGGGAAATCTCACCGAGAACAAATTACAAATTAGGGGTATCCTATTGACTCAAGTATCTCCAAGATGTAGTGTATTGGGTCATGGAAGATTACCCCAAAACGATTATGGAATTCGAGAGCAGATTCGCAACGGAGGATGCATGTCGAGAGTATCTGT
>Ga0315295_10000076_pt1 | contig 81148 bp, 56 predicted proteins | sample YL17G14_0_MG_FD_204453 | JGI IMG/M metagenome (GOLD analysis project Ga0315295, IMG submission 204453) | Sediment microbial communities from Yellowstone Lake, YNP, Wyoming, USA - YL17G14_0 | ecosystem: Environmental > Aquatic > Freshwater > Lake > Sediment | place: USA: Wyoming | collected... | reverse complement strand
GTGGGACTCGTCCAACGCCGAAGCGATGATGGCCTTGGCCAGCCTCTATCATAGCGGCCTGTGGGGTACGTACTGGAAATCCGAGCGGACCGCCGCGTGAGGCCGCCAGGATTTCTCCTCGCACACTCTAAGGGAGAATTGGAGGCATTTCTCTTGAAATTTAGCTTCAACAAGCGTATGATTCTACGTTAGTTCACAGTCCGGCGCATGACAAACCCTGGTGCCGTTATGGATAAGCAGAAGGCCTTTACGCTCATAGAACTCCTGGTGGTGATCGCCATTATCGCACTGCTGCTGGCCATATTGATGCCGGCACTTAGCTACGTACGCGAGCAGGCCCGTTCAAGTGCTTGTCAGAGTAATCTGCGGCAATTGTGCCTGGCTATGAATCTCTACGTGCTCGATCACGAAGATCGAACAATGCCCTTCTCTCACCAGCCCGGCCAGTACTGGTTCCATCAATTAGCCCCATATTTAAGCGATAAGAACTATAAGAATAACCCGGCGAAGCATATAGAGGGCGTCATGAGGGTGACATTTTGTCCGATGGCAAAACGGCAGGACCGATCGGAGGAATCATTCTACGGTTCGGCATATCGCTCGTGGCGCTTCATGGGCGGAGAAGGCAGTTACGGGCTAAATCTGTGGCTGCTGCCCGACGATCCAATTTATGCTCCCGCATTTCCGGCGGAGAATTTCTACAAGAAATACTCGGCTGCTCAAGGGGATGTACCTCTATTAGGCGATTCGGTATGGGTCGGCTCCTGGCCTTTCGATACGGATAAGCCACCCGAAGACTTGTCGGGAGAGAGGGGATATCCGGGATACCCTCACGGCGAAGGATATTTCATGGGGCGCTTCTGCGTTGACCGCCACAAGAAAGCGATCAATATTGGATTTGTGGACAGCCACGTGGGACGAGTCTATTTGGAAGAATTGTGGGCGCTGAAATGGCACAAGCACTTCAGACCCAATTCCGACATATCCATACCGTGAATCCAACCGCTCTTGCCGCTCGCCTCTTTTTCGGTGATCGGTTGCGAATCTCAAGAGTCGCCTCAATCCACCTTAATGGCATGCCGACGGTAGAGCCCCACAATAGTGGGAAAATCCCAGAGTTTTTTCTGATCTGATCTAACAACCACTTCAATACCTTCTACCGATTTAACAAGCTGTCGCGATCTGGGTAGATGAAGAATAATCCGTTTAGGTGGTTGCCGGTCCGGCGGATCCAATTCGACCTCTACACCTTTTTCGGAGCCGGCCACTTTTAGACTCACCAGCCCAAAGTGGGTAGGCGCCCGCTCGACACGAATTTCATTACCTTCGGCTAACCACCAATCAGGCACGGCCATTAACAGATGTAACTCGTCGCCGCGCTCGTGGATGAGCATGTGCCTGAGCATTATGGCATAGTTAGAGGCTCCCAAAGTATGAGGGATGGTATCATTCCACGCCGTGCGACGCTCGAAGTAAACACCTTCAGGGAACGCATGTGTCGCCGTAGAATGAAGAAGATACCAATAAAAATCCTCGACGACCTGTTCGTGCTCGCCTCTGATGAGGCAGGCCATCGTAGTGTACGCAGACATATAGGGGTGGATGGCCTTTGCATGACCGACCCACTGAATAGTACCCTCGATGAAGCCCCCGTTATAGTTCTGACGTACTTCCCTCGTCAATGCAGTCACACGTGAATCGCATGGGTCGAACAGCTCTGTGGGCCATAAGGTTTCCGTGTTGCCCCAGTGGGTGCCTGCCTTTTCCCAGCTCGGCGGAAAATAATCGAGCCCGGTTTGTTTCCAGGCCGCATCGATGGCTTTGCGGTAAAGCTCAGCTTCTCGCAGTAACTCCCCGCTCTCGGCACTTCTACCCAAAGCGCGCGCCGCGTCGGCGGTACACAATAATGCTCGCAGGTTCCAGAAATCATAGCCGACAATATGGTGCTTTCCATCCCACAGGTACTCCCCATCCGCAGGGGCATTTGGGAGCACGCCGGAAAAAGACGAATCTGCTGGACTCTGGCGCCGAGCCACCAGTATCCAATCCACAGCGCGTCGCATCTGAGGATATACCTTCGTGAGCCATTGCTGATCACCCGTGATTTTGTAGAACTGCCAAAGGGCCCAACAGGCCTGGCCGTTGGCATCAAACTGGTCTTTCTGTGACTCGAAGCGGCCATCCGGCCTCTGGTGGTTCACAAAACTCCCTATGGCTTTCTGTGCAATATCTGTGAGACCCGCTTCTTCGAGCTGCATCACCTGGTATGCGCCGTCACGAATGTAGAATTCATCATAAAATCCTTCCCCTGGATGTGCTTCGCCGTGGTCATTGGCTATTAGCTGGTACACGTGCGAGGCAAGAAGAGCTTGTGTTGCTTTATCACACGGAACCCTGATTCGGGTCGCTCTCGACATGATACCTCGCCAGTAATCAACCGTCCTGTCCAGCCAGAGCTTAGCATCCTCTATGGCGAAGTCTGATTTCTCTTTGAGAGGGAGGAATGGTATTGATACTCCCGTCTCGACGTCTTCACCGGGGGATAGAGATTGAATAAAAGCCTTGTATGTTAAGCCTGAAGGTTCGCTCCGCTCGACCTTCAGCTTCGCCTCCGCCGCTGTCTGACCTGTGTTGGTGACCTTCACTACGATCCAGTTCAAGAAGTTCTCGCCTTCGATAGGCCAGTCGAACGCCTTTTCCCACTCTTTCACAGACGGCAGTGGCGTCGCCCAGAATGTGAACTCGTAAACAACCTTGCCGTCTTCAGCCGTGACTGAAACGACCGGCAGCCACCCGTCCATCAGCCTCTTTGTCGCTCGCTGGGTAAGAGGAATTAGTTGCTGTCCAAATCGTATCAGGATGTTTGAAGGTTTCTTGTTGTCGTCACGAATCACAAGTTGGTTGTCCGGCGTAATTCGCGTGCCGTAAGCGTAATCTTTGAGCCCTATGACAGTCCATGAATTCTGGAAGTAGTCAAAAGGTTCCTCGGCCTGGAGCGGATTGGCCAAAGCCAATGCAGCCCAGATCAGCAGTGCGGGAATCAAGTCCCTTGATTTAAGATTATGTACCATGAATCATTCCTCTTCTTGGCAGAACATCCAGAATACAAACCAGCCTCGACGTCCTAACCTATTGCAGGACAAAGTGTTATCAGGGCCTGAAGCACACCGAGTACAAGTCAGCGTCCTTCATTACAAACCGAAGGCGGATCGGCCTGCCTGCCAGTCGGCTCACATCTGTACCATGTTCCCATGACACGGCCCGCTCAATCTCGTCGCCGTAGATCTCGCTCGCCTCAGCAAGGGCAAAGCCGGTAATTGCAGCACCAGCCTGGTCCTGAACCTCCACCTTGATACTTCCAACGGCTGAGGTGGAATAGTTTATCAATAGTCTGGTGCCTTTGAAGATGAAGGGCCTGGTAAGCATCTGGCCGCCGTCATACGAGGCGTTTACCGAGACAAATCCATCCACTCGAATGACTGAGCGACGCAGCCGGGGCACTCTGTTTGCCCCATCGGGATAGTTTCCGTAGTTCTCGCTTACATAAAGCGATATCTCTCTATCGCTTGTCTGAATGATTCCCCAGGCAGGCGTATTATTGCCGTGTGCTCCGCCCCAATTTGCCTGGTCAAGGCCCGGCCGGATGAAGGCCTCCATAAACGTTCGGTTCCAGGTGATACCGTCTCGACTGGACATAAATACGGCATCCGAAAGGCCGTCGGTTTTTCGTTCTTCCAGGCCGATACGTGTTCGGTCAGGCACAAAACGCATTGGAAAGCCAAGATAGATGTGTGGAGCGCGGAAATAGGGGATAATGCCGTTCGTGTAGAAATGTTCGAGTGGCGCGTCGCCAAAGTCCAGCCATTCTGGCCGGCTCCAGTGCACAAAATCCTTTGAAACGCTTCGACGGATACTACGTTTTCCATCGCGGCTCTGCCGGAAATAGCAGATGTATTGTTCCTCCACGCTGCTCCAGAAGGCGGTGTTGTGCGAATCGAATGAGCCTTCCGTGATAATGGGCTCATCCTGGAGCTTTCTCCAGTGGATGCCATCAGGCGACACAAAGGCCAGCAGAACCTTTTGTCTGTCCCCGTCGATAGGCTGCCTGCCTAGCGTAACCGCCTTGTAGCGCTGCGAGGATGGCGCCGCAGGATTCGTGTCTTTGAAAGGGGAAAAGTTATGCGACTCCCAGTAAGCCTTTTTCTCTCCCGTCCAGATGATGTTGTTGTCCTTCGACCCGTTGAACTCAAAAAGTCCTAACGACGGCCTGGTCCAGGTAATGCCGTCCTGGCTTTCCGCCCGACAGGTATATTCGCGCGACAGCTCTCCGCCGCCGCGATAATACATGGCAAAGCGGTCCTGGTCCTTCATTATGGTGACGTAGGCGCTAAACCCTCCTTCCCACGGGGTGTCAAAGTTGAATACGATCTCCTTTTTCACAGGCTCGTGCATTTTCAGACTCGTCTTCGACATCGTCTCGATCAGCCAGTCATCCACGAACAGCTCGAGTCGCGAGCCGATGTCTCGCACTATTGCGTCGCCTTTCGCCTCCGATGCGCAAACGCTGGAGCACGTCGGCGCAAGACAACCGGCCGCAATCACAAACACCTCGCACAACATTAGCCTATTCCATAACATTATCGTCACTCTCTTTTCGATTTTGCCTGTTGGCTGCTCATGATCAATCTCCAGTTGAATCATGAGATCCGCTCAGTCCCACAGGCCGTTGATGCGCTTGACGGTCTCATCCACCAGGACCTGACCGCCTTGCGGTCCGACGATAAATTTGTCGGCGCTGTATCCGCCACCGCGAATCGCTTTTTCCGTTGGCAGGTAACCGCTATGCTGACATGCTAACTGGACCAGGAAAGTCAAAGTAGCACGGCTGCGCGCCTGGATACGGATCCCATAATCGAGATACAACTCGAATGGATTCGTCGCCAGAGCAATATCGCCCAGCCTGATGACGTGAAACTCGATCGGTTGTACAGAATCTGTTTCATAAAAAGGCAAAGCGGCAGGCTCATAGACAGGAAGGTCAATTCGTGCCACCACATGCTTGAGAATCGTCTTGGTTTGAATTTCTTTTTTTGCACAGGCAAGTCCGTCTTCAACCGCATTGGCGATTCGCCGGGCGATTTCCTGCCGCCATGACAGACCTCTTCGCTGCCGCATCACATCTTCGGCTTGCTTGTGGAACATCCGATGAGGTGAAATATCACCTGCTGCAGAACATTGGGCAAGGATATAAATCCTCTCGGAAAGGCGATTGCGAATCTCTCTTCGTGTATCGTGCCAAAAGTCTGCAGAGATGACGCTCAGTCCTTCTGTTTCCTGTGAGGGACAGGCTAAGTTTACTATAATACCCGTCAGCGTTTGGTCTGGTCCCCAAAAGAAGAGCATCTCCACGCCGTGATCCTCGTAACCTTCGATATGAGAGAAATCATCCCGCTGCGTCGAACCGTACATGGCGGACGATCCGTCAAAGTAATGGGCTCGCCGATTCAGACCGACCACAGCATGCCCCAGCGCCCAGCTCATTCCGGCGGGCTGCCGGCCTCGCCAGGCCGCCACCACAGCCTCCGCAACGCGTTCCAGGAAGAATGATGCATACTCCGAGGCTTTCATGACTCCTTCATCCTGACTGACGTCATACAAATCTCCGAACGCCCCATCAATGAAACCCGGCCCTGTATGCGTATGAGTCGCGTTTATGAGGAGCTTATCCGTGTCGAAGTCAGGCAGTTTAGGTCCTATTAGCACTCTGAGCTTCTCCAGAATCGGCTTTCTGATATAGAGCACATCACAGGAAACCATGATGGCTTGCTCTCGTTGGCCGTTTTCTCCCCGGGTCTCAAGGGCCAAAACCGTTGTCGTAAGAGGATCGAGTACTGACTGGGATATCCGCTTGCTCAGTTGCCCTATAAGAGCAACCGGCTGTTGCGGAGTAATGTCTGCACTTGCCCATCCCACGTAAAGGGTTTGTGCAGTTGCGTGTTCCTTCGAAGCACTTGCTGCCAACTGATCTGCTCCAGACGTCGACTCACCAGCCATGCTTTGGCCGCCAGAGGTAAGAAGAAGGCAGAGAAACAAAAACATATAAGCGACTATTCTGTGGACCATGGCGTTTTCCCTTCCCTATTCCCCACGGTTAGCGCCGATGCCTGTCTATCACAGATGCCACGGGCTGCGTATCGGCCGCGTCAGCATTCGGCTGGCTTCAGGATCGTTTACGAAGTCCTCGTTTTCGGGATCCCATTGCAGTTTCCGACCCAGTCGAGTGCAGATATCCGTAAGATGGCAAATCGTGTCTGTACGGACTGCGACGTCAATGGGACAAATCGTCTTGCCTCTTGTTTTGACCGTATCGAGGAAATTCCTCTGATGGCCCTTGCTTTCCATAAGATGAATCTCATCCTGGCCAATAACCGATGTCAGCAGCGACTCCGGCTCCGCCCAGATACCGCTGCGGCTCACATGCACCCAGCCTTCGGTCCCTTGAAAGGTCACACCCTGTTTGTGTTGCTTGTTGTCCATATATACCATAGTCACACCATCGGCGTATCTATGATAGACCTTCCAGCTTACGGCGCAGTCCGCCAGCCCGTCTTCCGGAAATGTAGCAGTCCCTTGGATTTCAACTGGACCAGTCTCGTCTGTGCCGTGACCCCATTGAGCGATGTCCACGTGGTGGACACCCCAGTAGCCACCTATACCGCCGAGGCAGTAGTCAGATATGTGGTACCAGTTCGAGTAGCTTTCCTCCTTCGTCCACGGACGGCAACGCTGGTAGGTGTACGGCGCCCATGGTGCAGGGCCAAGCCACATATCATAATCGAGCCCCTCTGGCACCGGCTGCGTCGGCTGATTAGGAAAGGCGAAGTCATGAGGAACGCCCACCAGGATGGTGTGCAATTTGCCGATCCGGCCGTTTCGGACCAATTCGCAGCCGTAGCGGAAATTGCGGTCAGACCGCTGCTGCGTACCCCATTGGAATACCCTGCCGTATCTGTGACATGCGTTCTGCAGAGCCTTGTCCCAGGCCAGGCTCAAGCCGAGGGCCTTTTCCGTGTACATATCCTTGCCGGCCCGAGCAGCTTCCAGCGAAACAAGGACATGCCAGTGATCCGGCGTGGCAACACAGACCGCATCAATGCCATCCCGCCCACAGACCTCGCAAAAATCGTTGTAAGTGGCACAAGCGTTGGTCCCATAGTGCTCGTCTACGACGCCCTTGGCCTTCTGACGCTGGCTTTCGGAGACGTCGCAAACCGCCATAATCTGAACATCCTTGTGGCCCAAAAAGGCGCGCATCAATCCGGTTCCCTGAGTTCCCAGACCGATGAAGCCCATCACAATCCGATTGCTTGGCGCTACGCTACCTGCCAAAGACCCGACTATGTACGGCGAGCCAAACACCCCCACAGCTCCCCCCGTAATCCTTTTCAAGAATCTGCGACGACTAATCCCTTTTCTGATCATGAGCTAACTCCCTATTATCTTTCGTCATTTTTCCCATACCGTGCTCTTCCTGCCCGCCACGTATCTGATTCTTCACAGCCGAGCTTCGCCCATAGACCACCGGGGCAGCCACACATTCAATATGAACTCGCAGTTGATGACTTTCTCCACCAAATCGAGTGGCAGATAGTAGTAGTGGTTCGATGCCTCGAATCCTATGCGCGGGTCTTCTCGAGTCAATGTAAACAGACGTCTGGCGTTCCTGATCTCATCCGCAACGATTTCCCTGATCAGACGCAACATGGCATCTCGTTCAGGTGCGCTCAGTTTGCCGGATAGCAGCGCATTTCGGGCCAACACAAACTGAATCTGATTGGCGACGCTGTCGAAGTGCAGGCCGGCAGCCTCGGCTACAATAAGATCGCCCCTGGCGTTCGCCTGTTCAACAGGCGTGTCTATCTTGCTTAATGCTCTTTCGTAATCGGCGAGCCCATCTACCCAACCTGCCGCCATCTTGGCAAATTGTGCGGCAAGAACTTCAGCAGGATATCTGCCGCGCCAGCCCTCTACATCGTCATAAGGAAATCCGACCATGGTTGCATGGTATCCCGTAGGCTCCGGATAAAGAAGGTTAGCTAGGCCACACTGTGTGGGGCCCTTGTATACGTAGCCGGCATCGAAGGGATATTCGCTAAATGCACTGCTGAACTGCGACCAGGCCGTGATCGCATCGCTCGCCGCTTCTCTACTATAACGGCTTTCAGCAATTCTTGTAAGAGCCTCCTTCACTGTGGCCGTCGGCTTTTGCTGGAACTCCCTGACGACCTGCAGATTAGGCGAAGGATACCCGCCCACGCTCCAACTCAGCATCAAGCCGTCAATACCCACTTTCGACAGGTTTTCACAATGCTGCCCGACCAGATTCATCACCGGCAGGTATGGCACGGCAGAAAGTTCCCAGGTGCAGTTGACCTGCACCTTGGCGATGGTCTTCAGGCCGCGCTTCCTGGCCATTGCCCAATGCTTCAACGCCCGCGGTCCCGGCCCGACAGCCGATATCGAGTATTCACCGACAGTACCGGTAACACCGCCCCTGTTGATAGGCATGCCCCATTCACTGACACTCATCAGATAGACGTTGTCAGGCAAAAGCTCAATAATCCGCTCGGCCCAATTGGGGCTTCCCCATCCTGCATTAGTCCCATCCGGCCAGCCCCAGTCCCACACAATGACCTTGGCTTTGGGGTCGCCGGCCCAAACGCCAGCCGCGATGGCCTTATTCACCTCGGCAATCACCTCAGGGGCGGAACGCTTTGAACAACGCGGGCATCCTTCTGCATTGCGGCTGTGGCTATAGCAATTGGTCTGATTTTCCGATGCGGTGATTGTGAAAACGCCTCCAAGCCCGGGCACCTGCTTGAATACATAGCTCAACGAATCCTCAATCCATTGCCGGACTTCCTCAGACGAGGTGCATAACGCATAGTGGTCACCCTCCCGAACACCTCTTATATCCTGCCTACCTTCAAAGAACGATGCCGGCATGGCCCGAGGCTCGTTCATATAGAGATAAATGGCGATGCCGTACCGCTTCGCCCGCTCTACCATCTTCCTGAGATTAGCTATTCGAATCTCGTGGCCGGCCCCGAACTCGGTGAAAACCGAAGGTGGAGCCAATTGACGCAGGACCACATGCAACCAGACCCCATTTACTCCAAGCTGGCCCAGTTGTTGGAGCAATCCATCCGGATATGGGTCAAGCTCTGGATTGGACAATGGATCGCCAAACACCCCAAAGTAAGAGTATAGGAACCTGATGGGCTCTTCTCGTCCATCTCCACCTGGGGCCGGAGGCGCCTTGTCTGTGTCTGAAACAGACATATCCCGAATGAAGTCAAACCTGGGCTTGTAAGGCTTCGCCAATTCCTCCCCGAATTGCGACGCGACAACGGACCTTATCTCCTCGCATCGTTTCATCACCAGGTCATTGGGCTCTGTGTAGCGAAGCGCTGGACAGGATGGCTTCAGCGAGCCAAGTTTGACCCAGAGGAAGTCATCTTCTCTGAGTGTAAAAGCGAGTTTCTGGGCATCCCAGCCAAGCAGCATCAGCATTTGCTCATAGGGCAAGATGTGCCAATTGCGCCGGATAATCGAGATGTAGCCGCGCTGCTGGTATTCCTCGGGCGGCGATCTATGCGGAGGCAAACCCATGGAGCGGCCGATCTCGCGAACGGTCTCAGGCGTCGCCTCCAGCACCTCGGCCATCCGCTCGAGCGAGGTCAGCTCCCAGTTGCGCCACACAAACGCATGTACACGGTCTGGAAAATGTCTAAACTGGATCGCTGGAGGAGCGCTGCCTACAGGCAAGATATCGGCATAACCAAGGCTGATGTGAGTAAGGCCGATGACCACTGCACAGAAGAGCTTTGAGCATTTTCGGCTCATATCAAACGTCTCCAACCGTCTGTTCCGGTCCGCCGTCATCTATCAGGCCGCCATTAAACGGCCTCTATTCTACCACAAATATCCATTGTTGCCGCAACAGTTCTCGTGTGTACTGTCCAGGCAATCTACGGCAGGCAGGTTTGGGGGCGGCTGATGGGGGAGAAGATGAATGGCAAGGGTGCATCTGTTTGCCAGTAGAGAAGAGTGCCCGCGAACCTACAAGACCAATTCTCAAGCGGCCTCGTATCAGGTAGCTTTTGTCTCCCCTATTCGAGTCAGTTCTGAACGGTGGTGTCGTATCGCACGCCGTCGGGTACCGGCACCGGCACGGAAACGGTGATGCCGTGGTCTCCGGCGGTTGTCCGAGAAGAATCGACTGCGATGAAGGCCGTATAAGCCGACATCAGGCCATATTCGAGCGCGACCTGCTTGATCTGGCCGGGCATGTCCGGATTGGTGTCATAAATAGCCTGATTGGCCAGGGTCTCGATTTTCTTCCGCGCCCATACGCAGGCGATGCCCGGGTGCACGGCACCGGAATCCTGGAAATTCACGGGAATATTGATTTCTTCAGTCAGGTCGCCAACCTTGCCGCTGACGCGAATCCGCGTACTGCCCTGGCCTGTGAATCTGCCGGTCAGGACAACGGGACGGCCGACAAAGAGGTCGGGAATTTGCCGGGGATAGACGTCCGTGACCTGCATTCGGCCCCAATCGATAGTCACATCCGTCAGAGCTGGGTGGCTGATACGGTCATAGAATAAATCGACCACTTCTGACGTGTCATCGTCCAGACCGATATAAGCCACAGCGCCTTTTCCAAGCTTGGCCATACGGTCAAGCAGGTAACGATTCACGGAGGAGCCGACGCCGAAGCTGAAGATGCGGCTGACTCCGAGACGCTGGGCAATCGCGGCGAGGATATCGGCCTCGTTGCCGATATAGCCGTCGGTCATAAACGAAACGAGGCGAAATCTGTGCGGATCATGGGCGAAGTCCAGGGCCGCCTTGATGCCCTCGATCATCATCGTACCGCCGCTGCCGTCGAGGGACTCGATGTAGGCCAGAGCCCTGCGAATATGCTCAGGGGTCGCCGGCAGGGGGGCCGGGCCAAGCTGCGAAGCATTATTCGAGAAACGGATCACCTGGAACGTGTCATCCGGCTGGAGCTTCTTGAGGGCACGCGTAATCGCCTGTTTGGCCTTGGCGATGGGTTTTCCGTTCATGCTGCCGGAGCAGTCCAGGACAAAGATCATCTCCATCGGGGCGCGTTTCAGATACGAGAGATTCTCCGGCGGATACAGCATCAGTGTGAAGAATCCGCCTCGCTCGTCCTGGTGAGTAACCAGGGCCGATTTGACGGTCTTGCCCGCGACCTTGTAGCGCAGGACAAAGTCTTTGTTGGGGATGCTGTCGAGGCTGCTGAGCTTGACGGTCAGCGTTTCGGGTGTTGTGGGACTTTGGGTGATAACATGACTGGAACAGGCCACTTGTTCAATGGCTACGCCGGCGTCGATGTCCACGGCCAGCGAAATATCATGTCCGCTGCGTTCGCCGGGCTTGAGGTACTGAACCTCGGTTTTCTGGCCTGAGATGCCGGGCTTGCCGCGGGCCACTGCGCCGACGCCGTCGGTAAAGCCGGGAGGATTGAATCGCGGCCCGACGACCATGGGGAACACGAACTCATACCAGCCGTCCACATAGGCTAAGGTGTTGAAGTACTTGATATTGACGTCGATGGCCTTGCCCGGCTCGATGTTGGCGACCTTCTGCGTGAAGATATTGGGCCTCTCCTGGGTCAGCAGCGAAGCGACGTATCCCTGGCTCCTGGCTTCCTGATAGATTCGCTCCGCTTCCTGACGCTCGCGAATGATGCCGCGAATGCGACGATCGCCAATAGTCATTATGAACTCATTGATCGCAGCGTTTTGCGGCAGAGGAAACACATAGACCGCTTCGATCTTCTGATCGTAGGGATTGTGAAACTGCTGGGTGACATTAACGGCAGCGATATAGCCGCTGATCTGCCCTTTGACGTCCGTATGCTTGAGAGGCAGCGGTATCTCTTTCTCCTCTTGCGGCAGCTTGGCCAGCATCGCCCCGCTGCCGGGCGTATTGCCATCTGCCGGCATAAACTGCGATTCCGGCTTGGCGATAATCCAAATCTCGTCCGCCGAGACGTTGAATAATCCAGCGGATTCCTGGGGAGTATCCATGAGGCCGCCCCCCGAGCCTCCTGTGCCGAGAGCCTCAGCTCGACGGCCCATTGAATACATGCCCGTCCTGTTTGGTGACGGGTTGCTTGCGGCTGGCGCTGTGCCGCCGGCGCCTCCATAGCCATAGCCGCCTCCCATTGAGCGTTCCACAGGCTGAGGGCTTTTGACACGGCTGAGCGGAGGCACAAGCAATGCCGACAATATGAGTGCTATACTGAAAGCAACAGCAAGAAGAAATATTTTTCTCCTCATTTTCTGTCTCCTTTAACTATGTCCGCCCGCGCAGGTATATTACGGCCGTTCGCATCAGCGGAGACGACGAGTCTGATTTCATATTCCGGTTCGGTATCACCGATGATTTGCAGATGAACAGTGGCGATTCGCGTCCGGCCTTTGGGCAGGTTCTGCTGCGTGTTGAAAGCTGCGATGATGATCCGGTCCTTCGCCAAGGCGCCGGGATCATAATAAGGAGCTTCCCGAAATGCCTGATGCTCTCCACCCTCTACTCCGACGATCTTTATTTGTCCTTTCGCAGCCTTAAGCTCAAACTGATAGGCCGCCATTGGGAGGTCACCTGAATCGAGGTAGATGTGCAAAGGAGCAAAACGGATCATGGGTGGAGCCACATGCCCGGCACGTCCCACCTGAACATTCGGAAGGACCATTAAGAAACTTGCCGCTATCAAGCTCAAGATCACACACTTTCTCATTCTATAAAACCCCCTTATCGAGACGGACGGCGGCGAACGCCACCGCGTCAACGTCGTCACGATTGACTACGCCGTCGCCGTTAATGTCCCAATCCTTCTTTGCGGGACCGGCGGATTCGATATCCCGGGCCAATGTAAAGGCATCGAGGATGTCCACCCGTCCGTTTTGGTCAATATCAACGGCCTGAATTCCGGCCGCTACAGGGCGATCCGTGGTCGGTCCATGCTTCTTTGTAAGGTCTAGGCTGAAGGCGAAAATGACAACGGCAGCCGCCGCGGCCACCTTCCAAACGACTGCCCAGCGGAATCACCGGCGTCCGCCTTGCGAGGACCTGACGGCAACAAAATGCCGATCAGCCTGGTCCAGCACGGCCCGATCCACTTCGGGCGGCACTGGGCGTTGAGGTTCAAAAAAAGCCCTCAGATCCGCTGAAAGCTTCGCAGAAGCTCTCAGGTCCAAATCCTCATCAAAATGTTCCATTCTTTCGGTCATAATCACGGCTCCACTATGTTAAGCAGGCGAAGTTGTCAAAAGGTTCAGACTTTTTGAGATTTTCTCAGCGCAGGAGGGGACGACTTATTCATTCAAGGAAGTAGTCTCGTGTTCGGCGGTCACCTTGCAATGTCCGTAAGGCATTATGCAGTCTTGATTTAACTGTACCCACTGGGATTGCCAGAGCGATGGCGATCTCGTGCAGGCTCATGGTATTCACAAATCGCATCAGCAGGACTTCTCGCTGCTCATCAGGCAAAACAGCCAGAACGGCGCTCAGTTCCGAGCGGCGGCTATCCGGCTCGGCCGATGCCGGAGCGGCCAATTCATCCAATATCTCTGTGTCGGACGTGAGCTGGCGCTTCTTGGCACGAATCGCGGCCGAAAGATGACGGACCGCCGGGTAGAGAAACGTCCTCATCGAAGCAGTGAGTTCAAAGCCGGGAAACTTGCCTAACAGATAGGCAAAAGTCTCCTGGAGCACATCCAGGGCATCCTCCCGGTTGCCGGTGAAGCGCCAGGCCAAACGGTAAACCCAGTCTCGATACCGATAGTAAAGGGTCTCGAAGGCATCGGGGTTGCCCTGGTTTGCCAGTTCAATCAATTCCTGGTCGGATTCCATGAAGAAGGTCCACAAGACGTTCTAAGCTGGGATTTCCCATATACATTTCACGGAAGTCTTCATGGGAGCTTCATGTCCTGTAATACCATAATTTCATCTGAATTTCAGCAATCTTCCAGCCCGCTCAAGAGAATCGAGTACGAAAGGTCCGACCTGTCAGACATGTCGGACAGGTCAGACAGGTCAGACACCGTTACGCTCGCCACTTAGTCCAGAGCATTTCTCTTACTACCCGCCGCCCTTAAGCTGAACGCATATTCACGCCATCTTCAGTGTTGCGATTAGGGGAAATTGTGCTATGGTATCTTGTCATCAGCAGTTCCGTATGAATGTTGGTACTGGACAAAATTATGTCCCGGAGCAAAAAGAGCCATGAATACAACTAATAAAACCACCCAATATGAATCATTCAAAGCAAGGGCTGGTCACACGAGCGGATTGCCGGCAATGGTTCGACAGGCTCACCATCTCCCGCAAGGGATGGCCAAGCCCACTGAGCGGAGTCGAAGGATCGTCGTTTTTGTTGTGGCCTTTACCATGTTGTCGGGCCGGGTTTGGGGTGATATGACGAATGCAGCGAAGGTCGTTACTTATCCAGCCCCGGCCGGCGAAGCCCTCTCGGACGACTATGAAGTGCATGTGGCAGGTCAGCACGTTGATGCATACATGGCCCGTGTTCTTGACCCGCCGTTCGCCGGGAAAGAATGGGACCATGGCGGCTCATATTCATTTGCTAACTTCGACATGTCAGGACCTGTCACGGTCCGCATCGTGTCCAAGCGGCCGCTTCGGAACGTGGTTATCCGACCCCAGTCATTCGGGATTCAACCCACGCTGGAGGATGATTACACGCTGAGTCTGACGCTTGATCGGCCACGCAAGTTCAGCGTGGAGCCGGACGGCAAGAAAGGCCCGTTGCTGCTGTTTGCCAATCCGCTGGAACCGAACGCGCCCAAGCCCGGCGATGAGGGCGTCGTGTATTTCGGCCCCGGGGTACACAAACCGGAGAAGATCGTCATGGAAAGCAACCAGACCCTTTACCTGGCCGGCGGTTCCGTTGTGAAGGCCGAGGTGCTGGCGCAAGGCGCCAACATTCAGATTCGGGGTCGCGGCATTCTTGACGGCTCCGACTGGGAATGGCGCAAGGGACCGGTGGGCAACTTGATTGCCATTCGCAACAGCTCTGACGTCCAAGTGAATGGCATTACGCTGCGAGGCTCGTCCCATTGGACTATCGTACCGAAAAGCAGTCAGCGGGTGACGATCCGGAACGTGAAGCTCTGCAACTCTCGTGTGCAGAACGATGACGGTATAAATCCCTGCAACTCTCAGGATGTTCTGATCACCGATTGCTTCATCCGAAGCGATGATGATTGTGTCGCCCTGAAGGGCCTCGACTTTAGCGCACCGAATAGTAATGTTGAGCAAATCACGGTGGAAGACTCGGTTCTCTGGTGTGACCGGGCCCGTATCTTCCTGCTCGGACACGAAAGCCGTGCCGCTTTCATGCGCAACGTGACCCTCCGGAATCTCGACATTATCCACTTTAGCATGACAGCATTCCTTCTTGAACCTGGTGAAGACATGCGACTGGAGAATATTACAATCGAGAATGTTCGGATCCACGGCGAGGGGCAAAAAGAGTTCATCCGCCTGCGCCCGGTAGTAAACCAGTATATGCGCAAGAAAGTGCCCGGCTTCATTCAGGGCGTGCAGTTTCGCAACGTGACGCTGGAGGGCATACCCGGAGAGTACCTCGTGCAGATTCAAGGTGCGGATGCCGAACATGACGTTCGTGACGTGACCTTCGAGAATGTTTCGATCATGGACTCGGAACTGACGGAAAGATCAAGGCAAGTGTGTATCGGCGAGGACACCCAAGATGTGCATTTCCGCGCCAAAGCGCAGTAGAATCCTTCAAGACAGTCGAATGTAAAGCCCCTGACTCTGCTGGATTTTCTACCACGCCAGGCAGATACAAGACCTGTCGGTCCACCTGGACTCTTGTACACACATTCAACTCTTGTCGGGCTGATAGGCAATCTCGACGTGATGTTCCGGGCCGGCTACTCCGAAAAGGTTGATGGTCCGGAACACGAAACGCTTACGGGCACGGTTGTCGAGCGGGAGCTCGACATCCTCGCCGCATTCACGCCATGCACCGTCATCCATCCTTTGGAAACTTCGGAAGTTGGGCGTGCACGAGCTGAGAAATACGTGCGCCTTGCCGTCCTGGATTGTCACCGTTGAGGTGATGACATTGGGCGTCCACTCGATCCAGTCCCGGCGGGTAGTCTTTATGAAGTAAGGCGTATCATAGGCCCAGTGAGGCTTGCCGTCCCGATACCAGGTGTTCTTGCGGAAGTTCTCGTCGTCAAGCACGACAAGCGTTGAGGTAGGTCTGGCCGGAAATGCCGTGAAGCGATTGGTGTCTGTCTCCCAACTGCACCAGCGGTAGGTGTCGGGACGTGTTTCCGACCTGCCTGTTTCAGGATCCGGCTTCATAGAGCGCCGATCAGGACTAATGACGCAGCTCACCGATTGGGCGCCGTCACGCCAGACCTCATCGCGGATTTCCAGGGCCGACAGCGGCACGCCGTTCTTCTCGAAATGTGAATCGTACTTGGCGTCGATGAGGACCCACTTGCTGAACTTGTTGACCCAGACCTCGTTGACGCCGTGGTGTCCGCCGTCGTCTTTCAGTCCTGGCCCGCAGCCCAATCGCCGGGTGACGTAGCCGAAGCTGTTGAGCACAGCGTGCTGGACAATGCTGAAATGCGTGCAATGGAATTTCCCGCCCTTGAGCGCCGCGTCGAGAATGGCGAACGCATCTTCCCGGGTCTGTGTGGGGTTATCGTTGTCGATAGCGATGTTCGACTTGATCCAGTGGCGCAGCAGAAGGATGCGCTTCCACTCATCGGTCTCGCCGGCTACGACGGCATCAAGCCCGTACCGCGTCCGTAATTCGCCGATGCGCGGGCTGTAGTAGTTCTCAAACGCCCGAAACATCTCATTGCCGCAATACCGCGGATTCTCAACCGGCACCACAACAAACCGGCCGCCATCCTCGGCGGACGCCCACGATGTTACTGTCAGGCCCAAAGTGAACAAGGCACCGGCCGTAGCGACCCAAAGCCGCCGGGGCCGTACATGGTTGGTCTTCATATTGATAGCCATAATCCGTACTCGATATTATATCTTCCAGTTTCAGTAAGATCCGTTGCTCTCCTCTGCTTTCCAAGCTGACCATTGTACTCAATTCAGAGGAATGGCGATTCCTCTGCGCATAACGAGTTCTCTATTTGATTCAAACAGCTACTTCAGCTTTCATCTTCGGACCATTGTATCTGTCTTGTCCATTCATAGCTATTTCTTCTGGGGTGCAAAAGGAAATAGTGTTCGCAGCTCGTCCTGCGTCGGCCGCCGTCCGTATTCACAGATCTCAAAGGCCTCCGCGTGCCGGACCTTCCTGCCCGCTTCCTCGCCGTACAGCTCGATCAGTTTGTCACGATATTGGTTGGCGATACCCACGTGCTGCTGCCGGAGCCAGCCCGTGTGCAGTTGTTCCTGCCGGGCCTTCAAATCGGCCTGGTCCCGGGGAAGGTCGCTGGTACTGCCGCCGCAGCCCCCTTCAATGAATTGCGACACGAGCTTTGCCATCGCGTCCATCTTTCGCTCGATCACTGAATCAATGGAGACGACGATGTCCGGGCGGAACGGATTCGGCTTCTGAAATCCATCGGACGCGTAAAGGAATACCGGGTTCTTCTTTATAGCGGGCACGTCGGGGCAGAAGAACGGCACGGTGACCATGTAGGCTGCGTCCTGGACCAGGATGCCTGTGTACCGATGATCAGGATGATAATCGTTCGGCCGGTGGCTAATCACAACATCAGCGTTCCAGTGGCGGATCAACCGGGTGAACGTCCGCCGGTTCTCCAGCGTAGGCTCGATCTCGCCGTCATGAATGTCGAGCACCTGGACCGCATTACCCATGATCCTGGCGGCCTCCTGGACTTCGGCCGTCCGACGCTGGGCCAGTGGACCACCGGCCATCTGCCAGTGGCCGATGTCGCCATTCGTAGCCGAAACGAATTTCACATGATGACCCAGGTCACTCCACAGACATGCTGTGCCGCCGGCGTAAACTTCGCAATCATCGGGATGGGCTCCAAAAGCTATAATCCGCAGCTTGCCGTCTTCCGGCGGCGCCTTCTCCACTGTTGTCGCAGCCATCGCCAAGCTTGTTGACGCTACGACGTCTGCGGCGGCGGATGTCTCCATCCCCAGCCGTGCGACACCGAGCGAACCTGCCAACGCAAGCCCACAAAGGACTCCACACACATACCATCGCCATCGTTTCATGAGACTTTCTCCTTTCTGAACAGTCGGTTATTGTCAACATCTGATTTTACTCGGGGACGGAGGAAAAAGAGTATTCATCCGCCTGACCACAAAAAACCATCCATTCGCTTAGAAAACACTGGAACACAAAATGATAACAGAAATCCATAGGCTTATAAAGCTCTCCCACATCCCATTGCTTGTCCTGGGCAGCCACCGCCATTCGGTGGCATCGATCAGGCCCCAGCAGAAGGTTCCAGCTCGTCTTTTATCTGTGCCGATGGCGATGGAAAAACCTGATCGGTCAGGGCAAGGGGACTATCTGCCACCCCTCGGTGCCGAAACGAATATCGCGTTCCACGAACTCCCAGACGATCACCTTCTTATTGGCGAGCAGCCTGGGATTACGGCTGAGCTGTTGCCTGACAAGCGTGGAGGCTCCTCCGTCGTTTACGATCGCAGCCAGCGCAAATCCAAGCTCGTATGCCAGGTGCTCGATGAAGCCTGCAGCGCCGGGTTCATCGTGACTGTAGATGCGAAGGAAGCTGTCCCCTAAGACAAGGATTTCGGAATTTGGATCGTCATGGTAAGGTTGATTGGTTTCGCGGCTGACTACCTGTGTACAGTGGATCTGCTCCGGCCCGAATTGCCTTTCAATCTGCGGCACCTGGATCATCTTCAAAATGTCCCCGCGCCGCTCTATCGTCACTGGCTTCAGCGCATATTCAGTCTGTCCTTTCTCCACCCAGCCCAAATCAATGAGTCTGCGGGCGATGGCCTTTGCTGCAAGCCGAACACCATCCGGTGACCAATGGCTGTCCTGGGCCAGATAGTATTTCGCCGCCTCACCATCAGACGAGGTCGCACGAGCCTGTTCGAATAGGGCGAAGAGATCGACCACTTCCACCTCAGCCTCTCGCAGCCGACGCATGACCTCGATGGTTCCGGCATTGACGGGCTCGTCTTTCTTTCTTGCCTGCCTGGTCAGCATGTCAGGATAAACGCTTGCCTTGTTAGGCACGGGTACGACGAGCAGATGTATGCCCCGCTCGGCCAACTGATCTCTGAAGGAGACAACTGCCGAGATAACATTACCCTGATCGCCTGCTAAATCGAGCGGCCACGGTTCAACCAGGTACTGCACAGCAGGCTTATAAAAGAGCCAGCCATCTTCGCCCATAACTGCTTTGTCCCCGAGTTCCCGCAGGGCCAGGAATTGAGCGTACTGCACATACGGCCTGAGTCTTTGGGCCAGCCAAGAGTTGTCCTGGAGATCAGTCTCAAATGCCCTTAGGTTGGCATTGGTAGGCATTCGGACAAAAAAATTGGTTACTCGCGGAGTCTGCCTTTGGCTCAAATCTACGGCTATCTGAACAAGGCCAGCACTGCAAATCAAAGCCAAAAAGGCTGCTGCCCAAAATATGTGTCCGTATCGATTGCCAACCATGTTTCTGCCCCTAAAACCGGAAGTACAAGAACGAGCTGAAGGTGTGTGCGAACATGACCATCAGCGACAAGCCGAATAGCCCAGCCAATATCGCCGCCTTGAACCAGGTCAAGCTCTTTGCCCAGTCAAGGGCCTGCACCGGCTGGAACGCGAGCAACGTACAGAGAGCAATCGTCAACAAATGGCCCGGTGTGTATAGGAGAGCACCCAGCAGGGTGGAGCCTCCGTGTGGTTGCGAGAACGTGAACATAGTCTCAAGAAGTCTCCAGGCGCCGGTTATATCCGGCGAGCGAAAGAGAACCCAGCCTACGGTGATTACGACAAAAGTAGCGATTATTTGCAGCGGCCGAGGCAGAAAAGAATAAACGGTCCTTCTGCCCAGTAAGCGTTCAAGTACGAGAAAAGCACCGTGATAGGCGCCCCAGACGATAAACGTCCAACTCGCGCCATGCCACAGGCCGCACAATAGAAACACCGTCACAAGATTGAAGTACGATCGGACGACGCCTTTGCGATTTCCGCCGAGCGGTATGTACAGGTAGTCTCTAAACCAGCTCGAGAGCGAAATATGCCAGCGCCTCCAAAAATCCGTTATGCTGTCGGCCCGATAGGGCGCATTGAAGTTTCTGGGGCATTCAAAACCAAACATGGCTCCCAGGCCGATGGCCATCTCCGAGTAGGCGGAGAAGTCAAAGTACAACTGGAACGTGTACGCTGCTGCTCCGAACCAAACGTCCAGAGTTCCCGGCGCCTCAGCCGCAAATACGGCGTCGGCCGCTTGCCCCACTATATCGGCCAGAAGCACTTTCTTGGCAAAACCCAGAACAAAGAGCGCTGCGCCATAGGAGAACATGGACAGGCTTTTCGTTGGCGTAGCAAGCTGATCGGCAAACGTGGCTGTCGTCTCTGACTTGGCGTCGATTGTCCCGTAACGCTGTATCGGTCCCGAAAGCAATTGGGGAAAGAAGGCAACATAGCAGGCAAAGTCGAGAAAGGAACAGGCCGGCTGGCTGCCGCGATAGACATCGATGACGTAGCTCAGAACCCTAAACGTATAGAACGAGATTCCCACGGGCAAGACCACGTGCAAGACGGGCATCGTGCCGGAGCCGCAGAATCTCAGAACATCGTTGAAGTTGTCCTGGAAAAACACGGCGTACTTGAAAAAGGCAAGCAGGACCAGGTTAATTGCCACGGTGATCGCGACCAATGTACGACGCACATCCTTGCTTTCAGATTGCGTCATTCGCTCCGACAGAATGTAATTGAAGCAAGTCGTCCCAAGAACAATTACCACGAACCAGGGATTCAGCCAGCCATAGAAGGCATAACTAACAATGAGGAGGAAGGCCGTGCGCAATCGCCGGAAATTCTGCGGTATCAGGGCATAAGCCAGCAAAACGAGTGGCAAAAAATAGAACACGAATATGTGCGACGTGAAGCTCATGGAGTGCTATTTCGAGACTTCGTTGGTCCAGACCGCCCAATAGATGGGCCCGTCAAACTGTCCAAAATACTTGTTTATGATTCCCCCCATGAAGTAGTCATCAATCGGCGCCTCGAGCGCCATCCGATGGATCTGGCCCGATCTGAAACTCGTGAGATTTCCGCCTATACTCGGGACTTGCTTATCTGCGGCCTCGCTGCGAGGCTTGAAGGGATTGTAATGGCCGACGTAGATAGTCTCTGCTCCCACCTGCCCTCTGTGCACCTTGAGGACGTTGTACTTCAGGACAGTCGTATAGTCGTACAGCTCTCGCTTGAAGATCGCGCCTTCAGGTATCTCCGCCAGACGAGCGGTTACTTCAATATGGCCCATGGATGTAACGTTCGGGTCTTGCCCGCCGGCAGCCGCCGGATTTGGCTCTTTTCTACAGGATAGACAGATCAGGCCGTGCAAAACTATCGTTACGCAGATAAGGTTTATCACGATCCCCTTGCCCATTATTTATCGCCTTTCACTTTCGTGTTCACATTCGTATCGAAATTCATTTGGCCGCAGGGGCGGTCTGATTGTAAGTCCAGTGCGGCTCCCAGCCCCACGACAAGTCCAGCAGAGGCCCACTTCGTGCATCCGGATAATCTGCACGCAGAGACTCACTGCCTCGGCCGATCATCGGTGTATCTTTCCAGCGGACAATGGCCATGGTCGTTTGCGAATTGTCCACCTTGCCGAGGTCTTCTTTGCTGCGTGTAAACAGGACATACGTGCCGTCGGGAGAGACGCAGCCGCCGTAGATGTGGCGGCCATCTTCGCCGTAGAGCATACGCCGCGAGTCTTCGCTGCCGGCAGTCACCCACAACTGTGCCCAGCCCGGTGAGCCAGGCACAATTCCTCGTGAGTAAATGATACGCTCGGAATCAGTCAGCCAGTCCGGCGTACAGTTGTAGCGGTCGGTTTCGCTTACGGCGTCAATTTGACCTGTGCCGGCGCTGAGCCTGCCGATGGTCCAGGCAATTCCCAGGCCGTTGGCCGTGCCCGCAAACCACTTTCCGTCGGGCGACCAGGCAAGCTGCTGAACCACCCCTTTGCGGGGTAACTCTCTGACGATGCATCGAGTCGCAAGGTCGATGATCTGTATGCCTCCTGTGCCCAGGCACGCTATCTGCCTGCCGTCTGGTCCCCATGAAGCCCATTTGAAGCGGTTCCCATAGACCACGGGATTGGCACCGTTGGAATCCGCAACGACCAGCTCATACGTGCCGTACGTGTTATTGTCAATCTGCTCGGTGGCGGCCAACCGATAATAGAGCAGTCTCGTTCCATCCGGTGAGAACCTCGCCCCGGCCTCGTTGTAGTTGTGGGTATCGGTTATCGGCCGCCGGTCCGAGCCGTCGGGGCGCGTGAGAAAAAGATCCCAGTCGCCCTTACCGGTCGCCGCACTGAAGACAATCCAGCCTTTGCTGTGTAACTCCTCTGCCAGCGCGATTACCTGCGGGTCCGTGTTCTGGGGCAGGGAGCTGGCTCCACCACTGTCACCGCTTTTCGCCTGGCGAGCGGCGCCGGCATCGGTCCCAATATCGACGAATGTCCAGCAAGGTTCCCAGCCGGCGGGCAGCTTCAGCACAGGGCCGCTCTTTGCACCGGGATACATCGAGCGAGCTTCGCCGTCCTGCCCTCCAACGATTGGCATATCCGCAAGCCGCATCAAAGCCATGGGCGAGCCCACATTGCCGGTATCGCCGTTCTCCTGCATATTGCCCGTGAAGATGACGTATTTGCCATCGGGCGAGACCTGCCCGCCGTATGTGTGCCGGCCTTCTTCGGCGTAAACCAACTCTCGCTGCGTCCCTTCAGCATCGGCCATCCACAACTGCGTCCAGCCGTACCCGTTGTTGGCTTTCTGGCCGGAGGGACGGTTGGAAAAGATCAAGTGTTTGCCATCCGCAAACCAATCGGGTGTGCAACAGTTCACCAGGCTGACCGCGTTGGTCTGGCCGGTAAGAGCGTTCATTCTCGCGACAGACCAGCCGGTGCCGAACGAATTGGCCACGCCGCACAGCCATTTACCGTCAGGCAACCATGTCAACTGCTGGAAGAAACCTTTCCGATCCAAACGACGGACCACCTGCCGGCTCGCGACATCGACGAAAGAGACTCCTGCTATGGACAGGCAGGCGATTTGCTTGCCGTCCGGACTCCAGCTTGCCCAGGGATACTCACCGTTCTGGCCGAAGACTTCCGCACCGGTCCCGTCGCTGTTGGCCATGACCAGGGCGCCTTGGGCGCCGTAATGGTTGCCGTCGATTTGCTCATCGCGGGGCAGACGCCGGAAGAGCAGCCTGCGGCCGTCGCGCGAGAACTGGGGTGCCGCCTCGTTATACTCGGGAGTTCCGGTGATGTTGTGCAGAGCATCTCCGTCCGGCCTGCTTAGGAATAAGTCCCAATCACCCTTGTCCGAGCGGGCGCAGAACACAATCCAGCCCTTGCCATGCACCTCTTCGGACAGAAGCTTGACTGAAACATCTTCACTGACGGGCGCTGCCGCAGCATTTGTCTTGCTCGCTGATAGGACAACGATGAACAAAATGGCAGAGACTGACACCATCGTCTGATGTTTGAAATTGCGATAAATCATTGCCTTATTGTGTATCTTGCACCTCCTTTATGGTCCGGATTTGCCGGAGCTACTTCCAAATCACTTTTGCCGCTCGACCGACCAGAACCTGACTCCGTATGGCTCAAACTGAACTTCTATGCTCGTTCCACCAGGCCCAAGCTCCACGGGACGCTCGATTCTGAGCCGCGAATTCTCGTCATAGCTGGCTGAGGTCGCATCCAGCACAATGGGCCTCGCCAGAAGACCGGAGGTGGTGTCGGCGAAGCTAAGTTTCACTCCGGCGGGCGACGACGAGAAATTCCAGACCAGCACATTATACAATTGTAGCCTCTGGTCCCAGCTTGCCAATCCGCGAACCGTTTCGCTGCTCGAAGTCAGGCACAAACGCTCGCCGGTGAGGCGAGACAGCAGCTTGAAAGTGAAATACGTCGGCCGGACCGTGTTCTGGTAGTCAAACAGGCCGTCATACTGAGGTCTGCGATTCCACCACTTGTACATGAAAGCCGTTCCACCTGGCGACATAAATCTGGCAAAAGGCTCGAATACCACATGGTAATCCCGGATATGGTAATAGCACGAGTAGTCAAGTCCGGCTTCCTTCATCTGCCAGATCACTTCTGCAACGAAACAGGGCTGGAAGCGAGGGTCCTTTGGGGGATTGGACAAATCCATGTTCCACTCGTTAAGCATGGTTTCTACATTCGTATGCGGATGCTTCTTCAGCAGCTCGTTGACATAGTCGATCGTTTTGCGAACCTGTTGCGGACTGCTGCTGTAGATATGCCATGAAACAAAGTGCAGCGGCACTTTCTGTTTCTCACAGAATTCCAGAAGGGCTGGCAGAATGGGTGAACGGACATTGGCCAGGGCCGGACCGCCGACGCGGGCTTCAGGATCCGCCCGCAGGATGGCATTTACCGTGTGTTCGTAGTAGCGAACATAGCTTTCAGGCTTAAAACGATATGGGCACCCGCCGTCTTCGCCGATGTCCGGCTCGTTGGCAACCTCCCAGTACCGAATTGGCGCATTCTTATCCTTATAGTGCCGAACGAGATTGAAGATGAGTTTCTCCCAGCGGTCGTAATCGTTCGGCTCTACGATGTCCTGGTTGATTTCCGGAAACAGCACACGCGGCTTGAAACAGATGCACATAAGCGGCTCGGCATCGGTCTTGAGGATCGCATCGACTGAACGATCCAATGCGTCGAAATGATAGCGGTCCGGCTCAGGCAGCAGGTCAAAATACTCCTGGATGAACAAGCGAATCATGCTCGGCCGCAATGCGCGAATCTCAGCGATGCGGCTGTCCCACATAGGCTCGGCGGAAAGACCTCCCTGGCCCAGCGCCATGTGGTTGATCTCCATTGGTCCCAGGCGATCTTCCAGCGATACGGTCACCTGTACGGCCTGCTCTTGTGCAAGCCCGGCCGAAGGCAGGACAAGCGTACTCAAAAAAAGCACAGTGGTAAGTCTCATAGAATCTTCTCTGTCTTAATAACGGGCGATAATGGTATAGCGTTCCTCGCGGGGTTCTGGAATCACGATCCACTCTTTCACAATATCATAGTTGGCCCAGTCCCGCCCATTGACGCTGACTGCGTGGATCGGTTTGTTTTGCGGGTGACGAAATCGAACGAGGAGCCGGGCGGGCGTGCTGCGCTGCGGCATTTCTATTTGAGCGGCCAACTGCCCGGACGCCGCCTTGCTTTCAACGCTCATGGATAGCTGGCCGTAATAAGTCGGCGCTCGCTCCACCTCGATTCTGCTGCCGTCCTCCAGCCACTTGCGCGGCGTTGCCTGCAAGAGCAGCAGAGCGTTGTCGTCAAGCTCGTGAACCAGCATGTGCCGATAGAGCTCAAACCAGGCGCCGTCGGTGCTCGGTGGGCCAAAGTACTGTCCCCAGCCCCAGCGGTGCTCCACGGGTTCAAGCGTCGAATGGCTGAACGCACAGGCCATATAGCTGTAGAACGCCCTTATCACGGCCTCAGGCTCATCTCGCAGCAAGTATGCAGTCGCCTGCGGATTATACACCGGCTCATTGGCCATACCCCAGCCATGCAGATACAGGTTGTCCTCGTGGTCGTTCAAAAGGCATTCGGCCAGCGCGCTATCGGCCGGCAACGCTCGGAGTCGCAGTAAGTGTGTTGCCCCGGTGTCCACGTCTGTGGGATACCACTGCGCAAACAGCCGGCCCGACTTCATTGCTTCACACGGCACGTATGGCGTCCAGGTATGGTCCCGCAGTTGCACCAGAGGCGAACGCACAGCCGCGGCCGCAAAAGCACGTTCCACGGAAAGGCGGAAACTCGCAGCGGCTTCAAGGCATTCCTTTGCCCGAGGATGTTCGATTTCCTCGAGGGCTTTGCCCAGCGCCTCGAGTGCCGCATAGACATACGCCTGGGTGAAGGCCCATACCCCTTCCAAGGTCAGGTCGTTCAAAGGCGATCCTATCAGGCCGGCGGTTTGACTTTGATTCGCTCGGGCGCTGCGTATCTGGCCGAGACACCAGTCCAGTGCGTTGAGCGTGCAGGGCAGCAGTCGGTCGAACTGGTCCCGGTTGCCGGAAAGCCGGAAGTTCTTCGCCGCCGTGTAGATCATCGAGGGCGTATAAACGCCCCAGTTCGCAAAGCCGGCCACACGGCCATCCGCCTGCTGGTTGTTGCGGTACATCGTCAGCAGCTCTTCCGTTGCAATGTCATCGTATCCCCGCAGGCCGTAGATCATGTAGTCCACATAGACGGCCTGGTTGATCGGCCAGGGCGTACCGTGCTGGTCGTAGGCAAAGTTGGAATACGGCAGGTCGATTTTCACGCCGTCCTCGCCGCCTCCGTGGCGCCGGGGAAGACGCAGGGCATGCCAAAGGTTTGCACAGAACAAGTCGTTGACCATCTTTTCAGGGACCCGGAATTGCGCCCCTCGTGCAGCATAGTCGCTCCAGAACTTCAACGTGTCCTTACGAGATGCGTCGTAGTCTAACTTGATTAGCTTATCCCGCTCCTCAAACAATACCATCGGCGATGGAAGTTTTACGATGAACTCCTTGCTTGCATTTGCATTTAGCTTAAAGGTCAGGACTGTGTCGAATTGCGTCCAATGCACCGCGGTCTTGTCATCCGGCCGCTCTGGGTCTTGCTTCATAATGTATGAGCTGATTTCCACGCTGGAACCGGCGACCGCAAACAGAATTCGCCGGCTGGTCTTCTCATCGAAAATGAATGTGTCGCCTTCACTGCGGCACGCCATCTCCTCCTTATCGGCCAAATCGAACTGCCTGCGATGGTGCATATTCACGGAGAGTGTCACGTCCCGGCTTTGCAGGTTCGTGACCTTGACTTTCTGCATCAGGACCATGGGGATATCGCCTCGTCTTTCGTCCCCCGGCCCGTTTAGAGGATAGGCATACTGTTCCACCTCATATCGCACGTCTTGGTGCTCGATGATTGTTGTGACGACAGGCAGCCCATCGGCAAGTCGCTGGCCTTTCCACGATTTCTGAATCCCCCTGACCAGATCTCCGAAGTCAAACCAGAATCGAAAACGGTCCGGATTGCCATAGTCGTTCCAGATACCTGCCCCGCGGTCGATACCGAATTTATACAGAGCGCTGTCCCATGTGACTCCCACGATATGGCCGGGCTGAACCGTATGACGATTCTGATACGCCGGGCTGCCCATATCCTCCCAGCGTGCCGCGTACTGCTCATAAGACGCTTGTGGCTCTCGCCGCACCTGCTCCAAAATACGTTTGCCTTTGTACGCGTCGAGCCCTCTTAGATGCTCTGCAAACGAAATCGGAGTATCACCGGCGGTAAGGTAAACACCGAGCGAAGGTATCCAAAATGCCTTACTCTCAAGCATCTGGTCCACGGTAATGCTGAATCCCTCGGTGCCCGCCTCATCTATCTGGATAGTCAGCTTTCGCGAATCAGGCCGATAGGCCGGGTCCTGCTTGAGGCGTTGAACCGTCTGGCTGTCGCTCCTGGCAATGAGATCCGCCCAAATGCTGTGCAAATTCCCAATAGTCTTGATTTGCCCCGGCGTATATCGAAGGGTAAATTCCACGCCATCTATGTCGCCTCCACCCGTGTGCGTTGTCAGTATGTTGTCTGTTATGCTGTCGTCCGATTCCAGGTCGTGTGCCTTGATGTCCTGGACCTCGGCTCCCTCGGCCAGAAGTTTCACGGAATACGGCGTGGACCGGTGGGCTTGATGCCCCCAAGAGAGCGAAACATTCAGCTCTTCTTTCAAATCCGGCGACAAAGTCGCGGCCGCCAGGATTACATGGATAACAGCGTATAAGCCAACGCGTGTCATAGAGAGCCTCTTGCACGAATGGGCACTTAAGTTACTTGTATCAACGGCTTCGATTATATATTCACTCTCTCATCCGGCCAAAACATTTCGCCGGCCGGTCGGCACGGGCTTAATCATTTCCTCTGAGCAAAAGCGGCACAGGATAAGCTGCGAAACTTAGTGTTTGACTTTGAACTCTTCATAGGTGAACGCCTCCATGAGGCACGCGTTGCGTTTTTCCCCTGTCCTTACAATGGTCCATCTGTTATCATGTAACCGTTGAATTGTAAGTAGGTCCGGGCAACATTTTGTCCATAGTCAATGTGAGGGGGCAGAATGAACATGGTAAGTCTTATCATAGATGTTATTGAACAGAAAGCCCTTCAGGCTGCGGAGAAGCCGGCGCGTCGGCGATTCGCTGCGCGAACGAGACTCACCGTATGGGCGTCCCTGATCATTTGCATATTTGGTACTGCCGGGACGATGTATGGCGGCGGTCGATACCTGAAGGTCGACTATCCAGGCTCGACCGTGCCGGGCGAATTACCCACTCCCGTCACGTACACCCTCTGGATTCCCGACGGCGTCCCGCATTTACGAGCGATTATCGTACACCAGCACGGGGCCGGAACAACGGCTTCCATTGAGGGATCTACTGCCGCCTATGATCTACACTGGCAGGCCTTGGCGAAGAAGTGGGACTGTGCCCTGTTCAGCTCCTCCTATCACGTGCTGAACGAGAAGACCGATCTGTCGCCCGGAGGTTCTGAGGTTTGGTTCGATCCGCGTCACGGTTCGGAAAAGGTCTTCCTCAATGCACTCGACGAGTTTGCCGGCAAATCCGGTCATCCCGAGATCGCGACGGTTCCCTGGGCCCTCTGGGGGCACTCCGGCGGTGGTATCTGGGCGGATGTCATGAGTGCGCTTCACCACGACCGCGTCGCTGTGATCTGGATGCGTTCCGGCTCGGCGAACATGTTCCGCAGCAAGCCGGAATTTCCTGAGCCTGACGTGCCGACCGGTGTCTACGGAATTCCCTCGATGTGCAACTCCGGCGTGAAGGAAAAACCGAACATTCCATGGACCGGGCCGCTATCCACCTTCCAGGAATACCGCGCCAAGGGCGCACCGATCGGCTTCGCCCCGGACCCGCGCACCGGCCACGAATGCGGCGATTGCCGTTACTTGGCGATTCCGTTCTTCGACGCCTGCCTGGCAATGCGGCTGCCGGACAAGGGCAGCAGGGATCAGGTCCTCAAGCCGGTGGACATGAACCAAGCGTGGCTGGCACCGTTGCTGGGCGATCGGGCCGTGCCGGCGGCTTCGTACGAGGGCGATCCGAGCAAAGCGGTCTGGCTGCCGAACGAAACCGTGGCCAAGGCATGGATGGAGTACGTCAGAACCGGCGCCGTGGGCGACGCGACGCCCCCACAGGCTCCGTATGATGTGAAGGTCACGTCCAAGGAAGATCGGGAAACGGAAATTACTTGGAGCGCCGACGCGGATTTCGAGAGCGGTATCCGCTGCTTTCTTGTGTTGCGAGATGGACAGGAACTGGCGAAAGTGCCTCAAACACCCATAGGCAAATTCGGACGCCCCTTGTTCCAATCCATGACCTACCACGATACGCCGGCACAACCACTGCCTCAGATGCAATATGTGGACGTTTCGGCCAAGGCCGACGAGACACACAGCTACGCCATCGTCACCGTGAACAGCGTGGGACTCGCGTCGGAGCCGTCGGAACCGAAAGAACTGTCTCCACAAACCCAGCCCAACGTCGAGGTTCCAGGGTCGGACAGGTACCATTTCGAGGGGACCATCTCGCGGGAAGTGCTGGAGAATTACCTGGACCGTTCCGTGACCATGGCGTATTTCCTGGTCACGGGCAAGCCCGAAGGCAATCGAGAGTATCTTTACCGGGAAGACGATGTGCGTCTGATCCGGAACATCGGAGCCAAGTTCATCGGCCGCGCCATTTACCGCTGGAACGGAGAGGGCCGCTTGAACGATCCTAACTTCTGGACAGACGCTAAAGCGTTTATCGATAAGGTTCATGCCTTCGACCCGGACGTCATCTTCCAGGGATGTCTGTTTGAAACGATCAGCACAGAGGTCAACCGCGTGAAGATTCCGTCCTGGGTGTTCACTGACTTCGGCCTGCCCGTCGAAGACAGGACGTTCTCCTATGAAGCGATGCTCAATAAAGACGGCAAGCTCGTCAATCACTGGGGCAGGGCCAGTGTGCCCGATGTTACCCGGCCCGAAACGCAACTGTGGTTTTACTATTTGGCGGGCTCATACATCGACCTCGGCTGCGAGGCTCTTCACCTGGGGCAGGTGGGCCTGATCGGCATGGCCGATCCGGACTTGAAGGAATGGTCTGGCCTCGTGGCGAGAATCCGTGCGTATGCGAAGACCCACGCCCGCCGCAAGTTAGTGCTGCTGGATGCGCACGTACCCACGGGAGGCATGATCGTGAACGGTGTCAGCCTTCTGGATTTCAACTCGTTTCCGATGCGTATCAAGGCAATCCCGGAGAAGCCCCATGAAGCAGGATTGCAGCTCGGCCACCTGGACTCTCTCTACAAAAGGAGCAAGGGTTGTGTTTCGCCGAGCGGCTGGAGCTGCCAAAGCCTGCCGTACCTTGTCGAGTTCGACAATTTCGGCCGCAGCCGAACGCCCAACGTTGCAGATACAAAGTCGATTTTCGTCTGGGGCTGGGATGAGATATCCTGGTTCTCCCTCCAGGACGAGCAATACAGGAACCAATGGCTCGTCTATGCCTACAACTGGATCAAGGAAACCGATTTCAACGGACACCTGCAAATGCCGGTGAGCCGGATGATAACATGTCCGAACGACACGTTCGGCAGCTATCGGGCCAACACCCGAAGTTCGAGTTGTCCCATCGGATATTCGCAGGAAGAAACGATCAAGAAAATATGGAGTAATGCGCGCAGGCAGTGAAAAACCGGGCTTCGCAAGCGCCACATCCTCGACCGCGAGGAATATCTATTCATAATATGTAAGGAGATTTCCCATGTTAAGAGTATTTGAGAGACTATTTCTTCTCGGCCTCGCTGGATTAGTTTTTGGATGTGTTTTGACTGGGCCGCGGGCTGCGGCCGCTTCTGAGGCGAACGGTGTCAGTGAAGTGCGAATCGCCCGCCTAGCAAAAGGGATCAATATACCGAGTTGGTTTTGGCTTAACCGAGGCCCGGTCGATGAACTGGAAAAACGCTATCCGGATGCTGATTTCCAGCTAATCGCGAAGCTTGGAATTACGCACGTTCGCGTCCCGATTGATATGGCGAACGTTTATGATAAAAATCAGCCGGATTTCCTAAACAAGACAAATTTGCCATTCCTGGATCGCGGGATAGGAAAAATCCTCTCTCATAAATTGGCAATTATTATTGATCTGCATAGCATTTCTCAGCAAGAAGGGGGCAGTAACTACTCCGGACCGTTGGGGCAGGATGAAACCTTTACAGAGACCTTTTGTCATTTCTGGACGTCCTTTGCACGGCACTTGAGTCAATTCGATCCCGATTGGGTGATATTGGAACCTATGAACGAGCCTGTACTGAGCGGGAAGGAAAAAAACTGGCCTCCGGTCCAAAATAAGGTAATCGCTGCGATACGCAAAGGCGCCCCAAAACATTCGATTCTCGCAACGGGCGCACAATGGTCAAACCTTGACACGTTGCTCGAGCTCGAACCGTTGAATGACCGCAACATTATTTACAACTTCCATTTTTACGAGCCGCACATATTCACTCATCAAGGCGCGACTTGGAGTTCCGATTGGGTAAAGCCGTTGCGTGCGATCCCCTATCCTTCCACTCCTGAAGCAGTGAAGGACTTGGTTGAAAAATATTCAGCTGAAGAAATCAGGCGCAACATAAAAAGTTATGGTGAACAACGATGGAACCGCGAAAAGATTGAAGGTCGGATGAAGGAGGCATCTGAATGGGCGAAAAAGCACGGCGTCAAAATTATCTGCGACGAATGGGGAACCTACAAGCGTTACTGCCCGCCAGAGTATAGAACTGCCTGGCTGCGAGATGTCAGAGAATCTTGTGAGAAATTCGGCATCGGATGGTGCATGTGGACATTTGATGGTAGTTTTGGCGTTGTAGATCGAGAGAACGGAATAGCCGTCATCGATAAAGATGTCGCCATTGCATTGGGCTTAAATGTTGAATGATTCAAGATTCCACACCTGGAATCAGACGGGAAGATGAAGTTCCGCTTCGTATTCAACGGACGGGGTGACTTTTGGCCATGAACATTAGATACTAAGTGACAACGCGGATGCCTAAAGAAGACCGTGGTGGCAAGGATCCCTTTATACAGGGGCTTGGCTATCGTAATCGTCCCAAGTTGTGCGACAGCGTATGGTACGACGTGTATCCGTATGATACGGACCATCCTCCAGAATATCCAGATGATGTTGCAAAAACTGGAGGTAACGGTGAGATGAAGCGGGTTTGTATCAATCGTCACACCGGGTTCATAAACGGCCTTCTTATGGATTGGTCTGTCAGAAAGGTCGGGCTCAAAGAGCTGTGGACCCTCAACTGGTATCGCAGCTTCAATAAGGCATACGCCTGAACCCAAGCAGGCGGCGTCCTGCCTTCAGACTGGCCGGCATGGATGAGAACGTTTAAGGATTACTGAAAAGTGGTCTGCGCTCATGGAGTCGCTGACTATGTCTTGATCCGGCGGCCAAACGCCTTCAATCAGAAATGAAAATGGACAGGTCCTGATCGAAAAGGCATAGTATTTGACTTTGAGCTCTTCATAGGTGAACGCTCTCAGTTGGTGATTGGCTGATAGATCGTAACGAGAACACCTCAAAAAAACTCCTGCGGCAACAGTCCTACTGTCCCCGATAGACAATAAGAGTTCATCTCGGCAGCCAGGGAATAACCACATCATAGTTCGGCTGAGCATTGCGGTGCCATTTCAAGGTCCACAAGTCATACAATCCGACCTTCCGCATCGAGCTGTCCATGAAGCATATGTTGATGGCCCGACTATGCCGGTCTATGGCGAAGCGGCACATACTGCTGCTCCAGGCGGCCGTTGGATTGATCTCCCACCAATCGCGCATGATGGGGGGTTTCCACTCATTCTCAAACGCGGGGTGGGCAGGATCCGGATGATTCGTGGGCTGACCTCCGTACCATGTGCAGTCACCCAGTATGGGAATGCTGCTGGTATTCGGGCTGAGGTCGGTCTTCCAGTGCAACTCTGGGGCATCCAGCCACCCATCATCGCCCGGCTCCAGAGTGTTGATCCAGTGGTTGACACCGTAGCTGCCATAATCGTCTTCAAAGAAGTATTTTGTCGGTATTCCCGGTCCCCAGACTCGCTTGGCACTGCCAGAACGCCTCCAGTTAGGATTTCCGGTTGCCGGGTCCACAAGAAAACAGCGTTGGGTTGCTGCCGGGCAGGTGCGGAATTTCCCCATGTCGCCATATAACAGCCCTAAAGCCCGCATCCAGGTACCGGCAGGATCTTGCCTTCGGCAGTACTCGATCCAGTACCTGTTGTCATTATCCATTGTGTACATGGCGATGATTGTTGCCCATTGTTTGAGATTAGTCTGGCAGGCCGCTCCCCGGGCCTGGGCACGAGCCCTGGACAAAGCCGGGATTAACAAGGCCAATAAGAGGGCAATGACAGAGATCACGACCAGCAACTCGATCAGGGTAAAGGCATCGCTTTTTTTCATGGTCGCGTCCTTTCCTGCAGCCGTAGCACGATTTTCCATTTGGGTGTCAACAAAGGGTACATTTCACCGGAAGTTTGCTCGATGCCAAGCCTCCACAAATCATACAGCATTCAGCCAGAAAAGCGAGGGAAATAAACCACGAGCCAGGGCTGAGAGGTCGTAACGTGGACGCCTCAAAGGAAAATTCTTGTGGCAACAGGGATTTTAGTATTTGACTTTGAACGCTTCATAGGTGTATCAGGGTGTGATGGTTGAAATTCAAACCACTGTTCCGCTGATTCTCTCGCCAAAGGGCGAATCGGCATTGGAGGCGCAAGATGAACAAACACAAGGTCCTTAAGGGCGGAACTCGCTCGCTCGTTGTATTTTATCAGTGCTTGAGGAGCTTCAGAACGCTCGGCAAAATGGCTATGAGAGAGAAGACGACAAGCTGGGCCGCGATATTGATGATGCTTAGTGCATGGCCCGTGCCGGCCGCTACTCCCGCCACGGGTCCTTTGCGGGTCAGCACGATGAACCCTCGTTACTTCACCGATGGGGGCGGCAGGGCCATCCTGCTGACCGGCTCTCACACATGGGGCAACCTTCAGGACTATACGTATGCCACGCTGCCTTCGCCTCCCTCGATGGACTTCAGCGCTTATCTTGCCTTCCTGCAGCGGCATAACCATAACTTCTTCCGATTGTGGGTCTGGGAGAGTTCTTTCAATCCCAACGCAAAGCAAGGCACGATCTACTACGATCCTATGCCCTACCAGCGTCCAGGGCCCGGCCTCGCCCTGGACGGCAAGCCCAAGTTCGATTTGACGCTCTTCAACCAAGCCTACTTCGACCGTCTGCGAAGCCGTGTCGTGGCCGCGCGAGACAACGGCATTTACGCCTCCATCATGCTCTTCAATGGGTTTAGCATCGAAGGCAAGGGAAATGTGGGTGGCGATCCCTGGCAGGGACATCCCTTCAATCCGAAGAATAATGTCAACGGACTCGACGCCGGCAGTGGAAAAGCCATCCGTACACTCTCCAATCCGGCGGTTACTGCCCATCAGGAAGCTTATATCCGCCACGTTATCGATACTATCAATGATCTGGATAATGTGCTCTACGAAATCTCGAATGAGGATACCGGCGACGCGGCCGATACCACGTGGCAGACTCACATGATTCGGTTCATCAAAGATTACGAGGCCGCTAAAGCTAAACAGCATCCGGTGGGCATGACACAGCAGTACCCGCAGGGGAACGAGGGCGCTTTGCTGGCCAGTCCCGCCGATTGGATTTCGCCCGTCACAAAGGTGCCCATCGCCGACGGTCGCAAGGTCATCCTTAACGACACCGATCACTCCTACTTCTGGATCGGCCTGAAGCAGGATGGTGTCCCCACCCAGAGGGCCTGGGTCTGGGAGAATTTCACGCGGGGCAATCAGTGTCTCTTCATGGATCCCTACCTCGATCCGAGCCACGATCCCGGCCGCAATAATCCAGCCAGTGGCAGGACGGACCCCTACTGGGACAACCTGCGCGATGCAATGGGCCGGACGCGTGCCTATGCCGAACGCATGAACCTACTCGCTGCGGTCCCACACGACGAGCTGGCCTCCACCGGCTTTTGTCTGGCCGATCCAGGCACAGAGTATCTGGTTTATTTGCCTCAAGGTGGCGAAGTGACAGTGGACCTCTCCGCCGCTTCGGGAACGCTGAATACGGAGTGGATGCGTCCTATCGAAGGAACCACGATCCGTGCAGAACCGACGGCAGGCGGCAGCCGGCAGACTTTGAAAGTTCCCTTCTCCGGCGATGCCGTTCTGTACTTGTGGAACAAATGATACACCACAGGCCGGCAACGATATCTGTGCTTCCTTCCGTTATTTCTGATTTTTGAATTTCTTAACGAACTCCGCCGTAAGATCAATATATGTGTATCCATGCTCGAACGTCGCCTCGATGTGACTGAACTCCGCCAGCTCATTGAACGTGGAAATGTGCAGCCAGTCGGGATTGGAGCTCATGGCCGCCTCGAAGGTGCCTCGGTAGTAGGCCCCATCGGGATCGTCAGGGTAATTCACGCCGAACTTTGTCCGGTCTTTCCATCCTGCCCCTTTGAAACCGCCATTCTTGGTCTTGCGCCCGGGATTCCTGGTTTCGTCGTAGCCCGGCGAAATTGTGGCATGATGCTGCGCCGGCTTGCCGTTCGCAGAACCCCGATTCTTGTTGTAATCGTCAATATGCCCACGCATGGTTTTCATGAAATCCGCCAACTGACAGTCCTCGATATCCACGAGAGTATATTCCTCAAGGGAACGGAACGGTCCCAGGTATTCCTTTCCCTTGCCATTTTGATAGCTGCCGGACATGATAGGAAAGGCCTTGATCCCGGCCTTTTCCAATCTATCAAACACGCCCTGCCATTCTGCCGGGGTATGTCCCCAGGCCGTCCAAATCATCACTACAGGGCGACCTTCCACCTTCAGCATGGCAGGATGGTTCTTGTATCGGTTCAGAAAGTACAACAGGTCGTGGTCCACGGTCTCAAGGGGAGCCCGGCCATGTTCGTAATCGATGGTGATCTTCAGGTTGTGAGCGACGGCTTTCTCGAAAACGATGTCCAAGATATGGTTTGGCCCATTCTCTTTGGCATCGTACCACCACGACACGGCCAGGGCGTCGATCAGGGCGCGGTTCATCTGCTGCATGTGCTTTTCAATAATAGTGGGATCCCAGGAATTGTAGGCCCCAACCAGCGGATGTAAGCCCTCTAAACCTTCCTGGCGGCCGCCCTCCGCCGCCGTCTGGATCCAGTTGTTTTCGCTGAACCAGATATAGTAATAGGCCAGGACCACCTTGTCCGTGAAAGCAAAGCCCCTGGTCGAGTCGGCAGCCGATGCGAAGGAAACCATGCCTGAAATCAGCCCAAGACAAACCATTGAGAATGACAAAGTCATTTTTTTCATCGTGTGCTCCTATTAGTTCTCGACGGCGATGCTTTTCCAAACAACCGTGCTTCGTCCGGCCAAATCCACTGTGGCGGCTCGGAGACGGTATTTTCCCGGTTGTCTGATTGCGAATTGAATTTCCACCTTCGTTTGGGCGCCTTCGCCAAGGATACGAGGCTCCCGATTCTCACTCAGGAGAAAGCGGTAATCCTCTTCTTCTGGTCCGTACAACTCCCAAAGCACCATCACATTTCTGTATATACCCTTTGAGCTGGCTCCCAACGTGTAATAAATATCCGCGGAACCCTTGACCAGAGAAGCACGGGCGGTGATTTGCAAAGGGGTTTTACCGGTCTCGTTTGACATCTCGACGGTGAGTTGAGGCGGAATACCTTCAGGCCGGTCCGGGATTCTTGGACCTTCGTGCAAAGTGCTTTTTCCGTCACTAATCACCTCGACTTTGCCATCTTCCCTCACGCGGACGATCTGCCGGTATCCCGTGACCTGACGCCCTTCGATATCCCAGAAGAGATCATATCCAACGCCCATCCGGATGCACCGCTCAATTTCCGTGAAGAAGTTACCCATGACCCAACGGTACTTGACGCCTTCTCGATTCACGCGTTCCAGGTTGAGCTCGCCGAGCCCCCATAAGTTGCCTTTGCCCATGTAAACGTGGCCGAGGTTGTAGCCGGCAGGCAGAAGGATTGCGACTTCCGCCGCCTGCTTGAGCTTTTGCAGGTCCCTGTCGGGATGGTTCTCGACGTGTGCCCGCAGATTCCTCGCCAGCGCCAGACACTCGCTATAGGGCACGCAGGCAAGGCGGGCCGAATCCCAAAAGAAGAAGTGCTGTGCTCCAAGATCATACGCATGTGTCAGGAACCAGGGGGCGTCCGCGCGAACGACTTGGCCATAGATGCTCGTTCCCCATCCCTTATCCGTGAGCTTGGCCGCACCGCGTAGAAACCCGTAAATGATGCCGATCAGATTCTTCGGATCGTCAACGGGGATCTGGCAGCCGTAGGTCATGTTCATCTCGGGAAGCGTCCTTCGCGTCCCAAAGCGGCCCGGCGGCTCGAAGACTATCGAAGAAGGAGGGCCGCTCTGCTCTTCGCCAAGCTGGTAAAGGGCCGAACTGACCACGGTCTCCCAACTGTAAAGATTCTGTTGCAGAAACTTCATATCCCCTACATCGACATCCGTCCTTGCCGCCAAACCACCAAGCAGAACCGTAGGGGCGCCTTGATACTTCGCCTGGTGAAAGTATTTTTGAAATTCATCCAGGACAATCTGAGGCGTAATGGCTTTTCGAAACTCTGGTTCCTTCTTCAAACGGGGCCGAATTACGTAATCCCTGGTACAAACCGCCGGCTCATCGAAAAACAGAACAGGCCCAAGGTAATTGCTTCGATAAAGGCATTCCGGATAGCTGACCTGCTCGGCACCAATCCCCCAATAAAACACATCACGGCGGTCGATCCAGCCTGCTTGTTCCTTGTCAACTCGCAGACAATTCATTCCCGCTTCGATCATCTCATCATAATTGTCTTTCGTGAGCCGAATCGGCTCATAGTCGGAATCATCGTAACGCCGGGTCTCGTCTTTCTGCTTTGTATTGCTGGGAACACCGATGAGCACGTCTGGAAGGAGATTAAGAATCCTGATATCGACCGGCGGAGTAACATTTTCTGAGTTTTCGAGCCGTTCGAGCAGATAACAATTTCCCAGATAGCGCGTCTTTTTAGGAAAGACACCGTCCGCGAAGCCCTCCTCTGCACCGTGCGGCCAAAGATAGCTCCATGCGCCAAGCGAGGGCAGGACCGCTTCGCCTGAGAATTGGTGGCGGAACTCCAGGGCCTGAGTGGTTCCCTCCTGCACGATGTACCGAGCCGTCGATTCGCGTGCAGCCGCGATACTGGCAGGTGGATACCTGTTAGTAAGAATCCAAACGCTGAAGACTTCCCCATTTGCTTTAGCCGCGTACAAATGGAGCCATTGGAACGGACGGCCATCCTTTTCTTCCAACGCACCAAGGACCAGCGTGAAGTTCTTCACTGAGGAACCTGGGATCGCGTCACCCGATTCATGACAGTACGTAGCCGCAAGCCCCGGCTTGCCAATGGGTGTTTGGCTATTGGGACGGGAAACCAGGTCAAGGGGATTGTTGTTTTTGAATCCTTTCACGTCGCCTCCGTTCACGCCGACCGGGTAAAGTAGTACTGCCGACAAAAGGACGATCCCTGGATTCATGGGCAACTCTATTACTCGAAAGAAGTAACATTCAGGTAATGACAGCTATGTAAGTGTACCATACGCACAGTGGGAAGCCCAAGACGTATTTTGGGCAAAAACTCACGCGCTTTGTACGTGAGGGCATGTTTACTTTGGGAGACCTATATGATAAAATTTTCATAGTTTCAAGTCGTTCTCTGGATGTTTGGAATTTGGGATAAACTCATGGACGCCAACGAATTCATAGACCGTCTCAGAAAAGGCAAACTATTATATGGAACGGCAGTTCTTTCCCCTTCTCCTCTGTGGCCATTGGCCATCAAGAGGGCAGGTGTTGATTTTGTATTTATCGATACGGAACACACTCCTTTTGACAGAACCATTCTTGCTCAAATGTGTCTGGCATACAAAGGTTGTGGACTACCTCCACTCGTCCGTATCCCTTCTCCCGATCCGCATGAGGCCCGGAAAGTCCTGGATGGAGGTGCCTGTGGAGTTCTTGCTCCGTATATTGAATCTCCAGAGCAGGTCAGAGAGCTGGTTGGCGCTACAAAACTGCGTCCACTGAAAGGGGAGCGATTAAGAGAGGCTTTACGAAAGCAGGATTCTCTTGAATCCAAGCTCAAGGACTATTTGAGAGATTGGAACAAAGAGAACTTCTTAATGATCAACATCGAGAGCGTCCCGGCTATGGAGAAATTAGATCAGATCCTGACCGAGCCCGGTCTCGATGGGGTCATCATAGGACCACATGATCTGTCTATAAGTCTTGGATTGCCGGAACAATATCACGATCCGCGATTCGAGGATGCCGTTGGACAAATCATTTCCAAGGTCAGAGAAAGAGGGTTAGGCGTGGGTATTCATCTCTCCCAAGAGGCGGAATTACAGATCAAATGGGCTAAAGCAGGTGCAAACATCATAATGCACAGCTCCGATATGGCTCTGTTCCAGCAAAGACTGAAGGAGGATATCACGGCGATTCGTCACGCTTTGGGGGAGGGAGATAGTATAACAAGGGAAGAAAACGATAGAAGTGTTCTGTAAGAAGATTGAAGAGGTCTCTTATGCGGCTCAAAAGTCTCCATATCGTCGGACTATCATTTTTAGTTCTCATGTTTCTTTTAGTTTCGCCGGCCTCAAGTGCGAGTCTTGACTTCACGGATAGCGTCATCGTTATGCCCCCAAAATTGGAAAGATTGGAGCTCAAAGCGATAACCGTCCTCCAGGAAGAGATACAGAAAAGAACATGTATTCAATTGAGTACCTCGACAAAGTGGCCGGAGAAACAGCAGCCCGTCATCGCTGTTGGACAAACAGCACAAATGAAAATGCTCGCAGGTCCCTCTTCAGATTTTCTTGAAGGCGGGCAGGCCCTCGGTAAGGAAGGATTTCGCCTCTCAATCCAGGGAGGCGTCATTATTGTGGCGGGCAATGATCCTCGCGGTGTCTTTTATGGTATTGGGAAACTACTCCGCAGTCTCCGTATGAAACCCGGTTCGCTCTCAGTCCCAGAAGATTTGGACATCACCACTTCCCCCCGATACCCTATTCGCGGGCATCAGCTCGGATACCGGCCCAAGACGAACGCCTATGATGCCTGGAGCCCGGCACAATTCGACCAGTACATTCGGGAGCTGGCTCTTTTCGGCGCCAATAGCATCGAAATCATACCTCCGAGAACTGATGATGACCTGACAAGTCCGCACATGAAACTTCCCCCTATTGAAATGATGATCAAACAGTCGGAAATCATCGATTCTTATGGAATGGATGTCTGGATCTGGTATCCGAACATGGGCAACGATTATACGCTCCCGGATTCCATTCGGGAAGAACTGCTGGAGAGAGAGGACATTTTCAAAAAATTGAAGCGCATTGATGCGGTCTTCGTTCCCGGCGGCGATCCCGGAGACTTGCATCCCGATGTTCTCTTCGCCTGGCTCGGCAAAGTAGCCGAAGTCCTCAACAAGTATCATCCACGGGCGAAAATCTGGGTCTCTCCCCAGGCGTTTCGCCCTACCAAGGAATGGTTGGATGCTTTCTACAAGAATGTCAATCTGAAACCTAATTGGCTCGGCGGGGTCGTATTCGGGCCCTGGGTCAAAACCCCCTTGCCTGAAATTCGAAAAATTGTGGATCCGGCGATTCCCATCCGTCGTTATCCCGATATCACTCACAGTATCAGTTGCCAGTATCCGGTTAAAGACTGGGATTTTGCTTTTGCCATGACGCTGGGACGGGAAGGTTACAATCCGCGTCCGGCTGCAGAAAAGGTTATTCATAACGTTCTGGATGAGCTTGCCGGCGGCAGTATTAGCTATTCCGAAGGGATTAACGATGATGTGAACAAATTCATCTGGAGCGGCCAGGACTGGGACCCGGAAACTCCGGTCATCGAGACTCTAAGAGAATACGGCCGGTTCTTCATACACCCCGATGTATCGGAAGGTTTTGCGCAGGGAATATCAGCCCTGGAAAGAAACTGGCAAGGGCCTCTGATCGCCAACAAGTCTGTAGAGGTGACACTGAAACAATGGAAGAGTCTGGAAAAACAGTTGCCACCTGATGTTGCGAAAAACTACCGCTTCCAGATGGGGCTGCTGCGTGCCTACTATGATGCGTATATTCGAGAGCGGCTGATCCACGAAACAGCGCTGGAGTCGCAGGCCAGAGAAGCGTTGCGAGACTCCGCTAATAATACCAGCCGTGAAAAAATAGAGGCAGCTCAGTCCATTTTGAACCAGACCTGGGCTAAGCCGGTTGCTCAGGATTATAAAGAGCGGTGCTGGGAAATTGCGGATTATCTGTTCGAAGCGATTGGTTCGCAAACTTCGGTGAAGAGACATCAGGCCCAGTCCGGCCGGGGCGACTTCATGGACTATATCGACGCACCATTAAGCAACATCATCTGGCTTTTGGCACAATTCGAAAAGATCCAGCAGGCACAAGATGAGCAAGCAAGGCTGATGCTCATCGATCAATTGCTTAACAGGGAAAATCCCGGGCCGGGTGGTTTCTACGATAATCTGGGACAATCCGTGGACATTCCCCGGCTTGCGAAGTATCCGCCGTGGCAAGACGATCCGGGCGGCTTGCGGTCGCCCCAGGCAAGTTTCGAAACTGGGCTTCGCGGCCAGGAATGGGTCTATACAGTACAAGCGACAGGCTTTAAGGGAAGGGCCATACCATTGGCGTGGATGAATCAGATCACAACCCTCTACGATACGCCGCTGACCATCATCTATGAAAACCTGGACCCCGACGCCAGCTATATGCTAAGGGTGACATACACGGGACGCTTCCGGGCAGGGATTCGGCTGGCGGCGGATGATACATTTCAAATCCACGACGTTATGGAAACGGGCGTGACTCCTATCCATGAATTCCCTATTCCGAATGAGGCGACCAGGGACGGCAGATTGAAACTGACCTGGACGTGTGCCGAAGGTGAACGAGGGGCTCAGGTAGCGGAGCTGTGGCTGTTCGTGAAGAGGTGAGCTCAATCCACATACTACGGACATTCACTGTATTCTTCTTCCCCAAGAGACAGATACAGTGGGTGTACAGATTAGCCCTTCCAGGCAGTTCCACTACCTGGAGAAGATATTTTCAAAGCTCCCAGCCCTTCCTGTATTCCCGGGTCAGATATTTGTTTGCCTGCTGAACGTTAGTTATCTTCACGCCCACAGTGTCATAATCCACCCTTTTCCCCGCTCGTAGTGCTACGGCACCGAGGTTGATGGTCTCCGTAACGGGACCTGCCAGCAGGAAGCTGCCCGGCGATTCTTCCTTCTTCTTGATGGACTCTACCCACGTGCTTGATCTTCTCTGCCGGTCTTCCCCTTGGATCTCTTTTTGTCCGGCGTAAGCCTGCATTTTCCTGGCCGGGATAATCTGTGGCTGTTCACCACGGAAGCCGGCCAGAATCTTGCCCTTATCCCCCACAAACATCATACCTTCCTCCGGCAGCGATTTTCCATCTTCCTCGAGCTCTTCCGGGGCAAAGGGCTTCATGCCTCCGTCATACCACAATAAATCAAAAGCAGGCAAATATTTCTGTTTGGGGAATTTGAACCGGATCATGCAGGAATAGGGGAAAGCCACGTCATTTTTCACCGCCTGGCTCACACCATCAACGATGGTCCGTGTGGTTGTGCCATATGCTTCTGCGCTGATCGGCGGCGTCTCTATGCCGAAGGTCAGGAACAAGGGAAACAGGCTGTAATGGCCCATGTCCGCGATACTGCCGCCGCCGAAATCATACCAGCCGCGAAAGACGTTATGCGTGTAATTCGGGTGATAAGGACGATCCGGCACAGGCCCTAACCACAATTGCCAGTTGAATCCCTCTGGGACAGGAGGGGTATCCGTAGGGTTGGATGTCCATTGTGGCCAGACGGGCCTTTGCGACCAGTTATGTATTTCCCGCAGTGTGCCGATCACGCCGTCCTTGATCCATTGGAGCGTCAGCTCGTTGTCACGGCTCATACTCCAGGCCAGAAGATGTGTTATGACCTTCTTCTGGCGGGCTGTTTCAATAGCCAGCCTTCCTTCCGATATCCTGTTGGCAATCGGCTTATGGGTGACGACGTGCTTTCCCTTCTTCATAGCGGCAATGGCTACAGTAGCATGAAGATGATCGGGCGTCATGATTTTAATAGCATCGAGGTCTTGTTCCTTGTCGAGCAGTTCACGGAAGTCTTCGTAAGAATTGCATCCCCGGTATTTTCCGGAAGAGCTGTTGTTGGCGTAATACTTTTCGACGTACTCCTTGCCGATGTCGCGCCCCCCGGGAATCCCTTCAATGCCGGCCCCCCACGTGGGGTTGTTCAATGTCTTACGGATTCCGTCTCGGATGCCGTTGCGCGACCAGTCAATATAGTTGGTGGTAAATTTATTCGGATCACATACGGCCACGATCTGGATATCCACGTTCTCGAGCATATCCGGCATTTCGCGCAGGCCCTGCGTTCCGCATCCGATATTGGCAATGGTAACCTTGTCACTCGGAGCCACATAGTTCGGGCCTCCCAACACATGCCGGGGAACAACCGTCAATGCTATGGAAGAGACGGCAGCAGAACCCAGCAATTCACGGCGGCTCATATTCTTCTTAGGTTTCATTTTGAAATCTATGCCTCCAATTGGATTTACTATTTTCGATTTACGATTTTCGATTTTAAATAGGCGATAGGCAATAGGCAATCGAAAATCGCCAATTGCTCAAAGAGGTTCGGCGTGCGAGATGACCGTGAGTTTTACACGTGGGACTGGCCCGTTTACTGCGTCGCATGAGAACCGGATCTGATTCTCTCCGGCCGAAAGCACGGGAATCGAACCATCAGGCACCACTTTGGTCAGCACCTCACCCTTCGAACCGTACAACACGCAGTCGTCGTTTGCATTGAATTCCAGGTAGCTGCCCGATTGCATTTCCACCGGCAAGGCTATGGCTTTGCCATTGACTGCCACAACGGGATTCTTCACCGTGCAGACAGCCAGCGGCAGGGCCTTGATCGGGCCGATGGTGCACTTGGTTAGTTTGTCCTCGGCCAGGTTGTTATACCATACGCTGAGCGACTCAACCGTACCAAAATCAATCGTCTCGCGGTAAACGTTGTAGAGCCATTTATTGTCGTTCCAGATGTAGTCGCTCCAGTGGGCCGATTCGGTCTCTACAAGCGTAAAGAGCCTTGGGCCGGTGAAGTCAACCGTTATATAACGGTCCGCCACCGCTCCAAAGGAAATGTGACGAGGACTTTCGAGCCGAATGGCTATGATCTGGCCCCCGCCGTCGCCCTCGATCCACACGCCAATCGCCTTATGATTCTTCAAATTCAGACACGGTTCGAACTTCCGGTCGAGCCTGGCCCATGCGGCGTTACGTAAAACCTTACCGGAATTCTCTGCTCTGAATATACCCACCCCTTCCGGTCCATCCGATGTTTCATCTAACGATGCGGTAACACCTTCGGCGGTACGCGGCGGCCCTTCAAACCGGGACGGATTCGAAAATTCAGCCAGAACTATGTTGTTGGCATCATCGTACGATTTTGCAGACATCAATACTTCCAGACGGAATTTCACCGGTTGCTTGTTGAAAGGATTCCGTGCCGTCCATAACAGGCTCCAGGGCTGCGAACCCGATGCCGTATGCGAGTCATAGTAGGCCGGGCGAAATCGCCATTCCCCCGCCGCGTCGCGAAAGAGGGAGAACTCCTTTCCTGGCTCGCGCAGCTTCGCCTTGACCCTCTCATCGAATGTGTTGCCGCGACGAAGCTCTTGGCACGTGCGCAAGATATCCACCCCTCGGCGAAAAAGCGGAACCGTAGCGAGACGCTCACGGTCTATGGCGCCGGTAAGGGAAATGCCCGCATCCCATCCGATGAGCTTAGCGCCCAAATACTCGATGACGTCCGGGTAGGTCGGCTCAACCTGCGGCGGATCAAACTGCTGGAAATTCCACCATCCGAGATGCAAGGGCAACAGCAGCCCGCCGTTCACAGAAGCGGCGTGGACGTCAATGAAGCGTTTGTGCCCCCGTTGCGGATAGTCCCACGCCTGCCACCGGGTGCGGAACTGCCAGAAGTGGTGCCACATGGCGCTCATCTCCATACCAACCGGTTTTTTGAGATGCTTCTGGATATCAAAGACGAACTTGTCCGCCCAGTACCAGCACTCATCGGCGCCTCGCAGGATACTGCTGCCGTCGATAGCATCGAGGTAAATCCCGTCGAAGTCGCACGCGTTTACGATGTCGGCGTGATTTTTCGCAATCTCTTCAAGCAGCGAGGACTCCGGATCGGGCACCAAAAGGCCGAAACACTCCTTCAGATGGCGGGCTTTGGCCGCTTTCTGATGGGCCGCCGGCTTGGTTCCGAACGCGCCGCGCCGGACCTTCGTGAATCGCCACGGCTGTTCCTGGCTCACGGCTCCGAAAGTAAGCAGCTCATCACCGATATGGAGTATGACGCTGTTGTGCTCGAAGAAACCTGTGACGGTGTTCATGCCGCTTGTGGATTCGTCAACGGTAATTTCTGTGCTATTGGGGTCAATGCCGTCGGCAAGAGTAAAAGTTCGAAAAGCATCGAGCCGTTTATCAGGAACCGGAGTAACGTACTTTGACTGTTTGTCGATGAAGAATGCGTAGGTGTGGAAGATGGAGCCGATGCCGGCGTCATGAAGACGTTTCACAATGCGGCGGTAAGTGTCCCATCCTTCAGGCCATTTCCGGTTATCCAGCACGAAATCGCCGAACCGAAAGAATGCCCTTCCGCCGTGATTGTCTATCTGGGTAACGCCGAGGTTCTTCGCCATCGCTATCCATTCGTCCACGTTCGATTCTGTAAGCGAACCGAAGTTGAACAGGTATGAGCCGTGGTTGAATGGCACATCCCGCGCCCACGGCCCGGCAACCGTGCAGTGGGGCATCTCGTCAGCCTCGGTCAAAACCTGTTTGAGAGCCGTCAGCACCTTCTCCATCGGTATCGCCACAATCGCGACCCTGGCGCCTTCCATCCCAAACTTTTTGTAGCATGATGCGTGCAAACTTGTCTGAAGGGCAGGTAACTGGTTTACGCGCGTGATGAGGTTGAGAGATAAAGCGCACGAGCCGAATGGTTCATCAGGCCGGCCTTTTAGTGTGAGCGGAACGTTCAGAAACGCGAGTGATTCGACATTATCGCCGCTCACAGCCTCAACCGCGAGTCGGATGTACGATTCACGCGACTCGACATGAAGGATCGCTTTGACGTTTGCCTTGCCGAACTCCACGGTCAAACGGCCGTTTTCCAGCACGGCCGAAGTAGCGGGATATTCCACGCCGCCACACCGAACCAGAGCGCAAGCTGACGGCGTATCGCGTCTGAGATAGTCCACTCCCGATGTGCGGTCGATGAATGTGAGATTCTTCCCTTCTGCGGAAATCGTATATCGCATGTGTGCGTTCTCGATCACGATTGGATCCTGTTGCGCAGCGATTGCCGGCGAACAGATCAAGAGCGAGCCAAGAGCAACCAGTGCCATTTTCATAATCAGTCTCCAAACCCGCTCAATCCACCCGCTCACAAATAATATTTGTAAGGTCCAAACCGAGCCCCTGAGATTCTGCGTGCTTGCCCACGAGTTTGAACAACAAATTGTTTGGCCCTTCGGCCAGCTCGACTGTACCGGCATATTCGCCCAACGCACATTCTCTTTTGGCAGCGTATAGATCCACTTCCGGGCCGACCGGCGCTTCATCCATGAACATCTGCACCTTCCCCTGTGATGGCCCCTTGATGGCATCAAGACTGACTTTGTATTTGCCGGCAGCCGGAAGCTCACAAATAAAGCAGATGAAGTGATGTCCGAACGTATCGTTTCCTTCCGCACACAGTGAAAGGAATTGAACGTTCTTGCCGTCGAGTTTCTCGGCGTTCTTGGTGAGCGTCGCATTCCGGTACGAAAATGCGCTGATCGGAATATTCCACCACGTTGCAAAGACGATGCGCTTGGGGTCGATGACTTTCCTTTCCGCCGCCGGCGGCAGGGCAAACTCACAGGTCGGCTTATTCTGCGAGTAAAAGAACGTGACGGCACAGTAGTCATTTAGGAGATCGTTTCCCGTAGGGGCGTGTTCTATTGTCTGCAAGATACTCTTGCGATAGGAATAGGCATCACCCAGAAGAAACCGGTAGCCACCGGTTCTGCCCAGGTGCTTCTTGTAGCCGAGACAGCCGCTCAGCGGAAATGACCTCCTGGAGTCCCATCGACCTGAGACATCGTACCACCCGCCGTTATAGAAGTCCTCCGATCCCGTGCCATGGATGACAAGCTCGCCGTCTATTGTCGTCTGATCGTCACCCTCGAAGAAATACGTGTTGCCGGACTCGAATCCCTGCGACTGTTGGATAAAGCCGACCAAGTGCCCCCGACCTGCGGTTTCGACAAATGTGAAGGATTTGCCCCTGGTTGTCGGATTTTCACGACGCCATATCGCGTAAAACCTGCCCTCATTATCCCGCCGGGCCACTGGCACGAACAGCACTTCTGCCTCAAGCTCTGTCTCTATAGCCAAGCGCCGCTCGCAAAGCAATTCGATTCGGGCTGACTTGTCAAACGGCATCGGAAAGTAACAATAGTCCACTCCATTACTTGTTCCGACAAGAAGAGACTTTGTTGCCGGCTCGCCCCACGCGTAGCCGAAGAAATCTCCGGCCGGACAGAGAATCGCAGGGTCTTCGTCGCCATCCCAGTACGCTCGAAGGATGACTCTGCGTTCCTTGTCTGCCAGAGCATCGGGAGGCGAAATGCGAATCCCGACAACTCTTCCCGGACGGTTCATTTCGAAGATTCTCGCAGCCTCTCCCGGCTTAAGCCGGGCTTTCGTGCTGAATCGCTCAATCGATCCGCCAGCGGGGACAACATAGGAACTAACGTCGCTGCCGTACGATTCGAACAGTCTTTTGGCTTTCTCCAGGTGGGACCTATATTCGTCTGCGGGCTGTTTTGGAAAACTCACTATGGACGTTCCCTCGGGATACGTGGCATAGTTGATCTGGTAGAACTGCAAACGCTCGGCCCTGATGAAAACCTTACACGACTTCTCATACGTGAGTGGTACATAACTGTAGAATCCTCCGCCTCCGTATCCGACTAACGGCCGAACAAAGACAGGATGTTTGCCCAGGAACAGGTCACGAAACTTGACCTGTATGCTGGGTTCGCTCTGGCCATCGAAATAAAATTCGAGCATGTCATCTGTCGGCGTGGGAGTCCAGATTCTATAGATTACCCCCGGACCCTGCAGGTCGGCCAGGACCAGGCCATCCTTTTCCTTGCGCACATACGAATACTGGCCGCCGAAGCCATCGTTGTTTCCGCCTGTCCGGTCATAGCTGGAGATCGATGCGACCTTGGTTGATTCCCTCAATACAGCAAGCCGGTCGAGCCGATACAATTCTTGAATTCCAGGAACCCAATCATCCGCCGCGGAGAGTTCTATTGGATGGATGGAAAAAGAAAGAATCACGATGATAAAAAGGTGACGTGGACTGAGTGATGCGCGATTGCTCATTCTGATCTCCTTCCAGAATGGTCTTGACCATTGCTATGCTTACCTATGCTTCAAGAGGTTCCATGACTCCTGATCTAACATACTTCCACATCTTAGCACTCCCCAATCATAATTGCACACTATTATACAATGTACACGATTACAGGTTCCTCTTGCCCAAATCGAGTCTGTCGAATATCTATGCCCATACAATGCTGCAGAGACGTGGAAAGACCTCGCCGCGCACTCCACTATTGCACTATTCTACGCCAAAAGTCTTCCTCTGGCCTTTTCTTATCAAAGATATTGGCTATAATTCGACACGGTTGGGCGTTCATACGGCTTATCAAAACACCAGGGCAGACAAAAGATGACAATATCACAAACAGCTGCGCAAGACGATATCGGATCGGGTAGTCTTAGATCCCGGGGGGAGTTGAGATGGGAATATTGAGAACAGCATTCCTGCTCGGCATGCTCGGTTTGTCGAGCATGGGCAATGACGGCAGGGTATTTTCGGGCGGCGAGCCGATGGTCTGCGAGCTTCGCTGCGAGCACCGCCTGGATCCGGTCGGCGTTGACGAGGCGAGGCCGCATTTTGAATGGCGCCTCCAGTCCGAACGCCGAGGTGTGACCCAGTCGGCCTACCAGATTCGAGTGGCATCAAGCCGCGAGCTTGTGCTCTCCGGCACAGCCGACCTTTGGGATAGCGGCCGGGTCAGGTCGGACCAATCGTACTCTGTTGTGTACGACGGCAAGCCTCTGGAATCTTCGCGTCGATATTACTGGGCGACTCGCGTATGGGATCAGTCAGGCGAAGCGACGAACTGGAGCGAGCCGGCTGCTTTTGTCACAGGATTATTTCTTCCAGACGATTGGCAGGCTAAATGGATCACCGCCAGCCGGACTGACGAAGACCCTTTGCCCATCTTTCGAAAAGCGATCCGGCTTGAGAAGCCCGTCAGAGACGCAATCATTCATATATGTGGTTTGGGGCACTATGAGCTGAGAATAAACGGTCGGCGCGTGGGGGATTATCAGATGGACCCAGGCTGGACGAACTACCGCAAGACGTGCCTGTACAGCTCATACGATGTGACAAGTATGCTCGAACCGGGTGACAACGTGATCGCCGTGATGCTCGGCAACGGCATGTACAATGTCCCCGGGGGCCGCTACACCAAGTTCAAGGGTACGTTTGGCCCGCCCAAACTGGTCTGCCAAATACACGTCAATTTCGGCGACGGTTCAAGCCGGATCATTGCCTCTAATGAGACATGGAAGTGCGCACCGGGACCAATCCTATTCACCTGTATTTACGGCGGCGAGGATTACGATGCGCGGCGGGAGCCGGCCGGCTGGGACAGGCCCGGTTTTGACGATCAGGCGTGGGACACAGCGAAAGTCTGCGAAGGGCCGGGCGGCAAGCTTGCAGCACAATATGCGCCGCCGGTCAGGGTGGCCGACTACTTGCCGGCCGCAGCAATACGGCGCCTCGCGGATGGCCGCTACGAGATCGACTGCGGAATCAACCTGTCGGCCCGGCCGCTCGTGAAGGTGACGGGGTCGCCCGGCGGCCAGGTCTTCATCACGTGCGCCGAGAAGCGCGGCGAGCCCTGGCTGCATGACGGAGGCCATACTTACACATACACTCTCAAAGACGATGGCGAAGAGATCTTTAGGCCCCGCTTTACATACTTCAGCTTCCAATACCTGTACGTTTCAGGTGTGGACCGGCCGGAGGATGTCAGCAGCGCAAACCAGCGGCCCGTGCTCTTGGAGGCGGGCAGCGAATTCCTCACAAGCTCGGCAGCGGCAGTTGGTGGATTCGAGTGCTCGAACACACTGCTCAATGATATCGACGCCATGATCGGCCGCTCGGTGCGCAGCAACCTGCAAAGTGTCCTGACCGACTGTCCGCATCGTGAGAAACTGGGCTGGCTGGAAGTATCCCATCTGATGGGGCCTTCGATCTTCTACCGCTGGGATATCCCCAACCTTTATCAAAAGATATGCCGGGACATCAGCGAGTCACAGCTTGACAGCGGGATGGTTCCGAACATCGCGCCGGAATACACGCGATTCAGCGGAGCGTTCTTTGAATCGCCCGAATGGGGCAGCGCCTGCGTACAATTGCCCTATCTGCTGTATAAGTGGTATGGCGATCACGCCACCGAACAGCAGCAGTATGAGACGATGAAGCGGTACGTGCGTTACCTGGCTTCAACACGTAATAAGCAGGGGCTTGTCAAACCGGGATTAGGCGACTGGTACGACTGGACAGCCGAGCATGGACACCGCGGAGCTTCCCAGCTTACGCCGGCTGAATTGCCCGCCACGGCGTTCCTGTATGACAACGCCCGAATTCTGAAAGGTGTTGCCGAGAGAATGGGCAGTAGAACGGATGCTTCCGAGTTTGAGAAGTTGGCGCAGCAGACACGCGACGACTTCATTAAGGCCTACTACAAGCCCGCCGACCATTCTGTTGCCGGTGGCTCCCAGGCGGCCCTGGCCACCGCTCTCTATTTCGGCCTCGTGCCGGAAGAAGACCGAGAAGAAGTGCTCGGCAATTTGGTTGCGGAACTTGAAAAGGCCCAATATCGCCAGAGCACCGGTGAGGTTTGCTTTCGCATGCTCGTGCAAGCATTGGCGGACGGGGGACGCTCCGATGCGGTCTATCGAATGGTCAATCGCACGGATGCCCCCGGCTACGGCCACATGCTTAAACTCGGTTTCAAGACACTCTCTGAAACATGGGACAAACCGGGCTCATCGATGAACCACTGCATGTTCGGCCACATCCAGGAATGGTTCCAGAATTCGATAGTGGGGATTCGGCAAGCCCCGGATTCAGTCGGTTTCAAGCGATTGCTGCTTCGGCCGGAACCCGTGGGCGACCTGACGTCCGCATCGGGATATTACGACAGCATTCACGGCCGAATTGAAAGCCGGTGGCAGATCCAGGATGGTTCCTTTCATTACCGGATCGCGGTTCCGCCCAACACGACGGCCGAGGTGCACGTCCCGGCGACCGATCTCAAAGATATAACCGAAAGCGGCCGTCCTGTGGCTCAGGCTCCTGGTGTCGTGTTCTTACGCATGGATCCGGCGCGCGGGACAAACGAGGGGATTCGGCGCGCCGTCTTCGGGGTCGGTTCGGGCGAATATGAGTTTCACTCTACCGTCCAACCGAGCCCACGCCAGTAGGTGGGCATTGTCAAGAATTTCACGAGCGTAACGTCATTCATTTGTTGTCGCGTATCACGGCGCCGGCCTGGGGGAGTGCCGCGCTGAATTGCACTTTCTCGTGCTCCGCTCCAAAGTAGCCGCCCCATCCGATGCTGATGTCGCCCACGCGTTTTGGGTCCAGAACGCCATCCGCATCTCTCGACCAGCCTGCGAGCTGAAAACGGCTCAGTGTAACGAAGGTGCGTTCCCGGCCCGGGGCAGCCAGGGAACGGCCCGTTTCTGCGATAAAGTCGCCGCCGCCCTCTTCATGAAGTATCACCAGAAGCTGGCTCGGTGTGGACTGGCCGTCGGGCACCCATGTTTCTATGGCAAGACAGTCGGCATCGCTCAGGTCCAGCGATTGCGGGTAGTGGAACTGGAGGAACAGATGTGTATCCACTTTGCCCCTGGTCAGAACAGCGGCGGCTTGCCAGGCCGGAGAACCGGCGCGGGAGTGAGCAGCGTCCGGCGTCAGTTCGGCGCGAACAAACTCACCATGCCCCATGGTCGGCTCCGCTCCCGGCACGGCACTTAGGACGAGGTTCGGCAATCCCTTGCCGGTGATGGTACGTCGCCGGGGCGGCTCCGCGGAGGTGAAGCGGAAGAGGGCGGCACCGTATGGTTCCAGACTCAACTGGGCAGCGCTGGCAGTTAAGGTCTCCTCCCTTTGGCCGGTAGCTGGATTCCAGCGTTCGCCGGCCCCGGTTGCGGCAAAATCCACTTGGCCCGTCCACGGTTTGGCGCTGTCATTGATGACGAAATAGACTTCGCGGTTGTCAAGGCGACGGTGCATGACGCGCAGCGGCGATTTGGCTTGAGCCACCTTCACATCCCGTTCCAACAAACCGTCGAGCACCAGCGGGAGCAAGCTCTCCAGGCCGAGAGGAAGGCAGATGCCGGTACCATTTGCGGCATTCACGCGGGATTGAGGCTCACGGACGGACGAAGAATCTGCTTGGCTTTGACCGAAGATCTCCTTCGCCAACTCCTGGACGCGAGCGGAGGGGAATTCGCTCTCGCTATTGGCCGGCAAAGCGCCGAGCGCAATCACCGCCCCGCCCTGGCGGACGAACCGGGCGAGATTCTCCCAGGCCGTCAGCGGCATGGTGTCCGCGCCTGGCAGGACGATGACGCGCCACTGGAGTTGACCGTGAACCAATGCAGATGATTCCACGGCCGCTTCTGCCAGCGCGCGGCTATCAATGAACGTAAAGTCGCGCTGGCAGGAGAAGAGGCTCTCGGCCGCAGCGCGGTAGAGGCTTTCAATCCGCGCCGCTGCCGCGGCCTCTTTGGTCCAGTGGCGGGAAGGGACGAACGTGGTCCAGAGGCTTTCCGTGGGATAGAGTACGGCGATGTCCGCGACATGGTGCCCGCCGCGCAGCGCCGTGCAGCAGCGGCCCACCCACTCGTTGATCCGGCACAGTTGCTCGTCGGACAAATCTGCAAAACTGTAGTAGCTGGTGATGCAGTTGATGCCCGCAACGATCTGGCGATTGCAGGTGCCGCGGATTTCGGCTTCCGTCACCACACGCTTAGGCCGCTGGTCACCGGCGGGCCGGTAGCGCTGGCTGTGATCCGAAGTTTCGCTCATGACAAGAGGCCGGCCTTCAAGTTCGGCGGCACTACTCAGCAGGCGAGCAATGAACCATGGCACCTCGGGCGGAACGCTGGTCAGGCAGTCAATGCTCGGCGCATCGAGCCGACGGATGCAGCGGAAGAAATCGCCGTAGAGCGGAACATGCCCGACAATTCCTTCTTCGGCCAGCAAATGCCCGCCTGAAGGAACGCCGTGCTGGCGGCAGCAAGTTTGAATCTGGCCGAAGTAGTTTTCCGAAACGAGCTCGCCGACCGTCAGCCAGAAATCATATCGGATTTTCTCGCCGGCAGAACCTGCATCGGCTACCAGCGCCGGGAGGATCGCGGCGTCCAGAGCGTAGCTGCGGCGCTTCTTGAATTCAATCGGCAGATTCGGCGACCAGGGCAGCGGACGATACGGCATTGGCCTCAAGAAAAGGCTCATCAACGAGGGCTCATCGGTAAACGTGGCCATGAAATATTTTCCAAGGTCGTCGCCGAGGTGTTTGGCATAGCTCCCATAGGTCACATCGACGAAGCGGGCCGTCGGCTCCGGCATGAGCAGGTTGATATAGGGAATCCTGGCATGGAGGTTGCCTTCCGCGTGCGTGCCTTCATAGAGGCGATTCTCGGTAATCGCCATTACATGCCAGCGCCCGTTCGGCACCTGCCCGCTCAGTCTGCCGTCGTGGACCTGCGCAGCGAGATCCGTTTTCTTCGTTATGTCGATGGTGCCGTCGTGAACCGCAAATGCGCCTGCCAGCAGCAGTTTACCCGGCGGAAGTTCCAGCGTGACGGGACCACCCTGTGATTCCGTATCGGCGACGAGCAGGCCGCGTGCTTCCCACTCCGGGTGATCGCGCAGTGTGATGCCACCGGCATTTCCGGACGGATAACCGCGCTCATCGTATAGCCACATCACAAAGCCGGCCTTCTTTGCCTCGTTGACGGCGCGGACGAAGGCGAGCCACTTGGTGTCGCTTTCGAGGTATTGATCGAAGGAGACGTTACAGACCACGCCTCCGAAGCCTTGTGTGCGGAACGTGCTGATATACTGGTCCTGCGCGTCGGGCTGGTCGGGCCAGTTGTGGATGATCTTCAAGATGCGAGCATCGGCCGGCGGTAGGGTGAAACGGTCCTCCCAACTGCCAAGTGCGGTTCTGCCGGGAAAAGCAATAACACAAAGTCCCTGAATCAGCGCGACAGAGAATGCCAAATACAGATGTTTCGTATAGGAAGCAGTGAAAGGCACTTGCCTCCTGTTGAATTCCTGGGACATCATGGTCAACAGGATACCATGTATCCGCGCTTCCGGCAATAGGCTGCCTCTGACGATTCGAACCTCAACCTGATGAAATGGCGGCTTGCGACCTTGGGTGGCTTGAGTCTGCGAAACGGATGTCGGTCGAGTTGACCTCAGTCTGCTGCCAGTTGAAACACCCTTTTCAGGTGCTTGCGTTTGAGCTTTTCGACCACGTGCCGGTAGTTCGTGGCGTCACTGATTTCCGGGAAACGGAGGAACCGGATGAGTTCCTCTTCGGTCATGACAGTCGGACAGAGCAGGAGTTCACCGTCTGGGCTTGACGGGATGGCTGGCAGTTCTAAATTATGTCGTGCGTTGTTCATGGTTCTTCCTCGGCATTTTTTCCCGAGTATCGACCAGAACTGAGGAGGCTTGCAGAAGAATAACGACGGTACGTGTCAACTTTCGGGTCATTATCTTAATGCACTCAGCACGACAGGCAGGGGACCGTTGTAGCTTATATGTGATGACTGCCCAGGAAAGGAGGTCTTTTTCGTGAAAGACAGTAACATGCCACAGAAAACTCGGGAGAAGACTCGGGAAACTCGGGAACAGCCCTCGACAGAGATGGCTCCTTTGATTTATTCTAATGTTAGGATAAACGTTTGCGTAAACCTCCACAAACGACTGAAAACATGATAACCGTAGGCCGACGATCCGAGTCCACCGGGCCCATGGTGGCTGGGCGAGTTGGCTTGTAAAGGTCGTGAATCGTGGCGGTTGCTCCCGCGATACGTCAGGAGTACCAGTCGCGTGGACGGAGAAAAGTATGCCCAGGGCAAATGCCTTTACACTCATCGAACTGCTGGTCGTTGTCGCGATCATCGGGCTACTGATGGGCATTCTCCTGCCGGCGTTGCAACGGGTCTGTAAACAGGCGAGGGGAGTCGTGTGCCAGTCGAACCTCATGCAGATAGACATGACCGAGGTGTCTTTCTTTCCACCAACAACGGTACAAGCTGGACTGAGGTCAACACGGGACTGACGAGTCCTCGTAGTGGCTGGATCGAGTACGGATACCCCAATGGGAAAGTGCATGTAGAGTACGTTAACTGAGAAGATACCACCACCGCCACCCCACCCTGAACCGACGAAATGAAACCTTTTCACAGACGCAAATATCGAATGTTGCTTTTGCTTATCATTGCGGCGGCGATTTGCCTTCTGTTCCTCAACTTTGCTCGATTGTCAGAAGACAGGAATGGACCGGAAGTCATTGCGTTCGTCGTCGATTCAGCTTCCAGTATGATGAAAGAGGAACGAAGCATCCTGGACCTCTTCGAAGACCTCACTCACGGCCAGGTAGTGTGTAGCATATTGAGAAGATATGGTGACCCTGATGAGCTCCACTTTTATGGAGTGGACGACACGCGAGGCGCAGTTGACAGCACGAGGTATCTCAATGCCCTTACCCTGATCAGAAGCTATCTCCGAGTCAAACCTGCTGACCGAGTGGTAGTAAACATAAGCCTCGGATCATATTCTCCCAAGCCACAGGAGATAAGGCTCATCAGAGACATTCTTGAGCAGGGTGCTATTGTCGTCGCAGCCGCAGGCAATGACGGTATAAAGGACGCAATTTACCCGGCCAGCCTTGATGGAGTTATTTGCGTGGGTGCCTCTGCCAATGGGGTTCGCAAGGATTACTCCAATTATGGCAATATAGACATTTTTGCGGACGGAAGCTACCAAACCGCACAGACAGTTACCCTTCCCTCGGACATCGGCATAGAGACTCGTGCCCGCACTGTGAAGCTTAATGGAACATCGTTTGCCGCCCCCAAAGTGTCGGGAGTGATTGTAAAAATGCTGCAGCTGGATCCTTCCCTTGAGAACCAACAGATCTTGGAAATCCTTCAAGACACTTCAGAAGATGTAGTCGGTTTTGAGCAGGGCTCCATGAATCGTCTCAATGCTCTATCTGCGATAAGTACAGCATATGACGCCCTGAGAAAAGCAAGACAAGCCCTTTTCGTTTTGCTCGAAGTTATCTGCGTTGTTGTTCTTGTGTGGGTAGGACTGCTTATTGTCATTCCTATCCCAGAGTTCCTATTCAGGGTACTGTTCCCATCCCGCTGGATGGCCCTTAGGATGAGAAAGATCGACAAAATAATGACCGGCGACAGAAAGCGTCCCAGAGATATCAGGTACATCATCGATTGCTTGTTTCCAGGTTATGTCCAGCTTTTCGAGAGAGCCAACACAGCTTTGCTTGAAATAGGTGAACCGGCAGTGAAACATCTCATACGAGCCTACCCGTATAAACCGTGCAATGAGTTTGGCGATTTTGCGACGTGTATACATAACCTTATAGATGAAATCGGTGGCAGGGAAGCGGAATACTTTCTTCGGTCCGAACAAGAAAGTCAAAATGATGTTTGTGGGCAAGATTCTCACCAAAGCGGTAAAAGGTCGGAACCGCTTCAGGATTTTGAAGAAGCTTGAGCAATTGAGCAGAGGTCGGAAGAACCAAATTCGTGCCAAGCTTGAGCTGGGTGTCTCAAGTGAAATGGCTAAGACTCGATCTGAGACTTGGACGATAACAGCGGACAAGTGACGGGCGTGACGAAGCGCAGGGGAGCGGAGTCATAGCCGTCGAAAAGTGGTGAGCCATACTACCCCAGGCAGAGAATACAAGGAAATGACATGGCTCCTCAAAGGGCCCCAATTTTATGGCCCACCGAACGTCAAAAAATCCTTGACACGGTATGTCACCAAAATGTCACTACAGACATCGATTTTGCCCGAATCCGGTCAGAATACATGTCAGTTTCTGGCTGAATAGAACCTCTCAGAAGGAAATATCGGGGTAATATAGTATTCAATGAACATATGAAGAGCCAGGCATCCTTAGCGTCCGCTCAGAAATAACTTCGTCAAAGTCACCGACGGGGTGACATCGTGTAGTTCCAATCTCCGTGGAAGGAATCCGGCGTACGGTTCCCAGGCCAAATAGAGGTTGGCCAACACGACGACAGCGATACAAGTGAGCAGTACCATCCTGACTTCAAACCTTTCGAACCATTTCATTTTACACCGTCCCTTCTACCCTAAGGGCAATTCTAAAGGATCAAAATCGCTCTAATTCGAAGTGGCAGCTATTTGTTAAGGATGCACCGTTCGGTTGTAGATGCGGACATCGTCGATCAGGCCGGACCAGAACGTGCCTGAAGCGAGAGTGCTGCCGGCGCCAAAATAGAGGCCACCGGATGCGACTTCCAGGCCGGATAACGGTCCGGTGTCTTTGGCAACCTCTATTCCGTCAACGTACAAATACCTGTACGAGCCATCCCACCCGAGGCCTATACGGTGCCAGTTTCCATCGGTGATAACAGTCTGAGAGAGCAGTGGTCCGGCGGAGCCTCGGCCTTTGCTTTTTAGCTCTGTCATCAGGCAACCTTCCACCGAATCTGTACACAACCAACTCACGGCACCAGACTGTGACAAGACAACTTGACCTGGTGCTCCATCTTTTATCCAGGCCATCACACTGAACTGTCCATCGGCCGGATTCAAGACAAAAGGCGCTTCGAGGTAATCATCTACCCCATCAAGAGCAATGGCGCCATCGACCGTGCCGCCTTTCGGTTGCCAGACAGGATCACCGAGCACGGTTGCGTCATTTGCTCCGGCACTGTCGTGGGCAACGGCTCCTTCTGTTTCATCCAGCTTCCAGTGGGCTATTAGTGCGGGATCGTAAGCCTCCTGTCCCCAGTGACTCATGAAGACCTTTAAGTCCGCCTCATCTACCATGCCATCGCCCAAGGGCAAGGGGCCAATATCGTATAACGGTTCTTTCTTACCCCAATGTTCGATCAGTATTACCAGATCATCGATGTTAATGATTCCATCGCCGTTGAAGTCAACAATTGGAGTGAACTGCACTTGCCAGAAGTCGCCTTGTCCGAATCCGCCCCAGGCAGAATAGGCTTCCAAGTAGAGGGTAGAGCCATCGGGGGAGAGTGCTGCGCCGTGGAAATAGCCCTTCGGATCCCCGATGGCAAGCTCCCTAGCGGGACCCCAGTCATCATCTATTGATCTTCGTGTCGTTGCCCACATGTGCCCGGTGTTTCGGCTAAAGACAAGCGTTCGGCCGTCGGTGGAAATACTGGGAGACCAGTCCGTTGCGCCGCTGTTCACATTGGGCCCAAGATTCACCGGGGCATCCCAGGGATCGTTCTTTGTGGCCCGTGTCGCCATCCATATATCGGTTCCGCCATAACCGCCGCCCCGGGTAGAGGCAAAGTACAGGGAAAGACCATCGGCCGAGATCTCCGGGGTCCAAGCGTCATTCGAGCCGACCGGCGGATAGTCCTCGATCGAGCCAACCGGTGGGCCAATCTTGACCGGGGTACTCCAAGGAACGTCTTTAGACGGCCGCCTGCACACGCGCAAAATGTAGTCGTCCCAGCACCCGAGATAAAGTTCCAGGCCGTCGCCGGAGATGCTCGGCTCAAGCTCCCCGGCTGAACTGTTGACGACGGGCCCAAGATTGACGGGCTCTTGCCAGGGACTATTGACCGTCTCGCGTTTGGCTACCCATATATCTTTAAGGCCATACCCGCCAGGCCGCCCCGTCGAGAAGTACAATTCCAGTCCATCATGCGAGAAGTCGCACTCTTGCATGTCCGTGGCGTCATTGATCACCGGCCCAAGATTGATCGGCTCGCTCATAACGATCTCGCCTTTCGCGATGCCGCTGCTGAGCACCATCGCGGCCACAAAAACAACTAACCACAAGCTCATTCTGTAACCCTTTAACCCTTTCATGTTCCACCATCCTTTCTGCCCTTTGGGCAGGAGAAACTGAATGTTGATTCAAACCCTCACATGTGGGGTCTTCACGGGGTTATCCGCAGAAAGATCCAAATCGTGCGCGAAATCTTGAGATTTTGTTGAAAAATTACGTGGGCAGGTGTAAGTGCTTGGGTATTATGGATTTATTGCTTGCCCGCATAGCGGCAAGACGCTATTCTTGAGTGGATCAGACGAAGCCAAACATAGTGGTCCAGTCCAGCCGTACCGTGTGAGGAAGCCGAACATGGGGCAGCGTGACCAGACAAGCATGGGCGGGGAACGGGGGACGTTTCTGACCACCCACTGGTCTCTGATCGAGCATGTCAAGGAACACGGGGACAAGGACCGTGACCTCATCGGATTGCTGCTGGAACGGTATTGGAAACCGGTTTATTGTTATCTGCGCCGCAAGGGCTACGATAATGAGCAGGCCAAAGACCTGACCCAGGGATTCTTTCACGAGGTCGTGCTGAGCCGCCACCTGTTTGAACGCGCAGAAAGCTCAAAGGGCCGCTTTCGCACGTTTCTGCTACATGCGCTGAATCAGTACCTCATCGACCAGCAGCGAAGAGAGTCGGCCCGCAAACATATCCCCAAGGACAAACTTGTCCCACTGGATATCGCCGATTCGCCGACGCTGCCGCAGACTCTGTGCGACCTCGATGCCGAGCAGAGCTTCAACTATGTCTGGAAGGCGGACCTGTTGGAACGGGTGTTCACGGAGGTAAAGACGTGGTACATCGAGCAGGGCATGGAGACTCATTGGTACGTGTTCCGGGACCGTCTACTTGAGCCATCCCTTGAAGAGTGCGAGATGCCTTCGTTCAACCAGATATGCCAACGCTACGCCATAGCTGATGAAGCCACGGCCTCGAATATGCTCAAGACTGTCAAGAGGCTTTTTCGCAGCGTGCTGGAAAAGCACATCCGCCAGACGGTCGTTTCCGGCGAGGCGGTCGAGGAGGAGCTAAGAGACATTTTCAAATTCATAGAAAAAGAGAGGACGAATTAGGACTTTCTTACGGATATGGTCGTGGCAATGCTGCAGTTTGCCTGTACGAAAAGATCGTTGTGAATCTATACAGAATGTTTCGGTGAGCCAAATGGAAGATGAGACCTCGATGTTCGGCGCCAAACCGGAACGGCTGGATCGGCTGGTTTTCGAAGCCCTTCAGGATTCGCAGGGGCAAGAGGCTGCTCCGACAGTATCAACGGGTACAGTCTTTGAGCAGCCTAGCGGCCAGATTGGCCACTACAAATTGCTCAGCATCCTGGGCGAGGGGGGGATGGGGATAGTCTATTTAGCCGAGCAGGAAGGCCAGATCCGGCGCAAAGTCGCGCTAAAAGTCATCAAGCCGGGCATGGATTCGAAGCGCGTGATCGCCCGCTTCGAGACGGAGCGCCAGGCCCTGGCCCTCTTGGATCATCCCGGCATCGCCCAGGTTTATGATGCCGGCACGACCCAGACCGGCCGGCCTTACTTCGTCATGGAGCATGTCAGGGGATTCCCCATTACGGACTACTGCGACCGCCATAAGCTGACGGTCGAGCAGCGCCTGCGATTATTCCAGCAGGTATGTCTGGCCGTCCATCATGCCCACCAGAAGGGCATCATTCACCGAGATATCAAGCCCTCGAATATTCTCGTCTCGGCGGAGAATGACCGGCCCATCCCGAAGATCATCGACTTCGGCGTCGCCAAAGCCATCAGCCAGCCCCTGACGGAACGAACCCTGTTCACGGAAGACAGCCACCTGCTTGGCACGCCGGAATATATGAGTCCCGAGCAGGCGGACATGGGCAATGAAGACATCGACACGCGCTCGGATATCTACTCACTGGGCGTGTTGTTGTATGTATTGTTAGCCGGTATTTTGCCTTACGACTCCAAGACGTTCCGTGAAGGCGGCGTCGAGCACATCCGCAAAGTCATCCGCGAGACGGACCCCAAGACGCCAAGTACGCGACTGACGAAGTTAGGCGAAGAGGCTCAGAAGGTCGCTGAAAGCCGCAGGACTGAAGTCACAGCGCTTGCCAAGAAGCTACATAAAGAGTTGGAATGGATTCCCCTCAAGGCCATGCGGAAGGATCGCTCGGAGCGCTATCGCTCAGCCTCCGAACTGGCCGACGATATCGAGAACTACTTGAAGAGCGCTCCACTAATCGCCGGGCCACCGAGCACAATATACCGAGTAAAGAAGTTTGTGCGACGAAACCGCGTGCTGGTGGGTGGTCTCGCTGCGATGCTGGTTGTGCTTGTTACAGGAGTTGTAGTTTCCACGATATTCGCCATCAGAGCTGAGCACGCCCGTGCTGAGGCTGAACGGCAGGCGAAAATCTCGCAGGCTGTGAGCGACTTTCTGCGTGAGGACCTTCTGGCGTCGGTCGATCCGAGCAAGGCCAAAGGCCGGGAACTGACCGTCCACTCGTTTTTGGACACCGCCTCGGAAAGCCTCAGGGGCAAGTTCAAGAATGAGCCGATGGTTGAGGCCTCCATCCGTGACACGCTCGGCTGGACATATCGGATGCTTGGCGAAATCAGGGCCGCTGAGCCTCACCTTGAGCGTTCGCTCCAGATGCGTCAGGAACAACTCGGCCAGGAGCACCCCGAGACATTGAACTCTATGGGCCGTCTTGGCTGGGTTTACTGCGATCAGGGACGATACGGGGAAGCAGAGCAGCTTTGGGCCAAAAAACTTGGGATAAGCCGCCACGTACTCGGTGATGAGCATACGATTACGCTGGGCTCCATGAACGACCTTGCTATCGCGTACATAGACCTTGGCCGGTATGATGAGGCCGAGCAGTTGTTCTCCAAGGCGCTCCAGACCGCCCATAAAGTCCTGGGCGAGCAGCATCAGACGACCCTTTTCATTATGGGCAACCTAGGCTCGGTGTATAACAATCAAGGACGTTACGACGAAGCCGAGCAGCAGTATCTTAAGATGCTCGAGATTTACCGCAAGCTGTGGGGTGACGAAAACCCGTATACGTTGGCATATATGACATTTCTGGCCGGGGTATATGAACAGCAGAGGCGGTATGACGAGTCAGAGTCACTGTACCTCAAGACGCTTGAGATACAGCGCCGTGTACTTGGTGACGAGCATGTGTACACACTCTGGTCCACAGAAGGGCTTGCTCGCTTATATACCCGGCTGGGCAGGTACGAGCCGGCCGAGAAGTTGTTTACCAGGGCGCTGGAAGGGTTGCAGAAGGCACGTGGCAAGGAGCACCGGGATACAGTACGCTGCACGAACGGCCTGGGGGAATTCTACGCCGTTCAACGCCGATTTGACCAAGCCAAACCATTACTTACGAATGCGTTGGACATCGGTCGTCATACCCTCGGCGAGGACCATCCAGTGACGCTCGATTCCAAGAACGATCTAGCTGTGTTGTACAAAGAACAAGCTCGCTACGAAGAAGCAGAGAAATTACTTCTCGAAGCAGTCAATGGCCGCCGTCTTAAACTCGGTGACACCCACCCACACACGATAGAGTCATTGAACAACCTGATCGCTCTCTACGAAGCCTGGAACAAGCCAGAAGAGGCTGAGAAGTGGCGGGCAATACTGCCGAAAACAGAAGCTGTGAGAGAGTGACATCGCATCCAAACGGCCCAAATTTTCCGACCTACAACGGGTGAGATTTCCTTGACTCGGCGTGACTCCAAAATGTCTCCACACGTCTTGATTTTGCCTATATCGAGCCCTAAAATATGTTAGAAATTGGGTCAAAAACGCATTTTCTTATATCGTCAAAGTCTTCAATGCACTATGTGAAAAAGAAAAAGCTCTCAAGCAGCCAGCCCTTTGGATGGTTTATGGGATCAGATCGTGGGATCGACTACCTCCACCGGGTTGATATCGAACGCCTTGCCATCAACCGTCAGTTCAATAACAGTGGCGGTCTCGTCACGATCGGATAACGGAAGATGGATTTCGATACTACCTTTGCTCTGTTGTACAACAACCTGTCCATTATTGAACGCGCGGTAGGATGTTATCTTCCGGCCGATTTCGGGGAGCATTAGCCTCCCGTTGGCAGACCAGTTCATTACGTACAGGTACACCTTGTCGTCCCTGCACGTCGATGCGCCCCACTTGCCCGGTTTGAAGGGGCCCCCGCGCGTGGCGTACACGCCATCACCATATTTCTTAAGCCACGCGCCCATCTCTTTCAACCTTTCTACCTGCCGTGGCTCGATCCGGCCGTCTGGCATCGGGCCGACGTTGAACAAGAGGTTACCGTCCCCACCCGCCGTGCGCAGCAGCGTCTGGATACACTCTTTGGCAGATTTCATCTGGTCGTCAGGTTTCCACGCCCATTGTTGACAGATCGTCATGCAGGTTTCCCAGGGCCTTTCACGGTTGAATCCACCTATCTGTTGCTCAGGCGTGTCATAATCGCCCGAATTGAGATGAGATTCCTTTGTTGTGCCGGCCATTCCGTCCCGGCCCTTGCTCACACGATTGTTGATCACCAGAGTCGGTTGGATCTTCTTGAGATAGTCGTACAACTCGTTCCCATACTCGCGCGTCCATGGCTTCTCCCACTCGCCATCAAACCACATGATCCCCAGTGGACCGTAGTTGTCTATAATCTCCTGTGTCTGGTTCTTTAGGTATTGGTAGTAGCGAGGCATGTTGTGGGTCGGTTTCTCGGTACTGCCGCCGGGGCTACCCAGCGGGTAGTCTGGGTGGTACCAGTCACATATCGAATGGTAGGTACAGAACTGGACGCCGTGTCTTTTACAGGCTTCGGATAGTTCCTTTAGCACATCGCGTTTGAACGGCGTGTTGCCAATGTGGTAGTTTGTGTACTTTGATGGCCACAGGCAGAATCCGTCGTGGTGCTTGGAGGTGATGACCAGGTACTTCATCCCGGCATCTTTAGCAACCTGCACCCACTCTTCGGCATCGAACTTCGTCGGATTGAACTGCTTGTAGAGTTGGTCGTACTCTTCGATCGGCACTTCCTTTCCTCGAGACCATCCAATCTCGGTACCTTTGAGACTGACCGGTCCCCAGTGTATGAACATGCCGAAGCGGCTCTCTCGCCACCACTGCATGTGCGCATCGCTTTCTGCCCAGGTCTCAGTGGCCGAATCAATCTTAAGCCCCGTAATCCGCGCCCAGTGCGGATTCTGCGGATCTCCCTGATAGCACTGGATGCTCACCTGGGCTCTGTCGTTGCTTCCCGTCGGCCTGGGTTCCGTGCAGATCCCAACGTCCATCCATTTATCCTCGGGGGCGAGACGGTAGTATCCTCGCACTTGTCCTCCTGTAATCCTGAGTCGAACCGTAATCTCATCCCTTTCTATGGGGATTATCTTAATCGTGCGCGTTCGATCATCCTCTTCGCGTCCCATTACCACCGAGTTCTTCTCGTTCTCGAGCTCCAATCCGATCTTTACCATATGGCTGTCTCGGTAGTACCACACAAGATCAACCTGTTCCCACCGCCGTGTGGGCGAATTCGCTAACGTCACCCAGACATCCGTTCCTGATTCCTGCAGATCTTTGGCAATGGGGATCAACAGCACGTTCTTAGCGTCGTTCTGTCCGCCCCACATATTTCCGGGCTCGATTTTGATCTCAAGCCCTTGGTTTCGCAGTCGCCATGCTTCCGGATTCGCCCGCTTCCATGTCCACCCTTCTGGCAGCGACTCTCCGGCGAATGGATTCTTATTTTCTCCGCCGTTTGCAAGAACGTTGCATAGTAAAGTCATCAGCACGACAATTGAGAACTTATTCACTCTTTCCTTCATGACGGGCTCCATACCAAAAAACCAAATCCCTCATATTCTATACAGTTCAATTCTGTTGAACATAATAGCAAGCCAAACCTGTGATGTAAATTGGCCTTTGGACGTAAGTATGCCATTGCCCATCTTCGATTGTAGTCTTGGATAACAAGATACTGCTGCCGCGGTAGATTCACGATGTCCATTATAATGCATCGTGAAGTCGAAGGGCTGTTCAGATAGGCTACGAAGCGTGGCTGATAAGTCGTAACATGGATGCCTCAAAGAAATTTTTTGTGGCAACAGGGATTTTAGTTTTTGACTTTGAGCTCATCACAGGTGTCCGATGCGAGTAACAGCCATTTTTTGAGGAAACGTGCGTGAGAAAGTAATTGTATCGCCGTGGTCCTATCTTGTCTTGATAAGCCCGGGGGGTATAATTACTCTCATGGCTGAAGAATCAAAAGTCCTATCAGAATCGGTCCATCAGTCAACGCGCCGACGAACAGCGCGCTGTTTGTCTCGACCGCTCATGCTGCTTACTCCTGCTGTTCACCAAACCATGCAGCATCCTTCCAACCTGATTCCGCGGGGAATTTCCAGGCGCTCGTTTTTGAAATCCTCCTCCGCGCTGGCAGCAGGCGGCGCACCGCTGATAGCGGGTCTGCTTACGGCGCAATCGGCCGAAGCCAAGGGGCCGCTCATGGCCTATGTGGGCACGTTCAGTTCACCACTCCGCGACGTGCCGCCGACGCAGGTGGATTTGCCTCCGGGAAATGGACGCGGCATTCACCTGTTTCAGGTGGATCGCACCACCGGGGCCATGACACCGCGCGGCGTCTATGAGCTGGGGACGAGTCCGAGTTGCCTGGCTTTGAATGCCGCCGGGACCCGACTGTATTCCGCCAACGAGACGGACCGGGTAGGCGAAGGCAACGAAGGCACAATCAGCGCCTTCACTATCGACCGAGCTGACGGACAGTTGAAACTGCTCAACACCGTCCGTTCCGGCGGTGCCGGGCCCACTTATGTGAGCGTGCATCCGTCCGGGAGATTTGTGCTGGTGGCCAATTATTTTGGCGGCTCCGTGGCGGTACTGCCGATTCTGCCCGACGGCGGTCTGAGTGTCGCCACAGACATCAAGATGGATGTGGGAAGGCTGGGACCGAAGAAGGCAACGAACGCTCCGCCGGGAACCTTTGCCTTCAGCGGACACGACCGAACTCATGCGCACATGATTCAGGCCGATCCTTCGGGGCGCTTCGTTCTGCATGTCGATCTGGGCTTGGATCAAATTTTCGTCTGGAAGTTCGATGGCCAGAAGGGCGTGCTCACTCCGAATGATCCGGCCGCGATTTCGCTGCCGCCGGGAGACGGGCCGCGGCATTTCTTCTTCCACCCGAATGGGCGCTGGTTCTATTCCATTCAGGAGGAAGGCTCGAACATCGTCATGTTTGACTACGACGCCCCAAAGGGGCGGCTGGCCGCGCGGCAAACCGTCTCAAGCCTGCCGCCCGGGTTCGCTGGCAGCAATTTCTGCTCTGAGATCATGGTTTCTTCCGATGGCCGGTTCCTCTATGCGGGCAACCGTCTGCACGACAGCATCGCGATCTTTTCCGTTGGCTCTACCGGTGTCTTGACCTACATCGGGGAGGAATGGACGCACGGAAACTATCCGCGCAGCTTCAATTTCGACCCCACCGGTCAGTTCCTTTACTCCTGTAATCAGCGCGGCGACAACCTCGCCGTCTTCCGCGTGGATCGCAAAACGGGCGGCCTGGCCTTCACCGGCCATTACACACCCGTCGGCAATCCTTCGATCATCGTTTTCCTCGATCTCGCGAAGGCGGGTTAAATCCACATGATCCGAACCATCCTCATCCTCCTAACCCTGACGCTGGAGCAAAAGGGGGTAAAAGGGGACAGGGTAAAAGGGGACATTCTTACTTTTAGAATACCACAAGGTCACATCTTAATTATTCGTTTCAGGTCTTAGCGATGTTAACCGCAACAAAACGTTAATATTTAAGATGCCCCCCAAGATCTCGCGTAATCTCACGTTTTTTTTCGTAAGGCAAGTTTTCAGTTGCTTGTCGTTGGCAGGGCAAGCACAATATATTGGCTTCCGAGAGCTAAACTGTGCAAGGTGTGAGTACCGTGAAGGAGCACAGGCTATGAATTCAAATGGGAAATCCCGGATGGAACTGGATGGGATGCTTTAGGAGATAGAGAAATGAGAATGGGCTGGTTTGTCAGGCTGGCGGCAACGGCGACGCTCGTCGGTGTGCTTGCCGTCGGATGTCAATTCGGTGGGGATGCGTTCAAAGCCGAATTCACTCGGAGCGAAGAGTTGACGGGTCCTGTGGCTGGAATCACCATGCTGGACATACGCACTGACGTCGGCAAGATACACCTGGTTGCTGCCGATGTCGTCGAGATCCGAGTCCAGGCCGAGATCAGGGTCAAGGCCGCCACTGAGGAGAGGGCCGAGGAACTGGCGGAGGGGGTTCGCATCGTTCTGGAGCCCTCCGGCAAAACGCTGACGATCAAGGCCGTCAAGCCCAATGGTTTCGGCCGCACTCAGTTGAGTGTGGACTTCACCATCACCGCACCGGCCACCCTTGCACTGAAGTGCACCACCAACATCGGTGAAATCCGGACCACTGGCTTCACCGGCCACATCGAAGCTTTCGCCAACGTCGGCACCATCATCTGCACGGGTCTGCACGGCAGCGTCGATCTCCGCGCCGAGGTGGGAGATATTCGGGCTGAATATGCTCCAGACGCCCCTGCTGCGATCCACCTCGATGCTTCCACCAACGTGGGGAGCATCGAATTGGCTGGGCCGAAGGACATTTCGGCCAAGCTGACGGCCGAGGCGAACGTCGGTTCCATTGATACCGACCGGCCGCTCACCGTCATCGGCAATCTGAAGCAGTCCATCAGGACATCGCTCGGCAGCGCCGAAGGCCGGATCAGTCTGCGCACAAACGTCGGCTCGATCCGCATTCGCTGACGATCACGGAACCAGCCTTCCGCAGGGATCAGTAGGATAACATTTTAATTATTCATTATTCGTTTTAGTTCTTGCGATGTTGACCTCAACAAAACAGTTAATATTTAAGATGCGAACCCAATCTTCCCGGACACCTTAATTTCCCCCGTTGCGGGCCGTCTGACGAGAGCCTGCTAAGCGTGTATTTAGGGCCTGCCTCCTTCATACTCGCGCTTCCTTGGAGCGGGTACTTTTCCTGAAAAATACGTAGTCACCACAATGGAAAGATGCGGTATATCAGTGTATCGTTACATTCGGGAATATTAGCAGAAAGTGAGGTCAATGATGGCGCGAGTTCCGAACAAAGACAAGTATATGGGGATGCTGCTCATATTGTGTGTTGCTGCCTGTAAAACAGGATGGGGCTGATTTGCACGCCGATCCGTGGCCATCTTGTATACCGATGGCGAGACAATAAGCACACACAGAAAGGAGATATCGGAGTATGGATTCAAAGGTTAAAGTGGCAATAATAAGCGCTCTTGGGGGAATTGTCGTGGCGATCATTTCCAGTATCGTTGGGCCTTTGATAATGTCTAGTGCCTATCGGTCACGCAATGACGTACCTGACATACTCGGCACGTGGGAGAACGAGTGGTATATAGACAGCAAACTGTACACGAAAGATACTTTTGAGATAGAGAGGTGGTCAAAGAACAATCGTTTCGAAGGAACAGGGCATGAGGCGAAAGGGCCTTATAGACTATCTGGTGAAGTTGACGTCTCCCGTATTGTCGTGGGCACCTACATAGACACTCACTACCCGACTTTGGGATATATAGGGACGTTCATTCTTGAGCTATCCGTCGACGGAAAAGTCATGGAAGGATACTGGCATGGCCGCACGCAGGAGGGCAAGATAGAAGGAGGTCGAGTCATGTGCAGGCGTCTTTAGCCGAGGATATCATAGGGTCACATCTGCTCTGTATAGAACATCGGATAGACGCCAGAGAATGGCGAGGTTGTGGGTCAGGATGCGCAGACGGATTTCGCGATTCTGACTATGATAGTCCCGTGCTCTCAAGGCCGATCCCATATTTCGTTTGAGCAGACTGAATCCGGTTTCAATCTGCCATCGCTGGCCGTACTGTTTCTTGGGAAAGCGTTGTTTCATTAAGCGACGATAATAACCTTTCACGGGACGAGGTTTGCCATCGTCCCGAGGGCGACCTCGGTCGGTGGTCGGGATGATACTGCAAATCCCCAGTTCCTTGCGACAAAGACCATGAAATCCTTCGGACTCATAGCCCGCATCGCCCAGAAGGGTTTTGAATTGGTGAGGCTCAAATGCATCACGCAGAGTCTGCTGTGCTTCCACAGGATCCGGTTTGGGACCGCGATTAATCACTAATCCAAGGATTAAATGATTGGACGTGTCGCAGATGGCTGAAAGCTTAGGATAGCGACGCTTATAGTGCCCTTTGTGCCTCTTGCAGCGTTGTGTAAAGTAGGCCGAAACATGCCGAGATTCCAGCCCAGTCGAGTCAATAGCCGCTTGCTTAGAACGTTTCGCCAGTATCTTAGCTTTGCGGCAAAGCTTCAAGACGCCCGCGAAAACAGCCCCCGTTTGGGCCTTGCCTAATAGGCGATTGGCGGCTGCACAAAGCGTCGTGAAGTGCGGCACCTTCTTCAGGCCAAGGACACGACGCAGGTCGGACCACTCCCTCAGCAGCATGTGGAGGCCGCGATAGTCGAGTTGTAGAAATTCCTTAATCACAAGACAGGCCAACAATTGCGGCTGTGTGAACTTCCTGGGACTTTTCCTGTGAGCATAGTCCGGCAAGCTGTCACGCGCCGCCTGGAAGGCCATCCTTGCCACGGTTAGAGTTGACTTACTGGTCTTCATAGACCATTATCTAAGCCAACATGTTAAAATGCGTAAGTTTTAATTTTTCAATGTTCTATACAGAGCAGGTGCGAGCCCTATTGTACCGCGTAGGTGCGGAAACCGGCTTACGGAGAAAAGAGCTGGCGAGCCTGAAAGTATCATCGTTCGACGTCAAAACCTGCATGGTTCGAGTAAATTGTTCGTATGCCTACCTTGTTAGGGATATGGGAAAGGGGCATAACAAAGAACTGGGCCTTGTCGACCAATCCACTTCGGTGATGGAAAGTAGTTCAGTACAGACCCTTTTGGGGGCCGAAAAATGGGCCGAGAAGACGGCGGTAGAGGTGCGCCGAAAAAGCAGTGAAATGCTGGCTTTTGCGGCAGAATAACAGATTCTGACGGGGGGACAGGCCAAAATTGATGGCCAGAGCTATTGGAATCTGACGCGGTGCTTAGGTATCATAGGACGTGTACCGTGCAGGAGCACAGGTTATGAAGTCAAATGGGAAATCCGGGGTGGTACTTGGACCGGTGTTTGGGATATTATGCGGATACGTATAAACAATGTTAGGTGTATTGTCACCAGGAAAGGAGGACATTGTGACCGACATGTATGCAGTCACGGCCCAGCTCACAGAGGTGTTCAACAGCCATAGTCCTGCCGTCGTGGGACGGCTCTGTTCGGCTGACCATGTTACACTGTTGCCGGGGTTCCCTCAACCTGTGGCGGGCAAGAATACGCCGATTCCATTCAACGTCCACCTCGGAAGAGCAGCGGTGCCGCACGAAGCGGATATCACCAGCGCCGCCAGAAAGGTACTCCATCTTTAACATCCATAAGGAATCAGAGCAATGCTACTTGAGAACATGAAGGCGATGCTTAGCGCGGCAAGAAGGGGCGGCTATGCCGTCGGTGCATTCAATATCCTGGACTACAACTCGACCAAAGCCGTCATTGAAGCAGCCGAGCACCTCAAGGCACCGGTCATCATCCAGACATCCGCCAAGACTGTTATCTTCTGGGGAAGCTCGGCGATCATCTCGTGGATCAGGGAGCTTATCAGGCAAGCGACTGTACCGATTGCTTTGCACCTCGACCACTGTAAGGATTTGCAGCTTATCGCCGAGTGCATCGACGCGGGATGGAGCTCGGTGATGATCGATGCCTCATCGAAGCCTTTCGAGGAAAACCTCGCTTTGAGCAGGCGGGTCGTGGAGATGGCGCACCCTAAGAATGTCACGGTTGAAGCGGAGCTTGGCGCCATCGTGGGTGTCGAGGACGACATCCATGTCAAAGAGCAGGAGGCTCATCTGGCGGACCCCGAACAAGCCATCAGATTCTGCGAGCAAGTGCAGCCGGACTGCTTCGCCCCCGCTATCGGAACCGCTCACGGCATCTATAAGGGCGAGCCCAGGATCGCCTACGACCGGCTGGAAAAGATTGCCGCCAAGACGGAAGTACCCCTCGCCCTGCACGGCGGGACGGGTCTGGCCGATGAGGTGTTCAAGAAGTGCATTTCGATGGGCTGTGCGAAAGTCAACATATCGACCCAGCTCAAATATGCCTTCATCGATGGATTTGTCGCTTACCACAATGCGCACAATACACAGTATGATCCGCTAAAAGTTCTTGGAGCCCAACTTGATGCTTTGAAGACGGGCATTATCAGGAATATCGAGTTGTTCGGCAGTGCCGGAAAGGCTTAGAAGAAAGGTTACGCAATGACCATGAAGGCCCTCATTTTTGACTGCGACGGTGTGCTGGCCGATACCGAACGGGACGGACACAGAGTTGCCTTCAACAAGGCATTCGCGGCCAAGGGGTACCCAATTGAGTGGGGCGTAAAGCTTTACGGGCAGCTCTTAGAAATCTCCGGCGGCAAAGAACGCATGAAGCACTATTTTGACTGCCACGGCTGGCCGGACGACATCGTGGATAGAGACGGCCTCATCAAAGAGCTGCACAAGCTCAAGACCGACTTTTTCATGCAAATCATCGAGTCCGGAGAATTGTCGCCGCGTCCCGGCGTGGCAAGGCTTGTCGATGAAGCCATCGCTGCGAATATCACGTTGGCTGTTTGCTCCACCTCTCACGAACGGGCCGTCAATCTCGTTGTTGAAAGGCTGCTGGGCCCACAGCGAAAAAAGCGTTTCAGCGCGATTTTGGCCGGCGATGTTGTCTCGAAGAAAAAGCCGGATCCGGAGATATACAATCTGGCTTCGCAGAAACTGAGGCTTGACCCATCCGAATGTGTTGTGGTGGAGGACAGTCGGAATGGCCTGCTGGCTGCAAAGGCCGCGGGTATGTACTGCATCGTTACGACCAATGGTTACACGGACAATGAGGATTTCACAGAGGCCGACCTTGTGGTCTCCGATCTTGGCGACGAACCGAACATCAAAGTGACCTTGCAGGAAGTCAAGCGTATCGTTGAAAGCAGTTGACGCAGGAGCTTCCATGATAAGGTATTATAGAAAAATGCGTGGATGCGTGTGCGTTTTGATTTGCCGCATTTGCTCATATAGTCATTTGCTCGTCAGGACGCCATCGGGAGAATCACGGCTGCCAGGAGCGAGACAACGATCCCGGTGAAACCGACGACGGCCAGCAACAGCGTCCAGGATTTGAGCCCCTCAGCTTCGGTCAGGCCTGTCATCTTCACAAATATCCAGAATCCGCTGTCGTTCATCCATGATCCGATCATCGATCCACTTCCAATGGCGGTTGCCAGATATGCAGGGTGATACCCGAGTGTTTTTGTCGATGTCACCATGGCGGCAATCATCGCCGACGAGGTAATCATGGCGACGGTGCACGAGCCTTGTGCGATCTTGATCACAGAGGCGATCAGAGCGCCGAGCACAAGCAGCATCAGACCGCCCATTGGCCGGCCCGCATCGCTCTTGACGAGGTTCTCAATGGCCGGGCCTATCTGGGCGGCCTTGAGCATCGCACCAAAGGCGCCGCCAGCGGCCGTTATCAGAATGATCATCCCGCCGCTCATCAGCGAGTCTTCGACGAGCTTTCCCAACTGTGAGTTTGTCAGCGAGCGCTTATTCTTGAGCACCACCATCGCAATGGCCGTCGAGATGAGCATCGCCAGATTCACGTTACCCAAAACGGCGGCGACGGCGGCGACCCGAGTCAAGCCCGACCCGTCGGCAGCCCCCTTGGCCACCGCGCGGATAACCGTATTGGCCGAGACCAGCAGCACCGGCAGGACAATCGGCAGGATCGAGACCAACAAGCCCGGCAACTGATGCTCTTTGAGTGGCTCCGTCTCAGAGAGTCCGTCCCCAAGGGGCCTCATCGGGATATTCATTCGCCGGTCCCGCCACCCCGAAAAGAACATGCCGACAACGGCAGCGGGAATCGCCACCAACGCGCCAACTATAATCATCACGCCCAAATCAATGCCAAGAGTGTCGGCCATGACCAGCGGTCCCGGAGTGGGCGGAACAATACAATGGGTAATCACGCCGCCGGCGGCAATGGCCATGGCATATTTCAGGTAATGTTTCCTGGTCTGGCGGTGCATCGACCGCGCCAGCGGTACCAGCAGATAGAACACCGTGTCAAAAAATACCGGAATAGAGAGTACGTAGCCGCTGGCCATCATCGCGATGGAACTGCGTTTTTCCCCCAAAAGTGAGAGGAAGCCTCTGACAATGCGGTCCGCCGCCCCACTATCCATCATGCACTTGCCGACCACTACGGCCAAGGCGATGACAATGCCGATGCTTCCGGCGGTGTCTCCAAATGCCATCGCCACACGGCTCACCTTTTCGGCCAGAGGCCCCGGGGCGAGCAGACTCACGACCACGGCCGAAGTAATCAACGCGATAAAGGCATTCGTCCTGAGCAACGTTATCATAAGGATAACAGTCACCATGCCAACGGCAAGAATCATCAGCGGGTGTAGGCTCCACATAATACTATCCTCAAACAGACTTGACGATGGCAGGGCAGGCTTCAGCTTACTTCTCAAGATATTTCAAGGCAAGCATGGCAGCCCCTTTCATCGACGACTGCTCTTCATAGACGTAGTCGCTGCTCCGCATCCACTTCGACTTGGCGTGGATCAGAGCGGAACTGGCCGCCCCGCCCGTGACGTGGATGACGTTTTCGAGCGGGACGCTTTTCCCAATTTCTTCCAGGTGCGTCTTCTGATATTCGCACAGCCCGCGGACGATTGCAGCCAGTATTTCTTCGCGGCTGGTTTGTTGGGTCAATCCCAACAACTGGGCCTTGAGCGGCTCCAGGCTATAGCGAGAACCCATCAGGTAAGGCACATAAGTGACGCTGCTCTCCGAATCGAGCCACCGTTCGATCGCTGCCGGAAGGTACCGTTCGTAGAATTCCTCATCGCTCAACTCGCTGCAAAACAACTTTATGAACCAGTCCAGCGCTATTCCGCCCGCATTCATCACGTGCAGGGTCAGCCACCGGTTCGGCAGCACGTGAGCGCGGATATTATAATTGGGTGAAGGCAGGCATCGATTAAGACAAACCAGCGTGATTTCACACGTGCCGTTCACATTGATGATGTCTCCGGGGTCCTTGATTCCTACCGAATACGCGGCCAGAACGGCGTCATTGCCGCCGATTAGAACGGCAGGCTCTTTTTCAAGCCCCAGTTGTCTGGCCACGGGTTTGTGTATACGGCCGACGCTTGTGTATGCCGGGATGATGTCCGGGAGCCGATCCAATGAGATGTCAAAGGCCCCGGCAATATCTTCGTTCCAGGTCAGGTCGTTGGCAACGGTGTTGTACAGGCCCGTCAGAGAGGCGCTCGACGGATCGATGGCACAGGCGCCTGTCAACCAACGAGCAATGTACGTATTGGAGTGACCAAACCTGCGAGTCTTGTTGAAGATTTCAGGATAGTTGTCCCTGATCCAGAGAATACTTGCCAGCGAGCAGCCGCCGGCGACCGGCATATTGGCCGTGGTCTCCAGAAGAGCCTTCATGCCGATGGTATCGATGATGAGCTGTGCCTGCTGACGTGACCGCTGGTCGAGCATGAGTATGGCCGGGTAGAGCGCTTCTCCTTTTTCGTCCATGGCTGTCAATCCAGGTGTGGTCCCGGAAAGAGAAATCACATCGACCTGGCCAATCGCTTCCTCCATCGCCCTGCATCCGGCGATAAAGGCTCTTTTCCATTTGTCTTGCTCAATGTCGCCGAATAAGCCGTCGTTATAGACGTTGATCTGGTATTCCTGTGAGAACTGCTGGACCAGACTCAGTCCGCCAACCTCAAGAACTGCCGGAACGCTGAAAACGCCCATTTTCATGCCGGTCGTTCCAATATCGACCGCCAATATTGTGCTATTTTCGATTTTCCGTGTGGCCTTGACTTCTGTCATCGAACCGTGAAACCTTCGCTCTCGATTTGCCGTCTGATGCTTTCAGCGACTTCCCTCGTCACAGCCCTGAGCGGCTCGCGAGGCTGACCTCCCTTGAATCCGACGATATCCATGGCGGCCTTGACACCCGCCACACCCGAGACACCTGAGATAGCCTGGTTGAGCCGGGCGAGCTTGAAATGCAGCTCCCGCGCCTGATCGTAATGGCCCAGTGTAAACAAGCGGTAGAGGTCGCAACAGAGATCCGGAAGGATATTCGCAATGGAAATCACGCCGCCCGAAGCACCCAGATGAAGGCAGGGATAGAAGAAATTAGCTGAGCCGGATAGAACATGAAAGTCTTCGGCAGGGTTGAGGCGAGCCAGAAACTGGGCCGGTCCCTCCGTCGAAGAATCCTTCATGCCCGAAATGTTGGGGTGCCGTGACAGCTCAAGAACGGTTTGCACCGGTATTCTCATCCCGCCTGTGAACCCGGGCGCATTGTAAAGTAATACAGGAAGCTCAACCGCATCGGCTATCTTCTCATAATGGCTTTTCAGGGCGGTGCCGTCGATTTGTTTCAGGAAGTAACACGGCGTCAGGACGCTCACATAGTCAAAGCCCATTTTGCAGACAAGTCTCGACTTCTCGATGGTCTGCCGCGTCGATTCGCAGCCGGTACCGACCATGACGACTTTGTTGCCCTTTTCCTCCGCGAAAACTTCCATAATCCGGATCTGCTCGGCGTCGGTCAGAGACTTGAATTCACCGTTGGAGCCAAGCACCAGATACCCGGCCAGGCCGGTCTTGTTGAGCTTGCGCAGGTTGAACCTCAAATCATCGAGTGAAAGCTCGTCAGAGTTAAATGGGGTGACCACCGGAGCAAAAACGCCGGAGAGCTTCTTCTTATTTTGTCCCATCACTTGACCCTTGTTTAAAAACAAAAGCACAATCTAATCGTCCGCTAAGGCTTCCGCAAGATGTCTTTGCTGGCCTTGAGTATCCTGACGATTGCCTCAACGTCGTACACGCAGCCGCCCCACGTGCCTCCACCGACTTCCTGCAACGCGGCCCACAGGCGCGTGTCATCCGGCAAGCTCGGATGCGGCTTCAGGTCGGGTCGCAAAGGGCGCCCGCCTAAAATCATCGAGCCGAGCTCGGCGCTGCGCTGGTCGGCGGGAGAATCAGCCTCTGCGATTAAGTCAACGCTTCCCTCCAGGTTCCTGCAATCAATGACAATTTGAATAACGTCTCCATCCAATACCTTTCCAATCGGACCTGCCGCCAAAGCTTCCGGCGCAATATGGCCGATGCAGGCCCCCGTACTGACGCCGCTGAACCGTCCATCGGTAATGACCGCGACGTCTTTTCCCCAGGACAGATACCTCAAGGCGCCGGTGACCTCGAGGATTTCTTCCATCCCGCTGCCCATCGGGCCTGCGCATATCAGCACGACGATGTCCCCCGGTTGCACTACCCCTGATTTGATGGCCCGGATAGCGGCCGATTCGCTCGTGAACACGCGGGCCGGACCGATCTTGCGATAAACGCCGTCGGCGTCCAACAGTATCGGATCGATGGCGGTGCTCTTGATGACCGAGCCTTCCGGAGCAAGATTGCCGCCGGGCAGCGTGATTGTGCTGGTCAAGCCGTGCCGGCAGGCGCTGGCCGGATTCATGATAACCTCGTCGGGATCGACCCGGTCTTTTTCCACAAGCAGGTCCCGCAGCCGGCGGCGGCGGTCAGAAGCTTCCCACCAATCGAGCATCTTGCCCAATCGCTCGCCCGATACGGTCAAAACGTCCAAATTCAGCAGGCCAAGCTCTCTTAGCTGCAGCATCACCTCCGGCACCCCTCCTGCCATAAAGACGCGTACGGTAGGATGTCCGACGGGTCCATTGGGCAGAACGTCAACGAGGCGCGGCACCTGACGGTTGACTTTCTTCCAATCTTCCAGGCTCGGTCGCCTCAGCCCTGCCGCGTATGCAATCGCGGGGATGTGCAGCAGCAGATTCGTCGAACCGCCGAATGCGGCATAAACAACCATCGCATTTCGAACGGCGGCATCCGTGAGGATGTCTTTAATGCCAAGGCCGGATTTGTGCAGCCGGACTAATGCTCTGGCTGAACGACGGGCCATATCCAGCCAGATATCCTGTCCTGAAGGAGCAAGCGCTGTATGCGGAAGGCTCATCCCGAGCGCTTCGGCAACAACCTGAGACGTTGCCGCTGTTCCCAGGAATTGACAGCCTCCCCCCGCACTGGCACAGGTGCGGCAGGTCATCCGCCTGGCGTATTCCAGAGTCACCTGGCCGTGGGCGAAACGTGCTCCGATGGATTGAATCTTGCCCAAATCCTCACCCTCGGTGGGCGGCAATGTCACCCCACCCGGAACCAGCACCGAGGGCATCTCGTGCATCGCGGCCAAGGCCATCATCATGGCTGGCAGACCCTTATCGCACGTCGCCACGCCGAGTACACCTTTTCGCGTGGGCAAGCTGCGAATCAGGCGGCGAAAGACGATGGGGGCATCATTGCGATAGGCCAGACTGTCCATCATGCCCGGTGTGCCCTGCGTCCGTCCATCACACGGGTCGGAGCAAAAAGCCGCAAATGGGATGTAACCAAGGCGTTGCAGCTCCTGCGCCGCAACCGCCGTCAGCAAACCGATTTCCCAGTGGCCCGTGTGGTAGCCAAGCGCGACAGGCGTGCCATCACTTGCCCGGATCCCCGCCTGCGTGCTGAGCAGCAGAAACTGCTCCTGGTTCAGCCTGGCCGGGTCCCACCCCATGCCGACATTTTGACTCATCCCGAAGATATCGCCGCTGGGGCTATCGATAAGAAGCTTTTCATCCAAAGGCAGACGATCCTGCCGCCCTGCCGATGCTGTAGTGATCTCGTAGATGCCATCATCTTTGCTCTCGAGAATATCTTCGAGCGCTATCTCCTTCGACACAAAACAGCCTCCTTCTGCGTTTGCAGGCTCACGCCTTGCGGTTCTTGACACAATTCCTTCATCTTCGAGGCATAGTCCATGCGCCCATTCTAACATCTGAGAGTCTTTAGAATCAAATGGTCTTTACATTAGTTGTACTGTCTAATTTGACTTAGTTTCACTCAGAGCCCGATCATAAATCCGTACGTCATCAATCATACCCGACCAGAAGGTCCCAGGTGTCATCTCCGGTCCACAGCCGATGTTCAATCCTTCGAGGTTCTTCGCCAAGCTGGGCTGGGTGTCTGCTGCGACCACAACATCGTCAATATAGATGACTCGATTAGTTCCATCCCAGGTCACACCGACGTGGTGCCAATTGCCATCCGTAACAGTGACCGCCGAGACCAGAGGCTGGGCTGCGCGGCTGGCCTCTCGGAGTTCTGTCTTCAGATAGCCTCCCGTAGGGTCGGCCATCAGCCAGTTCACACCCCAAAGCTGGGAGATGATTGCTTGGCCAGGGGTACCGCCCTTTACCCACGCAAATACGCTCAGCCAACGCCGTGACGGATCGCTGGTCTCTGCGACACGTAACACAGGCCTGCAAGACAGTTGGCTGGCCGAAAATCAATCAGTATCGCGCCTTGGATTGGCTTTTGCACAGGATAAACAATACTATTCTTGCCATCTCACTGACATCTTGATACAATTTCCGTCATGAAGACGCTTTTTAAGAGGCTCTCAATTGGCCCATGTTCGTAGCGCCGGAAAGATATCTCTCATCAGGTATCCTCAAACGAAAGGCAATAGTCAGCTTGATAGAAAGGAACCTACTTATGAAACTGGACAAAGATACAATGACTCGTCGCCACTTTCTCAAGACAAGCAGCAAAGCCGCCGCTTTGGCAGGATTTTCCATTACAGCGCATGCATACGCCGCAGGCAGCGACAAAATCCGTATCGGACTTGTGGGCTGCGGGGGACGCGGTTCTGGCGCTGCCGCGCAAGCCCTGACAACCGGTGAAAGCGTGGTCCTGACAGCCATGGCTGATGTCTTTGAGGATCGCTTGCAGAGTAGTCGTAAGAACCTCGAGGGCAACAAGCAATTCGGGCAACGCGTCAAGGTTCCCGAAAGTGCGTGCTTCGTGGGCCTGGACGCTTACCAGAAAGTGATCGATAGTGGCGTGGATGTAGTTCTCCTGGCCACACCCCCTGGTTTCCGACCGCAGCATCTCCGAGCTGCAGTCGAAGCCGGCAAACATGTCTTCTGCGAGAAACCCGTGGCCACCGACTCCCCAGGCGTGCGTTCCGTCCTCCAGTCCGCCGCCAAAGCCAAGGAGAAGAACCTGGCCCTGGTGTCCGGCTACTGTTGGCGGTATCACCTGTCGCGCCGCGCCTTTTATCAGCGGATACACCAAGGCGCCATTGGCTCCATTCGTGCCGTCTATGCCACCTATCTGACCGGACCCGTAAAACCCATGCCCCCAGCCAGTAGTCGCCCCGCCGGCATGAGTGACGTTGAATGGCAACTCCGCAACTGGTACAACTTCGTCTGGTTGTCCGGGGATGGGCTGGTGGAACAAGCCTGCCACAGCGTGGACAAGATTGCCTGGGCGATGAATGGAGTTCTCCCTCTCAAAGCGGTGGCAACCGGCGGTCGCCAATTCCCAAATCACGAAGGCAATATCTTCGATCACATCGATGTCTTCTACGAATTCCCAGACGGAGTTCGCGCGTTCATGGCCCAACGTCAGATCAGCGGCTGTTACAGCGACAACTCGGACTACCTCATGGGCACCGAGGGTCTGGGCACCATCAAGGGCTGGAATGATCCCATCATCGCTGGCAAGGAATCCTGGCGCTACAGCGGTCCCAAGTGCGACATGTACCAGGTCGAGCACGACGAATTGTTCGCGTCCATCCGCAGCGGCCAACCCATTAATGATGGCATCTGGATGGCTCACAGCACCCTCATGGCCCTCATGGGACGCATGGCCGCCTACACCGGAAAAGAGATCTCCTGGACCGAAGCCATGAATTCCGAGGAACAACTCGTCCCCGACAACTTAACCTGGAACATGGACTTGCCCATCAGGCCCATGGCCATGCCGGGAGAAACGAAGTTTGTCTGACTACTCTGCGGGCAAGTCTTGCCCGAGACAAAGACTCTTAGAGCTTATCCCAGTAGACCTGTGGCACGGTAGGTAATGAGAGCACAAACCAGATGAAGCAAACCCAGATAGTTTTCCGGTTTCTTCTCCCAGCGTATGAGGATGCGCCGGAAGCGATTCAT